>Ga0209716_1000020_pt1 | contig 152559 bp, 149 predicted proteins | sample COGITO_mtgs_1205_FD_184811 | JGI IMG/M metagenome (GOLD analysis project Ga0209716, IMG submission 184811) | Pelagic marine microbial communities from North Sea - COGITO_mtgs_120531 (SPAdes) (version 2) | ecosystem: Environmental > Aquatic > Marine > Epipelagic ... | reverse complement strand
TCCCGAAAAGCTATATGGTCGACGAGATACACCCACTAAATGTTCCTGGAGTTGATGGGGCGAGGCACCTAATAAAAATAGTCAGGCACTGAGAAATCACTTAGGACAATAAAACCTTGGTCAAAATCATTTCAATTGCAAACCAAAAGGGCGGTGTTGGTAAAACCACTACCAGCGTGAATTTATCCGCCTCTTTGGTTGCCTACAAAAAACGAGTGCTTTTAATAGATTTAGACCCTCAAGGTAATGCCACCATGGGATCTGGTATCAACAAACAGTCGTGTAAACTAAGTGTTTATCATATTCTAACGGGTAAAAACTCCACTGCAGAGGCTATCGTACACTCAGATTCGGGTAAATATGACGTGCTTCCTGCCAACAGAGATTTGGTTGCGGCAGAGGTTGAACTAATGAAAGAAATTGGACGAGAGTCTCGTCTTAAGATTGCTCTTAATGAAGTCGAAGAAAACTACGATTATATTATCATCGACTGTCCACCAACGCTCAACATGCTAACTGTTAATGCTCTGGTTGCAAGTGAGGGAGTCATCATCCCGATGCAATGTGAGTACTTCGCTCTAGAAGGGTTGGCAGACCTAAACAACACCATTAAACAGATTGCCAAGTTAATTAACCCTAAGCTTTATATTCAAGGTATTTTAAGAACGATGTACGATCCACGTAGTAGTCTTACTAATGCAGTCACAGCACAGCTAAGGAAATATTTTGGAGATCGCGTTTACAGGGTTAGCATTCCTCGAAACGTTCGCTTAGCGGAGGCCCCAAGCCATGGATTGCCTGCCCTTATGTATGATCGCAATTCGAAGGGATCTATGGCTTACTTGGCACTCGCCGGAGAAATCCTAAGACTCGAAAAACAACAACAATCAACAGAGACGGCAAAGGCCCAATAACATGGCAGCAAAAAGACAAAGTTTAGGTACAGGACTAGATGCTCTTTTGGGACTGGCCGAGGAAGGTTCGCCAGAAATTATAGAGGCAGCAGAGCGAAATGAGGTTGATGGTAGTCTAAAGCAGTTGCCTTTAGAGTTTCTTCAAAGAGGTAAATATCAACCCCGCCGAGACTTGGATGCTGACGCCCTCAAAGAACTGACAAGCTCTATCCTCAAGCAAGGGGTCATGCAACCTATTGTTGTTAGAAAAACAAATACAGATAGATATGAAATTATTGCTGGTGAACGTCGCTGGCGTGCCAGCCAGCAAGCAGGGTTAGATTCAATACCCGCAATAATAAGAGATATTAGCGACGAAGCGGCAATTGCTATGGCGCTTATAGAGAACATTCAGCGTGAAGATCTTAATGCCATTGAAGAAAGTCTAGCACTGCTTCGCCTGCAAGATGAATTCCAACTAACTCAACAGCAGGTTGCTGACGCGGTTGGAAAATCTAGATCTTCGGTGACGAATCTAATGAGGTTGGCAACTTTAGAGACTGCGGTACAGAAACAAATTGAATTGGGTGAAATTGAGCTTGGTCATGCCAAGTGTCTATTGGCGCTTAACGGCAGCACGCAAGTAAAAGCTGGACGTGAAGTGGCTGCGAATGCAATGACCGTGAGACAAACCGAGCTTTTGATAAAGAGGTTACAAACCCCTGACTCAAACAAGGCATCAGGACTTAAAAACACGGTCAATGCAGATATTCTAAGAACCCAAGAAGACCTGTCTCAAAAAGTTGGTGCTGCAGTTTCTATTCAACACTCCACAAAAGGATCCGGGAAGTTAATCATCAAATATCACAGTGTTGATGAGCTAGAGGGGATATTGGCTCACATCAAATAATTAAACCTCGGGATCACTAAACTAAATAGCCAGCATAGACAGTAATTCGTGTGTTGAATATAAGCATCAGTATCCCTATAATGCCCCCCCCTCTAAAGGTAGTGTCAAAGACGGGATTAGCTTTAGAGAACGGTGGCAATAAAGACTAATGACGACTATTCCAAAACCGCCAGTTTTAAAAGTTTCATTGATACAGCTATTGTTTTTGCTGTCAGTGAGCGCAGGTTTTTTTTGGTTTGATATTGTGGTTGGTTATTCGATCCTGCTAGGAGGTTTAACCCAGTGGGTGCCGCAGTTTTGGTTTACTTATCAAGCATTTAAGCATGCTGGAGCGAGTCAGGCACAGAAAGTTTTAAGCTCGATGTATCGAGGAGAGGCTGGGAAAATAGTATTGACAGCTTCTGGGTGTATTGGAACTTTTGTGTTGTTCGAAGATGTAAACATAGTTGGTTTTATGGGCGCTTTCATTGCCATGATTCCACTACAACTTGCTTTAGTAGTAAGGGCGTTGAAATAAATTTAAGTCGGTTATGAGCAAGCGCTCGTAAACGAAACTTAGGGTTAAAAGAGTTAATATAAATGGCAGGCGAGAATCCCGCAAGCACAACCGAATATATCCAGCATCACCTGCAAAACCTAGTTTATGGGAAGTTGCCGGAAGGTTTTGAACGTCATACTGAAGCAGGTACCGAAGTGTTGGCCGCAGACACATGGACCATGGCACACGGTGCAGCAGAAGCCGCAGCAATGGGCTTTTGGGCGATTCATGTTGACTCGATGGCGTGGTCAATTGGCCTTGGTATCATTTTTTGTTGGCTTTTCCGAAGAGCCGCTGTCCGCGCTACAACGGGTGTTCCGACAGGGTTCTTAAACTTCGTTGAATTAGTTGTAGGGTTTATTGATGGGTCTGTAAAGGATAGCTTCCACGGGAAAAATAAAATGGTTGCCCCCTTGGCGCTTACTATTTTTGTGTGGATTTTCCTGATGAATCTAATGGACTTATTGCCAGTTGACCTAATTCCAAAGTTGATGGTTTTAGCTGGAGTTGAATACCAAAAGATCGTTCCATCCACTGATCCGAATATAACCATGGGAATGGCGTTGGGCGTTTTCGTATTAATGCTCTACTACAACATCAAAATTAAAGGGACAGGTTTTATTAAAGAGCTAACCATGCACCCTTTCAACCACTGGGCTTTTATTCCAATTAACTTGTTCATGGAGTTGGTGGGGCTTTTGGCAAAACCATTTTCTCTGGGGCTGCGATTGTTCGGCAATATGTATGCTGGAGAGATGATCTTTATATTGATTGCCATGATGTTTGCTGCAGGTGCCGGGACAGGAGTCTTGTTTGGTGGATTAAACGCTCAGCTGTTTGGCACAGAGACAAATGGTATTTTTTGGTTAGGTATCTTTATTTTAGTCTGCGGAGTTTGTTGGATGAATCTCCAAGGGAAAATATCTACGGGCAGAACAGTGCTTCTAACGTTGGGTTTACTAACGGTAGCAGGCGGCGTCTTTGCTCTGGGTGGTGGGTTAATGCAGTGGGGTTGGGCAATTTTCCATATTTTGGTAATTACTCTCCAGGCATTTATTTTTATGGTCCTTACGATCGTCTACTTAAGTATGGCGCACGAAGAAGATCATTAATTTTTATTTATAACTATTGAAATCGGGAGTCTACGATGGAACTTGTAATCATTGCTGCGGCAATTATGCTCGGATTGGGCGCTTTAGGTGCTGCTATTGGAATGGGTTTGTTGGGTGGTAAGTTGATTGAAGGAACAGCGCGTCAGCCAGAGCTTGGGCCAATGCTACAAGGGAAAATGTTCCTTTTGGCAGGTTTGATTGATGCTGTGCCTATTATTGGTGTTGGTATCGCAATGTACTTGATCTTTGTTGTTGCTCCAAGTGTTGGTGCGTAACACACAACAAATTTTTAATCCGACCTTTATTGATGGGGTATTGGCGTGAATATTAATCTAACGCTTTTTGGTCAAATGGTGACCTTTGCAATTTTTGTATGGTTTTGCATGAAATTTGTCTGGCCTGTTATTTTGCAAGCTATGGAAGAGCGGGAACAAAAAATTGCTGACGGTCTTGATGCTGCGGACCGAGCCATGCGTGACTTAGAGGTTGCTAAAGGCAAGGCGACTGATCAAATGAAAGAAGCGAAGCAGGAAGCTGCTGGGATCGTTGATCAGGCTAACAAACGAGCCAATCAGATAATTGATGAAGCCAAACAGCAAGCTACTGCGGAAGGTGATCGGTTAAAGGTTGCTGCTGAAGCTGAAATTGAACAAGAGATTAATCGAGCAAAAGAGGAGCTTCGCGCTTCAGTAGCTGGATTAGCGCTTGCGGGCGCAGAAAAAGTTTTAGAGGCGTCGATTGATGAGAAGGCAAATCGCGCGCTTGTTGACAAGCTTGCGTCACAGCTTTAACAGAGGTTCACCATGGCAGAATTGAGCACATTAGCAAGGCCCTATGCGAAAGCAGCTTTCGAATCTGCTGTTCACGCATCTGACCTTCAAGGGTGGGCTGATAGTTTAGCCACTGTGGCCGCTGTAACTCAGCAAGCTTCGGTGATAAGACTTTTAAACTCACCAAGCTCTACATCTGCGAGACAAGCGGAAGCTGTTATTGAAATATGTGGAGATGCCCTAAGTGAAGCCTGCCAGAATTTTATTGTTATTCTGTCAGAAAACAGACGCATAACATTATTGCCTCAAATTTCTCAGCAGTTTGAAATTATGAAAGCCAACCGAGAGAAAGCGGTTGATGTGGACATAGCTTCTGCTCAAGAGTTGGATGCCGGTCAGCAAAAAATGTTGGCCGATGCACTAAGTGAGAAATTAGAGCGCAAAGTAAACATGCAGGTTAGTTTAGATAAAAGCCTGCTGGGGGGCGCAGTAATTCGCGCCGGAGACACCGTTATAGACGGGTCTATTCGTGGTCGTTTGACCAAGTTAGCCGAGTCATTTAATTCCTAAGGATTGAGGCCTGAGAATGCAACAACTGAACCCATCAGAAATTAGTGAAATCATCAAGAGTCGTATTGACAACTTAGATGTTTCATCAGAAGCCCAAAACGAGGGCACCATTGTTTCCGTTTCAGACGGTATTATTCGTATACACGGCCTTGCCGATGTTATGTATGGCGAGATGATCGAGTTTGACGGCGGAGTTTACGGTATGGCACTTAACCTTGAGCGCGACTCTGTCGGTGCTGTGGTTTTGGGCGACTATCAAGCCTTGGCAGAAGGCCAAAAAGCGCGATGTACTGGCCGTGTGCTGGAAGTTCCAGTGGGCCCTGAGCTTGAAGGTCGTGTTGTAGACGCCCTTGGAAATCCAATTGACGGCAAAGGTCCGGTAAACGCCGCCCTATCAGATGCGCTAGAGAAAGTAGCGCCGGGGGTTATCGATCGCCAGTCAGTTGACCAGCCAGTTCAGATTGGTTTGAAAGCAGTTGACTCGATGGTACCTATTGGTCGCGGCCAGCGAGAACTTATTATTGGCGATCGCCAGATTGGTAAAACAGCGATTGCTGTTGATGCAATCATTAACCAGAAAGGTTCGGGCATTAAGTGTATTTATGTCGCCGTGGGCCAAAAAGCAGCTTCTGTTGCCGCTGTGGTTCGTAAACTCGAAGAGCACGGTGCAATGGATCATACAATTGTTGTTGCTGCTACTGCGTCCGACCCTGCGGCAATGCAGTTTTTAGCACCATTTGCCGGATGTTCGATGGGCGAGTACTACCGAGATCGTGGGCAAGATGCGCTAATCATTTATGATGATTTAACTAAGCAAGCGTGGGCATATCGTCAAATTTCGTTGCTTTTGAAGCGCCCTCCAGGCCGAGAAGCTTACCCTGGTGATGTTTTCTATCTCCATTCCCGTTTGCTAGAACGCGCTGCGCGAGTTAATGCTAATTATGTTGAGAAGTTTACCAACGGTGAAGTAAAAGGGCAGACAGGGTCATTAACTGCACTGCCAGTTATTGAAACCCAAGCCGGAGACGTGTCAGCCTTTGTTCCAACTAACGTTATTTCGATTACTGATGGTCAGATCTTCCTTGAGGCAGATATGTTCAACGCGGGTATTCGCCCAGCCATGAACGCCGGTATTTCTGTTTCACGTGTAGGTGGTGCTGCCCAAACTAAGATTATCAAGAAGCTCTCAGGCGGTATCCGTACAGCCTTAGCGCAGTACCGTGAATTGGCAGCGTTTTCGCAGTTCGCATCTGATCTTGATGACGCAACTAAAGCACAGCTAGATCATGGTGAGCGAGTAACAGAGCTGATGAAGCAAAAACAGTATTCACCTCAGAGTATTGCAGAAATGGGCGTGATGGTTTACGCCGCAGATCAGGGCTTTTTGAAAGAGATTGAAGTGAGCAAGATTGGTGATTTCGAGTCTGCCCTTCTGTCATATATGAAAGCAGAGCACAGCGAACTAATGGATCAGATCAACCAAGCTGGTGATTATAACGACGATATTGCAGCTGGATTCAAAGCAGCATTAGAAAAGTTTGTTTCAACTCAAACTTGGTAATCCAGGTTAAATAGGTAGACACATACGATGGCAATCGGAAAAGAAGTAAAAACGAAAATTGCTAGTATCGGTAGTACGCAAAAAATTACCAGCGCCATGGAAATGGTTGCGGCGAGTAAAATGCGGCGTGCCCAAGATCGCATGGCTCTAGGGAAACCCTATGCTACGCGTATTCGTGATGTGGTTGGCCATATTGCTAATGCTGTTTCTGAGTATCAGCATCAGTATCTTGAGCAAAGAGATGTTAGGCGCGTCGGTTATATTATTGTTTCAACCGATAGAGGTCTTTGTGGCGGCCTAAATATTAACTTGTTTAAAGCGGCGCTTCGCTCAATGAAGGAATGGTCTGACCAAGAGGTAGAAGTTGATATCTGTGTGGTTGGTAACAAAGCGGCAAGCTTCTTCGGTTCGGTTGGCGGTAATGTGGTTGCGGCGATTAAAGACGTCGGCGATGAGCCTGTTGCTCAAGATTTAATTGGTGGCGTCAAAGTTATGTTAGACGCCTTTGACCAAGGCAATCTGGACAAGCTGTTCGTTGTTAGTAATGAGTTTGTTAACACAATGACCCAGACGCCCACGGTAGAGCAACTTTTGCCACTGGCACCAATTACAGATGGCAATCTTTCCCATCACTGGGACTATATTTATGAGCCAGATGCTCAAGAATTACTGGATGGTTTATTGATTCGTTATATTGAATCTCAAGTGTATCAAGGCGTTGTTGAAAACAAAGCCTGTGAGCAGGCAGCGCGTATGCTTGCAATGAAAAATGCCACCGAAAACGCTGGTGAGCTTATTGATGAATTGCAATTGCTTTATAACAAAGCGCGCCAGGCAGCGATTACCCAAGAGCTGTCAGAAATAGTAAGTGGTGCTGCGGCTGTTTAAAGTCTAACGAAATTTAAAAAGGTTTAGTCAAGAGGAACCGAACATGAGTAGTGGAAGAATCGTACAAATTATTGGTGCTGTGATCGACGTGGAATTCCCGCGAGATCAAGTCCCCAGCGTGTATGACGCACTAAGAGTTGATGACAAAGGGTTAACCCTAGAAGTTCAACAGCAGTTGGGCGACGGAGTGGTCCGAACCATTGCTATGGGTTCTTCGGAAGGTATTAGCCGAGGTTTAAGTGTTGAAAACACCAAGGCGCCCATTTCAGTTCCCGTGGGAATTGAAACTCTCGGCCGAATCATGGATGTTCTAGGCAACCCCATTGACGAAAAAGGGCCTATTGGCGCAAAAGAAGCCATGGCAATTCACCGTAAGCCTCCTGCTTATGACGAGCTGGCAGCGTCCGATGAGTTACTTGAAACTGGCATTAAGGTGATCGATTTAGTTTGTCCATTTGCTAAGGGCGGTAAAGTAGGTCTCTTTGGCGGTGCAGGTGTGGGCAAGACTGTAAACATGATGGAACTGATTAATAACATCGCTACCGAGCATTCAGGATTATCTGTGTTTGCTGGTGTTGGTGAGAGAACGCGAGAAGGTAATGACTTCTATTACGAGATGCAAGAGTCTGGCGTTGTAAATATTGAAACACCAAGTGATTCAAAAGTAGCAATGGTATATGGCCAGATGAATGAGCCGCCAGGAAACAGGCTACGCGTAGCACTGACTGGGCTTACTATGGCAGAAAAATTCCGAGATGAAGGAAAAGATGTTCTTCTGTTTGTCGATAATATTTATCGATACACTTTGGCCGGTACTGAGGTATCAGCTCTGTTGGGTCGTATGCCATCTGCGGTGGGCTATCAGCCGACTCTTGCAGAAGAGATGGGTGTACTTCAAGAGCGGATTACTTCGACTAAGACGGGCTCTATTACTTCGGTACAGGCTGTATATGTACCAGCAGATGACTTAACTGACCCCTCTCCTGCTACGACATTTGCGCATTTGGACTCTACTGTTGTATTGAGTCGAGACATTGCCTCTAAAGGTATTTACCCTGCAGTAGATCCCTTGGATTCAACATCAAGGCAGCTGGATCCGCTGATTATTGGTCAGGCACATTACGAAGTCGCTCGTGGCGTTCAGTCAGTATTACAGCGCTATAAAGAACTGAAAGATATTATTGCTATTCTGGGAATGGATGAGTTGTCTGAAGAAGACAAGCTTGCCGTATCTCGAGCGCGTAAAATCGAACGTTTCTTATCTCAGCCTTTCCACGTTGCGGAAATTTTTACTGGTTCTCCAGGTAAGTATGTTTCTTTGAAAGATACTATTGCTGGCTTCCAAGGTATTTTGGATGGCGACTATGATGATCTCCCAGAGCAAGCGTTCTACATGGTTGGCTCAATTGAAGAAGCGGTAGAAAAAGGTAAGAATGTTTAAACCATTGATCAAGGGCTGTAAAAAATGGCGATAACTGTTCATTGTGACATCGTAAGTGCAGACGAATCCTTATTTTCGGGTGCGGTTACTATGGTCGTTGCTACAGGTTCTCTAGGGGAGCTTGGTATTACTCCTGGTCACGCGGCATTGCTAAGCGATCTGCGTCCTGGTCCTGTTCGATTGGTTAAAGAGACGGGTGAAGAGGAAGTTTACTATCTCTCTGGCGGATACCTAGAGGTTCAGCCTGGCAGTATAGCGATTCTTGCTGACACGGCCGTTAGAGCGGGAGATATTGATGAAGCGGCGGCAGCGGAAGCAGTCAAATCCGCTGAAACCGCAATAGCTAATCAAACAGGTGAAATTGAATACTCTAAAGCTGCGGCAATGCTTGCTGAGGCTACGGCACAACTGCGTACAGTGCAGACCATACGGAAGAAACTTGGCGGATAAACTTAGTGTTACCAGTTTCAAAAGAGCAGCTTGACTGCTCTTTTTTTTCGTCTAACCTAAATATCATTCAATAGTACATATATTGCAGATATAAGAGCCTTGAGTTGTGGCTTTATAACAAGTACCGTAAAACATGGAAACACCGAAGAGCCAAGGCATGATCAATGGATAAAGTTAATTTTGTAATTCTCGCAGCAGGCAAAGGAACGCGTATGCGTTCTGCTATGCCAAAAGTACTACACAAATTGGCTGGTCGGTCGATGCTTGGCCACGTGGTGGACGCGGTAGATAGTCTTGGAATAGCTCAAAAGATCATAGTCACAGGGCATGGGGCAGATCAGGTTGAGGCCGCGTTTCAAAATAATACTACTCAGTTTGTTCAGCAAACGGAGCAGCTAGGGACCGGGCATGCAGTACAGCAGGCAGAGCCAGCGCTAGGTGATGACGCAACGGTTATTGTTTTATATGGCGATGTTCCCTTAATCCGGCCAAAGACCATTGCAAAAATTTTGGATGTGGTGTCCTCCACTACCATGGGATTACTCACGATTCATTTAGATAATCCCCAGGGTTATGGGCGGATTGTTCGCGGTAACGGGGACGTCATTGAGGCTATTGTTGAGCAAAAAGATGCCTCCGCAGATGAGCTCAGTATTACTGAGGTTAATACCGGGGTAATGGCCTTAAAAGCGGAACATCTCCGAGCATGGTTACCAAAAATTACTAACAATAATGCTCAAGGCGAGTATTATCTGACTGATCTTATTGCCATTGCTAGGCAGCACGGCGTGGAAATAGTTAGTATTAACCCAGAATCAGCCACCGAGGTAGAGGGTGTGAATAATCGAGTGCAACTTAGTCAATTAGAAAGAGCGCACCAAAAGCAGTTGGCCGAAGCGCTCATGGTTTCGGGTACTAGCCTGGCGGATCCAGAGAGATTCGATCAGCGTGGCGAGTTGATTGCGGGCACCGACAATTTTATCGACGTTAACTGTGTATTTGTGGGTAAAGTCACCATGGGCAGTGGCGTGACAATTGGTGCTAACTGCCATATTACTGATAGCGTTATTGGTGATGGTGTCCAGATTTTACCGAACACGATTATAGAATCTTCAGTGGTTGGTGATCGCGCGGTTATCGGGCCTTTCGCAAGACTGCGCCCAGGGACAGAGTTAGCTAGCGATACGAAAATCGGAAATTTTGTTGAAACCAAAAAAGCCTTGGTCGGCAAGGGTAGCAAAATTAATCATCTTAGCTATGTCGGTGATGCAGAGTTAGGCGAAGAGGTTAATATTGGTGCTGGCACTATTACGTGCAATTATGACGGGGTGAACAAGCATAAAACCAGTCTTGGAGATAAAGTATTTATTGGCTCTAACAGCACGCTCGTAGCGCCCATAAACGTTGATAAAGGTAGCTTTGTTGCAGCAGGCTCCACGGTTACCAGCAAAGTACCAAAAGATAGTTTGGCTGTAGGCCGCGCCAAGCAGCGCAATATTGACGGCTGGAAACGGCCCACTAAAAAAGGAAAGGAAGACTGATTTATGTGTGGAATTGTAGGCGCAGTTTGCCAAAGAAATGTTTACAAGATTTTAATAGAAGGCCTTAATCGCCTTGAGTATAGAGGTTATGATTCCGCTGGCCTGTCTGTTTTAGATGCAGATCAAATACTCCAGACACGGAAGACTTTTGGCAAAGTTGCAGATCTTAAGGCCTTATGTAAAACAGATTTCGCCGTTGGCAATAGCGGTATTGCCCATACTCGCTGGGCTACTCACGGTGAACCGAGTAGTGTCAATTCTCACCCTCACACGTCTGCTGGTATATCGGTTGTTCATAATGGAATTATAGAAAATCATGACGCGCTGCGAGAAGAAATGCGAAATGCGGGGTACACCATCGCATCTGATACTGACAGTGAAGTTATTGCACACCTGATCCATAGTTACTTGGATGAGGCCACCGATCTGCGGCAAGCAGTGACCAAAACCATCTCTAGGTTAGAGGGTGCTTATGCATTGGGTGTTATTTCACAAGATCATCCAGATTTACTAATTGGAGCTCGCAGTGGAAGCCCATTAGTGGTGGGCGTAGGCATGGACGAGCACTTTATTGCTTCTGATCAGATGGCATTACGCCAAGTAACGGACCGATTTGTCTATTTAGAGGAAGGCGATGTAGTCGAGCTCACCAGCGAGTCGTATAAAGTGATCAATGGGCAAGGCAAAGTTGTTGATCGCGAAGTGCATCAACTTGAAGACACTGATCACTTAGCTGACAAAGGGGACTATCGGCATTTCATGCAAAAAGAAATGTTTGAACAGGCCTCTGTTATCGCCGACACGCTTGCTGGCCGAGTTGGCACAGATCATATAAACGAGGCAATTTTTGGGTATCAGGCAGAAACGCTTTTTACACAAACTAAAAATATTCATATTATTGCCTGTGGTACCAGCTACCATTCAGGATTAGTTGCTAAGTATTGGCTAGAGGATTTAGCAGGAACTCCCTGTCAGGTAGAAGTCGCCAGTGAGTATCGATACAGAAACGCAGCAGTACCTGAAGGCACATTATTTGTCACCATATCTCAGTCTGGTGAAACAGCTGACACCCTTGCTGCATTGCGTAAAGCAAAAGAAAGCGGGTATTTGGGGTTTGTGGCGATATGCAATGTGGCCAATAGCTCCTTAGTTCGTGAGTCCGATATTTCTCTTATGACCATGGCAGGTCCAGAAATCGGTGTTGCCTCAACTAAGGCATTTACTACGCAATTGGTGGCATTACAGCTATTAACTCTTTCTCTTGGTAGGCACACAGGCTTGGATGCCAAAGTAGAAAAGCAAATGATTGAAAATTTGCATGAACTGCCCGGTTTGTGTGAACGAGTATTGGCTTTAGACCCAGTGATTGAAAAAGTGTCAGAGGCTTTTGCCAACAAGCACCATGCTTTGTTTTTGGGTCGCGGTGAACAGTATCCGATTGCCCTTGAGGGCGCTTTGAAGTTAAAAGAAATCTCTTATATTCATGCTGAGGCCTACCCTTCTGGTGAATTAAAGCATGGACCACTGGCTCTGGTAGACGAGGACATGCCGGTGGTGACTGTCGCGCCCAACAACGAACTGCTTGATAAGTTAAAGTCGAACTTACACGAGGTTCGAGCACGCGGTGGAGAGCTGTTTGTGTTTGCAGACTGTAACGCTAGCTTCAAAAGTGAGCCGGGAATTACTGTCATCGACATGCCCCCCATCCCAAAAAGCCTTGAGGCTATCGTTTATACCTTGCCGCTTCAGCTTTTGTCTTATCATGTTGCTCTACTGAAAGGAACTGATGTCGACCAACCGAGGAATTTAGCCAAGTCCGTCACGGTGGAATAATTTTAGGTAGTGGGGTTAATGATGAATCAGTTTTCCAAGAAGGTAAGAGTCAAGAAAGTATTGGTCGTTCTCGGAGTGTTTTTTCTACTCCTACAATTCCAACCGGGAACCAAGTTACTAAATCTATTAACAAACCACACTACCCAAAGTCATTCGGTAACGGTGGAATAGAAATTACCAGACAATATGCAAAAATATCTACTAATTTTCTTAGATTTAATTCTGTGTCTCTTTGCCGCCAGTATTATGTTTGATATTGTACGATACTTCATGAATGGGATGCCGAATCGTGACTTTTATGTCCTTCCCGGTGGGGTTTTTATACTAATGATTGTTTTACCAATCATATATAGTTTGACTAACGATTTGATTAAAAAGAGAAGTAAGTAATATAGGGAGGGGTAAGAACACTCTGTTACGGTGGAGTAGCAATTACTAGATACTATGCAAACACATGTAAAAAGTTTTATTAGATCCGTTATTGTCAATGCAATTATGTGGGGTCTTATTTTTTGGTTCTTTTTTAAGTTCATTCTATGAAAGATAAGGAGCCAGTAATTTCTAATCTGTTACTGTGGAGTAGTTTATGATTCTTAGTGAGAAAAAGTAAAATGGATTATTGGTTTTTGATGGCTGCGGCGGCCATTTCTTTAGTAGGAATGGTGTTTCATGGGTTCATCGGAGGGAAAATTTATATTAGCAATGTAAATAATAGCGATATGGAGACATTAACAAAATCGTTAAGCATTGTTTCTTGGCATGTGTTCACCATTTTTCTTTTTGTAAGTGCTTCATCTTTGATTTATATAGCTTACAATCCCGAATTTGCTATAGCGGCCTATCCGATAATTGGTATTAATTTTTTAGGTTCACTTTTGTTTGTTTATCTTGGCTTAGGAAGACACAGAGCTTTGCTAAGAATGCCAGGTGCTTTTCTAACGGGCACTACGGCATTGCTTGCTTGGCTGGGAATATGACCCTATACCAATGATTCCTTATCTTGGGATTAGTGTAAATTGAGTATGCTCTTACACTAATCCCTTTTCGACGCTTTCTATGCTTTGTCACGCAATCAAATTGCAATATATTGCATGGCCAAGGGGCAGAGGATAAAAAACTTCGTCGCTGTTTAATCAGGCCGAGTTAACCACCTGTACTAACCAATCTTATTCGTCCAATCTTTTTATATAGATACGATAAAACTGTTTTGATCTAAAGATCGTATCTCCTCTACCCCCTAATAAACTAAAGGTCGTACCCATGAGATCAAGATTCAAACATGTAGTGATGTTGATTGTATCGATGGTTATATTTGCCCCTTTGTCTTTTGGGAAACCCGTCACCTATACCATAGATTCAAGCCACACCTTCCCAGCATTTGAAGCTGATCATATGGGAGGGCTTTCAATTTGGCGCGGAAAAATAAATTCAACCTCCGGCGAGATCATTCTTGATAAGAAAAATAAATCCGGATCTGTCAATGTCGTCATGGAAATGGACTCCATAGACTTTGGGCATGATGAGATGAATAAGCATGCCAAGGGTGATGATATGTTCGATATTGAAAAATATCCTCAGGCTATGTACGAGGGAGCATTAATCAATTTTCAGGATGGTGCGCCAACAAAAATAGTGGGCGAACTGACTCTGCATGGCATTACAAAAAAGGTAGACTTGGAGATCAAGGCATTCAAGTGCAGGCTTCATCCATTCAAATTGAAGCAAGTGTGCGGAGCAGATGCTCGCGGAAATATAATGAGAGACGACTTTGGAATAAGCTATGCAAAAATGTTGGGGTTTAAAATGGATGTCGCGCTCAGAATAAGCGTAGAAGCAATTAAAAATTAGCTTCATTTGCCTCAATAAATATGATTTTTTGCTTAGAAAAGAGGTAATAGAGGGCAAAACGATGATGAAACTAAAACCAACAGTACTCGCTCTTTTTACGCTTTTTCCTTGCCTTACATATGGCGATCAGAACGTCGATCTTGATAGCCCTGAAGGATGGGCTATGGCATTTATGACAGCCTCTGCACAAAACCTGGGACAGTCACCTCCACATTCTGTAAATTCAAGAGATATATCGATTTCTGCAGAGTTAAGCTCTATCCCCCGCCTAACAAAAGAGCAGCAAAGAATCGGGTTTGGAGGCTTCAAGGATGAGGATTTGAATAAATCTCCAGTATTTGGAAGATTAAGAGCCAATATTGGGCTGCCATGGAATCTAGATGCTGAAATCTCCTGGACACCACCTCTTCAAATTAATGATAGTAAACCAGACCATTTATGGGGCGCCGCACTGTCAAAACCTTTAATGAATAATGAAAAAATTAGTATAGGTTTGCGCTTATTTTTGCTTAGGGGTGGCGTTACAGCAAGTGTAACCTGCAGTGCGGATACCATTAAATTTGCACCCTATACTCCTGAAAATACTGCCGGATGCGTAGGCCTATCAGGAGATAAATTACAGATGGATCACGAGGGAGTCGAAGTTTTCGTTTCTTTCAACAACTCATCAGCAATTTTGCCATGGATATCTTTAGCCTCAAGTAACATAGACAATTCTGTGAAAATTGATGCTCCGCTTGAAGTGGGTAGGGAAAGAGCGACTATTTATTCAAGTGGCTCAATACAAACATTTAGTTTTGGCTTCAATTACGATATCAGTGAAAATTGGAGGTTTAATGCATCAAGCTCTTACACGCCTCTTGATGTCCAGAGACCAAACGACAATTCTGATAATGATAACTTTTGGAATGTCAGGGTTGGGATAACAACGCGCTTTTAGCCTTTCGCTTGTTCGCCTTGATAGTGGTACTTGCATTAGAATTAAAATGAGTGGAATAGTATGACGTTTAAAAACTTTTTAAAATTCAAGATGGCTTGCCTATGTCTAGTCCTTAGCCTTTCTAGCTTGGTCAGTTGGGCTGATTCATCAGAGCAAGAAAGTACGAAGGCCTCGTCTTACCTCTTGATGAAGGCTAGCACTTCCTCCTCCTTGATTAACTGGGATATCGATGACAATGGCCAGGCTGATGCTCTTACTGATGGACTAATGTTCCTTCGTTATGCTTTTGGGCTTAACGGTGATTCTCTTGTTGAAGGTTTGATTTCAAATGACAGTGTTATTACGTCCTCTGCAGACATAGAAGCAGAATTGGCAATGGTTTATGCCAGTTCAGGTGATATTGATGGTAACGGTAGCGTTGATGCATTGACCGATGGACTCTTATTATTACGTTATCTTTTTGGTCTCACTGGGACTAATCTAATTAATGGTGTTGTTGGCGATGGTGCGACCAAAACACAGAGTGCTGCTTTAGAGTCATATATGAGTGGGCTAATGCCTCAGGCACCTTATATCAAGCTCAATGGAAGTGCGCTCGTAAGTCATGAGCAGGCTACGGTTTATAACGATGCCGGCGCAACTGCGACTGACGTCACTGACGGTTCGGTTGAGGTGGTTAAGAGCGGGACGGTTGATGCAAGTGAGGCGGGTACTTATATTATTAGTTACTCGGCTACCGATAGCGAGGGTAACATTTCTCGTATGTTGACGCGCTCAGTGACGGTAGCTGATACAACTGCTCCTACAATCACCCTCTTAGGTGAGCCAGCAGTTGAGCTTGAATTAGATGCCTCTTATGAGGACGCTGGCGCGACGGCTACAGATACCGTTGATGGAGCAGTTGAAGTGGTTACCACAGGTTCTGTCGATACAAGCGCTGCGGGGACATATTCTCTAACATATACCGCGACGGACTCTGTGGGAAACATCGCCACGACCACGCGTGTGGTGACTGTAGAAGAGCCCAGAATTGAGACAATTAATGTTTCGGCAACCAACAATGGTGGCTGGGCTTATATTATTGACGGTGTTTCAAAGCCAGATCTGACTCTTAAGATAGGCACCACCTACACGTTTAAATACCCGAGTAGTCACCCACTTAGATTTTCTGTTGTCAGTGATGGGATCCACAATGGAGGTGCAGAATATACCCAAGGTGTTGATACCTCTGTTTCAGGACAGATCACCATAACGGTTAGCTCATCCACGGCCAAGACGCTATATTATTACTGTAGGCTCCACGCACGTCAGGGCGGGAAAATTACTGTCAATTGAGTTTGTAGACAAGGTGGTTTTTGGTATAGATTGGAAAATATGCACTCAAGAGAGCTAACAGAAAAGTTAGGAGTAAATTTTGATTTGTATAAATGCAGAGATTCCAGCAGATATTTGCGATATCGACGACGAGTTAAAAGCAATCTATCATTCCCGAGATACAGTCTGCATTTGGGTTTTTAAAACCAGGCAAGACAGAAATAATTTTATGGATAAAACTGCCGGTATGAAGAAAAATGAACGAGAGAATTACTACCTAGAATTCTACACTAATCATTAAGTTGAACCGTTAGGAATGAGAGAAATGGAATATAGACGACTAGGCCATTCTGGCCTTAAACTTTCAGAGCTGTCCTTTGGGTCTTGGGTTACTTTTAATAAGCAGGTTGACTCAAAACTCGCGGAGCAGATGTTTGGAGCCTGTTTTGACGCTGGCGTAAACTTTTTTGATAACGCGGAAGGTTATGAAAGAGGCATGTCAGAAATCGTCATGGGCAAGGCGCTAAAAACTCTGAATAGGCCAAGAGATTCATATTGCGTTTCTTCAAAGGTATTTTTTGGGGCACATGATGAACCACTTCCAACGCAACTAGGGCTAAGCAGGAAACATGTGAGAGAAGCCTGCGACCAAGCGCTTAAACGATTGCAGGTAGAGTATCTTGATCTTTATTTTTGCCATCGAGCAGATCCAGATACTCCCATTGGTGAGACGGTGTGGGCAATGCATAACCTTATTACTCAAGGAAAAATTTTATATTGGGGTACCTCCGAGTGGAGTGCTGCAGAGATAGAAGAAGCCTATGTTTTCGCCAAAGAGAATCATTTAACTCCGCCAACCATGGAGCAACCACAATATAACCTGCTCGATCGAAAGAGGTTTGAGGTCGAATACCAACCAATATTTGAGAAATACGGTATGGGAACAACGACATGGTCTCCCCTGGCCTCAGGGGCTTTAACCGGCAAATATTTAGACGGCATTCCCAAGGGCTCTAGAGCCTCTCTTAGTGGCTACGAATGGTTAAAAAAGCACATGATAGAGACAGATAGAGGCAAAGAGCGAATGACCAGAGTGGCATCATTTATTGAAATCGCAAAAGATTATGAAGTACCTCCGTCAAATCTTGCGATTGCATGGTGTTTGCTAAATAAAAATGTATCAACGGTAATTTTAGGGGCCTCTAACCTTGAGCAGTTAAACGATAATTTAAGAGCTGCCGACGCAATACCATTACTCACAGAGGAGCTAAAACAGAGGCTAGACGATTTATAAGTACTTACTAGCGCGATATAGAAACTAAAACTAAATGAAGACTTTTTATTTTTTTCTTTTTTGGGTGTTTGGGTTTTTTTTGCTGCTCTCCTTTGACTTGTTCATGGAGGGCATAGTCTTTGAATGGTTAGATTGGAATGGCACAAATAAGAATGATTGGTTTTTCGCCCTCTGGTGGGGCTTTGTCGTCGTCTGGTTTTTATATGGAATTGTAACTCTTTGTCAAAGATTCAAGTTGAAATAACCTGCTAGTTTAGAATTATGTCTAGTGCCTTTTGCCTCTCTCGCTCATCTCACCTAAGTGGAAAGTCTTGCAAAATAGAAATATTGGCACATATAATGCCAATACCATCTATAATTGGACTTCACAATGAAAATTTTAAGAACGCCAGACCACAGGTTTAACGGCCTTTCAGACTACCCGTTTGCGCCTAACTATACGGTGATTAAGACGCAGGATGGAACTGATTTGCGCATTCATCATATTGATGAAGGCCCCGCAGATGGCCCTGTTTTATTGGCGATGCACGGGCAACCGGTATGGAGCTATCTTTACTCACGAATGATTCCTCATTTAGTAAAAGCAGGTGTCAGAGTAATAGCGCCGGACCTGCCTGGCTACGGAAAGTCAGATAAACCTGCCGCAAGAGAAGATTATAGTTATCAGAGTCAAGTTGACTGGATGAATCAATGGCTTGTACAAAATGATTTTTCAAGACTGACCTTCTTTGGCCAAGACTGGGGTGGTTTAATTGGTCTTCGCATGGTGGCTGATAATGGTGATCGATTTCATCGAGTCGCTATGGGGAATACAGGGTTACCCTACAGCCCGGATGTTCCTCAAGAGATTGTTGATGAAATTCTAGCTTTCAGAGCGGGGCCAGAGAAAATCACAATGGCATCAATGGCAAAGCAGGTCAGAAAAATGAATGGCTTCGGCGGGTCTGACCCCTACTCAGGGGTCCGAAAATTTGCTTATTGGCAAAAATATACCTGGGATGCCATCAACCCCCCTGCAGGCATTATTGCTTCATCAATGATGGAAAAGAGAAATAAATTAGCTGTAGCATTTGAGCTGGCAATGGTAAACCTCGGAATATCAAAAATGTCACCATTTGGATCAAGTATTAGTAAAGCGTTTGAGGCGCCCTTCCCGAGCGCTCCATTCAAAATGGCAGTAAGAGCGATGCCTAGCCAGGTGCCGAGCATTCCTGATCGCTCTTTAGAGGCACAAAAGAAGGCATGGGATTTCTTTTCTGCCTTTGAAAAACCATTTTTATGCGTTGGTGCAGGCGACGATCCCGTCACTAATGGTTTTGAAAAATTGTTTCTAGCCAAAGTACCAGGAACCAAGGGCCAGCCACATGAAATGATTGGCGGCGGTCATTTTTTCCAGTGGACAAGGGCTGAAAAGCTATCTGAAATTCTAGTAAAGTTCATAAAAGCCAATGATTAACTTGAAACATGGGACAAAAAGCCTGACTATCGCCAGCACTGAAAGATAAATGATCAGGATACTTATGTTAAGAACAACCTTTGTATTTCTTACCTCAGCACTGCTTGCCATGTTTTTTGTAGCCGCGCAAACATCACTATCTAATCTTTGGTGGCTGTCATCTGTCGATATGCCAATTACAGGTTCTATTATTATTTCCATGGTCTTGAGTGACTTAATTGGTATGAGTGTCGCAGGAGCTTTTCCAATTATCGCTGTGGTAGCTGCTGGCTTGGTAATCGCTTTTTTTGTAGCCCATATATTATCCAAATTTATTAGTACTGAGCGCAAGATTCTTTACGCTCTTGCTGGCGGAGCTGCGTTATTCGCGATTGTTGTGTTAATGCCCCTGGCTTTTTACAATCTGGATTTGATTGCCGGTGCACGAACTTCACTAGGCAAAGGAATTTTAATTATTGGCGGAATGATTGCCGGCTATTACTTTGGCGTGAAGTCAAAAAAGGTGGTCACTAATGAAGAGTCTTAAATCGGGTGTTTTATTAATAGGGTTGTTCCTATTCAGTGCGCTAATACACAGTAACGAGGTTGCCTATAAAACAGAGGTTATTGTTGAAGGGCTAGACAATCCCTGGAGTATCGCCTTTGTTTCAGAAAATCATTGGTTGGTCACTGAGCGCTCCGGGGATTTGCGAACGGTTAAGGATGGGATTTTGCAATCTGATCCTGTTGCTGGTGTGCCAGAGGTTCTTTTTGCTGGTCAAGGCGGCCTTTCTGAAGTCCTACTCCATCCAAACTTTAGTGAAAACCGCTTGGTATACTTATCGTTTTCTGAGTCAGATTCTGTAGAAACAAAGCTTAATCGCCTCACGGTAGTGCGAGGGCGTCTGGAAGAAAATAGCTTATTAGAAGTTAAGACAATTTTTAATTCCTATCCTTTGCGCAAAACGGCTGCCCACTACGGTGCGCGAATGAAATTCATGGCTGACGGGACTTTGCTAATCACCTCGGGAGATGGCTTTAATTATCGCGAAAAAGCCCAAGCCTTAGATAATCATTTTGGCAAAATTGTCCGTGTCAATGATGATGGGAGTATTCCCGCGAACAATCCGTTTCTAAATACTCCCGGTGCTCTTCCGGAGATTTGGTCTTATGGGCACAGGAATCTTCAGGGGCTTGTAATCTCAGATGACGGCTCGGTCTTTGAGCATGAGCATGGCCCCAAAGGTGGTGACGAATTAAACGTGGTGGAGCCTGGCAGGAATTACGGCTGGCCAGCAATTACTTACGGGGTTGATTACAGCGGAGCTATTATCTCACCCTTCACAGAACAACCGGGTATGGAGCAGCCAATTCAGCATTGGGTTCCTTCAATCGCGCCTTCGGGGATGACACTTTATCAAGGCGACATGTTCCCAATGTGGAAAGGAGATTTGTTTATTTCTGCCTTGGTCCCGGGAGATGTAAGACGTATAGAGTTAGACGGGGAAAAAGCCATCAAAGAAACAATTATGTTTAATGAGTTTGGCAGGATTAGAGATGTTGCCTCTGCTCTTGATGGAAGCTTAATTCTTGCCACCGATGGAGCCAATGGACAGCTTATAAGAGTGAGCGCCGTTAAGTAATTCCTAAGAGCTGCGCAGTGATGAAAGCCCAGCCTGAAGTTGTTGAAGATGTTTGTGTAGCTTCGGACCTTTCTTTTGAGCAACCCCAATAGCAAGAACATCAATTACCGCTAGATGAGCGATTCTTGAAGATAGCGGGGTATAGATTTGAATGTCCTCTTTTGCATCAACCTCTATAGCGATAGTTGCACTCTTGGCTATTGGCGAAGAGCTAGGGGCGAGGCCTATGACAATACCACCCGCATTTTTTACCAGCTCCATAGAATCAAGTAGCGCTTGAGTTCTACCAGATTGTGATATGGCCACCACCACATCCCCAGTGTTTAGTGAGGTGGCGGACATATTCTGAAGGTGGGGGTCTGAATAGGCGGAAGAGCGAATTTGTAGGCGGAAAAATTTGTGTTGCGCATCAAACGCCACTGCCGCAGAGGCGCCAAAACCATAAAATTCCACTCGACCAGCACTGCAAATCGCAGCAACTGCGGCTTCTAGGTTATCGAGCACAAGACTGTCACGAACCTTAAGTAAGGCATCAACAGTAGAATCAAACACCTTATGGGTATATTCCCGAGTAGAGTCAGAATCGGTAACCGCGATTTGGCCGTAACTGGGACTTGAAGCAAGTTGTTGTGCGAGTGCCAGTTTAAAGTCTTGGAAACCGGTACAGCCAACTGCGCGACAAAAGCGCACGACCGTGGGCTCACTCACATCAGCTTGGTCGGCGAGATCAACGATCCGCATGCGAATCACTTCAAGAGGATGCTTCAGCACAAAATCAGCAACCTTAAGTTCTGATTTACGCAAATGGACCAGCGTATCACTAATTGTTTGGGTGAGCTGTGCAGGTTTCATAATGACCCCCCATTTTGAGTTATGTAAAAAATTTACAAGAATACGGCATTATTACTAGTTTTGTAGTAAAAAACAGGGTTTTATCGATGATGTACACTATTTCTGAGTCTGATGGATAGATTTGCACCAAAATCCTACGAAAAAGCTAAAAAGAAGGAAATGAAATTCATCAATTCTTTTCGTTATATTGCTAGAATGCAGACCTATGGATGTAACTTCAATATTAACAAATCTCAATGCGGCACAAGAAGAAGCGGTGACTAGCGACAAAAAGCATCTGCTTGTTTTAGCGGGAGCTGGAAGCGGTAAAACCCGGGTGCTGGTGCATCGTATCGCTTGGAAAATACAGGTAGATAATATTTCTCCCTATGGCATTTTAGCGGTGACCTTTACGAATAAAGCGTCAAGAGAAATGCGCGAGCGGATCAACGAGCTCTTAGGAATGTCATTGCGTGGGATGTGGGTAGGTACGTTCCATGGATTAGCCCATCGGTTATTAAAAGCCCATTGGCGGGACGCAAAGCTCCCAGAAAACTTTCAAATTCTAGATTCTGATGATCAATTGCGCTTGGTAAAAAGAGTGATGCGCAGTATGGATCTAGACGAACAACGCTGGCCTCCTAAGCAGGCCCAGTGGTGGATTAACGGCCAAAAGGATGAGGGATTGCGAGCATCGCACCTACAAGAAGGCGGTGACCCCTACCTGGCAACTATGCTCCGGATTTATCGCGGCTATGAAGAGACTTGTGAGCGACTTGGGGTTATTGATTTTGCCGAACTTCTACTCAGAGCGCTGGAGTTATGGAAAAACAATCCAGAGGTACTTGATCATTACCAGCAACGTTTTCAACATATTCTAGTAGATGAATTTCAAGATACTAATGCGGTGCAATATGCCTGGCTACGGCTCTTGGCAGGGAAAGTTAGTGCAGTTACCGCAGTTGGGGATGATGATCAATCGATCTATGGCTGGCGTGGTGCGAAGGTAGAAAATATTCTTAGTTATGAGCGAGATTTCCCTAAAACACACACGGTTAAGTTAGAACAAAATTATCGGTCAACATCAAATATTTTATTGGCAGCTAACGCAGTTATTGCAAAAAATTCTGATCGCCTCGGCAAGAACTTGTGGACTGATTCTGGCGAGGGCGAGTCCATAGCGCTTTACTCCGCGTTTAATGAGCACGATGAATCACGCTACATCGCAGACCGCTTGCAGAGCTGGGTTAATGATGGAAACCGCCGAGAAGACTCAGCTATTTTGTATCGCTCCAATGCTCAATCACGGGTATTAGAGGCGGCCCTTCTTCAAGCTGATATTCCGTATCGTATCTATGGTGGGCAGAGATTCTATGAAAGGCTAGAAATTAAAAACGCGCTGTCATATTTGCGACTCATGCTCAATTGTCATGATGATGTTGCTTTTGAGCGTGTGGTAAATGTACCGCCAAGAGGGATTGGAGATCGAACCCTAGAATTAGTTAGGGAGTTGGCTAGAACCAACACAGTGTCTCTTTGGGCAGCTAGCAAAACTATGATTGAAGAAAAGCGGTTAGCAGCTAGGGCCTCTAATGCAGTGGCGGGGTTTTTACAGCTGATAAACGAAATGAGCGGACAACTTGATGAGCTGCCATTAGCTGAACAAGCGGAGAACGCAATTCAGCATAGCGGTCTGATCGAAATGCATCGACGAGAAAAGGGGGAGCGCGGGCAGGCCCGGGTAGAAAATCTTGAAGAGTTTATTGGGGCTTGTAATAACTTCGAGGCTGAGGACAAAGATTTACCAGTACTACCTCAGTTTCTTGATCAAGTGGCTCTAGATGCTGGAGACCGACAGGCAGATGAAGACCAAGATGCAGTCCAACTCATGACATTGCACAGCGCTAAAGGATTAGAGTTTCCCTTAGTATTTATCGCTGGAATGGAAGAAAACCTCTTCCCCCATAAAATGTCTCTGGATGAGCCTGGTCGTTTAGAAGAAGAGCGAAGATTAGCCTATGTAGGTATTACTCGTGCCATGGAGAAATTATATCTGACCTTCGCCGAGAGCCGCGCCATTTACGGCAGCGAATCGTTTAATTCTGTTTCGCGGTTTGTCCGCGATATTCCTAAAGATGTCATCGAGGAAGTAAGATTACAAAATACAATTGCTCGGCCAACCAGTTATGCGGCTAGTTCAATCCGAAGTGATCAAGGGGACGACACAGGGTTTCAGCTGGGACAGCAAGTTAACCACAATGTATATGGTGAGGGCGTGATTCTGAATTTTGAGGGCAATGGACCTCGGGCTAGAGTCCATGTAAGTTTCGAAGAGGTGGGCACAAAAATTTTAATTCTTGCCTCAGCTAATCTTGCCGCAGTTTAATGACACAGTAGGATCTAACCAGTATAAGAGGGAAAAGTGATGCGAATTATATTAGCCACCTTGATGGCTTTTTTATTAGTGAGCTGCGGAGAGACCGTAAATGAGACAACAACGCACAGTTCAATTGCTAATCAGGAGACTTTTGAGTGGAAGTTGGTAACCACGTGGCCTAAGAATTATCCAGGTTTAGGATTGGCTCCTGAGAACTTTGCTAAACAAGTCGAGGCGATGAGTGGAGGCCGCTTAAAGATAAAAGTATTTGGTGCGGGTCAGCTAGTGCCAGCTTTTGAGGTGTTTGATGCTGTTTCCCAGGGAACTGCACAGATGGGTCATGGGGCTTCTTATTACTGGACTGGAAAGTCTAAGGCAACTGCATTCTTTACTTCGGTCCCCTTTGGCTTGAATGCTCAAGAAATGAACGGCTGGCTTCATTATGGCGGAGGTCTGGAGCTATGGAGAGAGCTCTATGACGAATTCAATTTAATTCCATTTGCAGGCGGCAATACAGGCGTTCAAATGGCCGGCTGGTTTAATCGAGAAATTAATTCAATGGAGGATATCAAGGGGCTAAAAATGCGCATCCCCGGATTAGGAGGCGATGTGATTACCCGTGCGGGTGGTGTTTCGGTAACAATCTCTGGTGGTGAACTGTATACAGCAATGCAGACGGGTGTTATTGATGCTCTTGAGTGGGTGAGCCCTTATAACGACATTGCCTTGGGATTCCATCAGGTTGCCAAATACTACTATTACCCTGGGTGGCATGAGCCAGGCCCTACCCTCGAATTAATTGTTAACAAAGACGCCTATGCGATGTTACCAAAAGATTTACAGACTATAGTCGAGGTTGCAGCAAGGGCCGTTAACCAAGATATGCTGGATGAGTACACTGCACGAAATAACGAAGCATTAGTCACCTTGGTTGAAACTCATGGGGTGCAATTGAGAAAGTTACCCGATGAAGTTGTTAGTGAACTTAGAGGAATCTCCGCAGAGATGCTTGAAGAATTGGCCGATGATTCAGACATTGCTCGACGAATTGCTGAGTCGGTCAAAGCATTTCAGCGGCAGGCAACGGCATATCATGCTATTTCTGAAGAAGCTTATTACGAAGCCCGCAAAGAATAACTTACCAAAAACGATGTCAGCGGCTAATGAAGGCCGCTGATTAGTTTCTCCAAAAAGTAGGAGTGAATAAAACCAAAAGTGTAAATATCTCTAACCGTCCGAGTAACATTCCCCAGCACAATACGCTTTTGGCGAACGTTCCAATATCCGCATAGTTTGTGGCCACCGCACCAAGACCAGGGCCCAAATTATTGAGAGCGGCGGCTGTGGCTGACCAAGCAGTAACATAGTCAAGACCTGCGGCCAAAAGAAGTAAAACCATTAAATAAAAAACACCCAAATAAACACCAAAAAAGGCCCATATAGCATCAGTGACTCGTTCGGGGATCCTACGATTTCGGATTTTGATGGGGAGCAGCGCATTTGGGTGGACAAGGCGATAAACTTCTCTAATTCCTTGTTGAGCCATGATTAGCATTCTACCTATTTTAATACCACCGCCAGTAGATCCCGCACAAGCTCCAAAAAATGACAAAAATATTAAAAAGAACGGGAGGAACGATGGCCATGAATTAAAGTCAGTGGTGGTGAACCCAGTGGTAGTCAATATTGATACAAGCTGAAAAACGCCGAGACTGATACTGTCTTCCAGACCGTAGGTACCACTAAAATAAAGGTATAAACAGGTTACGGCTGCTCCAAATAAGAGCAAGTATCCATACATTCTGGCTTCTGGATCTGTCCAATAAAAGCTCAGACTTCGATTGTTCCAAACGAGGTAATGCAGGGCAAAATTAAGGCCTGAAATAACCATGAAAAACGCACATATCGCCATGATCATGTCGCTATCAAAAAAACCAATGCTAGCGTCATGAGTAGAAAAGCCACCGATTGCAACCGTAGAAAAACTATGGCCAATAGCGTCAAACCCGCTCATTCCGGCAGCCCAGTAGGCTAAAGCACAAACGGCGGTTAGGGTTAGATATATTTTAAATAACACATTAGCTGTTTCTGCAATTCGTGGGGTTAGCTTGGAGTCCTTGACCGGCCCAGGGGTTTCTGCGCGATAAATTTGCATGCCACCAATTCCAAGCATTGGTAAGATTGCCACAGCTATGACGACGATGCCTATGCCACCCAGCCATTGTAGTTGTTGGCGATAATAAAGAATTGATTTTGGAAGATCGTCAAGGCCAGACAGTACGGTAGCGCCCGTTGTTGTGAGCCCTGACACTGATTCAAAAAGTGCATCAATAAAAGTCAAATTAGTTGCTTCAGATAACATTAACGGCAAGGATCCAAAACCGCTAAGCACCAGCCAGAAAAACACTGTGACAACGAAGCCGTCACGAGTTCTCAACTCACCTCGATGGCTTTTCGTGGGCAGCCAAAAAGTTAACCCAACTAAAAGAGTGATAGCAAAGGCGAGTACAAACATCGACGAGGTATTTTCTTCGTAGATTGAGGCCACAATAATGGGGGATAACATGGTCAAGCTGAAAATCATTAACAGCATGCCCAAAACTCTCGCGATAACAGCAATGTGCATAGAGATGGCTACCCTAGAAAAAAGTGAACCCTACCGCAAAGAGCTTCTCCACGGCCTTGGTATTTTCTTTATCAACCACGAATACAATTACATGGTCATTATTCTCGATCACGGTATCATGATGCGCGATAATTACCTCACCATCGCGTACTAACGCGGCTAGGGTTGAGCCAGGGGGTGACTTAATATCGCCAATAGCCCGACCTACAACTTTTGATGACTTGGCATCTCCGTGCACAATAAATTCTAATGCTTCTGCAGCGCCTCTTCTTAGAGAATGCACACTTACTGTGTCTCCCTGCCTTACATGGGTTAGCAAAGAGCTTGTGGTGACCTGTTGTGGTGAGATTGCAATATCAATTTCGCCACCTTGCATGAGATCGGCATAAACAGGATTGCTGATCAGAGTCATGACTTTTTTGGCCCCAAGACGTTTGGCTAGCAGCGAGGCCATGATGTTAACTTCGTCATCATTGGTAAGCGCGAGGAACACATCAGTTTTATCAATATTTTCATCAAGCAACAGCTCTTGATCAGTGGCTGAGCCGTTGAGTACAACAGCATGATCAAGCTTTTCAGAGAGAAAAGCGGCGCGCTCAGGAGAAAACTCAATAATTTTAATATTGTAATTTTCTTCTAAGGCTTTACTTAATCGAAACCCAATATTACCGCCTCCAGCAATCACTAGACGATGGTAGGGTTTCTCCAGCCGGCGCAGCTCGCTCATGACTTTACGTATATTTTTCTTAGCGGCAATAAAGAAAACTTCATCTCCATCTTCAATGACAGTATCGCCCACAGGGAAAATAGCACCTTCCTTTCGATAAATAGCAGCCACCCTTGCGTCGGCTTTGGGCATATGTTCTTTTAATGTGCGCAATTCTTGACCAACTAGAGGGCTGTCTTTAACTGCACGTAAGCCTACTAATTGAATCACGCCATCGGCAAAATCCAGGACTTGCAAGGCTCCCGGCTGCTCGATTAGCTTGCGAACATAGTCTGTAACAGCCTGCTCGGGAGCAATCATCACATCAACAGGCATATTTTTAGCATTAAAAAGCACGTTCTTATATTTTGGGTTTGTGTAACTGTATGCTCTTACGCGCGCAATTTTGGTGGGAGTATGAAATAGAGAGTATGCAACTTGGCAGGCAATAATATTTGCTTCATCGCTACTGGTAACAGCGACGAGCATATCAGCATCTTCAATACCCGCCTTCACTAATACATCAGGGTAACAACCGGTGCCAACCACAGTGCGAATATCAAGCCGATCTTGCAGAGAGCGCAAAGCATGCTCGTTAATGTCAATCAGGGTAATGTCGTTATACTCGCGCGCTAAGTTTTCTGCCAGAGTTCCACCAACTTGACCTGCACCTACTATTATTATTTTCATTACCTTCCCGCTTTATTGTCAGCGTTTAAATCCGACGGCGACGTTTTACGAAGCTTGGCATAGTAAAACCCATCATGACCATCAGCGGCTGGAAATAATTGTCGACCGCAAACAGTGGCCACACCCCAAGCTTCGTCAATAGTCATTATTTCTACATCAGTTCGTGACTGGACAAAAGCCTTGACCACCAGGTCATTCTCCTCAGGCAGTACTGAACAGGTTGCATAGACTAAAATACCCTCATTTTCGAGAGTTTGCCAGAGACTTTCAATCAACCGCATCTGAATTTTTGCTAGCTTATCAATATCTGCCGGTTTACGCAGTATTTTGATATCTGGGTGACGCCTTATAACGCCCGTTGCTGAGCAAGGAGCATCTAATAAAATTCTGTCAAAGGGAGTTTTATCCCACCAAGTATCCAACGCTGAAACATCAGCCGCAACAAGGTTGGCTTGTAGGCTAAGGCGCGATAAATTTTCTTCCACCCGAGTCAGACGTCTGGATTCGGAGTCGACCGCTACAAGGGACTGCAGATTGAGTTCGCTTTCAAGGATATGACAGGTTTTGCCGCCGGGCGCACAACAGGCATCTAAAACAATTTGCCCTGAAGACAGCTCAAGCAGGGAGCAAGCGAGTTGTGCGGCCTCGTCTTGCACGCTTGAATCACCCTCAACAAAGCCTGGAAGTTTAGCCACGTCAATCGCCTCATCTAGGACGATGCCAACATCACTATATGGCGTTTTCTTGGCACCAATGTTCGCGTTTTGAAGTTTTGCTAAATACTCATCTCTTGAATTTCTCCGGACATTTACTCTGAGTGTCATAGGTGCGCGAAGATTATTTGCTGAGACTATATCAGCAGCCACAGCGGGTGACCAAGCGAGCTCGAATTTCTTGAGGAGCCACTTCGGATGAGCGGCAAGAAAAACAGGTTGGTCAGCATAGCTCTCCATCAAGCGTGGCATTTCTCTCTGAAAATTTCTGAGTACGGCATTAACCAAACCTTTTGCCCAGGGACGGCTAAGTCCCTTTGTCGCGGTAACGGTTTCGTTGACAACGGCATGGTCAGATATCCTCATGTGCATTAACTGATAGATACCGCAGGCAATCAGAGTATGAATTTCTAGGTCTTTTTCCCGGAGGGGCTTTTTAATAAGCTGTTTGAGTAATAGCGATATTTGCGGATACCAACGCAAACAACCAAAGCTTATTTCTTTTAATAGCGGACGATCCTTTTCCTCTACCCGCTCTGAATAGGCAGGAAGCAAAGTGGATAACGATTGCCCTCGACAAACATTGGCGACAATCTCTGCAGCGGCGACACGGACATTGAGAAGCTTTTTGCTCATCAGATCATGTTCCCAGTCGGTTCCCCGGGGAAAAAATGGAGGCCCGAGATTTTAGCGCTTCCGCTACACACATCTTTGACTTGCCGGCCAATTGTATTGTTGATATCAGCAATGCTCCGTTTCCACACTTAACTAATAAACCATCGTTATCTGCTGACAAGATTTCTCCCGGCACGCCGTGATATTCCCTAGAGTCCGCCGACGCCAGCCATATTTTTATTCGCTGACCGTTAACCAAAGAATAGGCTGCGGGGAATGGGTTAAAGGCTCGGACACGACGCTCAATCTCGGTTACTGAAGCTGACCAGTCAATTAAAGATTCTTGCTTAGCTATTTTATCAGCGTAGCTACTTTGGGTAGAATCTTGTGCTATGCCCACTGCAGTTCCAGAGCGCATTTTCTCTAGAGTATTTATGAGGGCCTGAGCGCCAAGAACAGCTAACTTAGAGTATAGAGAAGCGCTAGTTTCTTTGTCATCGATGGTACATTGGGAGGTCGTCAACATTGGCCCGGTGTCTAAACCCACGTCCATTTGCATCACTGTCACTCCAGTTTCCCTGTCTCCCGCTTCGATGGCTCTTTGAATTGGGGCAGCACCGCGCCATTTTGGTAATATCGATCCATGAACATTGATGCATCCAAGTCTGGGAATATCTAGAACAGCTTGGGGAAGAATTAATCCATAGGCGACAACGATTAACACGTCCGCTTCGAGACGAGCAATGGTTTCCTGCGTCTTTATATCGGTAAGTGATGCGGGCTGTTCTAACTGAATGTCATTAGCCAATGCAAGTTTTTTGACAGGACTCTGGGTAATCTTCTTTCCACGTCCAGCGGGGCGATCTGGCTGAGTGTAGATGGCGACGAGCTGGTAGCGATCATCCTCTAGGATAGCTTGTAGGTGCGTGGCAGCAAAATCTGGCGTTCCAGCAAAAATAACCCTCACGGTTGTTCCATCCTATGCTGACTTCTTTTTCATTTTTTTACGAATTATCTGACGCTTTAATGGTGAGAGGTAGTCGACGAAAAGCTTACCTTCCAAATGATCAATTTCATGTTGTATACAAATGGCCAGCAAACCCGATGCTTTTTCTTTAAATGGCTTTCCCTCGCGATCTAGCGCTGAGATCATCACATTGGACGGTCGATCGACGGTCTCATAAAATCCAGGAACTGACAAACAGCCTTCGTCGTAGGGTTCTGTTGTATCATCAAGAACTTCAATCTCAGGGTTAATAAAGACGCGCGGTTGCGAGCCGTCTTCCATAAGATCCATTACGATGACTCTTTGATGCACATCGACCTGAGATGCTGCTAATCCGATGCCATGAGAATCAATCATAGTTTCAAACATATCATCCACAAGCCGCTTTATATCATCATCAACGGTAACCACCGGCTTGGCTTTTTTTCGTAGCCGTGGGTCTGGATATTCAAGAATTGGAAGTATTGCCATAACAGATAAATTTTACTAGCGATTAAAAATAGTGGGCCAAAAGAGCGCCAAAAATGTTGGTTACTTGACGACCTTTCCATTCTCTTAGTATACACGATCATAAGTGTGAAAAAGTATCAGCTCACCATAGGTTCAGTTTATAGGCTTATATAATCGACTGTAGAGGCTTGCAGAAGGACTAGGGTTGCGGTAGTCTGCCGAATTATTGATAAAGGTGACCAAAACATGTCTAAACCCTTCGTTTCTATTTTAATGGGCTCTGATTCCGATTTGCCGGTTATGGAGGCAAGCTTTGATATTCTTAGGAAATTTGATATCCCTTTTGAAGTTAAAGTGACCTCGGCACATCGCACCCCAGAGGCCACACATAATTTTGTTACTGATGCAGATGCTCGAGGGTGTGCTGCGTTTATTTGTGCTGCAGGAATGGCCGCGCATCTTGCCGGCGCAGTTTCAGCAACTACACTAAAGCCTGTAATCGGCGTGCCGATTAATGGCTCACTCGATGGCTTGGATGCGTTATTGTCAACGGTTCAAATGCCCGGTGGTATTCCGGTAGCTACAGTGGCTATTGGCAAAGCGGGCGCCAAGAATGCGGCTTACCTAGCAGCTCAAATTATAGGGGTGTCTGACCCTGAGATGCATCAAAAGCTAATTGCTGAGCGTGCAGGTAATGCAGCAGCGATTATTGCTAAAGATGCTGCGCTGCAGGAAAAGCTGAAAAATAGCTGACCGGCCCGTGACTTCTTGGAGTGGTCACGCTGAGATCTTAGGTGCTGCAGAAGTGCTCCGATCCGGGGGCGTAGGCGCCTATCCCACAGAGGCTGTGTGGGGGTTGGGGTGTGATCCCTACTCTGAATCCGCAACGAATCGAATTCTATCGTTAAAGCAGCGCTCTGTTGAAAAGGGGCTGATCCTTATTGGTAGCAATGTCGCTCAATTCGCTTCTATGATAGACGGCCTTGAGGAGTCGGCCATAAAACTGTTTGGCACTCCTCAAAAGCGCCCTACCACTTGGTTAGTTCCTCACAATGGTGTTGTGCCTGATTGGATTGTTGGTGCGCACGATACTGTAGCTTTGCGAATCACAGATCATCCAATTGCATCAGCTCTGTGTGAAGTCTTTGGTGGCCCTATTGTCTCTACTTCTGCTAATCCACAAAGTTTGCCGGCAGCTTCGACTAGCAGTAAGGTAGCAGAATACTTCCATAACAAACTCGATTTTATGACCCCCGGTGAAGTCGCTGGGAGCAGCAAAGAAAGTGAGATTAAGAGCGTAATAACTGGAGAGGTACTTCGTCCTGGATAGAAAGCAAGTGGTTAAGGCTTATCTTCTAACCCTTCAAGATGAGATCTGTTCTGCTTTCATGGTAGCAGATGGCCATGCCTGGGAAGAGGATAAATGGGAAAGAGAACAAGGTGGGGGTGGCTGCAGTCGAGTATTTGCCGATGGCCCACGGATTGAGAAAGCCGGCGTTAATTTTTCTCACGTGTTTGGCGATCAACTACCGGCTTCTGCTACGGCTAATCGACCAGAACTTGCGGGGTGTAGTTGGGAGGCGTTTGGTGTGTCGGTGGTTATTCACCCGCAAAATCCTTATGTCCCAACGGCCCATGCAAATGTTCGGTTTTTTGTTGCCGAAAAAGATAATACTGAACCGGTCTGGTGGTTCGGTGGTGGTTATGATCTTACTCCTTATTATGGCTTTGATGAGGACTGTAAGCATTGGCATAGCACAGCCAAAAATGCTTGCGATGCTTTTTCAAAAGAGCTCTATGGACGTTTGAAAAACAATTGTGATGACTACTTTTACCTGCCCCACCGTAAAGAGCCTAGGGGAGTCGGAGGTCTCTTTTTTGACGATTTTAATGAGCTTGGGTTTGATGATAGTTTCGCTTTTCTAAAGAGTATTGGCGACAGTTTTGTGCGTGCATATATGCCAATATTTGATCGTCGAAAAGAGACTCCTTTTGGCGACAGAGAGCGAAACTTTCAGTTGTATAGGCGTGGGCGTTATGTTGAGTTTAATTTAGTCCATGACCGCGGTACTTTATTTGGTCTTCAAAGCGATGGGAGAACTGAATCTATTTTGATGTCACTGCCCCCTTTAGTGCGCTGGAAATATAGTTGGATGCCTGAAGAAGGCACCGCAGAAGCAGAGCTTTATGATCGCTACCTAGTCAGACAGGACTGGATTTAATGAAGAGACAGTATGCAGTAATTGGTAATCCGATAGATCATAGCCAGTCGCCGTATATTCATCGGCTGTTTGCTGACCAGTGTCAACAGAAGCTGGAATACACCGCCAAGTTAGTTGCTATGAACGAGTTCAGGGTGGCGGCAGATGCGTTTTTCCAAGAGGGCGGACATGGGTTAAATGTCACCATTCCTTTTAAGCAGGATGCTTTTCAGTATGCGGAGGAAACAACTGAGCGAGCCACTGCCGCGCAAGCGGTGAACACATTGATTCGACAGAATAATGGCCTAATAACTGGCGACAACACAGACGGTACCGGGCTAGTAACAGATTTGTTGGGCAACCTAAATTGGGAGTTGAAGGCCAAGAGAATCTTGGTTTTGGGGGCTGGCGGAGCAGTGAGGGGCATCCTTCAGGGTTTACTGGATCAACAGCCACAACATATTGTCATTGCTAACCGTACGGTTGAAAAGGCTCTGCAATTATCCAGGCAGTTTGCTGGATCGGGCTACATTCTTGGATGTAGCTTAGATATGCTTGATGGGCAGGAGTTTGACATCATTATTAATGGTACTAGTGCTAGTCTTGATGGTGAGACACTATCTCTACCTGACACCCTCATAGGGGCATCGAGTGCATTTTGTTACGACTTGATGTACGGGTCGATGCCGACACCGTTTTTGGTTTGGGCTGAAGAGCGTGGAGCCAGGGTTTCAGATGGTCTAGGCATGTTGGTGGAGCAAGCAGCTGAATCATTTTATATCTGGCGGGGCGTGCGTCCAGATACAAATGCTGTGATTAATAGTTTGCGACAGAGATTCTAATCTATAGTCTAGGTTGCCCTTTCAGCAAGGTATTGATCTTTTAGCTTTACGTAGTTAGCGGAAGAATATGTGAAAAACCCTTTTTCCTTTGTTGTTATTTCCCGCAGAGGTTTGCACGGGTTACCAACGTAGACAAAACCCGACTTCAATCTTTTGCCTGGCGGAACCATACTGCCCGCACCTACTATGACCTCGTCTTCTATGTCTACTCCATCATTTACGATTGCCCCATTGCCGACTAATATTCGGTTACCAACAGAGCAACCATGCAGGATTGCCCCATGACCTATAATGACATCATTGCCAATGGTCAACGGCCAGCCCTTCGGGTTAAACTCTGAGGCATGGGTGATGTGCAGCACGGCATTGTCTTGGACGTTCGACCTTGCACCAACAGAGATGGAATGCATGTCTCCGCGAATAACAGCGCCGGGCCACACAGAAGAATCGTCTCCAAGAGTGACGTTACCAATCACGGTAGCTGCTTTATCAATAAAGACGCGACTGCCTAAAGTGGGATAAATTCCTTGGTGAGGACGGATTGAGTGATCCATAGAGTTCGATACCGAATATAATGAGTATTCCTATTGTGATGATGTATTGATGGTTTTTTCAACTAAAAAAAGATTTATTGCTGGAGTTATTTGCCCGAAGTGTTCTGCAATGGACAAGTTACTGGCTTACTCAGAAGATAGCATTGATTTTCGTGAGTGCGTTAGCTGTGGGTTTAAAGACGAAATGCGTTTGGCATCATCACCAAAAGAAATTCAAACTAGGGTCAATATGAGCAGAGACGAAATTCTTAAAGAAATTAGCCCAGTGCGAATTCTTGACCCAAAACCCTGAGTGAACCTTTAATTATACCTGACTCTGGAAGTCCATTTAAGATCCAAAATTTGATCTAAGACAAAACAAAACCAAATGGTCAGAATTGATCGGTTTACAACTAGTTTAACGTACACTCTTTTGCTACAATCTCGCCGCGCGAGCCCCCTGAGACGGAAGCTAGGCGCGGGGTTTGAAAGCAAACCAAACTTTTTTGAATTACCACGGAGAATTAAGCGATGTCGGAAAGAGCGCGAGCGCTTTTCTTGGGCCTCTTTAGCCCAATCATTTTTTGCCTAGTCGCAGGCGGGGCCGTTGCAGATGAAGCTACCTGGAACAGTCTCAATATGCCCAAAGGCGTGACAGAAGTAAGCCAAGCGGCTTATGACATTCACATGATCATGATCTGGATCTGTACAGTGATTGGTGTGGCCGTTTTTGGTTTTATGTTTTACGTTATGTTTGCTCACCGCAAATCTAAAGGCGTGACTCCGGCTAATTTTCATGAAAACTTAACCGTTGAAATTCTGTGGACGATTGTTCCAGCCTTAATCCTGATCGTTATGGCGGTGCCGGCGACCACTGCGTTGCTAAAAGTCTACGACACTGAGAACCCCGATATTGATATTAAAGTCACTGGATATCAGTGGAAGTGGCAATATGAATATATCGGCGAAGGTGTCAAGTTCATGAGTGAGCTGCGTACCCCTCAAGATGAAATCTATGGACGCGCACCAAAAGGTGAACACTACCTTCGTGAGGTGACAGAGCCTCTGGTTATCCCGACTAACAAGAAAGTTCGTTTTTTAATCACCGGGAACGATGTTATTCACAGCTGGTGGGTTCCTGATTTTGCGGTTAAAAGAGACGCGGTCCCTGGCTTGTTTACAGCAGCCTGGGCTAAAACAGATCAGCCTGGAATCTACGTGGGAGAATGCACGGAGTTGTGCGGTAAGGGCCACGCTTTCATGCCAATTGTTGTTGAAGTAAAAGAAGAAGCTGAATATGACAAGTGGATGGCAGCCAAGAAAGAAGAGGCTGTGGTTTACCAATCGACTATTGGTAAAGAGTGGACTAATGCTGAACTTATGGCCAAAGGCGAGTCAGTCTACGCCATCTCATGCGCAGGATGTCATCAGGCGAAGGGCGAGGGAATTCCTGGAGTGTTCCCAGCCCTATTTGACAGCCCGATTGTGAAGGGCCCAGTAGAAGATCACATAGGAATTCTGATTAATGGTGTTGCGGGGTCTGCTATGCAGTCTTTCGCTGATCAACTTTCAGAAGTAGATATTGCGGCAGTTATTCACTATAAGCGCAATTCTTGGGGTAATGAGATGGGTGATACTGTTCAACCCATCGATATTCTTAATTACAAACAAACCCAATAAAGGAAGAACTTAAATGGCACACGGTCCCTCCGAAAGCTTTTTTTCTCGATGGCTTTTTAGTACTAATCACAAAGATATTGGTACGCTTTATTTATGGTTTAGCTTTGCTATGTTCCTATTAGGTGGAGCATTTGCAATGGTTATCAGAGCTGAATTATTTCAGCCGGGTATGCAGCTAATAGAGCCAGAATTTTTTAACCAAATGACCACTATGCATGGTTTAGTCATGGTGTTTGGCGCTATCATGCCGGCCTTTGTCGGCTTGGCAAATTGGATGATTCCGATGATGATCGGGGCGCCAGATATGGCGCTTCCTAGAATGAATAACCTTAGTTTCTGGATCTTGCCTTTTGCCTTCGCAATCTTGGTTTCTACCTTGTTTATGGAAGGCGGCGGTCCCAATTTCGGCTGGACGTTCTACGCCCCACTTTCTACAACTTATGCTCCGGATACTGTTAATTACTTCATCTTCGGCGTTCACATAATGGGTGCTTCATCGATCATGGGGTCAATTAATATTATTGCTACTGTGATTAACATGCGTGCTCCTGGTATGACTTATATGAAGATGCCGTTATTCGTGTGGACTTGGGTTATCACTGCATTCTTGCTTGTTGCCGTTATGCCTGTTTTGGCTGGTGCGGTAACTATGATGCTAATGGATATCAATTTCGGCACAAGCTTCTTCGATGCAGCGGGTGGTGGTGATCCAGTATTATTCCAGCATGTGTTCTGGTTCTTTGGTCACCCAGAAGTTTATATTATTATCCTTCCAGCCTTCGGAGTGGTATCACAAATTATTCCAACGTTCAGCCGAAAGCCTTTGTTTGGCTATTCGTCAATGGTTTATGCAACAGCATCCATTGCGTTCCTTTCGTTTATAGTTTGGGCTCACCATATGTTTACGGTTGGCATGCCAATTGCGGGCGAGCTGTACTTTATGTACGCCACCATGTTGATTGCTGTCCCAACTGGAGTGAAAGTGTTCAACTGGGTCACTACCATGTATAAAGGTGCGCTGACTTTCGAAACTCCGATGCTGTTTAGTATCGCGTTTGTTATCTTGTTCACTTTCGGTGGCTTCACGGGAATGATGTTGTCCATTGCTGCAGCAGACACCCAGTACCATGATACCTATTTTGTAGTTGCTCACTTCCACTATGTGATGGTTGCCGGCGCTGTGTTCAGTGGTACTGCCGCTGTCTACTATTGGCTGCCAAAATGGTGCGGACGGATGTATGACGAAACGATGGGTAAAGTACAATTCTGGATTGCCTTTATCGCCTTCAACATTACGTTTATGCCACAGCACTTTTTGGGCCTAGCAGGGATGCCGCGTCGGTACTCTGATTACGGACTACAGTTTGCTGATTGGAACATGGTGTCTAGTATTGGCGCCTTTATGTATGGTGGTGCGCAGTTATTATTCTTGTTCAACGTCATTCGAACGATTGGTTGGGGTAAGCCGATTGATGACCCGAAAGTTTGGGAAGGTGCAGAAGGACTTGAATGGACGCTGCCAACACCGGCACCATTCCATACATTCTCAACACCACCTGTACTTAAGTAGTCGAGGGTAAGGGTATGAAAAACACAACTTCGCACCGTAATGTGCTCATTAAGAGTCTATTGGGCGCGGCAGTGATGTTCATGTTTGCTATGTTTGTTTTACCACCTTTGTATGATCTCTTTTGCGAGATTACTGGCATCGGTGGTAAAACGGGCGATGCGTACACTGCAACTGAAGTAGTCGTAGATACAACCAGAGAAGTTGAAGTTCAATTTGTTGCGACAAACAATGCCACCATGCCATGGGAATTTTATCCCGTTGAGCACAAAGTGGTGGTTCATCCTGGAGAGCAGAAAGAAATAGTGTTTTATGCAAAAAATTTAACTGGAATGGATATGGTCGGTCAGGCAATTCCTAATGTCCTCCCCAATAATGCAGCGGATTATTTTCTCAAAACGGAATGTTTCTGTTTTAACAATCAGCCCCTTGCAGCTGGCGATGATGCTGAGCTTGCAGTGGTTTTTATTATTGATCCAGACTTACCCGCTAGCGTGAATACAGTAACTTTGTCTTACACAATTTTTGATATAACAGACCGTGGATCGATGCAGGTCTCACAATTAAAGTAAACGGAGAGTAACGATGTCAACAGAAGGTAGTTATTACGTACCCGAACAAAGCAAGCTGCCCTTAGCGGCGGCCTTAGGGATGGGTGTGATGGCTTTTGGCGCTGGAAGCTGGGTGATAGAGGGCGGTACATCTACTGTCTTTTTGATCGGTACGTTGATTATGGCCATTGTGATGTATAAGTGGTGGAGCATCGTTATACAAGAAAATACCCAAGGCATCGTTAGCGACCAACTCAAGCACTCCTATGTTTTAGGTATGTACTGGTTTATTTTTTCTGAGTTGATGTTTTTTGTCTGCTTTTTTGGATCGTTATTTTACGTCAGAGTACTAGTTGGTCCTTGGATTGGTGGCGAAGCGGCCGTTGGATTGTTTGATGACACAGCTACTGATGCGGCTATTGCAAACGCCACTCACTTGTGGAATGGCTATGATGCAACATGGCCTCCCCTAGTTACTCCTGACCAAACTGTTAATGGAGATGTCGCTAAATTTATTGGTCCTCAAGAAGCAATGAGCTTTCCTGGGTGGAGCCAAATATTTGGATGGTTACCGTTGTGGAATACCATCGTTTTGATATCGTCAAGTGGTACTGTGCATGTTGCACATCATGCCTTGAAAGAAGGAAATCGTAAGAAGTTCGTTCAGTGGCTGGGTCTAACCGTCATGCTCGGGGTTATATTCTTGTTCCTCCAGGCAGAAGAGTATATTCATGCTTATCAGGAGCTTGGACTTACCTTAGAGTCAGGCATATATGGGACCACATTCTTTTTATTGACTGGATTCCATGGTGCTCATGTGACTTTGGGGACAATTATGTTGCTTATTGCCTTTTTGCGAGGGCTCAAAGGTCACTTCAATGAAGCAGATCATTTTGGTTTTGAAGCAGCAGCCTGGTATTGGCACTTTGTTGATGTCATTTGGATCGGATTGTTTATTATCGTTTATGTGCTTGGATAAAGGCATCTCAGCAGAGGAACGGCTAGGAAATTCCTGGCCGTTTTTGTCTGTGCCGTCAAAACTTACGGTTTAGTTGAGCGTTGTTGTTCCAACTGTTTGCCATCGGAGTGAAGCTGTTTGTCCCACGGAGCCTGGCTGCCAATCTGTCCAGTAAAGACACCATAGACTATCGTTCCAATAAGTAGAGCAGCAAGGGTCACTCGCATTCCAAGACTATGTAATACTCGACTCTTGGAGTCGCCGAGGTCTTTTACGAGAAAACGCAATCCTGTAAACAGACTGATGAGAATGGCAACAAATAAAATAACGATTATTGATTTTAAAAGCATAACGGTTAAGGTCCTAGATAAAGACAAGGATTTAAACACATATGAGCCGAGAGCCCCACGTTTCTCCAGAAAAATTTGAGTGGCAACCTAACGCAAGTCTTTTAGTGCTTGCGACTCTATTTTTCCCTTTGCTGATCTCGTTAGGGTTTTGGCAACTAGAACGTGCCGATGAAAAGCAACGTATTTTGGATGAGTTTAATGCTAATCAGCAGGCAGCTCCCATTGGTTTGGCAGAACTGAAGCGAGATGAAAATTACCAGTATCGAGCAGCGTGGGTAACAGGTACGTTGGATGGAAGCAGACGTATATTGCTAGATAATAGAGTTAAAAATGGGCGGCCTGGATATGAAATATTGGAGGCTCTTGCAGTAGACGGGCTGAAAGTTAATGGGCGCAGCCAGGCTATTTTAGTCAATAGGGGTTGGGTGCCAGCGTCACTGAACAGAAATGAACTGCCCGTGGTTGAATCAGTAGTAGGAGAGGTTCAGTTGCGGGGAGTTTTGTATCGCAGTTTAGGTGGTGGTTATCGCTTAGACGATGGCATTAAAACGGTGAGCCAGTGGCCGAGTAGAGTAGGCTGGGTGTCAGCTGAACGTGCTGAGGAGTTGTATGGCAATGACTTTTTCGATTATCAATTGCGCTTAGACTCAGATTCTATAGGGGCTCTCAACACAGGCTGGGTAACAGTTTCAGTGCAGCCTGCGAAGCACACTGGGTATGCGGTTCAGTGGTTTATAATGGCCGCGGTACTGTTATTGATGACCTTGATCGCTAACTCAAATTTAGGGTCCTTTGTTAAAAGAAAGTAAGTGGCCTCGGTGCCAAATTAAACAGGGAAAAGTAATAATGAACGAGCAAAGCAAGATATCGCCAAAGCAGCGTGGATTTCAGTATCAGATTTGGTTGATGCTGTTGATCGTCGGCGGTGTTATTTTGGCTGGTTTTATTATGGTGCCAAAAACTGAGCAGCAGCGACAGGAAATGATATCGATGCTGGGAACAACGAATGTTGGCGAATTAGTCAGACCAACGCTCGACTTTAGGTCGGTGCTCGAATCTTTGGAGTCAGAGGGCAGGCCAAAGTGGAAAGTAGTTACCACTGGAGGAAATGGCTGTGATAGTGTTTGTGAAGAGATGTTGTTTAGCAGCAGGCAAGTTCATATGCTGTTGGGTAAGTCTACGGGTCGCGTCGAGCGGATTTTTTTACCCGACATGGATACCATTAATTCTCAACGAATCGAGGAGTTAAAAATGGTCCATCCTTTCCTAACAATTATGCCAATCAAAGCGGACATGATTGCTCAGGTTGTTGCTGGAAGTTCAGCTGAATGGGATATGCTTGAGCCTCGACATTTTGTCATGACTCCAGATCAACAAGGTATTCTTTATTATACTAAAGAGCATGATGGTAATGGACTGCTTGATGACTTAAAACATTTGCTAAAATATTCACCAGATCGCTAGAGCGTCTATCTTAGGTTAAACTGGTTTTAATTCTTCGGAGAAAAGGTCAATGTCCCAAACCGAGTTAAACACCGCCGCTGTTAGCTGGCGTGACTACTTAGAGTTATGTAAGCCTAATGTGGTCGCGTTGATGATCCTTACCTCGGTTATCGGTATGGTTTTGGCTACTCAACAGTCTGTTCCTTTGTCGGTACTTATTTTTGGTAATTTAGGGATTGCCCTCTGTGCGGGGTCAGCTGCAGCAGTCAATCATATTGTTGATCGTCATGTGGATGACAAAATGGCTCGAACTCTCAATCGCCCTCTTGCCCAAGGGCGTATATCGCCCCGACAGGCGATTCTGTTTGCCCTGATTACAGGCTTGCTGGGAATGGCCATACTACTTATTTTTACCAACGTGTTGACTGCCTGGCTTACCCTCGCATCACTGGTGGGCTATGCGTTTATTTACACTATGTTTTTGAAGCGAGCGACCCCGCAAAATATTGTCATTGGTGGCCTGGCGGGAGCTGCGCCACCATTGTTGGGGTGGACAGCAGTGACCGGAGAGATCCATCACAACGCTCTGCTATTGGTGCTAATTATTTTCGCTTGGACGCCACCACACTTTTGGGCTCTAGCAGTGCACCGCAAAGACGAGTACGCCAAAGCCAAGATCCCTATGCTTCCAGTAACCCATGGAGAGAGATACACGAAAATAAATATCCTTCTGTATACCTTATTGCTGATTATTGTCACCACTATGCCCTACCTCACTGGAATGTTTGGATGGCTGTACCTTGTCAGTTCGCTATTGTTGGGGTTGGGGTTCCTTTATTGGGCAATAGTTATGTTGCGCAGTGAAGGCGGCAACTCTGGGATGAAGACTTTTCAGTATTCTATTGTTTACTTAATGGCGTTGTTCGCCGTGATGTTGGTGGATCACTATTTTATTGAAACAGTAACCTACTTACCTGCCGGTTAAAGGACAACGTTATGACGCAACAAGAAACGGGGATTAGGCGGACGGTTCTATTTGTCTTATGTATTATTTGCTTAGTGATATCAGGATTCATTTGGAAGATGGATCAGCCTGTGGTCATGAACGATCAGGAGCTTCGAGCTAATGGGGCTATAGTACTCAATACGCCTCGCGTATTTAGTGATTTTGAATTGCTGGACCACCACGGTGAGGTTTTTTCTAAGGAGCAACTTAAGGGGAAATGGAGCATGATCTTCTTTGGGTTTACCCAGTGTCCTGATATCTGCCCCACTACGTTGGCAACTCTCAATCAAACTTATAGCAAGCTTAAAGAGACCGAAAAAGACAATCTCCAGATTCTGATGGTGTCCTTAGATGCTGAGCGCGACACGGTGGAAAAGCTTGCCCAGTATATGCCCTATTTCAATTCTGATTTTATTGGTGTAACCGGCAACAAACATTTGATTCGACGTTTCACTGCTGAGATTAACGTGGCTTATAACAAAGTGCCTCTGGAGGGCGAAGACTATACTGTTGACCACAGCACGCAAATAGTTTTGATCAATCCTAAAGGGGACTACCATGGCTTTTTTAGAGGTCCCCATTCGGAAATTATGTTGCGACAGACCTGGCGCTCTATTTACGCTTCATTCAACTAGCCAGTCTGCGATAACCCAAGGATAGGCTAAATAAAACCCCAGCACTGATCACAACCGATGGCCCAGCTGGGGTATCGATGTACCAAGACATTGCTAAGCCCATCACCACGGCCATCATTGCAATAACACTGGCCACCACAGCCATTTGTTCGGGCGTGTGACTTAGCTGTCGAGCGGTTGCCGCGGGAATAATCAATAGTGCAGTGATGAGCAATACCCCCACCACTTTCATCGCAAGGGCAATCACTAAGGCCGTAATCAACATTAATGCCGTGCTGACTAAGGTGACATTGGTACCTTCCACCGCGGCTAATTCGGGATCGACAGTAATGTTTATCAGTTGCTGCCACAGCAGCCCTAATAAGATCATTACTGCGCAGGCTACACCATAAATTACCCAAAGGTCGCTTTGCGTGACTGCCAGTAGATCGCCAAAAAGAAGTGACATTAAATCTACGCGCACATCAGGTAATAAAGAAATAACAACCAAACCTAAGGCAAGAGCGGAGTGAGACAAAATCCCAAGCAAGGTGTCGAGGGATAGGAATCCTCTTTGTTCCAAAAAGACTAAAAACATAGCCATAATCAAAGGGATAGCGGTAACGGTTATATTCAGATTTATATCAAGCATAACGCCTAGAGATACACCCAACAGAGCGCTATGGGCAAGGGTGTCGCCAAAGTATGCCATCCGTCTCCAGACAACAAAACAGCCCAATGGCCCAGCCACAGCGGCGACGCCGACGCCGGCAAGCAAAGCATACAATAAAAAATCAGTCATGATTATAAGACTCCCCATGCTGATGAGTGTGATCATCAAGAACTTCGCCATGTAAGTTATGATCGTGATCATGGTGGTGGGAATAAATAGCAGTTGTTTGACCAAAAATGTCTATAAAAGCAGGATCCTGAGTTACTTTCTCTGGATGACCTTCACAGCAGATATGTCGGTTTAAACAAATCACCTGGTCTGTGGCAGACATCACTAAATGCAGATCATGAGACACCATTAATACCCCACAGTTTAGAGTTTTGGCTAGACTATTGATCATCTTGTATAGCGCATTTTGACCGTTAACATCAACACCCTGAACCGGCTCGTCCAAAACCAACAAATTAGGATTACGGAGAATTGCTCTAGCGAGTAATGCCCGCTGTAATTCGCCACCTGATAACCTCTGAATTGGGATTTTTGTCAAATGCCTGATTCCAACAGACTCCAGCGCCTGATGGCAAGCTTGATGAGAAGTGTTAGCAAGCTGCAAAAAGCGACAGGTTGAGATGGGTAGTGTCGGATCAATGCTAATTTTTTGAGGCATATAGCCTATGTTCAATTCTGCGTTGGGCAACCTTGTCCCAGAGTCAGGTTTAATCAGACCAAGAATAATCTTAGCCAAGGTTGATTTGCCGGCACCATTAGGGCCGATTAAAGTAGTAATCTCGCCCTGTTTCAGAGAAAGGGAAACGTCTTCTATGACAGGTTTTCCTGCAAAAGATTTGTGGATACCATTTAAGGTTAATAATAATCTAGACATGGCTTATATCTTCGTTGATAGTGGGAACAGAACACTGGGGGCAGACACCAAATAGCTCTATGTTTTGTGAGTGAAGCTTAAAATTTGTCTTGTCGCAGGCCGTTTGAAGACGTGTATTTAGAGAAGCATCGGCTATTTCAGCTACGCAACCACATTCAATGCAAATCATAAATAGATTACTGTGCTCGCTGTTGGGGAAAGGGCAGCCAATATAGGCATTCAGAGAGGGTAATCTATGGATAAGCCCAAGACGTAGAAGAAACTCTATGGCACGATACACTGTGGGGGGCGCGATTGCTTTCCCCGTGATTTTTGAAAGACGATCTTGAACTTGATATGCCCCTAATGGTCGATGACTTTGCCATAGTATACTTAGCACTGTTGCTCGCGTCGGCGTTAGTTTAGCATTCTTCTTTTGACAGAGGTCCTCGGCTCGAGATAGGGCGGCATCAACGCAGCGGCTATGATCGTGTTGCCCATGGACTAAACGAGTGTTGGTAAGCATAAAAACATCCATCTATTCATTTAATGTAATGTTATAATATAACATTAATAGCAAATTTTAGAGGCTTAGGTATTAAACAGTTATACTATAACATATTTTGCTGTCTAGCGTTGCTCGTGATTTTACATCCACTGGGCATTAGTGCTCGGACATCCAGTGACACCATGGAACCAGCCAGACCATTGGTTGTGACGACGACAAAGCCGCTGGCGATCATAGCTAAAGCAGCCCTTGGTAAGCATGCAAAAATTGAATTTCTTCAATCTGCTAAGCAATCTGCTCATGATATTGTCCTGTCAGTTGGCTCTTTGGAGAAAATTCACCATGCGGAACTTGTTATTTTTATTGGTGATCAGACGGAGCCTGGTATTGCCAAGGCTATAAAAGGGCTTCCAGAGGGTAAATTCATCAAAGTATTAGACCTAGATCTTGATTTTGTAGAGTCAAAAGATAATCAAAGAGGAAATCATCATAGTTTAGATCCCCACGTATGGTTAAATCCCCATAACGCCAATACCATTGCGCGAGCAATTCAGGGAGCATTCGGGTTTTCACAGCAAGACATTATTACTGAGATACAAATTTTGGCCATTGAAGAAAACCTAGCGTCAGTTATGGAGCTCTCTTATATTTCCCATCACGATATGCTCGGCCATTTCATAAAGGCCTTTAAAGTCTCTAAAGGTAGATCTTTGCGCGAAGCAAATGGCGCCCGCAAAGGAGCCAAAAGTCAGTATGTATTGCGCAAATTTGCAAGAGAAAACGATGTAAAGTGTGTATTTGTTGAGCCTCAGTATGGAGACAAGGACGCCTTTGTTATTGCGAGTTTTCTAGGACTGCCTTTGCGCACTTTAGATGCACAAGGAGCTAACCAGCAACTGAGCGAAACAGGCTATGCTGAGTTTATACAAACTTTCACGGCTCAATTTAAAGCCTGCTTCTCTTAAATACTGTATTCTTAGAAAAATATTAAAGTAGCAAAAGACAGGTAGACCATGATTGAAAAAACTCCACTTATTCTGGTTGATGGATCTTCCTATCTTTACCGGGCTTATCACGCATTACCACCCTTAACCAACAGTAAGGGAAAGCCTACCGGTGCCGTAAAAGGCGTAATTAACATGATGAGGAGGCTTCAAAAAGATTATCCCGAAAGCACTTTGGTTGTTGTATTCGATGCCAAGGGGAAAACGTTTAGGGATGATATGTACAGCGAGTATAAGGCTAACCGCCCCCCTATGCCTGATGACCTCAGGATGCAAATTGAGCCCATCCATCAAATAATTCAGGCGATGGGATTACCAATGCTTATTATTGATGGCGTTGAGGCAGACGATGTCATTGGGACTTTAGCGGTTCAGGCAACCACTATTGAACAGCCTGTGGTTGTTTCAACAGGTGACAAAGACATAGCCCAGCTGGTCAATGAATATATTACCTTGGTCAACACCATGACCAATACTCTACTAGATCGTGAGGGAGTGATCGAAAAATTTGGTATCCCTCCTGAACTTATTATCGATTTTTTAGCTTTACTCGGAGATAAGTCAGACAACATACCCGGCGTTCCCGGCGTGGGTGAAAAGACGGCGCTCGGTCTTTTGCAGGGAATTGGAGGGTTAGATGCTATTTATAGCAGGCTAGATGAGGTGGCAGGATTAGAGTTCCGGGGGGCGAAAAACATGGCGCCTAAACTTGAGGAGCATCGTGATCTTGCCTACCTGTCCTATCAACTAGCAACCATCAAAACAGACGTGCCATTGCCGCTGGGTATTAGTGAGCTCCACAACGAGGCTCCTGACCTAAATCTTCTTGGAGATCTGTTTGCCGATATGGAGTTTAAGGCGTGGACTACAGAGTTATCACAAGGCAAGACAGCCGATACAACTACTCCTAGCCAAACTCCTAATGAGGATAAAGAAGCCTCGGCTCAATCTAAGGACTCCCCTACTAAGGCCGACATTCAAAAAGACTATCAAACGGTGCTGACAGAATCCGAGCTTGATGAATGGGTAGCATGTATTCGAACAGCTGAGCTGGTTGCGGTGGATACCGAAACCACCAGCTTAGATTATATGGTTGCTGACCTTGTGGGTATTTCCGTCGCAGTTGAGGCGGGAAAGGCCGCTTACATCCCATTTGGGCACGACTACTTAGGGGTTCCTGATCAGCTGCCAAGGGAGTTGGTCATGGCTAAGCTTAAGCCGCTCTTGGAAGACCCAACTGTTAAAAAGGTAGGGCAAAACCTAAAGTATGATATGAGTATATTTGCCCAACACGGTATCGCGCTTGAAGGAATTGAGTTTGACACAATGCTTGAGTCCTACGTCCTTGATTCGGTGGCGACCCGCCACGATATGGACAGCTTGGCTGAAAAGTACCTCGATGAGGAGACTATTAAGTTTGCTGATGTAGCTGGCAAGGGCGCGGGTCAGTTAACCTTTAACCAAGTCGCGTTAGAAGAGGCAGGGCCCTATGCCGCAGAAGACGCAGATATTACGTTACGCTTGCATCGAGCGCTTTGGCCTCAGGTGTCCGCGGAGTTAACATTAAAAAGGGTGTTTGCCGATATTGAATTACCCTTGGTGCCGGTTCTCTCGAGAATTGAGCGCGCAGGCGCTCTAGTTGACGATACTTTATTGTTTCAACAGAGCCAAGAACTGGCGGTGCGGATTATAGAGCTTGAGAAGCAAGCGTGGAAGCTCGCCGGACAAGAATTCAACCTAGCTTCACCCAAACAGCTGGGAGAGATCCTCTTTACAAAGCTAGAAATTCCGGTATTGAAAAAGACTGCCAAGGGTGCACCTTCCACTAAAGAAGAAGTATTGCAAGAATTGGCTCTGGATTACCCACTTCCAAAGGTATTGCTAGAACACCGAGGGTTAGCGAAACTCAAGTCTACCTATACAGATAAGTTGCCAACGATGATCAATCGAGCAACTAAGAGAATACATACCTCCTATCATCAATCAGGGACTGCGACCGGACGGCTATCGTCCTCAGATCCAAATCTGCAAAATATACCGGTGCGAAATGCAGAGGGCCGTCGAGTTCGTCAGGCCTTTATTGCTGGACAAGGTAAAAAAATGGTGGCGGCAGATTATTCCCAGATTGAGTTACGGATTATGGCGCACCTTTCAGAAGACCCCAGTCTCGTCGCTGCTTTTGCAGATGGTCAAGACATTCACCGTGCCACAGCAGCAGAGGTGTTTTCTACAAACCCAGATGCTGTGACAATTGAGCAACGTCGTAGCGCCAAAGCAATTAATTTTGGATTGATCTATGGCATGTCTGCTTTTGGTTTGGCGAGGCAACTTAACATTGGGCGTAAACAGGCAGCAGAATATATCGATACTTACTTTGATCGTTATCCGGGTGTTCTAAGCTACATGAACAATGTTCGCAGTAGCGCAGCAGAGCAGGGTTATGTTGAGACATTTTTTGGGCGTCGGCTGTACCTACCTGAAATTAATTCACGAAACGGGATGCGTCGCCAAGCAGCTGAGCGCACGGCAATTAATGCGCCCATGCAAGGAACTGCCGCAGACATAATAAAGTTAGCTATGATTTCTGTGGATGATTGGTTAGAACACAGCGGCTTGACCAGTGTAATGATCATGCAAGTCCATGATGAGCTTATCTTAGAAGTACCGGAGCATGAATTAAAACAAGTTACTGAAGGTCTAGCCGAAAGAATGGAAAATGCCGCTAGTCTTAAAGTTCCTCTGGTGGTCGATGTGGGAGTAGGCAATAACTGGGACGAGGCCCACTAGCGTCATCATTTTAGATCTGGTTATTTAGGGAAATCAGTGGTTTTTGGCCGCTTTTTTATCTTTTCATAGAGGCAGTCTGCGACCATATGAGGTGTCTTTAATTAAGAGTTAGGTGTTATTTTATTTAAAGTCGCAAAGTACTAAAAATAAAAAAATATTAAAATATTAAAAATAAATTGAACTTCTCCACTAAACCCTGTCAAAGAATAGGCAAGTGATGATTGCAAATAATCTCCCCCGAGATAGAGAAGTAAAAGTAAGACCTGTAGTAAAGAGAAAAACCCTAACTCCTAAAAGAGTTAGGGTTTTTTTTTGCGATATAGAAATGGTCTTAGGTCGCAACAAAGTCTGCTGACAACCAATGATTTAATTGAGCTTCTAATTCAGGTAATCCCAGTTTCTTGAGTGATGAAAATGTTTGGACTGTCAGCAAGGTTATTCCGGGATCCATCTCGCGCAAAAAGCTCTCTACTTTTAACAGCGTATTCTGTGCTGGACCGCGTTTGAGTTTGTCAGACTTGGTCAACAAAATATGTACGGGCAACCCGGCTTGGGCAGCCCAGTTGAGCATTTGCCTGTCATAATCCTGCAAGGGGTGCCGAATGTCCATTAAGAGAATGAGCCCCCCAAGACTTTTGCGGGCCTGCAGATATTCTGCCATATGTCGATCCCATTGAGCTTTCATTGCAACAGGGACTTTCGCATATCCATACCCAGGTAGGTCAACTAGCCGCCGGTCTTCACCGAGCTGGAAAAAATTGATCATTTGAGTGCGGCCAGGCGTTTTGCTGGTTCGCGCAAGATTCTTGTTTCTAGTGAGTGTATTAATCGCACTAGATTTACCTGCATTTGATCGGCCTGCAAAGGCGACCTCACAGCCGACATCATCTGGACACTGCTTTAGTGAAGGTGCGCTCGTTATAAATTCGGCGGACTGAAATTTTATTGGTGCTATATCCATAGAAAATCGACGCTACTGGCTTAAGAAACTTATAGTATTGGTATATAATGCAACGCCTAACGTTTAAAGGCTACCATTCACAGGGTTCATTTGTACCTGTGAGGACATTCTACCGGATTGTGAAAATTGGATTAACCATGAAAAGAAGTATTTTAGCGATTGTTTGCCTAACCTTTGTGTTGCCCGCCACGCAATTGTTTGCAGCTGGAGATGCTGCTGCAGGAAAGAACAAAGTAATGATGTGTGCTGGATGTCATGGTGTTGATGGCAACAGTATGGTTCCTGCATTCCCCAAATTAGCCGGACTGGGGGAAAAGTACATGACCCAGCAGTTACGCATGGTCAAATCTGGAGAAAGAGTCATCCTTCAAATGACGGGTATTCTTAACGCCTCCTCAGATCAAGACTTGCAAGACATGGCCGCCTTTTATGATAGCCAAGATCGACATATCTCGGGCGCTAAAGAGATTAAGTTAATCGGAATTACTGAGCCACAGGAAGCATTAGACTTCGGTGAAAATCTCTATCGCGGCGGTAATATGAAAACAGGTGTAGCAGCTTGTACCGGCTGCCACTCTCCCGCCGGTAATGGCAATGGCCCAGCAGGATACCCAGCGTTAGGCGGCCAGTATGCTGACTACATTGAAAAGCAGCTATTGGCTTATCGTCGAGGTGAGCGAGATAGTGGGAGTAATGCATTGATTATGCAAGGTGTCGCCGCAAATCTTAGCGATAAAGAGATAAAAGCTGTTGCGAATTATATTTCAGGGCTCAATTGATTCTAAAAGCCCCAGGGCGAGAATAAGGAAAATAGAATGTTTGAATGGTCTAAAAAAGTACTCATTATTACAATACTCCTGCCGCTGGCGTTGTCCCAAGTAGAGGCGCAAGAATATGAAGCTGGCATTGACTATGAGGTTTTACCTCAAGCAATTAGAACAGCTAACCCCAATAAAATTGAGGTAAATGAAGTATTTCATTACCTCTGTATTCATTGCTATAACTTTGAGGGGACCATTCACCCCTGGGCAGACAAGTTACCCTCAGATGTTGATTTCCAGCGCACCCCTGCAATTTGGCAAACTGCATTAGAGCCGTTCGCCCGAGCCTACTACACGGCTAAAGCATTAAAAGTCTCAGATCAAACCCATGTTCCTCTATTCGAAGCTATACACGTTAAAAAACAACAGATTAGGTCTGAAGAAGACTTGACTAACTTTTTTGTCAAGCAAGGCGTAGATGCTGCTAAGTTTAGAAAGGTTTACAGCTCTTTTGGCGTCAACAGCATGGTCAATCAAGCTAAGGCTCGCGCTAAAGGATATCGCACTCAAGGGACACCTGAGGTCATTATCAATGGTAAATATAGAGTGACTACGCGCATGTCAAAAGGCTTTGATGGGATGTTAAAGGTTGCAAGTTTTTTAATCGAAAAAGAGCGCCAAGCAGCACTTTAATCTAACTCCCCCAGATTAATCAAAACATAGACCGCTATGCTTGTGCGCCAGTGGTCCTTCAGCGAGACCTTTGGTCAATATAACGTTCGTTTATGGGTACTAAGGTAAAACAAGTTTCCTTAATACGACCTAAATAGTAAACTACGCGACTTTTTGCCAATCCTCTGATTATTGAATAACGATGGAAATTATTTTGAAACCGACTTTGAAACCGGCTAATCCAAACTTTTCTTCAGGGCCCTGTACAAAGCGCCCTGGCTATAGTGTTGAAAATCTCGACGTGACTACCTTAGGTCGATCTCATCGGTCAGCTATTGGGAAGTCAGCATTGAGCCGTGTCTGTTCAGAAACTGCTGAAATTTTGGGTTTGCCTGAAGGGTATCGAGTAGGTGTAGTACCAGCATCAGATACTGGTGCAGTGGAAATGATTATGTGGTCTGTACTTGGTGCGCGCCCAGTTGATGTTTGTGCATGGGAGTCCTTTGGAAGTGGCTGGCTGACGGATATCACCAAGCAGTTAAAGCTAGATAACGTAACGACCCATGTTGCTGATTATGGAGTTCTTCCGGATCTTAACAAAACTAATCCTGATCATGATATTGTTTTTACTTGGAACGGAACGACCTCTGGCGTAAAAGTACCTAACGCAGACTGGATCAGCGATGAACGCAGCGGGCTGACTATTTGCGATGCAACCTCGGCTGTTTTTGCCATGCCGCTACCTTGGGAAAAGCTTGATGTGGTTACCTACAGCTGGCAGAAGGTACTCGGTGGAGAAGGAGCTCATGGTATGTTAATTCTGAGTCCGCGGGCGGTTGAAAGGCTTGAAAGTTACATGCCTCCTTGGCCGATGCCAAAAATATTTCGCATGACAAAAGCAGGAAAGCTCATTGAAGGTATTTTTAGAGGGGAGACAATTAATACTCCCTCGATGCTTTGTGTTGCCGACTATTTGGATAGTCTTAGCTGGATCAAATCCCTTGGCGGACATCAAGCAGCGGTGGCTAAATCTGAGGCTAATTTAGATGTTATTAGGGCCTTTGTTGAACAGCACGACTGGGTGCACTTTTTAGCAAAAAATCCACAACAAATATCTAATACTAGTGTTTGCCTGACCCTAGATTTAGATCCAGATCAGGTGAAAAAAATTGTTAAAGTCCTTGATGAAGAGGCTGTTGCTTTTGACATTGGAGCCTATCGGGATGCTCCTGCAGGGTTGAGAATTTGGTGTGGAGCAACAGTGGAAGCTTCCGATTTAGAGGCGCTGATGCTCTGGCTTCATTGGGCATATCAGCAAGTTAGCCAATGAGCCTTAGCGAAACTAGTACACTAATTAAATTGATAATAATGAGACTAAACCATGTTTAACATTCGCACTTACAATGCCTTGTCGGCTAAAGGACTAGAACGTTTCTCTAATGACAAATATATCGTTGGTGAAGCTTGTGAGGCGCCCGAGGGTTTTATGCTCAGGAGTCAAAAGCTTCATACTGAGGCTGTTCCAGATAGTTTGTTGGCAGTTGCACGAGCTGGTGCGGGGGTTAACAATATCCCTGTAGAACAATATACAGAGCAAGGTATTGTTGTTTTTAATACTCCAGGTGCAAATGCAAATGCAGTGAAAGAATTAATCGTTGCGGGATTGCTTTTAGGTTCGCGAGATATCTATGGTGGTATGAGTTATGTCCAAGAACTAGATCATATGGACGACTCTGGCGAAATGGGGAAACTCTTAGAGAAAGAAAAGAAGCGTTTTGCAGGTTCGGAAGTCACAGGTAAGACCTTAGGTGTTGTTGGCTTGGGAGCTATCGGTTCTATCATTGCTAACTTAGCCTTAGATCTGGGCATGGATGTCATTGGGTATGATCCCGCGATTTCGGTTGAAGCTGCATGGCAGTTGTCCAGTCGGGTAGAGCGTATGGAGAGTTTGGAAAAGTTGTTAGCCAGTGCAGATTTTGTCACCTTACACGTGCCAGCGATTCCAGCGACTAAACATTTAATCAATCACGAAACGCTCAGTGGAATGAAAAGCACGGCTAAGATTCTCAATTTTGCTCGGGAAGAAATTGTGAATACAGATGACATGGTAGACGCCTTAGAGACAGGCAGCATCGCTGGATATATCAGTGATTTCCCAACGCCTGCCCTGCTTGGACGGAAAAACGTATTGTTGATGCCTCATATCGGCGCAAGTACAGCAGAAGCAGAAGAAAATTGTGCAGTCATGGCGGCTGATCAGTTAAAAGATTTTCTTGAAAATGGCAATATTCATAATTCAGTGAATTATCCTCCGACTAAAATGAGCCGTAACGGTGGCTCTAGAATTACCTTTAGTAATAACAATGTGCCCAAAGTCTTGGGTAGTGTCTTATCAATACTAGCAGACTCCGAGATTAACGTTGTTGATATGGTGAATAAAAGCCGAGGCGAGATTGCTTATAACATTATTGATGTTGAGGGTGATATTAGCACTCAACTTAAAGAGAAAATTGCCCAAGTTGATGGGGTAATGAGAGTAAGGTTATTGTAGGCTTGATCATCATTCGAATAGTTTAGCACGGACTGTTTTTCGGTAAGACAGGGGGCTGTTGCCAGACCATTGTCGAAATCTTGAGGAGAACCAACTTGCCTCGGGATAGCCACTATAGCTGGCCACATCGACAATTGATAAGTCTGTATTTTTAAGTAAATCACACGCGAATGCCATTCTTGTTTCAGTCAGATAGTTGTTGGGAGTACTGCCAACAGCATTCTTAAATCGACGGTTGAATGTGCGGGTGGTCAATCCAAATTGCTTTGCTAAACTTGGAATAGCTATGGGCTTATTCAAATTATCCTGAATCCAGATCTGACTTTGTACGATGGCTTCGTCACTGTGTGGTTTTTGTTTCATATCGCTAAAATCAACGGGATTAGCAATATTTCGAATTTCGTGGAAAAAATTTCGCTGAGCTTGTCGAGAAATAACGCGTCCAAAATATCTCTCTACCTGATGCATCATTAACTCAGCCATTGCATTGATGCTAGCAGCACAATAGATATTACTATCTTGGGTTGTAAAATTTTCCCGATTTAGATGAACGGCTGGGTAGTCCTTCTGTAGAGCATCAAAGTAGTGCCAGTGAGTTGTTGCTAGTTTATTATCTAATAGACCAGCTTCGGCGAGGAAACAGACACCGGTGCCCACTGCAGTGATAGCGCTATTTTGCTGATGTTGTTGTTGGAGCCAAGGTATATATTGATGATGCTTTCTAACTACAGGTCTTGGGTTTCTCCAAAGTGCAGGGACATGAATTAAATCACTGGGAAAGACATTGTTAAGATTATGGGTTGGTGTTAATTCGAATCCAGATGAGGTTTGAACGGGAAGGCCATCTGCGCTAACTCTTCGAATGATCACTTCTTGTGTGGAATTGCGGTTTGCTTTTGCCATCGCTTGGGCAAAATTAAAAATTTCAGCTGCTAGGGTGCTGCTGGAAACAAGCATGTTGTCGCAAAGTAGCAATGTGAGATTCAACGCCATAATAGAGCAAATTTAACATATAATGGCTAATTAATTAAATATAATGGCTAACAAACAAAAGAAATTAAGTAATATTACTTTTAGACTAGTCTTTTTAAAATACTAGAGACTTAACGTATGGCTGATGCACTGCCGGTAATTGTTGGTTTTGGGGGGTTTAACGCCGCGGGGCGCAGTTCTTCCCATCAAGCATTTAGGCGAATGGTTTTAGAGTCTTTACCCGTGGATCAACAGCAAAAAACTATCGTTAGCTTAGCGTGCTTGATGGGGTTGGTAACAGCGGGGAGTGAAGGATATACAGATTCTGGCGGTGAGATTCTAGACGCAGTATCAGTGGCTGATAAATATAAGAAAGCCGTTATTGATGGCACCTTAGTACGCAAAATTGAACATTTTGACGCTGATAATTTGCTTGGCCATCGAAAAACAGATTTTTTAGATCACCAAGCTGTATTTGTAATGCTTAAACGTGATGTGCCCAAACAACTTCCTGAGGGTTGGAGTATTCGGGAGCTCAGTGATGGCAAAATTGAGGTAACCACTGCAGGTACAGCAGAGTTTTTGGTTTCTTCGCACTACGAACTTGCTGCTAAGGCGGCGGGACAGCTGCCACGAGGACTCAAACTGTCAGATCACTACAATTCTCGGTTTCATCCACGAGGGTTACAAATGGCATTGCTTGGTGCCAGTGATGCAATTCATTCTATGGGTATTCCTTGGGGCTCAGTGGTAGACAAGGTTAGTCCTGATCAAGTCGGTGTCTATTCTTCAAGCGTCTTTGGTCAAATCGATGAAGAGGGTATGGCGGGTTTATTTCAGGCTCGGCTGAAAGGAGAACGAACAACAGCAAAACAGGCTGCTCTGGGTTTAAATTCTATGCCAGCTGATTTTGTCAATGCGTACATTCTCGGAAGTGTTGGCCATACTGAAGCTACAACAGGAGCCTGCGCTAGCTTTCTTTATACTTTGCATGGAGCTGTTCGAGATATTCGCAGTGGACGACGACGTATTGCGATAGTAGGTAATGCAGAAGCGCCAATAACACCAGAGATGTCAGAAGGGTTCTCCAATATGAGTGCTCTTGGAAGCGACGATAATCTTTGCAAAATTGATAAGTCAGAAACCCCGGATTGGCGGCGGGCTAGCCGGCCCTTTGGTGAAAACTGTGGATTTACTCTGTCCGAGGCCACTCAATATATTGTGTTAATGGATGACCAGTTAGCAATAGAGTTGGGTGCTGACATTCACGGGGCCGTGCCAGAGGTATTCATTAATGCCGACGGGATTAAAAAATCTATTTCAGCGCCCGGCGTAGGTAATTACATTTCGTTTGCCAAGGCGGTTGCCGCTGCAGTAAATATTGTCGGTAAAGAAACGGTACAGAAGCATAGTTTTGTCCATGCTCATGGGTCTAGCACGCCAGCTAATCGGGTGACAGAGTCTGAATTGATTAGTCGCGTGGCGAAGGCGTTTGATATTACTCAATGGCCCGTCACAGCAGTGAAAGCCTACGTGGGCCATACCATAGCAGCGGCAAGTGGTGATCAGTTGATTTCTTCACTGGGGACCTTTAAGTATGGCTTGATCCCTGGGATAAAAACGGTTTCAGAGATTGCTGAGGATGTGCAACAGGACCAGCTTACTTTCGCTCTCAAAGATATCGATGTTAGTGCAGAACCAATGCAAGTAGCCTTTATTAATTCGAAAGGGTTTGGCGGTAATAATGCGACAGCGGTTGTCCTGTCGGCAGATAAAACCAACGCTATGTTAGCGCGCCGCTATGAATCTACTTTTTCTGAGTATCTAACTCGACGTGAGCGCACTCGTCAATGCGCTAATGATTATGCTGAGCAGGCCGATAGAGGAAGTTTAAACGTTATCTATCGATTTGGTGAAAACTTGATTGATGAGAAATCAGTATCTATTACAAATCAGGGTATTAATATCCCAGGATTTAGTCGTGAGATCGAATTTAATGTTGAGAGTTCTTGGCAGGATATGCAGTGAAGCGCTTGAGCCGAGCGATGATATCTGAGTCAATTTTACGCCCCTGATTAATAAGTGCCTCGGGGTCTGGAATTGCCCCTTGCATAATATTTAATGGTTGGTTATTGCCACTTCTAATAACAAGTGTACCGCCATGCACAGCAATAACCGAACCTGACGTTGTGTCCAGTATAGGCCCGCCGGAAGCTCCCCTCCCAGCATCACAGTTGTGCAAGAGCAAAAGGTTGTTGGCAAATTTCTTTGAAGAAAACTCTCGACAGTCATCACTGACACTAATGTGGTCTTGATTTTGATTATAGCCAATTAACTGCAGCTCATTATCGGCGTCTTCCTTTGCCTGCAGCATTAAGCCAGAGCCCCTCAACTTTTTCTTTAGAGCAATAAAAACAATGTCTTGGGTGGCTTGTTGGATCTTGTCACTTGATTGAGGTTCAAAATTATGGGCAGAGATCTTAACAAAGTCGATAGAGCCCAAGCGCTTTCCCTGTGGTCGATAAACGCATGTTTCAAATAGAATCCCTGTGTTTTTGTGATAGATCACATGGGCCGCTGTTAGGATAATTGAGGTAGCATTTGGTTGTGCGATAGGGGGTATAGAAAGGTGAGTTGCAGTGCCTCGGAGAGCACCATCACAATATATTGTGCCTACCGATTGTAATATTTTTCTGGGCGCTAATTGACGCTGATCTTCAATGCCATTCTGTGCATCACCGTCCCCAAAAATAGCACCAAAGGCGCTGACATTGAACATTAGGGCTAAGCACATCGCGCTGTTTAAGCGCAATCTAAGGAAACCTCCTTCATGGCGCATACATCTTTTACTTGTTAGCATCATTGATCTGATCAGCCCATGTCTCCCCACAGAGATTGCATAATGCTAATAGCCGCTAGTGGAGCTGTTTCAGTTCGTAACACTCTTGGACCTAACATCAGCGGGTTGTAGCCTTGGTTTTCAGCCAAGTTAATTTCATGATCAGATAGGCCACCCTCTGGACCTACCAGTAGAATGACTCCTTGATTAGGTTTGTCCATCGCGCACAACTTTTGATCTGTGCGATGGTGCAAAACTATCTTTAAGCCCTCTAAGTTATGTTCAAGCCAAGATGAGAGAGTAGAACAGCCATGAACAGTTGGAACAATATTGCGATGAGATTGTTCGCAGGCACTGATGGCAATTTGTTGCCAATGGTTTTGTTTTTTCTCTAATCTAGGGCCGGATAACTTCACCTCTGTACGCTCTGTGAAGACAGGTGTGATCTCACTAACACCGAGCTCTGTGGCTTTTTGTATCACCCAATCCATTCGCTCTCCGCGAGAAATGCCAATCACTAAATGCACTTTCAGAGGAGATTCTCGATCTTCATACTTAGATTGGAGAACAGAAACAGTCGCTTGGTTTTTAGTCAGGTGGACTAGCTCCCCTTGAAATTCACCACCCTGCCCGTTAAATAAGACGACCGATTGGCCTTCTGACATGCGCAGGACTGATCCGAGGTAACGACTAGTGTCTTTACCCAAGTGAATAAGAGTATTAATTTTTAAAGGCTGTGCAGTATAGAGTCGCGGTACGCGCATGCTGAGTAATCCTTAATCTAGAAGCCAAGGTTACGATAAAAATGAGAATAAATCTGCCCTTTAATCTAAACATAAAAAACCCCTAGTCCCAAAATTGAAACTAGGGGTTCGAGAGTGTTACTACAAAAACTAGTACTTGTAGCTATCTCCTTTAAACGGACCTTCAACAGGTACGTTGATGTAATCAGCTTGCTCTTGGGTGAGTTTAGTCATCACACCGCCGAAACCATTCACCATGTGTCGAGCCACTTCTTCATCAAGATGTTTAGGAAGAACCTCAACTCGCAACATTTCAGCTTGGGTCGTTGCGTCTTGCGCCGCAAATTGACGCCCATACAGATCAATTTGAGCCAACACTTGGTTAGCAAATGAACCGTCCATAATACGACTTGGGTGCCCAGTAGCATTACCAAGATTTACTAGCCGTCCTTCAGCGAGCAAAAGAAGATGGTCATTGGCTGCTTTGTCACGATAAATTTTGTGAACCTGAGGCTTGATCTCTTCCCACTGCCAGTTCTCACGCATAAATGCCGTGTCGATTTCATTATCAAAGTGACCGATATTACAGACGACACAACCACTTTTTAGTGCGCTCAAAACGTCTGAACCACATACGTTGTAGTTACCAGTGCTGGTAACCAACATGTCAGTATTTGCGAGCAGTTCGGTATTTACGCCTTTAGAGACTTCCCCATCATTGTAAGTTGATACAATTTCAAAACCGTCTAAACAGGCCTGCATAGCACAAATCGGATCAACCTCTGTCACTTTAACAATCATGCCTTCTTGGCGCAGAGATTGAGCAGAACCTTTGCCCACATCGCCATACCCGACGACTACAGCTTTTTTACCCGAAAGTAGATGGTCAGTGGCGCGTTTAATCGCGTCATTTAGGCTATGACGACAGCCATATTTGTTGTCGCACTTTGACTTAGTGACGGAATCATTAACATTGATGGCAGGTACTTTAAGTTCTCCTGACTCAAGCATCTCATAGAGGCGATGCACGCCAGTGGTAGTTTCTTCTGTAACACCATGGACAGAATTTAGTACTTCTGGATATTTTTGGTGTAACAGTGATGTTAAGTCGCCACCATCATCAAGAACCATGTTGGCATCCCAGGGTATGCCATTTTTCAAAACCTGTTGTTCTAGGCACCACTCATACTCTTCTTCTGTTTCGCCTTTCCAAGCAAAAACAGGTGTTCCATTAGCGGCAACAGCCGCTGCTGCATGGTCTTGAGTTGAGAAAATATTACAGGAGGTCCATCGTACCTCGGCACCTAAGGCTGTTAGCGTTTCAATAAGAACAGCGGTCTGAATGGTCATGTGAATACAACCCAGAATTCGCGCTCCAGCTAGGGGTTGTTCGGCACGATATTTTTCCCGTAGTGCCATTAGTGCTGGCATTTCAGATTCAGCGATAGAGATTTCCTTCTTACCCCAATCGGCAAGAGAGATATCGGCAACTTTGTAGTCGTCGAATGCAGTCATTGTGTAGTTCCTTATATAATATTAAAGCTAATAAACATTGTTTGTTGTTACAGTGCTTTTTTTAGAAGCGCTACTTTGTCGGTGTTCTCCCATGTAAAGTTTTCCTCTTCGCGACCAAAATGGCCGTAGGCAGCGGTATCTCGATAAATGGGCCGACGTAGATCCAACATCTGAATAAGACCGCTTGGACGAAGGTCAAAGTGCTCGCGAACTAAATTGGAGATTTCATCCTCTGAAAGCTTTCCTGTTCCGTAGGTATCCAAGCTAATAGAGGTAGGCTCAGAAACGCCTATGGCGTAGGAAATTTGAATCTCACAGCGATCAGCAAGGCCAGCTGCAACAATGTTCTTTGCCACGTAACGACCGGCATAGGCCGCAGAGCGATCAACCTTGGTGGGATCTTTCCCAGAAAACGCACCGCCGCCGTGATGAGCCATGCCACCATAGGTATCGACGATAATTTTGCGGCCGGTTAGGCCACAATCACCCACTGGACCACCGATAATAAATTGACCAGTGGGGTTTATGTGATATTGAGTTCCTTCATGTAGCCACTCTTCAGGCAAAATAGGAGCGATAATTTCAGATCGAACCGCCTCTTGTAAATCGCCCAAAGAGATATCAGGAGAATGTTGGGTAGAAAGCACAACGGCATCAATAGCGACAGGTTTGCCTTGATCATAACGGAGAGTCACCTGACTCTTAGCATCGGGACGTAGCCAAGGAAGAGTGCCATTTTTCCGCACTTCCGCTTGTCGCTTCACCAACAGATGAGAGTAGTAGATAGGTGCCGGCATTAGGACAGCGGTTTCGTTGGTGGCATATCCAAACATTAAGCCTTGGTCTCCTGCACCAATATCTTTATTCTCGCCAGCATCAACACCTTGAGCTATGTCATTAGACTGTTTGCCAATGGCATTTAACACTGCACAGGTATTGCCATCGAAGCCGACCTCAGAATTGTCGTAACCAATATCGGTAATAACGTTGCGCACGACTTCCTCGAGATCAACATAGGTATTAGTTCTTACTTCTCCGGCGATGATGGTCATTCCAGTTTTCACCATAGTTTCTACAGCGACCCTAGAGTCGGGATCATCTGAGATAATAGCATCGACAACGGCGTCAGAAATTTGATCAGCCATTTTGTCAGGGTGTCCTTCAGAAACAGACTCCGATGTGAATACATTATAAGTAGACATAAAATTTCCTTAAATTAACTTTTTCCTAAACTGAATTGGCGTAGTTGGATGCGAAATCCATTACGTTGTGTAAGATAAAGGCTACTGCCTTCATTTAAGCCAGCGGCTTCAGCCCATCGGGTTAGAGCTTCAGGTTCGAAGCCAAGCCAGATGTCACCGCAGGAATCTTTGACCCACTCCTGATCGTGGGCACATAGATCTGTAATAATCAAAACACCACTTTTAGCGAGCAACTGAGCGCAATCACTAATAATTTCCGCAGGTGTTGGATTGTGGTGTAACACCATATTAAGGGAAACCAAATCATATTTAGTCCCTTGCTTTAAAGCCTGTTGGGTATCGCCAACAACAAAGGCTATATTTTGCAGCCCTTGCGTGGAGGCTCTCGCAATGGACTGCTCTAGCATTTCTTCAGAATTATCTAGGGCAGTCACCTTATCAAAGACAGAGGAAAGAGCTTTTAAGAACTGACCATACCCTGGGCCAATTTCTAGAGCGGACTGCAGGCCCGCGGTATGCCTTGGTAAAAATTCCTCAATACTTTCGCCATAGTCCGACCAACTGGCAATCAAGTCTTGATTTTGTTCGAATCGGTCAGCATTTTGATTAAAAAATGCCACCGAAGCTGCAGACCGATCTGCATTAATGGTAGCTAGGCGATTAGTGTAACCCAAGTCAAGAGCCGCTAAATCAATGGTCTGGAAAAGACTATCCTGCAGGCTTTGTAAATCAGGATCAGGGTTTAGCTCATTTCGGCGATAGAAAATAGAAGTACCCTCCCTGCGGGTTGCGACAAGAGACGCGTTGGCAAGAATTTTCAAATGATGACTCATCGCTGATTGGCGGATATCAAAAACACCGCATAATTCTAGAACTCCATAAGCATTTTGTTGCAATACTTTTAATATCTGCATGCGCAACGGATCTCCTGCAGCTTTGCATAAAGCAGTAATTGCGCTGGTGTCCGTAGCAGACCGAGACTCTTTTTCGAATTGGGCGTTAGAAATCATGCCGGCATGGTATCACGTAAGCTTTATATATCAAAATATTTTTATATAACAAAAAGAACATAAGATTTTTCTTGGTTCCTTAAATATCCTACATGCCAATAACGAATATCGGTTTACTGATAAGGCTGTGTGAGAGACAATAACGGAATCTAATTTCCCCTTTAGGAGTAAAAATTCATGGCCTCACGCAGAGACCTCGCTAATGCTATCCGTGCACTCAGTATGGACGCTGTACAACAAGCTAACAGTGGCCACCCAGGAGCTCCAATGGGGATGGCAGACATCGCCGAAGTGCTTTGGAATGATTACCTTGTGCATAATCCAGCAGATCCTGATTGGGTTAATCGGGACCGCTTCGTTCTGTCAAATGGTCATGGTTCGATGCTTTTGTATTCCTTATTGCATCTAACAGGTTATGAATTACCCATTGAGGAAATCAAAAACTTTCGCCAGTTGCATTCAAAAACTCCAGGTCATCCGGAGTACGGTTATGCGCCGGGTGTAGAGACGACTACAGGGCCCCTCGGGCAAGGCGTCAGCAATGCGATTGGTATGGCTTTAGCAGAGAAGGTTTTGGCTGCTCAGTTTAATCGCCCAGGACACAATATTGTTGATCATCAGACCTACACATTTCTTGGGGATGGTTGCCTGATGGAAGGTATTTCTCATGAGGTGTGCTCCTTGGCTGGAACCTTAGGGCTCGGCAAGTTAATCGCTTTTTATGATGATAACGGTATTTCTATCGACGGTGAGGTTGAAGGTTGGTTTAGCGATGATACTCCGGCTCGCTTTGAGGCTTATGGTTGGCAGGTAGTTCCTGATGTTGATGGCCATGACAGTGCTGCGATTAAGGCGGCTGTCGAGGTAGCTCGAGGTGAGCCCAACAAGCCTACTCTAATCTGTTGCAAGACGATTATTGGATTTGGTTCTCCAAACAAGCAAGGAAAGGAAGATTGTCATGGTGCACCTTTGGGGGCAGATGAAATTGTACTAGCTCGCGAGCAACTGGGCTGGGCCCATGCGCCTTTTGAGATCCCTAGCGACCTCTACGAAGGATGGGATGCTTCCGCGAAAGGAGCTTCCGCCCAATCATCTTGGAACGAGCAACTAGATGCGTATCGAAAGGAGTTCCCTGATCTTGCCGTTGAGTTCGAACGACGCACAAGTGGCCAACTCCCGACTGATTTCGGTGAGAAAGCAGACGCTTACATTGCTGATTGCCAGGCTAAAATGGAAAAAGTAGCCTCTCGAAAAGCATCGCAAAATTGTTTAAATGCCTATGGTCCATTGCTACCTGAACTACTTGGTGGTTCAGCCGATTTGGCAGGCTCTAATTTAACTATCTGGTCTGGATCTAAAGATATCAGCGCGGATAATGCTGATGGTAATTATATTTATTATGGCGTTCGTGAGTTTGGTATGAGCGCAATGATGAATGGTATTGCTCTTCATGGTGGCTTCATTAATTACGGTGCTACTTTTTTAATGTTCATGGAATATGCGCGCAATGCTGTGCGAATGGCCGCTATTATGAAGCAGCAGAGCATATTCGTTTATACCCATGACTCTATTGGTTTAGGTGAAGATGGCCCGACTCACCAGCCAGTTGAGCAACTTAGCGCCTTGCGCTCAACCCCCAACTTAAACACCTGGCGTCCATGCGATACAGTCGAATCGGCTGTATGCTGGAAAAGCGCCATCGAAAATCAAAATGGGCCGAGTGCGCTTGTGTTTAGTCGACAGGGCCTTGCACCAATGCCACGAACTGACGAACAGGTTGCGGCGATTTCCCGTGGTGGCTATGTGTTGAAGAATTCCGCTGATCCACAGGCGATTCTTATTGCTACTGGCTCAGAAGTTGAACTCGCGATGCAGGCCTCTGACACATTGGCGGAGAAAGGTATTAGTACTCGCGTAGTTTCTATGCCCTGCGCTGAAATATTTTCAGCTCAAGGAGTAGATTATCGAGATTCAGTGCTGCTCCCAGCAGTGAGAGCAAGGGTTGCCGTAGAAGCATTACATGCGGATTATTGGCATAAATTTGTAGGCCTTGATGGTCGAGTAGTCGGTATGCGTAGCTTTGGGGAGTCTGCTCCTGGGGGCGAGCTAATGAATGAGTTCGGCTTTACGGTAGAAAACGTTGTCGCGAATGTCTTGGAGGCAATTGGCTAGTGTTACGGGTAGCCATTAATGGTTATGGTCGTATAGGGCGCTCAGTCTTGCGAGCTCTATACGAATCAAATGCCAGGCAGTGGGTTCAAGTCATCGCGATTAATGAGCCTGCAGAAACCAAAACCATGGCACACCTAACACGTTATGACTCGACCCACGGAAGGTTTCCAGGGACAGTTGAATGGCAACAAGATAAGCTTGTGGTGAATGACGATGTCATCCAAATTTGCCATCAAGAGGATCTCAATCAGTTGCCTTGGGCGAATTTTGGTATTGATGTCGTTTTAGAATGCAGTGGAACTTTTAGCGATCGTTCAACGGCCGAAACTCACTTAAAGGCTGGTGCTACGCGAGTTCTTTTTTCTCAGCCTGCTGAGGCGAATGTTGATGCAACCATCGTCTATGGGATTAACCACCAGGTTTTAAGTGGGGATGAAACTATTATATCCAGTGCATCCTGCTCGACCAATTGTGTGGTGCCTGTGATTAGTGTCCTTAACGACTCTTTTGGCGTCGATGGCGGTGTGATTACTACTATCCACTCAGCAATGAACGATCAGCCAGTTATTGACGCTTACCATCATACGGATCTTCGCAAAACAAGAGGCGCAATGCAGTCTATTATTCCTGTCGATACAGAACTTGCACTTGGCATAGACCGTTTACTTCCAGAGCTAACGGGGCGATTTCAGGCGCAAGCAATGAGAGTCCCCACGGCAAATGTATCTGCAATTGATTTATCCATTATGCTGAATAGCCAGGTTGATGTAGACGCCATTAATCGGGCTTTATCTAATGCCAGTGAGGGATATTTGACTGATGTCCTTGGCTATACTGAAGAGCCACTTGCTTCATGTGACTTTAACCATGACCCCCGCAGTGGAATTGTCGATGCTAGTCAGACTAGGGTGAGTCAAAATAAACTGGTTAAAGTGTTAATTTGGTTTGATAACGAATGGGGTTATGCCAATCGAATGTTAGATACTCTTCGCCATTGGTCCACATTATTCGAAACAGCCGGCTAAGACGTTACTAATAGAGATTGAAAATCCATAAGGATGTAAGGTAGATGAAAGTAAAACTGATGACTGATCTAGATTTGAGGGGTCATCGAGTACTCATTCGTGAAGATCTTAATGCCCCACTTAAAGAGGGCCACATCACTAGTGCGGCGCGACTAAAAGCTGCGGCGCCCACTATTCGATATGCGCTTGATAGTGGGGCGCAAGTAATTGTCATGTCTCATTTGGGAAGACCTGTCGAAGGCGAATTTAACTCTGAATTTAGCTTGGCTCCGATTGCCAATTATTTAGGCAAATTACTTGACCAAAAGGTACATCTCATTAAAGACTGGAGCGATGGGAGTATTGTCAGTAATCATCGCCTAGTGATGTTAGAGAATGTACGATTTAATATTGGTGAAAAAAGCAACTCAGATAGTTTGGCTCGGGCTTATGCTGAGCTTTGTGATATTTTCGTAATGGATGCTTTTGGTACAGCACATCGAGCCCAAGCCTCAACTCATGGGGTTGCTAAATATGCACCATCGGTATGTGCTGGACCACTTTTAGCGAATGAGTTAGATGCGTTAGAGCAGGCCCTAGCCAACCCAACAGCCCCAGTTGCAGCCATTGTTGGTGGCTCTAAAGTGTCCACTAAGTTAATGGTGCTGAAAAGCTTGGCAAATAAGGTCGATCAGTTGATTGTCGGCGGTGGGATTGCAAACACGTTTCTTGCTGCAGCAGGAAAGCCCGTGGGCAAGTCTCTTTTTGAGGCTGATTTAATACCCGCAGCTCAGGCGCTTATGTCGAAAGTTAATATCCCAATACCGACTGATGTTATTGTCGGTAAAGAGTTTTCTGAGACTGCAGAAGCTGTTATAAAGTTAGTCGATGATGTGGAGGAAGATGATATGATTTTTGATATCGGACCTGAATCCGCTAAAAAATTGGCTGAAATGATTACAACCATGGGCACAATTATATGGAATGGCCCTGTTGGAGTTTTTGAGTTCACGCAGTTTAGTCAGGGTACAGAAATACTAGCCAGAGCTATAGCCAATAGTGATGCGTTCTCTATTGCAGGCGGCGGAGATACTTTGGCAGCCGTTGATAAATATAATATTGCGGACCAGGTGTCATATATCTCTACTGGCGGCGGTGCATTTCTAGAATATGTTGAAGGGAAACAGCTCCCAGCTGTTGCAATATTGCAGAATCGAGCGGAACAATGGGTTTAGAAATAGAGAACTTAAACCTGTAACTAGAATTACAGTGAAAGACAGAAAGGAGGTTGCCCATGGCGCTTATTTCACTTAGACAAATGCTGGATCATGCTGCTGAACATAACTACGGCGTACCTGCGTTTAATGTTAATAATCTCGAGCAAATGCGAGCTATCATGATGGCAGCGGATCAAACTGACAGTCCCGTCATTGTGCAAGCCTCTGCTGGCGCTAGAAAGTACGCTGGCGCGCCTTTCTTGAGACATTTAATTCAAGCCGCTGTTGAAGAGTGGCCGCATATCCCTGTGTGTATGCACCAAGATCATGGCACCAGCCCAGCTGTTTGTCAGCGCTCAATCCAACTTGGATTTACCTCTGTAATGATGGATGGCTCTCTAGAGGAAGATGGTAAAACCCCATCGAGCTATGACTACAACGTAGATGTGACGAAGCGGACTGTCGAGATGGCGCATGCTTGTGGCGTGTCAGTGGAAGGAGAGCTTGGTTGCCTTGGTTCTCTAGAAACCGGACAAGCTGGCGAGGAAGACGGCGTTGGTGCTGAGGGAATCCTTTCCCATGAGCAAATGCTCACAGATCCAGAGGAGGCAGCAGATTTTGTTGCAAAGACTCAGGTAGACACGCTCGCTATTGCCTGCGGCACGTCTCACGGGGCCTATAAATTTAGTCGACCACCGACTGGCGATATCCTCGCTATTGACAGAATTAAAGCAATACACCAGCGCATTCCGTCAACACACTTAGTCATGCATGGATCATCTTCAGTTCCACAAGATTGGTTAGAAATTATTAATAAGTTTGGTGGCGAGATTCCTGAAACCTACGGTGTGCCGGTGAACCAAATTTGTGAAGGCATCAAGCATGGCGTCCGAAAAATAAACATTGATACTGACTTAAGGCTTGCATCTACCGGAGCAGTACGCCGATTTTTAGCGGAGAATCCTGCGGCTTTTGATCCTCGCGCTTATCTCAAAGAGACCATCACCGCTATGAAAGACATCGCTGTGGCTCGATACGAAGCATTTGAAACCGCAGGAAAAGCTTCTAAGCTAGATGCTTTAAACTTGGAAACCATGACCGCTCGCTATCTATCAGGAGAGTTGGATCCCAAAATAAACTAAAATGGTATTGTTCGAGTAGCTCAGACAAAAATTTCAAAGGTTTTATTTCACACTGAGTATAGGGCTATCGACCAAGTATCCGAATAAAGTAAATCAGTATGAAAATTTATTATTGTCTGCTAATAATTCAATGTACTCAGTTAAGAATTCTGGCCGTGATGCTATAGCGGTAACTTCCTTAGATACAAATCGTGGAGTGTTAAACTTTAAATTTAGGGATTAAGTTTTACAATGGTCTCGGTTTATACTAGCTTGGAAATTTTTATATTCTGAGAGAGCATTGTTGGAAACAATTACTACTTCTAATATTTATGCCGTTGGATTGCCTCTTATAGGGATGCTTATTGCTCTCGAGGCGATCTATTCCGCTTATGGTAAGCATCATTTCTACAAGCTTAATGATACAGCTGGCACTTTGGGATTATTAGCAGGGAATGTAATTATGTCACTGCTCATTCAAAGCGCAGTACTAGTTTTATATTTTTCTGCATACCAGTTCAGAGCCTTCACGATTAATAACTTCATGCCCGTCTGGGCCGTTTGGCTTTTGACTCTAGTTATGATTGATTTTATATTTTATTGGTACCACCGTAGTGCTCATAGAATTAGGTTTTTATGGGCAATTCATATGAATCATCACTCCAGTATAGAGATGAACTTTTCTGTTGCATTCAGACAAGCTTGGTTTGGCCCTATTTCTAAGACTCCGTTTTATATAATCATGCCCCTTTTGGGTTTTGACCCCAGTATTACCGTGGTGGTGGCCCTTTTTTCAAGACTCTGGGGTGTATTGGGTCATACTCAGTGGGTCGATAAGCTCGGGTGGTTGGATGGGATTTTCAACACACCTTCCACTCATAGAGTCCATCACGGTACTAATCCTGAATACGTGGACAGCAATTACGGGAATTTATTGATTGTTTGGGATCGAATGTTTGGAACTTATGTTAAAGAGACTTCTCCTGTTGTTTTCGGGTTAGTTAAAAATATCGGTACAAACAATCCAGTTGTAATTACCTTTCATACTTGGTTTGCGATGAGTAAGGACATAAAACGTGCTAAGTCATTTTATGAAGTACTAGGTTATATTTTTGGACCTCCTGATTGGAAACCTAAGAGAGATACTATTATTCTAAAGTAGGCCCAAAAGTAGGCAAGAAGCTTCAAGTGAGAGCTTATTCAGAGGCTAAGAGATCATTTAATGAACACATTATTAAAGGCAATCTTAATTTTCCTTATTTCCGGGCCTGGCGCTGTCTTTGCAGAAGAGCGGACGCCTTACATCTACATATTAGGTGTAGCCCAAGATGCTGGTTTTCCGCAAGCGGGGTGCTATAAACCACATTGCATGCCTGGGTGGAACGACCCTGAGAACAAAATAAACGTCACATCCCTTGGCTTGATCGACCCAACTAGTAAAAAGAAATATATTTTTGAAGCCACACCAAATTTTCCAGAGCAACTTTTCTTGCTTGAGCAGGAAGCGCCGAGCGATGACTTTAGCTTAAATGGTATTTTTATTACCCATGCTCACATTGGTCACTACACTGGACTAATGTATCTTGGCCGAGAAGCCATAGGAGCTAAAGGGCTTCCCGTATATGTCATGCCTAAGATGGAGCAGTATTTGCGAGAGAATGGCCCTTGGAGTCAGTTAATTGCTCTTAACAACATATCCTTGATGCCGTTACGTAATGATCGCTCTGAAGTTTTAAATAATCTTAAAGTGACACCTTTTTTGGTGCCCCACCGAGATGAATTTTCTGAAACCGTAGGTTATTCAATACAGGGACCAAAAAAAACGGCACTTTTTATTCCAGATATTAATAAATGGTCTCAGTGGAAAGAAAATATTCTAGAACGAATACAGTTAGTAGACTACGCTCTGATAGATGCAACGTTTTATGATAACAATGAGCTGCCGGGACGTGATATGTCAAAAATACCCCATCCTTTTGTGGTCGAAACCATAGCGACCTTGTCATTGCTACCCAGAGAGCAAAGAGAGAAAGTATGGTTTATTCATATGAACCATACTAACCCACTATTAAACTTAAATAGTGACCAAGCTAAAAGGGTTCGTGCTCAGGGATTTAATATCGCGAGCACCGGTTTGCGCCTGAAATTATAGGAAACTTCGATATGCCCTTAATTTTAGTTTTGTTTTTAGCGACTTTAGCGAGTGCTTATGTCTGTTTTACCATCGCTAAAGAGCGTCATGCGGATGCTCGATTTTGGGTCTGGATGGGTGTTTTATTTGGGCCTTTAGCCATACCTTTTGTATTTCTATCCAAGCCTAAAAAACCTTAAAATAATGGACATTTGGTTGGACACCTTTAGTTTTTAGAAAACCGGTGGGGCTTAATAAATCACTAAGTTACTTGTTATTTATTACCCAAAAACACCTTTAAAGAAAAAGAAAAACAAGATTGCCAATCCGGCACCGGCAGGCAAGGTGACTACCCAAGACAAAAAGATTGACCCAATCATCCGTAAATTAAGAGCGCCAATTCCTCGCGCAAGGCCGACTCCCAATACGGCCCCTACTAGAGTATGAGTTGTGGAAATTGGCAAGCCCGTTCCTGAAGCAAAGACTACCGTTGCTGCTGCACCTAACTCAGCTGCGAAACCTCGGCTGGGAGTCAGTTCGGTAATTTTACGTCCAATGGTACCCATGACTTTAAAGCCATAGGTTGCTAAACCAACTACGATTCCTGCACCGCCTAGAAGCAGAATCCAACTGGGCATTGAACTTTTAGCGGCTATATCACCACCAGAGTTAACCACATTGACCACTGCTGCCAAGGGGCCCACAGCATTAGCAACATCGTTAGATCCATGGGCAAAGGCCATACTACAGGCAGTGAATATCATAAGGACGGCAAATACACGCTCAACATTAGCGAACCGGTTACTGACTTCTAGCTCTTCATTGCGTTTGACTCGGGCTAGCAAAAAGGAACCAATGATAGCGACTAAAATTCCAAACATAATTGCCCATACCATTGACTCCCCAAAAGTCAGTGAGACACCAACGTCTTTGAAAACGTGCTTGAGTCCCTTAAGGATGGTTACCATTGCCATCAAGAAACCAACAGCAAACATATACATCGGAGCATATTTTTTAGCACGCTCAAAAGGATTATCCTGAATCAAGATAAGATGTTGAACACTACGAAATATAGCAAACGAAATGGTTCCAGCAATTACGGGGGATACAACCCAACTTGCAACAATTGTACTAACCTTATCCCAATTAACCGCGTCAGTAGATACACCCACGGCGGCGAAGCCAACGATTGCACCAACAATAGAATGAGTCGTTGATACAGGCCAACCCATAAAGCTAGCGATCATAAGCCAGGTGCCGGCAGCGAGCAGAGCAGACAGCATACCAAATACGAGCAGGTCTGGAGAATCAACAAATACGCTAGAGTCAACAATTCCTTTTCTAATGGTTGAAGTGACCTCACCTCCCGCCAAATAGGCTCCTGCAAATTCAAAAACCATGGCAATTAAAATAGCCTGCTTAATGGTCAGCGCTTTAGAGCCAACGGAAGTACCCATTGCATTGGCGACATCATTTGCGCCAACACCCCAAGCCATAAAGAAGCCAAAGGCACCTGCAAGGATAATTAAGATTGTTCCATATTCAGTGAATAATTCCATGGCAATTACTCTCCCCAATAATTATTTTGCTAGTAGAAGTTCGAGTTGGTTGCCGACCTGCTCAGCCGTGTCTGCTATAGCGCCAATATTATCAATGACGTTGTAGAGAAACATAACGTGAACTGGAGGAATATCTGCTTCTATCTTAAATAAGCGATGACGCAACTTGCGCTCTCGTTTGTCAACTTTTTGTTCTTGAGTATCTAAATCGCGTATGAGCTTTTTAACGAATTTAACCTCTTGACCAGTAAAACCGGTTTCAAGGAGCTCATCAAGCTCCTCAATGGCTTTGCGAGCCTTTTCGCATGTCTCAATTGCACTCTTTACGTAGGCAATAAAATCAGCTTGCAGTACAGACGGGATATCCATTTCACGGCCCAACACGATGCCACAAACATCTTTTGTCGTATTGGCAATATTATCTTGCTGAGCCAAAATGCCGAGTAAGTCACCCCGCGATACGGGCATAAATAAACTCTTGGGCATGTTTAAACGAAATTGTTTCTTAAGATCATCAGCCTGATTCTCATCGTCGGTAATTTTATCGAAGATACCACTGGCCTTCGTCCACTTATTAGCAATAACCGCTTCAAAAAAAGGTTCTAGATGGGAAGCGCAGGTTACCACCAAAGCCATATGTTCTTGCAGGGGTTTGATCGGTGACTTACCAAACAGATTTGAGATTGAATTGCTAAAGTCCATAGAGTGCCTCCCGTTTTTTGCAATATAACAGGTTGTCATAAAAATGAAATGAATTTGTGCTAGGGAAGCTGTTTTTATGCCTGGGCGTATTTCTCGCTGTGGCCTAACCAGCGATGGATTAAGCTATCAACATTGTCAGGATGATTGATTAAAACGTAGCCGGCAATGATTTTGATATCAGCAAGCATATGACTATCTCGCTGTAGATCTGCAATATGCAATTGCATCTCACCAGTTTGACGAGTACCTAATACCTCACCAGGGCCTCTCAATTCAAGATCTTTTTCGGCAATTTTAAAACCATCGGTAGTTTCTCGCATTATTTTGAGGCGAGCATTGCCATTTCCAGATATTGGCGGGCTATAGAGTAAAACACAGTGACTGGCTTGTGATCCTCGGCCTATCCGTCCACGTAACTGATGTAGTTGAGATAGGCCCAAGCGTTCAGAATTTTCGATAATCATCAAGCTTGCATTCGGAACATCTACACCGACCTCAATAACGGTTGTGGCCACCAAAAGATTAATCTCGCCACTTTTAAAAGCCTCCATGATCTCAAGTTTGTTTTTTGGTTTTAAACGACCATGAATTAAACCAACGGAAAGCTGGGGAAGCAGTAATTTCAGTTCATTAGCAGTGACTTCAGCAGCTTGAGCCTCTAATACATCTGATTCTTCGATAAGAGTACAAACCCAGTATGCTTGTCTTCCAGCTATACATGAAGCTCGGACCCTTTCGATAATATCATTGCGCCTGATATTACTCAGCACCAACGTATCGACAGGTTTTCTGCCAGGGGGTAATTCATCAATTACAGAGCAATCAAGATCCGCATAGGCACTCATTGCTAGGGTTCGAGGTATTGGAGTTGCCGTCATGATAAGTTGGTGAGGCGCTGAGCCATGCTTACTTAATGTCGACGTTGGATCGAAGCCCTTTTGACGAAGAGCAAGCCTTTGATGAACACCAAAGCGATGTTGTTCATCAATAATACTCAGCCCGAGATTATTAAACACAACTGTTTCTTGGAATAAGGCATGGGTTCCAATGATCATCTTGGCACTGCCATTGGCAATAGCAGACAACTGAGCCTCTCTGGCCTTACTTTTTATCTTTCCAGTTAACCACGCGATTCTAATGCCCAAAGGCTTGAACCATTTCTCAAAGTTTATTCTATGTTGTTCAGCAAGTATTTCGGTAGGCGCCATCAAAGCCACTTGAGATCCATTAGCGATAGCCTGCACAGCAGCCATAGCGGCGACAACGGTTTTTCCGGAGCCCACGTCACCCTGTACTAGGCGGAGCATAGGTATAGCAGATTTTATATCGGTACTTATTTCTGCGATCACTTTATTTTGAGCAGAGGTAAGGTTAAAGCCCAGTTGTTTTAATAAAGAATTTTTGGCTATTTTATCTTCACTTAAAATAGGTGCCTGTTGTTGTTGAATTCTTTGCCTTAGGCGTAACAAGCTTAAATTATGAGCTACTAACTCCTCTGCTGCTAGACGCTGTTGTGCGGGATGTTCGCCACAAGCCAATAAGTTCAGAGCGGTACCAGGAGGTGGGTTGTGTAGAAGTTTGAGTGCACCGACTAAGGAGAAAGACAGTTGATGGGACAGGCCACTTTCCGGAAGAGGGGGCAGCAGTTCGTCAATGGACTGATTATCTAATTTCTTTAGAGCTTGAGAGCAAAGGTCCCTAATACGAGTTTGAGTTACCCCTTCAGTGGCGGGGTATACAGGGGTGAGGGCGTCATCTAGTGATTTTGGGTGATCTTTATCAAGGTGCTGGTATTCAGGATGATAGAACTCGATGCCAGACTTTCCTCGTCGAGCCTCGCCAAAACATCTGATCAAGGCGCCTGCTTTCAACCGTTCTTGTTGTGCTCGACTAAAGTGAAAAAATCTTAATGTCGTCGTCCCACTATTATCTTGTAGACGACAAACTAAGCTGCGCCTGCGGCCAAAGACTAAGTCGCTAGCACGTATTTCACCCTCAATAACGACCTCAGACTGTGGTTGTACACCTCCTATTGGAGTTATCTGCGTTCTATCGATGTAACGCAATGGCAAATGAAAAAGTAGATCTTGAAGACTATAGAGGCCTAACTTTTTTAATTTAATAGCTAGCTGTGGACCGACTCCCCGTAGTGTTTCGACACCGACTCTATCCAGCCCTAAACTAGCCATTAGCTTTTAGTTGTTCCGTTTAGTGTGCTAGAAAGAATGGCGGTACGCAATGCGTCAACGGCTTTATGTCGTGGGAAACTAGTACGCCAGGCCAGTGCTGTTGTGCGAGACGGCGAAAGGCCAGCAAAGGGTCTTATCTCTAAGGCACTATTGCTTTCCCTTGCCCCAATAGCCGCAGATTTGGGTAATACTGTTATGCCTAACCCAGAGGCCACCATATGACATAGAGTCTCTATCGAACTCCCCTCGGTCATTGTTCTAATGGATGCTTGGGGGCTGTCATTGCGATTGATGTTGGGGAGGGCCTCGATGACTTGGTCCCTAAAGCAATGCCCTTCTCCCATCATAAGGACATTCTCATTGTCTAGATCTGCCTGTTCGATCTCTTTTTTTGTAGTGAGAGGATGACTTTTTGGGATCAACAAGACAAAGGATTCATCATAAAGCGGCTGAACCAAAATATCTGGTTCGCTAAATGGCAAAGAGATTAGAATCACATCAACCTCCCCGCTTTTCAGACGCTTGCGCAAGGTGCTAGTATAGCTCTCCTCAATAACCAGAGGCATATTGGGTGTGGATTTTTGTAATGGTGGGATAAAATGAGGGAACAAATAGGGCCCAATAGTGAAGATCGCCCCAACATGAAGCGGAGTGTTGAGTTGATTCATACCAGACTTGGCGATGTCTTTAATTGCAGAGGCCTCTTCTAGCACACGTCGCGACTGGTCAACTATCTGCTGCCCAATTGGCGTTAGCTGAACATTGCTTTTTGACCGCTCAAAAATATTGACACCAAGCTCACCTTCAAGTTTCTTAACCGCTATACTCAGAGTCGGCTGGGTAACATTGCAGCGATCAGCTGCCTGTCCGAAATGGTTGCATTGTGCGAGCGTTACAATATAGCGAAGTTCAGTTAACGTCATAGCTATCTCTTGATGGTAGAATATCTATAATAGCTAATTTTAATTGCGGAGAGTATTTTAATTGAAAATATTGTTAGCCGGATGTGGAGATATAGGACAAAGAGTCGCAGCTAGGTTTGCTGATGAACATCAATGCTTTGGGCTAAGGCGTAATCCCGAACAGTTACCAGTTTTTATAAACCCTTTAAAGGCGGATCTAACCAATAGCGAGGAGTTAGTAGGTATTTTCTCGCAGGATTTTGATGTGGTGATCGCTACATTGACTCCAGGAGCGCGTACTGAGGAGGCTTATCAAAAAGCCTATGTTGATACCGCAACGGCACTTGTCAGTTCAATTAATAATGCTAAATACCAGCCTAAGATAGTTATATGGATATCAAGTACAAGTGTTTATGGTGATAGCTCTAATCAATGGCTTGAAGAGGAATCGCCAGTCAACCCCGCGAGTTTTTCTGCTCGGGCGCTGAAAAAAGCTGAAGATATCATGACAGCAGTATCCTGTGATCTTACTATCGTTCGCTTCTCGGGAATTTATGGCCCTGGGCGCCTCGCTTTATTGAACAGTGTCAAGAATGGTATAGGTAGTCCAGCCCAACCTAAGCAGTGGAGTAATCGTATTCATAGTGACGACTGTGCCGGTTTTCTGGTTCATTTAGTCAATCGATACTTAAAGGGGCAAAAACTGGAAAAGCTCTACTTAGGAACTGATTGTGAGCCTGCCGCACAACACGACATGCGCAAATGGCTAGCTGGGAAATTAAACGTTATTTTGACCGAAGAGGCCAAATCATCTCGTGCTGGGACTCAACGCTATACCAATAAAAAGTTACTTCAGAGTGGCTATCAGCTCCAATACCCCAGCTATAGAGAAGGGTATGTCTCAGTTATAAAAAGCCTGTCGGATGATACTGAACGTTAAAGAGCCTAGTGATCGGTATTTAATAGCTCATTGGTAATGGTCTGTTTTGTGCGTCTTTTGCGTCTAGCAAGATCCATATCTGTTACTGCTATCCCGTTTAGAGAAATCATTATAAAAAGTAAAACATGTAGCATTAAAAGCCCCTTAATTAATCGACGAGTATAGATCGAGCAGAATTATATTAATAATGCATAATATTTATTTATTCCATACCATATTTGATATAAGCAGATGCTTTAATTAGCTCAGAAGCATTCAAAATAACACAGAGAGTGGGGCCGAGAGGAGGCATGACGAAAGCTTTAGTTAGATCTAATCATCGCACCATTCTGCAAACCAGATCACAGAAATTATCAATGGAGATGTCTATATTCTAACCATCCCCTTTAGGCTAGAGACGCTTCTCTCTTAAATGATCAGCCTGATCCTCTGGTAGCCGAAACGGATCTCTCAACATCATTAGCGTGAGCTAGTTCTCTAGATAACTACAATACCATCCATTTCCACTTGGGAACCTTTGGGCAATGCTCGAACGCCAATGGCAGCTCTTGCTGGATAGGGCTCATTAAAGTACTGGCCCATGACTTCATTGACGATAGGGAAGTGGCTAAGATCAGTGAGAAAGATATTAAGTTTTACTATATTACTTAAATCTCCACCTGATGCAGCACAAACAGCGGCTAAATTACGAAAAACTTGAGAAACTTGATCAGAGATCTCATCACTGACCAGTTCCATAGTTCTCGGATCGAGGGGAATCTGGCCTGAAAGATAGACTGTATTATGGACTTTGACGGCTTGAGAATATGTGCCGATGGCGGCAGGCGCGCTATCGGTATGGATAAATGCTCTATTTGGCACAACTTTCTCCTTATATTGCTGGGACTACTTGTTTTTTACTCTATAGATTCTACGTACGGGCTTTAAACTTCGAGCCCTGCGCAGAATATCTGCAAGATGAATACGATCTCTTACTGTTAGGATGACATCGACAATACTGGTAAAAGCATCTTTTTCAGTGACACTAATATGCTCTATAGTGGCATCTTCTTCGGTCATTCTCGCTGCTAGAGCTGCGATAAAGCCTCGTTCTGGCGTAACCTCTACTTTTAATTCAACCGCAAATTCTCCTTTCACAACAGATGACCAGACCAGTGGCATGCACTTTTCGGGATTTAAACGAATTTCCTTTAGATTCCGACAAGACTCTAAGTGAATAACAATGCCCTTCCCCGGTGACATGTGACCTAGTATTGGATCTCCGGGTATCGGATGGCAACACCGACCATATTGAACAATTAGTCCCTCTGAGGTATCAATCACAACTGGTAGGTCTGAGTTTTTCTTATCATCTGAAACTTTGCGCTTACTTGGCAGAATCATAATATTGGCAACTGCAAAGGGCACTCGATTGCCTAAGCCAATCTGCTGTAGAACATACTCAAAAGTAGATGCACCTGTTTCTTTAAGTAGACGTTTAATGTCAGATTTTTTTAATTGGACATAACTGGAGCCTAAATTTCCAAGCGCTTGGTCGAGTAAGCGTTTGCCCAGATCAACAGACTCGTCGTGTTGTTGGTTTTTCAGAAAATGACGAATAGCACTGCGGGCCTTTGCTGTCACAACAAAGTTTAACCAATTTGGATTAGGTTGTGCTCCGGCTGAGCTAATGATCTCGATTTTTTGTCCGCTTTGCAGTGGCTCTGATAGCGGCTTTAGTTCGCCATCCACATTACATGCGATACAACTATCACCCAACCCAGTATGCACTGAGTAAGCAAAATCGATGGGTGTAGCACCGGTTGGAAGCTCAACTATTTTACCCTTTGGTGTAAACACATAAACTTCATCGGGGAAAAGGTCGGCTTTTACATGCTCAAGAAATTCTAGAGAATCCCCTGCTTGTTGTTGCATTTCAAGAAGTCCTTGAACCCATCTTGCCGCCTTGCGTTGGCTAACCTCAACATTGTTGCGCCCTGATTTATATTCCCAATGTGCTGCGATTCCAAAATTAGCCATCGCCTCCATTTCTTTCGTGCGAATTTGCACCTCGATGATGACGCCATGCATCCCGACCAAAACCGTGTGGAGTGATTGATACCCGTTAGCTTTAGGAATGGCAATATAGTCTTTAAACTCCCCCGGAACTGGCTTATAAATATTGTGCACGATCCCCAGTGCTCGATAGCAGTCATCAACATTATCTACCACCAAGCGAAAGGCAAAAACATCCATAATATCGCGGAAGGATTTTTTCTTTTCTCGCATCTTTAAGTAGATACTCCAAAGATGCTTCTCACGTCCCTTCACTAGAACGTTGATCGATTCACTTTCCAAACGCATTTCTATTGACTGATGTATTTCAGTGACTACTTCTTTGCGGTTTTTACGTGATGCTTTTAGTGCTTCGCGCAAGCGCCGGTGCCGCAGAGGATACATCGCGGCAAAACCTAAGTCCTCAAACTCTAAACGAATATCGTTAATGCCGAGTCGCTGAGCAATAGGTGCATAAATATCGATTGTTTCGCGAGCGATACGGCGACGTTTTTCTGGAGAAAGCACACCTAAGGTGCGCATATTATGAAGCCGATCAGCCAGCTTAACCAACATAACACGGATATCACGAGACATAGCCAGCGTCATTTTTTGAAAACTTTCCGCTTGTTGTTCGGCTCTTGATGCAGACTCAATTTCCCCCAGCTTACTGACACCATCAACTAGATCAGCCACAGTACGACCAAAACGACGACTTATCTGCCCTTTGCTGACACCGGTATCTTCAATAACATCATGCAGCAAAGCGGCGATGAGGCTCTCATGGTCCATGTGGAGATCAGCAAGAATATTAGCAACAGCTAGTGGGTGAGTAATGTAGGGGTCGCCGCTTTGGCGCATCTGCCCAAGGTGGCATTTCTCAGAGAAGTGATAAGCGCGTTTCACCCGATCCACTTCTTTTGGGTCAAGATATGAAGAGAGTTTATCCGTCAGCCCTTGAAGCACCTTAGTCCACCCTCCTCAATATTATCAGCCTTATTCAGCAGGCTCTTGAGGGACGTCCGCCGCTTCTGCACTGTCTGCTACTTCTTCGGCGTCTAAAATCTCATAGTCTTGAGGGACTTCAGTAAGGATATCTGCTGTGACTAAACCTTGCTCGATTTCACGCAGAGCGATAACGGTCGGTTTATCATTTTCTTCATCAATGAGTGCGGGACGCCCTTCTACTGCTATCTGACGTGCACGTTTTGAGCCGACCATCACTAATTCAAAGCGATTATCAACGTGATCTAAACAATCTTCTACTGTAATCCGAGCCATTTTTGCGCCGACCTTGGTAATTTAAAAGTAATTTATCAATTAACCGCAACTTTTCGTTGCGCAGACCGCTTAGTTTACCTAAATCAGAGGGTTACGACAATAATTGTCTTCGTGATTGTTGTGGTTAAATTAAGGGGCTATTCGTGGAGTTTCAGCATCCCCAACAAGTACTTAAGATAGAAGATCTGACAAAATCGGCTCCGCACTCATAATGTCGAGATGACACCTTTGGGCGATAATTATAGCTTCAAGCTGATGCCGGGCTAACTCGAAGTCATCATTAATTACCAAATAGTCGGCATCAGCGTAGTGACTCATCTCTTCTTTTGCTGCCGCAATCCTATGTTGAATAACGTCAGCGTTATCTTGCCCGCGATCATTAAGTCGATCTTCAAGGGCCTGTGTTGAGGGAGGGAGAATAAAAATACTAATGCTTTTAGAAAAATGCTGCCGCACTTGTTCTGCACCTTGCCAGTCGATTTCTAATATAACATCGACTCCCTCCTCGAGTGCGAGTTGAACCCACTCTTGAGAGGTACCATAGTGATTACCAAAAACCTCAGCGTACTCTAGAAACGCATTTTTCTTGACCATGCCGGCAAAGGTAGGCTCGTCAACAAAATGGTAGTTGATTCCGTCCATTTCTCCAGGGCGACATTTTCTTGTAGTATGAGATATAGACGCTTTAATATTGGTAACTCGCTCTAGGATTTCTGAAACTAGGCTGGTTTTACCAGCGCCCGAGGGAGCGGAGATAATAAAAAGCGTACCTTTCTTCATAGCGTTTAATTGGTCCCATAGTTGAGTAGAGATACTTTAGTGTTGACGCTTAAATAGATGTTAGAGCATCTGTTGACACCAGTGTACTAAAAATTGCTATTGAACACCGCTTACATTGGCCACTTTGCATGTTTATTATTCTAGGGTTATGCTCAAGCGTACTTACTGGCATTTGATTTTGGATTTTCAGCAATTTATTGAGTTGAGGAAAGCATGGATTTAAAACAGCATTACCAACAGGTTGCCCATGAAGCTTGTCCTATTTACACTTTTTTAGGTTTGCAGGTAGAAAGCATTGAAGACGGGATATACAGGTCCCGAATACCACTTAATGACAATACTAAAAATCACGTCAATATCGTGCATGCGGGTCCCATGTGGATGACTGCAGAGTACCTCGGTGGTTTAATCACTGCAAATAACCTTAGTAATTCTAAATACCAGCCAGTAATAGCTGGCTTAAATATCAAGTTTTTGCGCCCTGCAATGACGGATATTACTGCCGAAACTGAGTTTACTGCAGATGACGCGGCCGCCATGAAGAAAGCTTTGGAATCAACCGGGCGTTTTGATTTTACAATTCACATTGTGGTGAGAGATACAGCAGGAAAAGTTGTCGCAGAGGCTGATGGCGACTACGTCGTCAAAGATTTTTCCAATTTAATGTAACGGATTACTTTGGGCGGCCCTATAAAAGCTAGGGGAGACTATGACAAAAAAGATCATTTTGGTTACCGCTGTATTTATAGTGCTAACATCTTGCGCGATCAAAGATCTTGATCCCGGGGAAGAGGCAGCCTATGTGAGTCAAGTATGCTCATCTGTAGCTGCTCACATACCGTCAGCTGAAAATATTATCGCCAGCGACGCAAATCAAATCAGTTATTCAGACTGTATGGCTGACCACGGTTATCTTGACAGAGTTTCTGCTGACTAAAGATTGCGCTTGCCAAACATTATTCGATATTCTGGATCTGCTCTCGCATTTGCTCAATTAATACTTTTAGTTCCACTGATGCTTGTGTGGTGATTCCAGCAATGGATTTTGAGCCTAGGGTATTGGCTTCACGGTTAAGTTCCTGCATTAAAAAATCTAACCTTCGACCTATAGACTCTCTGCTCTTGAGCACTCTGCGAATTTCATCTAGGTGAGCTTCTAGCCGATCAAGCTCCTCATCAACATCTGACCGGGTAGCAATAATTACCATCTCCTGTTCAAGCCGATCTGGATCCAGTTGTGGGGCCATATCGGCCATTTTTTCTTCCAAGCGTTTGCGCTGATGGGTGAGAATCTCAGGCAAGTGGTTTCTAACAATTGACGTTTGAGCTTCGATTCCAATGAGTCGCTGCTCTATCATATCGGCCAATTTTTCTCCCTCTCGTTGGCGACCTTCAAGTAGATCATTAATAGCCTCGCTAAATGTTTCAACAGCAGCCTTATGCAGACTATCTGATGCAACATTTTGGTCTTTTAAAATGCCAGGCCAACGCATAATATCCAAAGGCGAAATCTGGGCAGGCTGATCTATTTCAGAGGCAATCTGCTGGGCAATATCAATATAGCGTTTGGCCAAGTCTAGATCAGCATTTACGGAGGCATCAGTATTGTTAAATGCTAGCTGTATCGAGCAATCTATTTTGCCTCTGCTAAGTTTTTTGCGGGCCAACTCACGCAAAGTCATTTCAATTTCACGCAATGTTTCTGGAAGTCTAAAGCTTGGTTCTAAAAAGCGGTGATTAACAGAGCGAAGCTCACAGGTTACTGATCCCCATGAGAAATCTGCTGTAGTGCGGGCAAATGCCGTCATGCTTCGAGGCATATCATCTCCAGTTGATAAAAATTTAGTGGTTACATGGTAACAAAGGCGGCCACGGGGGTGTTAGATTTGCTACAATTCCGCCTGAAAATATTTGCTAACTTCACTTTAGGAATCCAATTTATGTCTAGACCCAGCGGCCGTCGACCCGAACAATTACGCCAAGTTAAGATTACTCGAGACTATACCTGCCATGCAGAGGGCTCAGTTTTGGTAGAGTTTGGAAATACCAAAGTGATATGTACTGCGAGTGTTGAGAACGGTGTCCCTAGATTTCTCCGCGGCAAAGGGGAGGGTTGGGTGACTGCAGAATACGGTATGTTGCCGCGTTCAACGAATAGTCGTATGGGAAGAGAAGCTGCTCGAGGCAAGCAAAGTGGCCGGACTCAAGAAATCCAGAGGCTCATTGGGAGGTCATTACGCGCAGCGGTGGACCTCAAACAGCTGGGAGAACATACGATTAATATCGATTGTGATGTTATTCAGGCTGATGGAGGAACAAGAACCGCTTCTATTACGGGTGCCTGTGTGGCACTCGTTGATGCAATTCGGCACTTACAACGCAGTAAAGCGATCAAAGGCGATCCCCTCATTGGCATGATAGCCTCAGTTTCTGTTGGTGTTTACAAAGGTATGCCGGTGCTTGATTTAGATTATGCCGAAGATTCGAATGCTGAGACCGATATGAACGTGGTGATGAATAGCGAAGGCGGGTTTATCGAAGTACAGGGGACTGCCGAAGCTGCCCCTTTTAGTGCTGAAGAGTTAACCAAAATGTTAGAATTGGCGAAGCAAGGTGTAGCGGACTTAGTAAGAGTGCAGCAGATGGCTCTGGCGCAGTAACCTAATTAGAGTGATGACCATGAAGCAAAACTATAAAACACAATTTATTAATAATGCGTTGGATGCTGGAGCACTGAAGTTTGGGAAATTCACGCTAAAATCTGGTCGAGTGTCTCCGCACTTTTTTAATGCAGGGGAGTTTTATAAGGGTAGAGCCCTGGCTGAGTTGGGCCGATGTTATGCCTCGGCTATAGTCGATTCTGGCATAGAGTTTGATGTACTTTTTGGGCCAGCGTACAAAGGAATTACACTAGCAGCGAGCACTGCAATCGCTCTAGCGGACAACCATAATATTGATGTTCCTTATTGCTTTAATCGAAAAGAAGCAAAAGGACATGGTGAGGGTGGTGCGCTTGTAGGCGCACCGTTAAACGGTAAAGTCCTCATTATTGACGATGTTATTACTGCCGGTACTGCGATACGAGAAGTAATGACAATGGTTGAACAGTCCGGAGCCACAGCTTCAGGGGTGGTGATTGGCTTGGATCGCAAGGAGCGTGGCAATGGCAGCGAATCAGCGATTCAAGAAGTGGAGAGAGATTTTTCGCTGCCTGTTGTCAGCATTATTGATATTGATGATATCTTAATTTATCTTGAGCAGCAGACAGATTCTAATGATTTGGTTAATGCGATTAAGGAGTACCGAACAGCCTACGGTGTCAGTTAAGGGTCCCAGTGTTGTTAGCTTAATCAAAAATACCCGAAGTAATTAATGCCCATTGTTCGGCCCAATGCTGATTTGGTGATGTTTTAAAGTCGCTCCGAACGAACTGACTTATCTTTCCTTCGACACTCACTAGCATTAGATTAGCCGCGACAAATACAGGGACATTTAGCTTTAAACCGTCGCGGACTTCAGCTTCTCGAAGGGCCTGTTTAATCTGAGACTCTAGACGATCAAAAAATTGGGCCACTCGATTGTGCAAGCGTTCATTCTCGATGGCTAGGGCATCACCATTTAATATGCGAGTAATACCAGGGTTTTTTTGGCAAAAGGCAATTACTAAACTAAGTATCCGATAGCATTGATTAATCGCGTCAGGTTCATCACTAACAATGCTCCTTACTCGACCAAAAATGGTTTCTTCGATGAAATCAATAAGACTTTCATACATACGCGTTTTACTGGGGAAGTGGCGATATAATGCGGCCTCAGAAATCCCCAATTCAGCGGCAAGAGCGGCGGTGGTGATTCGCCCTCTCGACGTTTCAAGCATGCGAGCGAGTGTCTGCAAAATTTCTTGAGCTCGTGCTCCTTTTTTAGCAGCCATTAGAGTGCTCCTTCTGTTTCTTGATTAGTAATTAGTGTTCCGACTCCTTCGTCAGTGAAGATCTCTAACATTACCGCATGATCGACTCGCCCATCAATAATGTGAGCAAAGGAGACACCAGCCTTAACCGCCTCTAGAGCACAGCGAATTTTGGGTAGCATTCCTCCATAGATGGTGCCATCAGCGATTAGTTGGTCAACTCGGTCTATATTTAGCCCAGTGAGAACTTCACCTTTGCTATCTTGTAGGCCTCCAACATTGGTTAGTAGCATAAGCTTTTCTGCGTTCAATATTTCAGCAACCTTTCCCGCTACTAGATCGGCATTGATGTTATAGGAAGCACCATCACTCCCTACGCCAATAGGTGCGATGACAGGGATGAAGCCACTTTTCACTAACATATCAATGACCGACTTATTAATCGACTCGACCTCTCCCACATGGCCAATATCGATAATTTCTGGCACCGACATTTCGGGTGTCTGGTGTGAAACAACTAGCTTTTTTGCCTTTATTAACTGACCATCTTTCCCGGTTACTCCAAATGCTCGCCCCCCCGCGTTACCAATTAAATTAACAATATCCTTATTGATCGTCGCGCCGAGCACCATCTCTACAACGTCCATAGTTTTGGTGTCAGTTACGCGCATACCGTCAATAAACTTGGTCTTGATGGAGAGCCGATCCAACAACTCACCTATCTGCGGCCCTCCGCCATGAACTACCACCGGGTTAATCCCTACAGCTTTCATTAAGACAATATCCCGAGCAAAACTTGCTTTGAGACGCTCATCGACCATAGCATTGCCCCCGTATTTGACAACCACTGTTTTACCAGCGAATCTCTGGATGTAGGGGAGTGCTCGAGAAATTACTTGAGCGGTTGTTGCAGCTTCTTTGCGACTGAGTGACATAATTAAATATAGTCTTCTATGTGATTAATAAAGGGTTTTAGTTCTTTGCGAAAATGTTGTTTGATTTCTTCTAGTTGGATTTCATCTTCAGCTTCAAAACGCAAGGTCAAATTGGGAGTTGTGTTTGATGGTCTAACCAGCCCCCAACCCTGTTCATACTCTACGCGCATACCATCGACTCTGTTAATAGTAGCATCAGTAAAAAGACATCTATTGGTTAAGGTATCCATGAGTTCAAATTTTGCTGTTTCAGGCACAGGGACTAAAATTTCAGGGGTATAGCTGCTAGTCCTAAATTCACTAACCAGCTGATTAAGACTGGTTGCAGGAATTTCCTGGTCGCAGAGAATTTCTAATAACCGCGCTGCTGCATACAGCCCGTCATCGAAACCGCTCCAACGATCATTAAAAAAAATGTGCCCGCTAAATTCGCCGCCAATCAGTGCATTGTTTTCCTGCACTGATTTTCTTATATGAGCATGACCAGTTTTACTCAGGACTGGAACACCACCACATTCTTCAACTATTTCGGTGAGCCGCTTGCTACTCTTAACATCAAAAACAATAGGAGACCCTGGATAATCCTGGAGTATGCCCTTAACAAAGATCATCATTAGCCGGTCTGGCCATACAATTTTGCCATTTCCAGTAACTACAACGAGTCGATCACCATCACCATCAAATGCAAGGCCTAATTCTGCTTGAGTTGCCTTTACCTTTGTAATTAAGGCTTTAAGATTCTTTTCATCCGAAGGATTTGGGTCATGATTGGGGAAATTCCCATCAACCTCGCAAAAGAGTGGTTCAACCACACAGCCCAAGCGCTCAAAAAGAGACACAGCGATTTGCCCTGCAACAGCGTTGCCACCATCAATAACTAGTTTAAAGGGATAATTAACTCTGCTGTCAGAGATAATGTGCTCTAAGTATTGGGGCGTGATCTCTAGATTAGTTAGCTTGGCTTTAATCTGCGACGGAAAGTGGTTGGCACTCATCATAGCTTTGAGTTCTTGTAGCCCATGTCCTGAAATCACATCTTTCTCAAGAACTATTTTGAATCCATTATAGGGCCCCGGATTATGGCTTGCGGTAACCATTACGCCGCAGGTTACCTTGGCTCTATGGTGAATGGCAAAGTTTAAGATGGGTGTAGTACTTTCCCCTAAATTGATTACCTCGCACCCTGAGAGTCTTAAGCCGTTTGATAACGCTTCAGCGAGTTCAGCTGAGCTTAGTCTTCCGTCCCGGGCAATATAGATAGAACGTTGGTCTCGCTTGAGGGCTAGTTGTCCGAGCGCCCTGCCTAATCGCAGAGCAAATTCTTCGTTTAGCTCTGAGTAAGCCAGTCCACGGATGTCGTAGTCTCTAAAAACCGTATCTACAAGCACAAAATCACCTCTTTTAGAAAGAGGTTCCGGAGGAGAGATTGCATTGGGTTGCGACAAATTCATTATTATTGGTCAAGGTGTGTGGAATTAATTTTGATAGCTATTTGAGCAACAAGATCTCTTGCAAGTTGGGCTTTGCTTCGTTTACTAAAAACAATTGTTGAATCAGTATCAATCCAACTGACCTCATTGTCATCGCTATTAAAACCAATGTCGGTACGAGAAATATCGTTAGCTACAATAGCGTCCAGATGCTTTTGCTCTAGCTTTCCTTTCGCATAAGTCTCTACATCGTTGCTCTCCGCAGCGAACCCAATCACAAAGAGATCCTCAAAAGTACTTGCTACTGAGCTGACAATGTCGGGATTCTTTTCAAGACTAATGGTCATTTTGTCATCACCAGACTTAATCTTTTCTGAGGCGATAGATGCAGCCTTATAATCTGCTACAGCTGCAGTAGCGATGAATATATCAGCCCCTTCCGCAAACTCTAAAGCGGCTTGCTGCATTTCGTCGGCAGACATTACTAATATTCCCTGGCATTTTTCCGGAATCGATAAAGCTACTGGGCCTGATATGAGGGTGACATCTGCCCCCGCATCAATGGCGGCAGCTGCAAGGGCATACCCCATTTTCCCTGAACTATGGTTGCTGATATATCGGACTGGATCTAGAGCTTCTCTGGTGGGACCAGCGGTGATGACCACTTTTTTCCCTTGTAAGACACCGCTGTTAAATAAGCTTGAAGCTTGTTCGATAATAGAATCTGGCTGTTCCATTCGACCAGGACCTATATCACCGCAGGCCTGAGAACCACTCTCAGGACCAATAATAGTGACCCCACGGCGAGTTAAGTTGTTGATATTTTCAACGCTTGCAGAGTGACTCCACATGGCTTGGTTCATTGCTGGAGCAATTGCAACCTTAGCGGGGGTTGCTAAATAGATTGCGGCTAAAAGACTATCTGCTCTGCCGTGAACCATATTGGCAATGAAATCTGCGCTGGCTGGGGCAATCAGAAGTAGATCTGCCCACCGCGCCAACTCAATATGTCCCATCCCTGCTTCCGCTTTCTCATCCAGTAATCCAGTATGCACAGGATGGCCCGAAAGTGCTTGCATGGTTAGAGGGCGCAAAAATTCCTCTGCGCCAGGAGTCATAACGACACGCACTTCTGCTCCACGATCCTGGAGTCGCCTTACAACCTCAGCACTTTTATATGCTGCAATGCCTCCAGTGACGCCAAGAATTATCCGTTTATTTAATAGGCTACACATTTTCGGTCCAGACAGTCCTAGTTAAGCAAGATAAGATACCATTATAGACAGGAATTCTATAGTGATAAATAAGGACTTACTATGGCTATACGTCAGTGGCCTAAGGATCAAAGGCCCCGGGAAAAGCTTTTATTGAAGGGTGCTACAGCACTTACTGATGCGAAATTACTAGCTATTTTTTTACGAACCAGATTGCCTGGGCTAAGCGCGATAGACTTAGCGAACCAGCTATTGGATCGTTTTGGCGGCATCGGGCCACTTCTTAAAGCTGATCAAAACAGCTTTAGTTCTGCTAAGGGCTTGGGCCCTGCAAAGTATTGTCAACTGCAGGTTACTTTGGAATTAACCCACCGTTATCTTAATGAACAATTAAACGACGGCTCAGTGTTCACTTCTCCAAAACAGGTGGAAGATTATCTCTCTATTCAGAAGCGTGATTATCAAAGAGAAGTTTTCAGCGTGCTACTACTTGATTCGAAGCATCAACTGCTTGGCTATCACGAGTTGTTCCAAGGCAGCATAAATGAAATTTCTGTGCATCCTAGGGAAGTTGTGAAGTTGGCTTTAGGTAAAAACGCCACCGCCGTGATTGTGGCTCATAATCATCCTTCGGGAGTAGCTGAGCTGAGTTTGTCAGATATAGCAATAACCCATAACCTAAGGTCCGCTCTTGGGTTAATTGATATTCCTTTACTAGATCACTTTATTATCGGTATAGGTGAGGTAACATCCCTAGTGGAGCAAGGAAAAATGTAATCTTGGACAGAATCTTTGATAAGTCGCAAAATTATTATGATTACGCTGTTTTCGTTTGATTCAGGAGGGGCTTTCTGGTATAAAACGCGCCTCCTTGGAAGGTCATCAGAATTCAAGGTTTAATTTTTTGGATTACTTTTGTCAACAGGAGTTCTCCTTAGACAATAATCGGAATTAGAGGCAGGATAAATGTCCAGAGTATGTCAGGTCACAGGCAAGCGCCCAATGGCTGGAAACAATGTATCTCATGCGAAAAACAGAACTCGTCGTCGTTTTGAGCCAAACTTACACACCCATCGTTTTTGGGTTGAGGCGGAGAAGCGATTTGTTAAATTGCGCGTCTCTACCAAAGGAATGCGCATCATCGATAAAAATGGTATTGAAAACGTCTTGTCCGAGCTCCGAGCTCGTGGCGAGAAGGTTTAAGGAGATTACTGATGGCTAAATCAGCGAGAGAAAAAATTCGTCTAGTATCCAGTGCAGGCACTGGTCATTTTTACACGACTGATAAGAACAAGCGCAACATGCCGGAAAAGATGGAGATCAAGAAATATGATCCTACTATTCGTAAGCATGTGATTTATAAAGAAGCAAAGATCAAGTAGTTCCCAGCAAGTCCGAGCGGGCTTTTGCCCCAGGGAACACCAAAAATCCCGCCTTGTTGGCGGGATTTTTTTTGCATTGTGAATGACATATGATCAGACATAAAAAAAGCCCCAAATAAATTTAGAGCTTTTTAAAAATTTGCTAACAGCTATCTAGAGACAGCGGCAGAAATTAGTCAGCAATGACGTTCTCTGCTTGAGCGCCTTTTTGACCTTGAGTAACTTCCATCGTTACTGATTGACCTTCTTTCAATGATTTGAAACCTTCAGCTTGAATCGCGCTGTGGTGAACAAATACGTCACCGCCGCCTTCTTGCTCAATGAATCCAAAACCCTTACTGTCGTTAAACCACTTAACAGTGCCAGAAACTCTTTCCCCTGACATAATAACCTCACTTTAAAAATTTATACCGTTTAAGGCGTTAAAAATATCCAGCCTCATCACGGGGCTAGCCAATACCTTCTAAACAACAAACGCTGAGTCGAAGACTTTCTCGTAATCTTTCGTACAAAAGTAACGAATGTTTAGATCTACGAACCGTGCAGTGTATTGTTTTTTTTTCAATTTGGCTAATTTTGTTTAATTTTACGGTGAAAAAAGCCCTTTTTTGCCCTATTTTTTGCCAAATTACGTTGTTTTTAGGAAAAATCCTAATCTGAGGGTGTGAGTTCAGTATACCTTCGGGCTGATGTTAAACGTCTTTATGATATTATTCCGATGAGTTTATTCGATAAAAATCTAGCGACGAAAGGAATATTAGATGCTGTCCCAAGCTATTCTTAGCAGCCTCCAGAAAATTGTTGGGGAGAATCGCGTGCTATCTTCGTCAGAGGATTTGCAGTACTTTGGTATTGATCGAACCACAAACTGGCAGCCAAATCCTAGTGTCATTGTCTTGCCAGGTTCAGTCGAAGAGATTCAGAGCATTGTTTGGCTAGCTAATGAATATTCTTTAGCTCTTGTTCCATCTGGTGGGCGTACCGGTTTGAGTGGCGGAGCCGTAGCCAAAGACGGTGAGATTGTTGTGGTTATGGATCGCCTAAACAATTTGTTTGATTTTAATTCTACTGATCGAACTGTGACCGTGGGTGCCGGAATGGTGACTGAGGCTTTACAAAAAATTGCTGCTAATGAAGATCTATTTTATCCGGTCGACTTTGCATCTTCTGGGTCAAGCCAAATCGGAGGCAATATAGCGACGAACGCTGGAGGCATTAATGTTATTCGCTATGGTATGACACGGGAGTGGGTGTTAGGGCTTAAGGTAGTAACTGGAGCAGGAGACATTTTAGATTTTAATCATGGCTTGATAAAAAACAATACAGGTTATGACTTTCGCCATCTCTTTATCGGTTCAGAAGGTACTCTTGGTATTATTTGTGAGGCAACTATTCAACTAACCAAGCCACCTGAAGAGTCTGTGGTCTTAATGCTGGGGGTGGATAACTTTCATGCAATCCTAGATGTGTTAAAAACATTTAATAGTCAAATTAATCTAATGGCGTTTGAATTTTTTTCACAGTTTGCGCTTGATAAGGTAGTTGAGCATCAAGGACACAGTGCTCCGTTTGATACACGGGCTCCTTTTTACGCGCTCTTGGAATTTGAGGCCAAAAGTGATCAGATCCTGGATACAGCAATTGAGCTGTTTGAGTATTGCGTAGAACAGGGCTGGGTAATTGAGGGTATTGTTAGTCAGAGTGAATCTCAGGCAAAGAAATTGTGGAAGCTAAGAGAGGATATCTCTGAGACACTCTGGCATTACCAGCCATACAAAAATGATATATCTGTGCGCGTGTCTCGAATGCCAGATTTCCTGAAGGAAGTAGACGATTTGGTAGAGCAGTATTATTTAAATTTTGAGGTCGTCTGGTATGGGCATATTGGAGATGGAAACTTACATCTAAATATACTTAAACCAAACGAACTGTCCAGTGAGGAATTCACCGAAAAATGTAAGGGCGTCAGTGTTAAGATTGGCCGTTTAGTATCAAAACATCAAGGAAGTATAAGTGCTGAGCACGGCGTTGGGCTTCTAAAAAAAGACTACCTGCATTATTCTAAATCTGAGACAGAGATTAATTTAATGCGCTCGGTGAAGAATATATTTGATCCTAATGGAATTTTGAACCCAGGAAAGTTATTCAATAGAGCTGAAAACTAGCGTAATCACAATAAAGGACTAACAATGATTGAGCCAATGACAGAGAATGAAAACTCTTCTCAAAACGAAAAAGACAAAAATATTGCTCTGCTGGTATATCTACTTTTGGGGTTAGGGTTTTTAACCGGCGGACTTACCGCTGTTGCAGCGATGATTATCAATTATATCAAGATGGATGACATTCGAGGGACTTGGATTGAGAGTCACTTTCGTTGGCAGCTGAATACTTTTTGGTATGGACTGTTGTGGAGCTTTTTTGCTTTCTTGACATGGATTGTTCTTCTTGGGTGGTTTAGTGGGGCATTGGTAACACTTTGGTTAATCTATAGAATCGCCAAAGGTGCCATATACCTGAACGACGGTAAACCAGTTATTTTTTAAATCGGATCTTGATTGAGTGCTGAAATTATTCTGCATTGTGAAAATGGAATCTTTGTATGCATATGTATAGGCATATTGTTGATGGAAGAAAATTGGATCTTCCTATCGGAAAAGTTGTTTGTGTTGGCAGGAACTACGCGGCTCATGCAAGAGAGTTAAATAACCCTGTTCCCACCGCACCTGTGCTGTTCATCAAGCCGAGCACCTCGCTATCTCCAATGGCTGATTCAATAACAATTCCCTCCGTGCATGGAGAGTGTCATTTTGAAACGGAAATGAGCTTACTCATAGGCAGCACCCTTAAAAATTGTGGCCTAAAGGAAGCGCAAAACGCAATCCTTGGTGTAGGACTTAGCCTAGACCTAACTCTGAGGGAGTTGCAGCAAGAACTTAAAGAGAAAGGACTTCCTTGGGAAAAAGCAAAAGCATTTGATGGAGCCTGCCCTACCTCAGACTTTATCTCAATCGATCAATGTGGAGATTTGCAGACTCAGCAGATTGTGTTGAATCAGAATGGACAGGTTCGACAAAATGGCAGCACCTCAGACATGCTAACGCCAGTAGGCGATTTGCTTGTTTATATAAGCCAATTTTTTACACTTTTACCGGGGGATATCGTTCTAACAGGCACACCAGCGGGGGTTGGGCCATTGCAGGATGGTGATAGACTAGTATTAAGCCTATCTGATCTTATTCATTTTAAAACTGAGGTCCATACCTCTCAGGACAGTCCAGTATGAGTATTAGTAAGGGAATATATAAGCACTTTAAGGGTAATCTTTATCAGGTTATCGAGGTTGCTACCCACAGTGAAACGCGGGAGCAGCTTGTTGTTTATCGAACACTTTATGGCGATTACAGCATGTGGGTGAGACCCTTGACAATGTTTCAAGAGACTGTCGAAGTAGATGGTCAGCAGGTCCCGCGATTTAGTTTTGTTGAGCCCAGTGATTGATGCTATTTATTGCGAATGGAGTTTCAATCCCTGAGATAGAACTAGATTTCTCAGCGATACGTGCTCAGGGCCCAGGCGGGCAAAATGTTAATAAGGTTTCATCTGCAATTCATTTACGTTTTGACATTCAACAGTCATCACTACCAGACTTTTATAAACAAAGATTATTGAAGCTTAATGACCAACGTATTTCCAAAGATGGGGTTGTCATTATTAAGGCACAACGTTATCGCAGTCAGGACAAAAATCGTGTGGAAGCATTGTCCAGATTACAGCTCCTTGTTCAGTCTGCAGGATTTACAGCAAAACCAAGACGACCTACGAAACCTACTCGAGGCTCTCAAATGAGGCGAATGGATAAGAAATCTCAGCATGGTAAAAAGAAAATTATGCGCGGGAAACCGAGTCTGGATTAGATCTTATGAATGAACTTAATAGCCACCCTTTTGATCGGCTTACACCTGATCTACTTATCGATGCCGTAGAAAGCCAAGGGTTTATTTGTGATGGTCGATTTTTAGCTCTTAATAGCTACGAAAATCGTGTTTATCAGATAGGCATTGAAGCGCAAACACCAATGATTGCCAAATTTTATCGTCCCGAGCGCTGGAGCGATGATCAGATTTTTGAAGAGCATCAATTCTGCTTTCAGTTACAAGAACAAGAATTGCCAGTGGTATGCCCCTGGATTAATGCTGAGGGAGTCAGTATTAGTCATTATCAAGGATTCAGATTTGCACTCTATGAGCGCAAGGGTGGACATGCCCCTGAGTTAGATAATCTGGATAATTTATTTATTCTTGGACGCGTACTTGGAAGGTTCCATGGGGTCGGAGCCTCTCAGCCGTTTATACACCGCCCTATGTTGAATGCGAGTAATTTTGGTTGGGAGTCGTATGAGCTTATCAGTCAAAAATTTATGCCAAGAGAACTCAGTCTTGCATATGATTCACTGGCGATAGATGTCCTTAATACTGTTGATCAAATCCTTGGTGATTATGGGAGCATTAACAATATTCGTGTTCATGGAGACTGCCATTCAGGAAACATATTATGGCGCGATGATTATCCGCACTTTGTAGATTTTGATGATGCGAGGATGGCGCCAGCTATCCAAGACCTATGGATGTTGCTTTCTGGGGATCGACATGAACAGACAAACCAGATGGCAGAATTAATCGAAGGTTACAACGAATTCTATAGCTTTGATTATCGAGAACTGAGTCTTATTGAAGTTTTTCGGACTCTCAGAATTATGCATCATAGTGCTTGGATCGCAAGGCGCTGGTCTGATCCTGCATTTCCGCGTGCATTTTCTTGGTTTGATTCACCACGCTATTGGAGTGACCATATTCTTTCATTAAGAGAGCAGTTAGCAGCGCTAAATGAACCGCCCATTGAAGTTAGGCTCTAAAGCCTTACCAGTTATAGTTTAATCCTATGGTAAAGCTACGATCGATTTTTTCAATTCCTTCAGCAGGCTGATTATCGTAATTCCATTTGAGAGCAACTTTTGTAAATAAATCTTCGACTAGGGGAAAGTCGAAGCCCATGTCGGCATTAAATTGACTATTGTCTGTATCCTCAACTGATATTAATAGTTGGTTAGTATGGAAAAATTCAATATTCTCAAAAATCATCTTTTTATAATTAGTCGTCCAGTTCCACGTCAGTCTTTCATCTTTTTTATCGCGCATAAGTCTTTGATCTCGCGTGGTGACAATAAACGTTTCGCTGATCCAAGTGAGTCCGGTTTCTAAGGATAACGCACTCTTATCTGTTTCCCAAAACTGCTTACCGACAAGACTCCCTACAGAGTAAAACTGATCCAGTCCCCGATTATCATTAGCGCCAAAAGAGGCGGCGTTGCTCCAGTACCAGTCATCGTTAAAAAACCAGTCAGAAGCATAGCCTATGTCATAATTTTTCTTTGGTTCATTATCTTTCTCCGTACGTGTTTGATAATGGATATCCCCTCTGTGCCTGATATTCTTGATGCGCCACGACAAGTCAACCGAAACGTCCCACTCCTCCCGATCGTCGTTGCCGCTGCGAAGTAGGCCAGACAATCCGATAGCACCTTCTAGAGATTCATAAGATAATTCGCTGGCAAGATCAGTAATCGCGGTTGCAGGTACCTCTGCTTCTACATTGATAGACACCACGTCATCCAGAGCAATAGTTAAAGGCCCAAAGGTGTCTGACTGCCAAAATATATGAGATTCAGTTTCTCCGGTTTTTGTGCCTTGTAAGCTATCACCATTGGTTAATATAACTTGGTCAGCTATGGATTTAGTAGAAAGCAGTAATACTAGAATTGCAGTGGAGTAGAGCATTCCTCGGATCATAACTATAATTTCTCAGTGGGTTGCGTTAGTAAAAGTGTGCTGACATAATTTTGTTGCCAAACGGTTGGATAGCATTTTCATTTTCACTATTTGACCGTGGTGACAGACTACCAGATTACCCTCAATAAGAAGTGAGGGAGTTGACAGTCTTTAAAGTTAATTGTCGAGAGTGAGCTATGAGTGATTTACCGATAGAATTAAAATATGCATCTAGTCATGAATGGGCGAGATTAGATAGTGATGGAACAGTAGTCATTGGTATTACCAACCATGCTCAGGAAGCCCTCGGAGATGTGGTCTATGTAGAGTTGCCTGAGGTGGGTACAGAAATTGATGCTGGATCAGAAGTGGCTGTGGTTGAGTCAGTTAAAGCTGCATCCGATATTTATTCTCCAGTATCAGGAGAGGTAATTGAGATCAATCCTGCACTAGAGGACAAGCCTGAGATAGTTAATCACTCACCCTATGCTGATGGATGGTTATTTCGCATAAAAGTAGCTAATACTGACGACCTAGAAGATATGATGGATGCGGATGAGTATCTTTTGGTCATTGAGGAGGGCTAGTTCCTCAGGGATATTATTGGCCAACCTCTGCGTTCTGACTCTTTATGGAGGGCATCATCTGGATCAACAGCGATGGGATGATCGACTTCTTGCAAAAGAGGCAAGTCATTAATGGAGTCGCTATAAAAGTAACTTCCCTCAAGAGACTCATTGTTTTCAGTTAGCCAGTCCCTTAGGCGCTCGACTTTTCCTTCCCTAAATGTCGGGGTGCCAATAATTTTACCAGTTACATGGCCGCTGATAACTTCGGGGTCGGTAGCAAGAAATTCATCAATGCCTAATGATGATATTATTGGCTCGACAATTAATCTATTGGTGGCGGTAATCACTAATAGCCGATCACCGGATTGACGGTGTTTTTCAATCAGTTCATTGGCTTGAGATAATTTTAACGGTTCAATAACTTGAGCCATGAATTTTTTGTGGAGTTGATTTAACTCGGTGGCAGACATATTGATTAAGGGAGATAACGAAAATTCAAGATAGGCGGATATGTCTAATTTTTCTGCTTCATAGTCAGCAAGAAATTTATCGTTCATTGCCCTGTATTCTGATTGATTGACTTTCCTTTGATCAATTAAGAATTCCCCCCAGCTGTGATCGCTATCGCCCGCGATAAGGGTGTTATCAAGATCGAAAATTGCCAGAGCCATTGTTTTGCCAAATTAGTTTCAAGTAACGAGAAGAATAGCGGTCATATAACAATGGCTCAAGAGAAAGTTGCTGATGTCTCAGTGATAACTTAATGTTACTAAGGCCTCGGGAAGGTCTAAGTAAAGCAAAGAGCTGTTAAATAGCCGACAGGGCAGCGTGAAGCCAAAGCGCAACAAGTACAAGTAGTCCTGAAAAAAAGATAAACATTCTAAACTTCACATTATTACTGCCAAGGTGAATATAGGCATGTACATAACGCAGTAGTACAAAAAGCCAGGCTAATGCCTGTGCCGCGAGATTGTCTAAACCCATGATCATGTGGAGAGTTGCTATTACATAAAAAAGCGTGGGTACTTCAAATTGGTTATTAAAACTCCGCGTTGTTTTGGCGACATTCTCTGGCAGGGCTTCTCCGGACATCAGTCTGAAATAAGAAATTTCCATTTCGCCATTTTTTACACTGGCGATACGCGCTTTAACGGCGGCAAAAGCGAGCACAACAGTCAATATAAACATAGCAAACATGGGGAAAAACATTCGAGTGCTCCTTCAAGGCCATTTGAGTGACCCGATACTATCAAAATTTCCCCGAGAATAAAGGCAAATCAAAAGACCATTCCTTGATAATCCGTAACAAGCCATGACACTATAGGCTGTGGAACAATACATCCGCTAGGACTTAACTAATTGAAAGGAAGAGATACAGTGGTTGATAAAGATGGTTTTCGCTCGAACGTTGCCATAGTCATTAGTGATGGGAGAGGCAAGGTGTTCCTAGCTAAAAGGCTGGGACAGCAATCTTGGCAGTTTCCCCAAGGTGGTGTTGATAAGGGTGAGTCCGCCGATCAAGCTTTATTTCGAGAGCTTTATGAGGAAGTAGGGCTAGAGTCATCAGATGTGGAAATCATCCAGCGCAGTAAAAAGTGGCTTCGCTATCATATACCTCCATCAATGCAGAGAAAGAATTCAAAGCCTCTATGTATTGGCCAAAAACAAAAATGGTATTTTCTTCAGCTAACTGGGGATACATCAAAGGTTTGCTTTGATACCTCAGGTAGCCCTGAATTTGACGGCTGGCAATGGGTCAACTACTGGTATCCCATAAACTCCGTGGTATCTTTTAAACGGAATGTGTATCGCAATGCTTTACATGAGTTCGCTGCAGCAAATATGCGCTTTGAGCAGCAGGCGGCGAGAGCGTAAAAATGCTGTCATCTCTGCGTACAATTGTTCAAGAAGTAAATAGCGCTCGGAGTTTATCCGAAGTTTTAGCGATCATCGTTAAAGAAGTACGTGATGCTATGAGCGCAGGAGTTTGCTCAGTCTATCTGTTTGATGAATCGGATCAGAACTACGTTTTAATGGCTACAGAGGGCCTTCGCCAAGAATCAATTGGAAAGGTGCGCATGGCCATGAGAGAGGGCTTGGTAGGGCTGGTGGCTGCAAAAGAGGAGCCTCTAAATCTTCAAGATGCAGATCAACATCCTAACTTTGCTTATTTTGAAGAGACTGGTGAGGCGCCCTTTCATTCATTTCTTGGCGTCCCAATTATTCACCACCGAAAAGTACTGGGAGTCCTAGTTCTTCAGCAGGAAACTCGACGCCGGTTTGCTTCTGAAGAAGAAGCGTTTGTGGTCACTGTATGTGCGCAATTGTCAGGAGCGATAGCTCATGCTGAGGCAACAGGAGCTCTGCGCCAATTAGCATCTGCAGGAAGAGGCAAGAGTAAAGAGGCAGTATTCCCCGGCATTCCTAGTTCGTCAGGAGTAGGAATTGGCCGAGTGGTTCTCGTCACTTCTAGCTCCGATTTAAAGATGGTTCCAGAACGGCTAACTGATAACCCTGGCGCTGAAGTTAAACTATTTCGTGAGGCGCTGAAAGCTACCAAGCGAGATATGCGCAATTTAGGTAATGGTTTATCAGGTAAGTTAAGTGCAGAGGAATATGCTCTTTTTGAGGTCTATATTCGGTTACTTGATGATCGGGTGCTCATCAACGAAGTTATCTCTGCGATTAAACTGGGTCAGGCTGCGCCAAGTGCCTGGAGTACTGTAATTCTCAAACACGTGCGGACCTTCCAAAAGATGGATGACCCTTACTTGCGCGAGCGAGCAGCTGACGTAAATGATTTGGGTGTGCGTGTACTTGGATACTTGCAGGCTAAAGATAAAGATAGAGCTCCGATGCCACGCAGAATTGTGTTGGTTGGTGAAGATTTGTCGGCTACAGCGTTAGCAGATATTCCTGTTCATCGCTTGGTCGGTATTATTTCTCTTAAAGGATCTAGCAACTCACATATGGCCATTGTTGGCCGAGCTTTGGGTATTCCGACCGTCATGGGAGCGATTAACCTTCCGTGGGTTGAGTTAGAAGGTCAAGAGCTTATCGTTGATGGATCCACCGGAGATGTTATAAGTAGGGCGACACGATCGGTTCGTCGGCACTATGTGCAACGTCAGCGAGAAGAGAAGCTGTTCAATAAGGATTTAGAAAAGCTCAGGGATATTCCATGCCACACTCCTGATGGAATTAGATTTTCCCTATGGGTAAATACTGGTTTAAGGCAAGACACGGCAAGATCACTAAAAAGTGGCGCCGAAGCTGTGGGTCTTTTTCGAACTGAAATTCCTTTCTTAATGAGGACAAGTTTCCCCACTGAAGATGAACAAATAGAAATTTATCGAGAACAGCTCTCGGATTTTGCTCCTCGCCCAGTGACGATGAGAACCTTGGATATTGGTGGAGATAAAGATTTACCTTATTTCCCCATTGAAGAAGAAAACCCATTTTTAGGTTGGAGAGGAATTCGAATATCCTTGGATCATCCGGAGATATTTTTGGTTCAAATAAGAGCGATGTTGCGCGCCAGTGAAGGTATTAATAACTTACGTATTATGCTCCCGATGATTAGCAATGTCCCTGAGCTTGATCGAGCGTTACAGCTGATTGAGCGAGCCTACCAGGAGCTAACCCAAGAAGAGGGTTACACGATTAAGCGCCCTTTGATTGGAGCTATGATTGAAGTGCCTGCCGCAGTTTATCAGGTAAAAGAAATAGGTCGGCGAGTTGACTTCATGTCAGTTGGGACGAATGACTTAACGCAGTATTTACTGGCTGTCGATCGAAACAATCCCAGAGTTGCAGATTTGTATCATACTTTACACCCTAGCGTTTTGAGGGCGCTAAAACAAATCTATGATCAGGCCTCGAGTGTTAATTGCCAGCTTAGTATTTGTGGAGAGATGGCCGGTGACCCCCTGAGTACTGTGATTCTTTTGGGTTTAGGCTATGAGACTTTCTCGATGAGTGCAAGCAGCTTGCTGAGAGTGAAATCAATATTACTCAATGTATCCAGGAAAGATGCGAAACTCTTGTCTAAAAAGGCATTGAAAATGTCAAGTTCGAAGGAAATTATCACCTTTCTAGCGCAATCTCTGAATCAACCGGATGTTATTAAGCTGCTCAAAACAACAAGTCCAAAACCTCGATCGGACAGCACCAAATTAATTGCATAGTATTTGGTAGTCAAACTGATTAAACCCCAGTTTTTTTCCATTTTCAAAACCTTGTTCTGCCACGCTAACCTTTCCTTCTTTAGACACTATTATAGCTGTTGCGGCGCGGGTACCATATCCTTCTGAGACGATAAAAGGCGATGAAAGCAGTGCTTCCCATTCCGCAGTAATTCCCGTATCGGGGAGTAAATGAGGCGCATAAGTCTTTTCTAAAGTGAGTGTATTTAGCAATGTGGGTAAGGTGGCTTGATTCATAGTGTCTGCAGATAACGTCCTTTTTAGTTGCTCTCGAGCATGATCTACCTTGGGCCAAGGGCTGTCTAAGCGATGATTACTAAGAGCATAAACACCCGGTTCAATCACCTGCACTGGATCCCCCCGATTATTGAGATAGAGCAAGGATATGCCATCAAAAATAATCAAATTAAATCCATCGTAATCTGACAGGTTATTATTAAGAGAGCTCGCCCACTGATGTACATCCTTCGTTGAAGAAAGAAACCTAGTAACCAGTTCGCCCCGAGAGCGGGGCTTATCTTGTGACATGGCGTTACGTCGAATATCACGAAAGTTAGTCACTGCTGCAAAGCGCCCATTTCTCGACATCCCAAGCCAAGTACCCTTAGCTTGCTGATCTCGCCCAGCAAGAATTGCCTCGTCAGCCCACCAATGCATTGGGAGCGTTGGCCGTTCATAAAATTCGTCTCTATTAGAGATGACAATCAACGGAGCATCGGAATGCATATGGAAAGCAACGGCAAGTAAGCACATACAAAACAGTATAACTATTTCTCTTTTTCTCTGTCATCATTCTTGGCAGTAATGGACAGAAACCGCTATGATCATATCCCCGAATACTTAAGAGAAGCTCCTCCTAATGCTGTCTTACCCATCTATAGATCCCGTGGCCTTATCTGTCGGACCGTTGCAGGTTCATTGGTATGGTGTTATGTACCTTTTGGCCTTTCTTGTGGCCTGGCGTTTAGCATTGCGCAATAGCCAACGGCCGTGGTCCCCGATTAAGAAGAATCAGGTGGAAGATCTAATTGTTTATGGAGCCTGGGGCGTCATCTTAGGCGGTCGTATTGGCTATATGTTTTTTTACAGTGCGGACAAGTGGCTGGCGGACCCCGCTATGTTGATTCGTATTTGGGAGGGTGGAATGTCTTTCCATGGCGGGTTGATGGGTGTTGTTATAGCAATACTTATCTATAGTCGGAAATATCAAATTTCTTTTCTCAGTTTAGGTGATTTTGCAGCACCGCTAGTCCCTACTGGTCTTATGTTTGGCCGCTTCGGTAACTTTATTGGTCAAGAGCTTTACGGAAGGCCGACCGATGTGCCTTGGGCTATGGTGTTTCCCGCTGATCCAGAATTGTTACCAAGGCACCCATCACAGCTGTATGAGGCAGCTTTAGAGGGGCTTGTCTTATTCCTGATTATCAACTGGTTTGCCAGCAAACCCCGTTTACGCGGAGAAGTTGGCGGTCTGTTTTTAATTCTATATGGCGTATTTCGATTTTGTGTTGAATTTGTGCGACAGCCAGATGCGCAGTTTTCGGGCCAATCTGCGCTGCTCGAATCGTTCAACTGGATGACCAGAGGACAAACTTTGTGTATCCCGATGATTATTATAGGGCTATGGTTGATGCGCAAAAGTGTTCAAGGATTGCTTAAGGTTGAGCGCTCCTAATGCAACAATATTTAGATTTAGTTCGCCATATTCGAGATCACGGTGTCAAAAAAGAAGATCGCACCGGCACTGGGACAGTGAGTATTTTTGGACACCAGATGCGTTTTGATTTGGCCCATGGATTTCCTTTAGTAACGAGTAAAAAAGTACACCTAAAATCTATTTTACATGAACTATTGTGGTTTATTCGCGGTGACACCAATATTCGTTACCTTGTAGAAAATGGTGTGGGAATATGGAATGACTGGCCTTATCAAAATTGGCTACGTGAGACAGGCCAAGACACTTCCTTAGAAATGTATTCACCCGAGTGGCGCTCAGTGATGAAAGAGTTTATCGAAAAAATTAAAACTGACAGCGACTTTGCTGCACGATATGGAGACCTCGGTCCGGTTTATGGAAAGCAGTGGCGGAACTTTGGGGGAGTTGATCAGCTGACCCAATTAATAGAAGACATCAAGAGTAATCCAGACTCTAGAAGACTAATTGTTTCAGCTTGGAATCCACAGGACATTCCTGTCATGGTCAAGTCTGGATTGCCCCCCTGCCATAGTTTATTTCAGTTTTATGTAGTGGACGGGAAATTAAGTTGTCAGCTCTACCAGCGCAGTGCCGATGTATTTCTCGGGGTGCCCTTCAATATAGCTTCCTACGCCATACTTACTATGATGATCGCCCAGGTCTCGGGCTTAGGGCTTGGTGATTTTGTGCACACCTTTGGTGATGCGCATCTCTACCTTAATCATATGGATCAAGTTGAGGAGCAACTATCGCGATCAATCTTTGATCTACCTACAATGAAAATTAATCCCCAGGTTACCAGTTTGTTTGATTTTGTCTTTGATGATTTCGAGCTGCAAAACTATCAATCACATGGACCGATTGCGGCACCCGTTGCTGTTTAAGAGGCTTATTCTATGAAAATATCGCTCATTGTTGCCGTTAGCCGTAATGGCGCGATTGGACTTAACAATCAACTCCCTTGGTATTTGCCAGAGGACCTTAAGTACTTTAAATCAGTAACCATGGGTAAGCCTTTAATTATGGGCCGTAAAACCTTTGACTCTATCGGTCGACCCCTGCCGGGTCGAGCAAATATTGTCCTTACTAGAGATCCTCAGTGGACTTCGGATGGCGTAGAAGTGGTGCAGTCCGTAGAGCAAGCGCTGGTGGCAGGCGAAATATCCTGTGAGGCCGCCGATGTTGACGAAATTATGGTGATTGGAGGCGAGCAAATTTATCGTATGACCCTTGACCTTGCGGACCGAATTTACCTGACACAGGTTGATGCGGATGTAGAGGGAGACGCATTTTTCCCTGACATCGATCTTAATAATTGGTCTCAAACTAGCGTCAAATTACCGGAAATTATTGACAAACATCCCTATCAGTTTTTGGTTTTGGATCGAGGCTAAATTATCTTATCTGATGTATTAACACCGGCGGTGAGTCTAGTTTGTTAATTAATGGATTCAATAATGCAGAGATAATTATTATTCAATAGATATCGGTAAGGAAACGCAAAGAAATATTTGTTACCTTAAGTAACAGAATTTACGGTTAAAGCATGAAAGCTTCATTTTGCGGCCCACCGTGTTGATTCTTAAAGTTGAGACTGTTAAAAAGAACGACCGAGAAAGTATCTACGACTTTTCTTGAACGAAGGCAATGTCCTAAATTGCCGTAAGAATATTAAACTGATAGACCCAAATTGAGGGAACCATGAAAAAGCAACCACTAAAAGCATTGGCACTTATAAGCGCTCTTGTCGGTGGTCTGACTGCAACTGCAGTTCAGGCAACTGAAGTGAGCGATGTGCTGAAAGCTGGAGCCGCTAAGGTTCAAACAGCCAAAACGTCGCAGACCAAGGTTGATCGCATTGCTGATCAAACTGATGAGCTGTTACAAGAATTCAAACAGGTAAATAAGCAAATCGAATCTTTGCGGGTCTATAATTCGCAGTTAGACCGTCAGATTGACAGTCAGAAGGTAATGATGGCTGAACTGAAAGAGTCGATTGCTAATGCTACGGTCATTGAGCGAGGCGTTTCGCCACTCATGGTTAGTATGCTCGCTGGGCTTGAAGATTTTGTTGCGCTCGACATGCCGTTTAAGAAAGACGATCGTCTTGACGCAATTGCTGATTTAAATATAAATCTCGATAGCGCCAAATTTTCTGCGGCCGAAAAATTCCGTCAAATTCTTGAGCTATATGATATCGAGTCTGAGTACAGCTTGTCTCTAGAGTCATATCGAGACATGATTGACATCAATGCAGATGGATCGGAAGTCGAAGTTGATATGCTTCGAGTTGGTCGAGTCGCCTTGATGTATCAGACAAAAGATAAGTCTCAGTCCGGAGCGTGGAACAAGACCACTGGTTCTTGGGAGACGCTGGATTCTGAATATCGTCGACCAATTGATCAGGGTATTCGCATTGCTAAGAAACTGAATACTCAGGACGTGATGGAAATGCCAATTACAGCGCCGGAGGCAGCACAATGAAAACTAAATTTGTTAATGTTTTTGCGGCCTTTATAGCCGTTGCTGCTTTCAGTTTGCCGGCATTTGGCCAAGATGCTAAAAGCTTGGATGAGTTACTACAGATGATTGAAAGTTCGTCTATTTCTGAGACGGCAGATTCTCGCCAGCGTGAAGCTGCATTTAAGGGTGATCAACGCAAGCAGGCTCAGTTACTCAAACAAGCTGAGAGCTCTAAAGCCGCTGAAGAACGTCGTTCAGACCGACTAGAGCAAACTATTCGAGATAATGACATCCAGATTACTAAGCTCCGTGAACAGCGTGACAAGCGGCTTGGGTCTCTTAAAGAGCTATTTGGTCATCTTACAGGAGCTGCCGGTGATATTCGTGCAAACTTGAATCAGTCGATCGTCAGTGCGCAGATTCCTGGACGTACAGAGTTTCTTGATGAGTTGATTGCCAAAATGAGCAGTGATACCCGTTTGCCCTCCATCGAAGACATTGAGCAATTATGGTACGAGCAACAGCGAGAAATGGTTGAGAGCTCACGTATTGTTAGTTTCAATCGATCAGTGCTACTTGCCAACGGCGAGCAAGCTGAAATGGATGTCGTGCGAGTTGGTACTTATAACCTTGTCGCAAATGGTATGTATCTTGAATACAGCCCGACCACCGGATTAGTGTCAGAGCTAGCTCGACAGCCAGCTGGACATCAGGCGGGCGCTGCAGATTTACAAGCAGCAACTTCTGGCTTCACTAAGATGGGCTTGGATCCAACTGGTCCGTTGGGCGGCGGTTTGCTGCGCGCTTTGATTAATACTCCAACGTTGATAGAGCGTTGGCACTTTGGCGGTATTGTAGGTTATGTGATCACTGCAGTATTTGCTTTTGCAATTGCCTTAGCCGCTTGGCGTTTCGTTGTTTTAATGGGGATGTCCAGCAAGGTTACTGCGCAACTCCAATCTGATACCTCAGACACTGATAATCCGCTGGGTAGAGTGTTGCAGGTCGCCGCAGATAATCCAAAGCTTGATGCAGAGTCCTTGGAGTTGAAATTGCACGAAGCCGTTCTCAAAGAACGACCTGAAATCGAATCAGGCCTGAACCTACTAAAAGTTATTTCGATGGTGGCGCCTTTGATGGGTCTTTTGGGAACAGTAACCGGTATGATTATTACCTTCCAGATGATTACTTTATTTGGTGCTGGAGATCCGAAGGCAATGGCTGGTGGTATTTCTCAAGCGTTGATTACGACGGTACTAGGTCTGGTGGTTGCAATTCCAACGGTTCTTATGCACACCCTCGTTAACGGAAAAGCGCAGCGTATATTGCACGTTCTAGAAGAGCAAAGCGCTGGTATTGTGGCTGGTTCAGTAGAGGGCCGCTAACATGTTTTTCGTTGATACGATTGCGGAAATGGGTAAATTTATGGATTCAGGAGGCGACGTCCTTTGGGCGATCGTCATCCTGCTATTCGTTATGTGGACCCTTATTTTTGAGCGCATGTGGTATCTCCGTTCTATGGTAGGCGCTGACGTCCAAAGAGCTCTTGATAGTTGGGAGCAGCGCAAAGAACGTCAGTCTAAACACGCTCATCAAATTAGAGAAAAACTAATCTCCGAAGTAAGTATAGAGATTGATACTAATATGATGATGATCAAAACCCTCGTCGCCGTGGCACCCTTGTTTGGGTTGCTAGGAACAGTGACAGGAATGATTACAGTGTTCGACGTTATGGCGTTTACCGGCGGCGGCGATGTCAAAGCAATGGCAGGGGGCGTTTCTAAAGCAACAGTACCGACTATGTCGGGAATGGTAGCCGCGCTATCAGGAGTGTTTGGCATGACCTATGTCGAACGTGTTGCAGAGCAGGAAAAAAATCTCCTAGAAGATCATTTGATCATGGATCACTAAGTGGCTGATGTCGGATTTCCGGCATCACCTATGAGAAAAAACTATGCGTAATAGAAGAGGCAAATCACAGGCACAAGGGCAGACAATTGATCTGACCCCTATGCTAGACGTGGTTTTCATTATGTTGATCTTTTTCATTGTTACCGCAACTTTTATTAAATTGCCGGGGCCGGTAGTTAATAAAATTGATACCACTACCGATGATTCTTATAAGAAAGTCGGTATATTGGTAGCGGTAACAGAGGTAAATGAATACTGGATTGATAAAAAGCGAGTTGAAGCGAGTGCGCTGAAAATTAATTTAACCCGTTTGTTCAATGAAAATCCTAAGGGCGGCATGGTTATCCAGGCCGATAATGAGTCCAACATTGAATCGCTTGCCAAAGTGGCCGATATCGCTCGCGATATCGGGATCGCTCCGGTAGCTATTTCTGTAGAAAATGACTGAGTTAATAGAATGACTGGATTAAGAGTTGGAGTATCTGCTGCGCTTGGATTAATGGTTACGCTAGGATTAGTTTTCTTGATGTTTAAGTTAATCGATTCCGGCAGCAAAGAGTTGGATGAGGGGGATATCATAAAGATCCCTGATTTCTTGCATGTTGAGCGTGAGTTGACAGAGAATGCCAAAAAAACCGACGTTAAAAAACCCGATGAGCCGGAAACACCGCCACCTGAAATCCCAGAAGATAAGATTGATTTTGAGGTTCCAGATAATGCCGTAAGTATGGCAGCGCCAGTGGTTGGTAGTAATCTAAACGTCGGGTTGGGCAGTTTTTCACGGGATTCTGATTATATTCCCGTGTATGTGCCTCAACCGCAATATCCAAGGCGAGCACAAACTCGCGGCAAGGAAGGGTATGCCGTAGTGGAGGTCATCATCACTACGACTGGCGGTGTTCGGGATCCGAAATTACTAGAGGAACTACCTGAAGGTTGGGGATTTGGTCGAGCTGCAGTCAAAGCGGCAACGAAGCTAAAGTATAACCCTCGAGTAATCGATGGAGTGGGCCAAGAAGTGCCTAATGTGTTGTATAAATTTACCTTCAATATGGCTAAATAAGGAGCTTGCGATGATTAATAATTTAAGACTTCTGGCTTTACTGGGGGCGATATTTTTGATGCCATCTTTGGTATCTATGATTTCATCTGATTCCGTGCTCGCTTCTTCTGTTTTAGCAGCAGAAGAAAAAAAAGAGCCTAAGTATAAGGATGTAAAAACTCGCAAGAGAGCATCTGTAGGAAAAACTTGCGCCAAGGCTCTAGATAAAGTTCAAGGGGAGAAAGGACCAATTGGTATTGCCGGAGCGGCAGATGAGAAAGCTGATGTTTCCGCCCTTTGGTTAGAAGCTCGCGCGATGTTAACTAATATCGAGTCTCGCAAGAAAGTGTGTGACTCTGCTTATGAACAAACCCAAGTATGGAATATGCAGGGCTATGTTTCCTATTCTTTAGATGACATGAAGTCAGCAATTCTCTATTACAAAAAAATCGTTGAGAGTGATGGAGCCGAAGAAGAGTTTAGATTGAATACTCGATTAACACTTGGCCAATTTTACGCAGCAACTGAGCAGTACAGTTTAGCTATCGAGCAGCTAGAAATTTGGGCTGAGAGGTCCTTTGTTGTCGGGGCCGAGCAGCGCTTGATGATGGCTCAGCTCTATCATCTTTTGGAGCGAAAAGATGAAGCGCTTGAAATGGCTAATATCGGTGTCGCAGAAGCTGAAGCAAAAGGGTTGCTCCCTAAAGAAGGCTTTTGGAATATTCAAAAAGTGATTTATTATGATAGAGACAATCTACCTATGGTCTCTTCAATTCTCGAAAAACTTGTTAAGCACTACCCCAAATGGAGTCATTGGCGGCAGCTAGCAGGTATGTATGGATCTTTAGAGCGTGACCTTGACCAGTTAGTAGCAACCGACGTTGTTTACTTAAATAATGAGTTAAAGACCGAAGGCCAGGTGTTAAATTTGGCTTATCTATATCTCGGTGCTGAGGTTCCTTTTCGTGCTGCGGTAGTGATGGAAAAGGGTATGTCTGATGAGATTATAGATAGGTCACCAAAAAACCTTGAAACTTTAGGACAAGCCTGGCTTCAAGCTAAGAACTTACCGCAGGCGTTGAAGGCATTCGAGGCAGCATCGAAGCTCTCTGATACAGGAGAACTGCAGTATCGGATCGCATCGATATATCTCGATCTTGGTCAAGATAAAAAAGCTTACCGCGCATCTTTGAAAGCTGAGAGGAAAGGAGTAGGCAAGAATACAGCCTCAAACTACAACAAAATGGGTAGCGCGCTGATAAACCTCCACTGTTACAAAGATGCAGTTAAGGTGTTTAATAAGTCAGTCAAGGCTGCTGATACTAAAAAGAAAAAGCGTTTCCCTAAGCAGTGGATTAAGTTCGCAAATTATGAGGGTGATCGATTGCAAAAGCTTCGCGATGTGGGCGCAACGGTGCCTAGTTGCGGTAAGGCTTAAAACAAAACAATCTAATACGAAAGCCCAGTTTTACTGGGCTTTTTTTTGCAACTCGTTAATTAAAATTTCTCGGGCTTACAGTTGAGAGAGATCTCTCACAGCCCCTTTGTCTGCGCTAGTGGCGAGCTTGGCATAGGCTTTAAGAGCGGCCGTGACCTTTCTTGGCCGATCCTCTAACGGTGTCCAACCAATCTTATCTTGTGCTTCGCGCCGTTGATTTAGCTCTTTGTCAGATACCAAGACATCAATAGTTCGATTGGGAATATCAATTTTAATTCTATCGCCATTTTGAATTAAACCTATATTACCACCCGCACCTGCTTCAGGTGATACATGGCCAATTGACAAACCCGATGTTCCGCCGGAAAAACGTCCATCAGTAATAAGCGCACATGCCTTCCCAAGGTTTTTTGATTTAATATAGCTCGTGGGATAAAGCATTTCTTGCATTCCAGGGCCACCACGAGGTCCTTCGTACCGAACTATAACGACATCACCTGCTACAACTTCATCATTCAAAATTGCTGCAACCGCTGCATCTTGGCTCTCGGTAATAAAAGCAGGGCCCTCAAAAACATGAATGGATTCATCTACCCCAGAGGTTTTTACAACACAACCATCAGGTGCAAGATTTCCAGTGAGAACGGCCAGACCCCCTTCTAAGCTAAATGCATTCTCAAGATTTCTAATACAACCGTTCTCTCGATCCGCATCAACCGAAGGCCATCGAGTACTTTGACTAAATGCTGTTTGTGTAGGTATTCCTGCAGGGCCGGCTTTATAGAATGTTTTTACTGCCTCACTGGGTCTACCAGCCACATCCCATTTTTCGAGAGCTTGTTTCATGGTTGGAGAGTGAACGGTAGGTAAATCCCCATGAATTAATCCAGCTCGATCCAGTTCGGCCAGAATCCCCATAATACCGCCAGCACGATGGACATCCTCCATGTGGTATTCCGGTGTATTGGGGGCAACTTTACACAGTTGTGGAACAACTCGAGAAAGCTTGTCGATATTCGAAAGATCAAAGTCAATTCCTGCTTCTTGGACTGCGGCCAATAAGTGCAGAATAGTGTTAGTGGAACCCCCCATGCATATATCCAAGGTCATAGCATTTTCAAAAGCTCGGAAGTTTGCAATCGAGCGGGGCAGCACGGAATAATCGTCGTTTTCGTAATGCTGTTTGGCTAATTTGACAATAGTTCTGCCCGCTTCTAGGAATAGTCCCCGTCGATCAGAATGCGTAGCCAAAACCGATCCATTTCCTGGAAGAGATAACCCTAGAGCTTCAGTTAGACAGTTCATTGAGTTCGCAGTAAACATACCTGAGCAGGAGCCGCAGGTGGGACAGGCAGAGCGCTCATATTCAGCAACTTTCTCGTCACTGGCAGTCTCATCCACAGCAATAACCATGGCGTCAACAAGATCTAGATTATGATCGGCCAGCTTGGTTTTACCTGCTTCCATAGGCCCACCTGAAACAAAAATAGCCGGAATATTTAAACGCATTGCTGCCATCAGCATTCCGGGGGTGATTTTGTCACAATTGGATATACAAACCAGAGCATCGGCACAATGGGCATTAACCATGTATTCAACTGAGTCGGCAATCACATCCCTAGATGGCAGAGAGTAAAGCATGCCGTCGTGGCCCATAGCAATGCCGTCATCAACGGCAATCGTATGGAACTCTCTAGCAATACCACCTGCCTTGGCGACTTCTCCCGCGACAAGATCGCCCATATCTTTTAAGTGAACATGACCAGGGACAAATTGAGTATAGGAATTTGCGATGGCAATCATAGGTTTGTTGAAGTCATCATCTTTCATGCCCGTGGCACGCCATAGTGCTCGAGCACCTGCCATGTTCCGACCTTGGGTGGTAGTATGTGAGCGATACTTGGGCATATTAAATTCTCATGCTGTTTTATTCTGAATTAATCATAACGGTGCGAGTTACTTGAGCCGCAGTTAATCGTTAAAGTGTTTTACTAAAAATTCGCGCATTACGGCGGTAATTATACATAGACTGCTTATTTTCTGGCAGATCACTTACTTTAACTTCAACAAATCCTCGTTCTATAAACCAGTGAGCAGTTTTTGTCGTCATTGCCAGTAAGTTTGAAATACCAGTGGACTTACTATCATATTCGACTTTCTCTAGAAGGCGAGCTCCAATACCCTGACCATGAAACTCTTCATGGATTGCTACGCAGGCAAGTTCGCCCGCCGCTTTATTGGTGGTTGGATAAAGTGCTGCACACCCAATAATCAGTCCTTCAGGGTGAACGACCACTGAAAATCGTGAGATTTCGTTCTCTAATAGCTCTCTAGATCGCTTTACCAGTACTCCAGATTCTTCAAGCGGGGTGATGAGATTAAGAATCCCTCCTACGTCTTCAATAGTTGCAGGTCTTATCACCTCTTCACAATCTTTCATGATTAGCGTGCCGCTGCCTTCTCGAGTAAATAATTCAGCTAGTAGCGCTCCATCTTCCTCATAGCCAACCATATGGACTCGCTCAACACCCTCATGGCATGCTAGCGACGCAGCACTCAATAACTCAGCTTGTTGCGGGTCTTTTGTGGTTTCCTGTAGCTCAGCTACCTGAGCTAGAGATAATGTTCTAAGTAGTTGATCACCATCGACAACCCCACTAGGCCGACTAATTAAAATCAATTTTTCCGCTGCCAGATCAATTGCAATTTTCGTAGCGACATCCTGATAGCTTAAGTTGAATGATTCGCCTGTAGGAGAGAAGCCAATTGGTGAGACTAAGACTAACGCGCCACTTTGAAGCTGATAGTTGATCGCCTCACTGTCCACTCGCCTAATTTGTCCCGCCCGCTGGAAATCAATGCCCTCTTGAATACCGACTGGTTTGGCAGTGATAAAATTACCTCCGATCACTTGAATATGTGATCCATGCATGGGTGAGTTTGGCAGTCCCATAGAAAGCTCGGTTTCTATTATTAGTCGTGTACAGCCAACAGATTCCTTAACGCACTGCATGGTGTCACTGTTAGTTACACGAATGTGCTGTTCAAATAGAGGAGTTATTCCAGACAGATGAAGGCGCTCATTAATTTGTGGCCGCGCACCATGAACCAGCACCACTCGCATGCCTAAGCTCTGCAACAGCGCAATATCATGAATCATACTGTGAAAGTTAGGCGCCAAAATAGACTCACCAGATATAGCAATGACGAAGGTTTTTCCACGATGAGCATGGATGTACGGAGACGTTTGTCTAAAAAAGTTGACGTAGTTGTGAGTATTCATGGCGCAATTATAATCAACAGGAGCCAATAAGTTCATATAAAGTGTGATTTGTGCCAGTTATAACCGTGATTTTAGGTAAAAAACTCATAATTATTGTGATTGATAGGTTGAAGCAAGGTTTCGAGCAATAAAATCTCTGTAGTGCACGATAAATTGCAATGATTGATTATTTAGGGCGCCCAACCACGCTACCACCAGCATTGAATTTATGGTTCAATTTGATTTATAGCCAGAGTCATAACAATAGGCCCAAGTTGACCGCGCAGAGTGCTATACTCCGCGCCGAGATTAACCAGCAATTATTATTGAGAGAGGTAGGAATTGATGTCGTTTGCAGACCGCGATGGCTTTATTTGGATGGATGGCAAACTCGTGGATTGGCGCGATGCGCAAACCCACTTTCTGACGCACTCACTACACTATGGTTTGTCCGTCTTTGAAGGGGTTCGGGCCTATCACAACAATAACACTGGCACTTGTATATATCGTCTTGAAGACCATACCAGGCGACTATTTAATTCGGCTAAAATTCTTCAAATTGAAGTGCCATTTACCCAGGATGAAATTAATGCCGCTCACCTCGCAGTGGTTAATGTTAATAAACTGAAAGAAGCCTATATTCGACCATTAGTATTTTTGGGTTCTGAAGGGATGGGCCTTAGAGCAAAAGATTTAAAGGTGCACGTCGGTATAGCTGCTTGGGAATGGCCTTCGTATATGGATCCTGAGGCTTTAGAGGCGGGCATTAAAGTACGTACTTCCTCTTATACTAGACATCATGTGAATATTACGATGTGTAAAGCCAAGGCTAGCGGCAATTATATGAACTCGATGTTAGCTTTACGGGAGGCACTAGACTCCGGCTGTGATGAAGCAATGATGCTAGATAATGAAGGCTATGTGGCGGAGGGGAGTGGTGAGAATTTCTTTATGGTCCGTGATGGCATTATTTTTACGCCTGATTTAACTTCATGTCTTGATGGTATTACTCGTGATACTATTTTCAAGTTGGCAGCTGATCATGGGATTGAAGTTCGTGAAAAGCGCATCACTCGTGACGAAGTGTACATCTGTGATGAAGCCTTCTTCACTGGTACTGCAGCAGAAGTGGTGCCTATTCGAGCATACGATGGGCGCATAGTTGGCACGGGTAAGCGTGGGCCAGTGGCAGAAATGTTGCAGGCAGCCTATTTTGATGTAGTGCGTGGCGCGAATGCTAAGTATGCTAATTGGCTCGCACCAGTCGCCGAGTAACTTGCAATTCAATAGACCAGACTAATACGAGTATCTATCTCATGGGTGAAGATCATCATTCGAACCTGACGACAAATGACTTAGTCAATGTGCTGTGTATGAAGTGGGGCAACAAGTATCCCGCTGACTACGTCAATCGTCTTTACTCTATGGTTGCGCGAAATATGCAGCGTCCCTTCCGATTTATCTGCCTTACTGAGGACAGCGTCGGACTTGGTGAAAATATTGAATCTTTTCCATTACCTGAGTTATCTGTTGACCTTGGTGGACCTGAGCGAGGCTGGAACAAGCTAGCCGTTTTTGCAGAAGAGCTTTATGATTTGAAAGGGAAAGTGCTCTGTTTAGATCTTGATCTTATTATTACAGGTAGCCTCGATGATCTCTTTGATTACCCTGGTGAAGTAATGATTATTAAAGATTGGATTAAAAAAGATGGCACCGGCAACTCCTCAGTCTATCGTTTTGAAGTAGGCGCTCACCCTGAAATTCTATCTGAGTTTGAGGCATCTTTTGAAGAGATTAAAGTGTGCCATCGTAATGAGCAAGAGTATCTTTCTTCTGCCTTAATGGAGAAAAACGCTTTAGTTTATTGGCCTGATCATTGGTGCCGTAGTTTTAAACGCCACTGCTTAAAACCCCTATCGTTTTTCATAGCTCGCAATGCTGAAATCCCAGAAGATGCTCGAGTAATCGTTTTTCATGGTAAACCAGACCCCCACGAGGCCATTATTGGCGTCAGCGGAAAATGGTACCGGAGATTCAAACCGGCAACATGGATCTCTGATCATTGGCATTAAAATAAAAAGTTTAATCTAAGATGAAGACTGCAACAACTGGAATCTCGTTAGCCAGTCAAGGATCTGGCTGTAGAATTGTTCATGGCCTATTTCTTCAGGCTGGGAAGAAGGATCTTTTGTCAGTATAAAATTTGGCTTGACGATCTTACCAGTCAGCAAAACTTCATTATTGCTCCGGTAGGCTTTCTCGTTGGAGACTAAATAGTCTGCGTGATATGCAAAGTTATGAACTGAGTTTTTACTCGCTGGGTCCAGCAGATTACGACCAAGATTAGGATAGGCTACGTTAGATAACGCAGTGTTATACAGAGTGGGCATAATATCCTTGTGTGATGCGATTTGGTGGGTATCTGGGATAAAAGACGATTTGTAGTTTTGTGGAATATAAAGGTATAAGGGCACACTGATTTCATGAAGACGTTCTTCGTCATTAAATCGCATACCACGAATAGCGTGATCTCCCGTTGCCGCAATAATTGTTTTTTGTTTTAACGGGCTATCTTTGATTCTGCTGATGAACTGTCCTAGCTGATCATTTGTGTAAAGATAGGTATCCAGTGACTCTTCGGGTAAGTCTTGTAGGCGCATGAGTAATTGCTGGGGCTTTTCAGGAATGGAAAGGGTTTCCTGTAAAGGCAGGTTGTACGGAGGATGATTCGTTACAGTTAGGGTAACAATAAACAAAGGTTGTTCCCCTTTAATGTGACGCTCAAGGTGCTTGTAGACCTCGTGAAAAACAAATTGATCTTCTCCTCCCCAAACGCTCGATTCCATTTCTGGGTAGATATCAGCCAGTTGATGTGCCCCAACAAACACATCAAAGCCCTGGGTTTTAAAGTATTTACTGCGATTAGACAAACCCTCAAAACCAGCGTACACAAAGACGGTTTTGTATCCTGCATTCTTAAATACTCTTGCGGCCGAAGTTTTAAGTGGAACAGTCTGATGCCTAGAGTGACTAATAGCGCTATATTCTGTATTCACTAGCAAACTCACTAATGATTTTTGCGTATCATCATGGGCCGGTAAAAATCGATCAAAATAATAGTCTTCTGTGAGATGTTTTTGCAGTTCTCCTGCAAGATTAATGTCACCACTAAAATCTGTACTTAACAATGTGTTGGCCATACTCTCAACTAAGTTAAGGACTACATGGGGTGGGTTTTCTTCCAGAAATATTGACTGCTTGGTGCGCGTAAAAAATTGTGGGAACAAGTTGTCATCTGTCGCCGGATAGCCATAAAAGGCCTCAAATAGTTTACGGCCCTCCAGGTCAGTAGCAGGCTCGATCCTTTTTGATTCTTTAAATTCCTTGTATCCATAATAAAGCGCGATAATTCCGTTGGGGACGAGGTTGTTAACCGCTGTTTCAGAGGAAACTACAAGATGTCGATAGGATAGAGGAAATGTCGATACAGACCCCCTCCCCAGTATAGAGATGATCATGAGGGGAATAAAAATAGCGAATATAATGAAAGACAGTTTCCCCATTTTAATAGTCTTTATTATCCTCGTTACTCTTTTAGTTACTCGGAGACACAGCCAAAAAGACACCCAGGTAACGACAATGCATAAACCTACTCTTAATTCAAAAGCTTCAATACTGGTTACCGTAGGCCATATAGTTTCTACACCATAGTTCATACCGCTAAAGGCAAAACTATCGATCGGCCGATTAAAAAAGCCAATGTATGAGAAGTTAGCCATGGCTAACCAGATAACTAAAATAATGATTAACCCACCAAGGAGGTAGTTTAATACCCAGATAATTTTTGCTAGGGAGAATGACACGGGAATACAAACGATGCTGGCGAGTATTCCAAGTATGGCAAGTCTAATTAAGATAGCTAAATCAAAACGAAACCCTGTCCAAAGCGCCCGCCAAAGATCAGTGCTTTGGCTAATACTTTCTGGCTGCGCGTAGGCAAACCATGTTCCTAATCTGGCCAGAAATAAAATTAAACAACACAGCACTATAAGGAATGTTAGAGAGGTCAAAATTCGCAAGTAGACAATCGAGTTTGTGTTGGTATTAAAGTCAGTCAAATTACTTTGTGCCATCAAATACCCGTGTTCAGTACTTTTTACAATAATCTATGATCAAGAACTTTAACTTGCTCTGTCACCCATTACTTTAAAGATAACACGTTTTATAGCAACCTGCGTACCCAAAAATTATTCGCTTATGACGGTTATCATTCGTGGTTAATAAAGAATTCTGCTATCTTGTCAAAATTGGAAACGGGCTAGTTTGAACAGTCTTACTCACGGATAGATTTTAACTCTGCCAGTTATAAGGTGTAACATTTGAGCCTATCTAGGTTTATATATTCAGTATGTTTCTATTGCCTATTGCCGGCAATAGGATTGCGATTGTTGTGGCGAGGCCTCAAGTATCCGAATTATCTGCGTCGATGGCCGGAGCGTCTTGGCTTTAGCCGGCGGCTAAACACAGAGCGGTCCACTATCTGGCTCCATGCGGTATCTGTTGGCGAAACTCTCGCTGCAGTGCCTTTGGTTAAATCTCTACAAAAACAATATCCCGAGTATCGCCTGATAGTGACCTGCATGACTCCTACCGGTTCAGAGCGCATTGTTTCCAGCTTTGGAGATACTGTAGACCATGGTTATGCGCCCTACGACATGCCAGACTCCGTAGCTCGGTTTTTAAATCGGGTGCAACCAAGACTATTAATTATTATGGAAACTGAGCTTTGGCCTAACACCATAGCGGCTTGTCATAAGCGAAACATTCCTGTGTTGCTCGCTAACGGAAGATTGTCCGAGAAATCTGCCAAAGCCTATCGCCGTATTAATGGTTTGGTAAGGCCTATGATGTGTCAGATCAGTCAGGTTGCAGCTCAACACAAAGATGATGCCGATCGTTTTAGTCATTTGGGGGTGACTGATAGCGCCTTAAGCGTTACAGGTAATATCAAATTTGACTTAACTATCAGTGAATCCCTAGAGCAGAAGGCCGTAGCACTCTCTGCAGATTGGAGAGGACGTAGCCGTCGTCCCGTTATTCTCGCAGCGAGTACACATCGAGGCGAGGATGAGATCATTTTAGAAGGTTTTAAAAAAATTAAAGAGCGACTTGGATCTGCTCTACTAGTACTAGTACCACGGCATCCGGAAAGGTTTAATCAGGTTGCAGTTTTATGCCATAAAGCAGGGTTCAGCCTCAACAGGCGCAGTGAACAATTGAAAGAAGTTCAAGCCGATATCTTATTAGGCGACACCATGGGTGAACTTATGACTTTCTATGGAGCTTGCGATGTAGCTTTTGTCGGCGGCAGCCTAGTACCAACTGGAGGACACAACATCATCGAACCTGCTGCTTGGGGCGTGCCTGTCATAAGCGGACCCCACCTATTTAACTTTTCCGAGGCTTCGCAGTTATTATCTGATGGAGGTGGAATGCTGATTTGTGAAAACCCTGAACAATTGGCTGAGCAATGCATTGAGTTAATAACAAACGCTGACTTTCAAAAGCAGGTAGGATCTGCAGCGCGCCAAGTAGCCGAGGCTAATCGAGGCGCACTATCTAAGTTGATGATGCTAATCAAGGGCTCTATTTAGCGACAGTTAGAGCTGGATCAAGCCAGGCATTAAGCTGATAGATATCATCTGGAGAGAGTTGACCTGCGACCTCTTTCAAACTCATCATCGCCAAAATGTAGTCATAACGTGCGTTAGCGTAAGCTCGTTTTGCCTGAAATACCGATCGCTGAGCCGCTAGCACATCTACAATATTGCGGGTACCTACCTCATATCCAGCCTGAGTAGCATTCCTAGCACTTTCTGCTGATGTGATTGCTTGTTTGCGGGCATTGACCCTAGCAGAATTAGTAATTACCAGTTGGTGTCTTGTTCGTGCTATCTGGGCAGTATTGCGCTTCGCAATCTCAAAGTTTTCGCTTGATGCGATGGCCCGCTGTTTCGCTTGCCGACGACCAGCATTAATACCACTTGCCCAGATTGGCATCGTTACCGAGATGCCGAAGCTGTGTCCGTCACTTAGAGAGGCTATCTCAGAGCTGCTCTCGGAAGGTAAATAACTGATTTGAGTTCCACTTGTATCTGAGTCTGAGTAACGCGCGCTCGCGGTCACCTTGGGGTAGAGTTGGGCTGTGGCAGCCTTAGCTTGATTATAAGAAGAATCTTTACCTAATTTCGCGACCTTTAACTGGTAGTTATTACCAAGAGAAAAACTGACCCACTCCTCACTACTGAGGGGTTCTGGATTGACGGCCATAAATTCATTTTTCAGCCCTGCCAAGACACTATGGTTTTTGCCAGTGAGTACTCGAAGGCCATCAAAAGCAATATTCACCGCACCTCGCGCTTCAAGGCTATTGACCAGAGCATCATCAAACACTGCTTGAGCTTCGTGCACATCGGTAATGGGTAAAAGGCCAACTTCAAAGCGCTCTTTTGTTTGCTCTAGTTGTCGTTGAATAGCTCTTTGCTCAGCTTTGCGAGTTTCGTTGTTGTCATAGGCTCGCAGCGCGTTAAGGTAAGCACTACTAACTCTTAAAATAAGAGACTGTTGATCCGCAGCAAATTGAGCGCGGGCGCTTTCGCTCAATGCCTTACCACTTTGGAATTGGTACCAGGATGGCATATCGAAGATGGCTTGGCTCAGGGATACGCCGTAGGAAGTTGTCTCAGTATCTGAAAAGCTTTCACTTAGAAATGGATCAGAGGAAATAAAAGAATAAACTTGAGAGGAGTTGCTGTTTCTCTCAGTCTGCGAGAAGTCAGCGGAGGCTGAGATCACTGGAAGCAAGTAGGCCCGACTAATATTTTCGGTTTCCTTACCGACTTGGAAGTTGGCTCGCGCAGCTCTTAAAACAGGGTCATTTTGTAGTGCATTTTCGTAAATATCAGTTAGTGTTTCTGCCCAGGATAATTGTGCAGTCAAAAAAGCCGCGAAAACGATTACAAGTGATTTTTTTACCCTTACCATAACTTCTCCAGTATTAAATTTTTTGACCATATCCATGGCGTAGTTTGGTGAGCAGTTTACACCAATTTCAAGTGTACAGATAACGCTACTCTCAGCTTGTACCTGACGAATTACCCTTTTAGGACGAGCTAATTCGCCAAATCAGATTCAAATACGCTTCAGCCGCTTGCGAGTTTCATATTAATTAACCAATAACGCTGATACACCTAAATTGTTGACAACGTTTTAAAGTATTATATCACCACGATTTTACGGGGGAATTCACGATAATGATCAAAAAACACCAATTTAGTCACAACGATGTTCATATAGAATCATCGAAAACGCTATTTAGTGGGTTTTTTGAAATCGCTGAATTAGTTGTTAGACACAAGCTATTCAACGGCAGCTGGAGTCAACCCATTAAGCGTGAGATTTTTCAGCGCGGTGAGGCAGTTGGTGTTCTTCTTTTTGATCCTGCCAATCAATTGGTTGGATTAGTCGAGCAATTTCGTGTGGGTGCATTAGGGGAACCGCAAGGCCCTTGGCAATTCGAGGTGGTTGCAGGGATAATAGAGCCAGGTGAAAGCCCCATAGATGTAGCGTGTCGAGAGCTGAAAGAAGAGGCGGGATTGTCGACCAAGGAGCTAATACCCATCTGTGATTATCTGGTGAGTGCAGGCGGTACGGATGAAAAAATGCATCTCTACTGTGGCCTAACAAATCTGCAGAACAAGGAGGGTATCTTTGGATTACAAAGCGAAAATGAGGATATATTGCTGCATGTTTGGTCTTATCAGGACACAATGGAAGCTAAGGCCGCAGGGATTCTTAACAGTGCCGCAGTGACGATTGCCTTACAGTGGTTAGAAGTGCATCACATAAATTTGCAAGACAGGTGCTAAGCGCTTAGATAAACTAACAGTGTATTAGCAATGCTTATCAGGATTTAACAAGTGCCAAATTTTGAGTTACGCAAACAACGATTGGATTTGTCGCGATTGCATGATGAATGCGAACGCAATTATCAACGCCTGCAAAAAGTCCCTTTGGATTCAGCCAAGATGGGTTCGCTAGCCCACCTTAATTTTTCTCAAAAACCGAATGCCGGATTGTCAATTGAAGTCATAGAGGTTACGAGATATACCAGTACCTTAAATATCAAAGCGGACCAAGCGGGGCCACACTGGATGCCACAGATTGAAATAAAGGCGAGAGTTTACCGCGATGCAAAAATGCTCGAGGTGATTGAATGGTGTACTGATCGCACTATCCCTTGGGAGCTCTCTGAGGAAAAAGGTATGCAAGCTCGGGATGAAAAATGGCAATGGAATATCTTTCTTAGTGAGCTGTTGATCTACGGTTTGCGTCACGGTTCGGCTTTAGCAAAAGCCTAATCGACATGACAAGTTTGAGAATTATACAGATCACTGATCTCCATCTTGGGGCTACTCCAGATTCAATACTCGCTGGAATTAAGCCCCTTGACAGTTTTTTGGCAGTGTTGGATGCGCTTGATCAAGACGGGCATGGGGATGACCTGCTGCTTTTGTCAGGAGACCTATCAGGAGAATCCAGCGCGAGTGCCTACAGTATGCTTAACGGGATACTAAGAGATCGAGATAAGAATGTAATTTGGTTGCCAGGCAATCATGATGATTTACCCTTGATGGAGGAGTATTTAATTGATTACCCTTTGCGGTCTATAAGTGAGATTGGCAGTTGGGGGATTTTAACTTTAGATAGCTCACAGGCAGGCACGCCTATCGGTCGTATTAGTGATGAGCAGTTACAAAAGGTCAGCGAGGGTCTTACCCAGCTTTCCGGTAAATCGATCTTAGTCTCAATGCATCATTGCCCGATTACTTTAGGCTGTCAGTGGTTGGATAAGCAAAGGATTACTAACTCACAGGATCTCTACGATTTACTATCACCCCACAGCAATGTAAAGGCGGTAGTAACTGGTCATGTGCACCAACAGTTTGACGGATTGTGGGGTAAAATTCCTCTTTACACATCTCCGTCCAGCTCCATTCAGTTCAAACCACAGAGTAAAAATTTTTCTATCTCAAATCAACCACCTGGATATCGTTGGCTGACCTTAGAAAGTGATGGCTCAGTAAATACCGGAGTCAAGTTTCTTTCTGATTTCAACCAGCATCCAGATACTAAAAATACTGGTTACTAATACAAAATCATTCACTGACATCTTCTGATCTTTGGCTATAATGCTGTCTAATTTTAAAATTAGCGGTTTATGCCAACACTACTTTATTTGCATGGTTTTAACAGTTCGTCACAGTCAAAAAAGGCACTGCAGACCAAACAGTGGATTGCATCAAATGCACCTAACGTAAAATTTATATGCCCAGATTTACCACCTTTTGCCAATCGTGCGATAAAGATGCTTAAATCAATAGTAGAGGCTCATTTGCCCGAGGCGGTCTGTATTGTTGGCAGCTCAATGGGTGGATTTTTTGCGACTTGCCTGATAGAGCAGTACAACCTGCGAGGCGTTTTAGTCAATCCTGCTGTGAGTCCCGCGAGAGGATTAGAAAAATGGCTTGGACAGAACACAAACTACATTAATGGTGAGAAATGGGTGTTTAAAAACCACCATATTGAAGAGTTTCAACGACTAGACCCCACTGAGATCAGACGGCAGAGGAATTACTTAATTTTTCTTCAAACAGGTGATGAAGTACTAGATTACCGCGATGCTGAGACTCGTTATACTGGAGCTAAGATAGTAATAGAACAGGGGGGTGACCACAGTTTTATGGATTATGATAATCATCTACTGGACATTTATCGGTTTCTGCTTGCAGATACCAAAACAAACTAAAATAAGGGTGCCATGAGCAACTACGACGCCAAAGATATAGAAGTCCTCACTGGCTTAGACCCAGTTCGAAAGCGGCCAGGAATGTACACCGACACTAGTAGGCCTAACCATCTCGCTCAAGAGGTGATTGACAATAGTGTCGATGAAGCACTTGCTGGCCATGCTAAACGCATTGATGTCACCTTGCATAAAGATGGTTCTCTTTCGGTATGTGACGATGGCCGTGGTATGCCCGTGGACATACATCCTGAGCAGGGACTTCCGGGCGTAGAGGTCATTTTGTCGACGCTCCATGCGGGGGGCAAATTCTCCAATGATAATTACCAATTCTCTGGTGGGTTACACGGTGTGGGTGTATCCGTGGTCAATGCTTTGTCCAACACCCTTGAAGTCACAGTGAAGCGTGATGGCAAAGTGCATCAGATGCTTTTTGCCGATGGTGACAAGACCACAGATTTGAAGGTAATTGATACCTGCGGCCAGCGTAATACAGGCACGATCCTGCGTTTTTGGCCAAATGCGAGCTACTTTGACTCTATTAAGTTCTCAGTATCAAGACTGCGGCATGTCTTGAGGGCCAAAGCGGTTCTTTGCGGCGGTTTAACTGTGAGCTTCCACGATGAGAACACTAAAGATAGTGAAGAGTGGTATTACGAAGATGGACTGAAAGACTATTTATCCGGAGCTCTGCAAGGCTGGGAGGTTCTCCCTGCAGAACCATTTATTGGGAACTTTTCAGCAGAGAATGAAGCCGCTGAGTGGGCGGTCCAATGGATGCCTGAGGGGGGCGAGCTAGTTCAAGAGAGCTACGTTAATCTCATACCAACGCCTCAAGGTGGAACCCATGTCAATGGTATGCGAACAGGTCTTTTGGAGGCTATGCGAGAATTTTGTGAATTTCGAAATCTTCTGCCTCGGGGCATTAAATTAGCCCCCGATGATATATGGGATCGCTGTAGTTTCGTTTTGTCATCAAAGTTAGCGGATCCGCAGTTCTCTGGTCAAACCAAAGATCGGCTGTCCTCTCGAGAGGTTGCAGCTTTTGTATCAGGAATAGTCAAAGATGCCTTCAGTCTCTGGCTCAACCAGCATACCGAAGAAGCGGAGAAGCTCGCAGAGCTCTGTATTTTTGCGGCCCAAAGGCGCATGCGTGCCAGCAAAAAAGTGGTGCGTAAAAAAATTACTCAGGGCCCTGCACTGCCAGGTAAATTGGCAGATTGCTCTAGTGGCGAGCCAGAACTATGCGAAATATTTTTAGTAGAGGGTGATTCAGCAGGGGGCTCGGCTAAGCAAGCTCGAAACAGAGAGAATCAAGCAATAATGCCCTTGCGCGGTAAAATTTTAAATACATGGGAAGTCGACTCCCAGGAGATTTTAGGATCCCAGGAAGTCCATGATATTTCTGTCGCCCTTGGTGTTGATCCAACTGTCGACGACTTGGAATCGTTGCGTTATCACAAGATTTGTATTTTAGCCGATGCGGACTCTGATGGACTGCACATTGCCACCCTACTCTGCGCGCTTTTTGTTCGACACTTTAGACCATTGGTCAGTCAAGGCCATATTTATGTCGCCATGCCACCACTGTTTAGAATTGACGTGGGTAAGGATGTTTACTACGCATTAGATGAGGCAGAGAAGCAGGGAATTCTCGATAGAATTCAGGCCGAAAAAAAACGAGGGAAAGTGAACGTTCAACGCTTCAAAGGTCTTGGAGAAATGAATCCATTGCAATTACGAGAAACCACAATGGACCCTGATACCCGACGACTAGTGCAGTTAACTTTGGAGCACGGTGATGATACCAATAGCGTTATGGATATGTTGTTATCAAAAAAACGCGCACCAGACCGTCGCAGCTGGTTGGAAAGCAAAGGTAACTTGGCGAACACCAATGATATTTAAATTTTCTAAAACACGAGAAAACTGATGAGTGATGTCGTAACTTTCAATGAGCAAGGCCTTGAAAGCAGGCCTCTAAGTAACTATGCCGAGGAAGCTTACCTGGACTATTCCATGTACGTGATTCTTGATCGTGCACTGCCTCATATTGGCGATGGACTAAAACCGGTTCAACGCAGAATAGTCTACGCTATGAGTGAATTGGGTCTAAAGGCTAGCGCTAAGTATAAAAAGTCAGCACGAACCGTTGGTGATGTGATTGGTAAGTTCCACCCCCACGGTGATAGCGCAGCCTACGAAGCAATGGTGCTAATGGCACAGTCCTTTTCCTATCGTTACCCGCTGGTGGATGGGCAGGGCAACTGGGGGTCTGCAGATGATCCTAAATCCTTTGCTGCGATGCGCTACACCGAGTCAAAGCTCTCCGCTTATGCGGACGTGCTCTTGTCTGAATTAGGCCAAGGCACAGCCAACTGGCGACCTAATTTTGATGCCACCATGGATGAACCAGAAATTCTTCCAGCTCGGGTTCCAAATGTTCTGTTGAATGGTACAACAGGTATTGCTGTGGGAATGGCAACTGACATACCTCCTCATAACCTGAATGAAGTAGTTAAAGCCTGTTTGCATCTCTTGGACAATCCAAAGGCGACAGTTCCTGAATTAATGGAACATATTAAAGCGCCAGATTTTCCGACCGACGGTGAAATTATTACACCCCAAGCGGATATATTAAATACCTACGAGACTGGCCGTGGTTCGGTCAAAATGCGCGGTATTTGGCACAAAGAAGATGGAGATATTATTGTTACTGCCCTTCCATTTCAAGCATCTGGTTCAAAGATCCTTGAACAGATAGCGGCACAGATGCGTAATAAGAAACTGCCGATGGTAGAGGACTTGAGGGATGAGTCCGATCACGAGAATCCCACTCGGCTAGTGATTACTCCGCGATCAAACCGGGTTGATATAGAAGCTCTAATGGATCACCTTTTTGCCACCACCGACCTGGAACGCAGCTATCGAATCAACTTAAACATCATTGGTATTGATGGTAAGCCAACGGTGATGAATCTGCGCCAGATTCTTAAAGAGTGGTTACGTTTCCGTATTGACGTTACTCGCAGGCGACTTGAGTATCGTTTAGAGAAGGTGGACAAGCGGTTACACCTCTTGGATGGCTTGTTAATTGCGTTTTTAAATATTGATGAAGTGATTAATATTATTCGCACAGAAGATGAACCAAAGCCTGCCCTAATTGCGCGCTTTGGATTATCAGACATTCAGACTGAATACATCTTAGATACCAAATTACGTCAATTGGCTCGCCTAGAAGAGTTTAAAATTCGCGGCGAACAAGACGAACTGGCTACTGAAAAGGCTGAGCTCGAGTTGTTATTAGGTTCAGATAATCGTTTAAAAACACTGGTCAAAAACGAACTTAAAAGCACCGCTGAAGAATATGGCGATGCTCGTCGTTCGCCGCTCCATGAACGAGAAGAAGCAACCGCATTTAACGAAAAAGACTTGTTAACCGCAGAACCAATTACAGTAGTGCTCTCAGATAAGGGTTGGATTAGAGCCGGCAAAGGTCATGAAATCGACCCCACAACACTCAATTATAAATCAGGGGATAAATTTCTCTCCTCAGCCCTTGGGCGCAGCAACCAAAATGTATTTTTGCAAGACTCCACCGGTCGTTATTATTCGCTGGCAGGACATACACTGCCCTCTGCCAGAGGTCAGGGAGAACCCGCCACAGGGCGACTAAATTTGCCTCCTGGCGCGCTGTTCACCGATGTTGTGATGGGTGCAGATGAGCAGAAAGTTCTAATGGGCACTGATGCGGGTTATGGTTTCATTACAAAAATTGGTGATCTCTTCACAAAAAATAAAGCTGGTAAAGCAGTGGTGAGTATTCCCAAAAGTGGACGAATCTTGGAGCCCAAGCTGGTTAACCAAATGGACGCAAATATAGCCGCCGTAAGTAATGAAGGTCGTATGCTAGTTTTCCCAATCACCGATATACCTGAGTTAGCTCGCGGTAAGGGCAACAAAATAATCAACATACCCAGTTCACGGCTACAAAGCCGCGAAGAATTTGTTGTCGACTATGCCGTGATCGCAGAAGGGAAGTCTCTAGTAGTCCACTCAGGCAAACGCTATTTAGTCATGAAGCCTAAAGACTTAGAGCACTATCGTGGCGAGCGTGGTAGACGAGGGCATAAGTTGCCAAGAGGATTCCAGAAGGTTGATCGGTTAGATATAGATTCTGATAGTTAAGTACATCTAATCTAATGCCGCTCTCTGGCCCAATAATTGAAACCCTTTGAGAAGGTTAAGGGCTTCATAAAGTTGGTTGTCATCAATTGATGGTATTTGTTCTTTCTCAGATTCTTTGGAGTTGTCTGTCAAAGTGCCGTCCGACTCAAGGTGTCCATCAAGATTCTCTTCTCGTACCCGATTGGAGATGTTATACGGTCTAATTTCTGCGGGTTCGATGACAATATCCGGAGCAATGCCTTCGGCCTGTATAGAACGGCCATTGGGAGTAAAGTATCTTGCAGTGGTAAGTTTTACTGCGCGGCCATCACCAAGAGGCAAAACTGATTGCACGGAACCTTTGCCAAAGCTCTGGGTTCCCACTATGGCGGCACGGCCATTGTCTTGTAATGCACCAGCAACAATTTCAGAAGCAGAGGCGCTGCCACCATTAATGAGTACCACTATGGGCACGCCTTGAAGAATATCACCAGGTTCAGCTTCAAACCGATGATTGGAGCTAGGCATCCGACCCTCTGTATAGACCAATGTGCCGGCATTAATTAGGGCATCTGCAACGGTAACTGAGGCAGGCACAAGCCCGCCGGGATTATTGCGTAAGTCAATAACAAGGCCTTTCAGTGCTGTAGGGGAAGCACTTTTTAGGCTCTCCACTTCGGTAACAAAGTCATCGCCTGAAGTGATTTGAAACTGCGCGATTCGCACATAACCATACCCCGGTTCTAGCATTTCACTCCGCACGGCGCTGATTTGGATAATGTCTCTTACAAGATTGAAGGTTAATGGCCCTTCTTGACCTTCACGGTAGATGGTCAAATTAATACTGGTGCCCTTCTCACCTCGTAGTTTGTCGATGGCTTTTTGTAAGCCTAAGCCTCGGATGGGTGAATCATTCATTTCAATAATTAAATCGCCTGCCTTTATACCCGCTTTGGCGGCTGGGCTACCATCAATTGGCGATATAACCTTTATCAATCCAGAATCGGCACCGACTTCCATACCTAGGCCACCGTATTCACCGGAGGCGCTCTCTTGTAGTTCACCGTAGTCCTCTTTTTTTAGGTAAGTTGAATGAGGATCCAGTCCTGTTAGCAAGCCTTCAATCGCATTCTCTAAAAGCTCTGTGTCGGTAACCTCTTCAACGTAGCCAAGACGTACTTGCTCAAACACCTGGGTGAAGGTTCTTAACTCTCTTAGAGGTAAGCGACCCTCGGCATTAGGTGATTGAGGCCTCTCAGGTTCCACGTCTGCGTCTGCGTCTCTCTGCATTACTGGTAACAGCAGTAGAACTAGAGCTAACTTCTTTAACATAACTTCATTCCTCTCTTTATTTCTGGCTCAACCACAATTTAGGATTAGCAGGTTTACCTTGGCTTCGCACTTCAAAATATAGGGCTGATCTTGTCAATCCACCAGTATTGCCGACTCTAGCGATTTTCTCGTTGGACTGCACCCAGTCTCCAGTGTCTTTTAATAACTCTTGATTGTGACCATAAAGAGTCATGTATCCGTCCCCATGATCTAAAATCAAGAGTAGTCCAAATCCACGCAGATAATTAGAAAACACCACGCGGCCTTGATGGATCGCTTTTACGGGCGCGCCTGCCTTAACGTCAATCAACCAGCCTTTCCAGCGCATTGGGCCACTTCGTCTGGAGCCATAACGTTTCAGTAGCTTTCCCGCAGCAGGCCAGCTTAACTTGCCCTTACGAGAAGCAAAAGGCTGTGAGTTGGTTGGCAGAACAAGATCAGCGACAGCTTCTTCCACTGCATTAAGAATATCTTCTAAATTTGACCGTTGGGTTTGCAGCTTATTTAGACGTTTGGCATCATCAGCTAGAGCTAGTTGCAGCTTTTTAAGAGTGTTTGCTCGATCGGTAATACGAAGTTTTAGTGCTTTATTCTTGAGAGATAACGCTTTATTTGAAGCGATTAATTCTAATTTATTCTTATTGATTGATTGAATAATCTTAGAGAGTTTGTCGACATTGGCGGAATACTCATCAATTTTTTCAGCACGGGCCGATAACAAATAGTCGTAGTATTTAAACATACGCGCCATTTTTTTTGGATCTTCCTGGTTGAGTAGCAGCTTCACAGGTTCTTGGTCACCTAGCTTATGGGCAGACCGAAGTTGCTCGATAATCGCGTCACTCTGCTGATTAATGCTCTGTTCCAGCTCGTGTTTTTCATCAGCTTTATCCTTAAGCTCGGCCTCTTCTCTAGTAATTTTTACATGCAGAGAACGGATATTGGTAGCAAGATTACTTGCTTCGACTTCCACAGCTTTCAGGCTGATTTCTAACTCGGTCTTTTCTTTGTTTTGGGCGCTCAAGGACCGCTGTAATTCAGCGATGGTCTTTTTAAGGTCTTCTAATTTTTTTTGATTATCATCGGCATTAGCCGTCAATGTAAAGCACAGAAGCGTTACCACAATCAGAAGTACTTTCTGAAGCCAAAATAAACTTGGTTTGAATCTAAGACGTGTTACTGAGCGAGGCACCTCGGTATTAAACATTAATACGCAATGAGGGATCGACCAGTCATTTCGGTCGGTTGAGCCAAACCCATCAATGCCAACATTGTGGGGGCGACATCTGCAAGAGAGCCACCGTCTGCCAGTGTTATTTCTCGATCACCCACATACACCAGTGGTACTGGTAAGCTAGTGTGCTGGGTATGAGGTTGATTGCTCTTGGCATCGAACATGATTTCGACATTACCGTGATCGGCTGTAATTAGAGCTTCTCCGCCGACTTTGAGCAAACTCTCAATAACCTGCTGTAAACAACTGTAAACAGCTTCAACCGATTTCATGGCAGCGGCGTAGTCGCCGGTATGGCCGACCATATCACAGTTAGCATAGTTGCAAATAATCGTATCAAATTGATTCGACTCGATTGCTTCGATCATTTGCTTAGTTACCTCGGGCGCACTCATCTCTGGCTGCAAATCGTAGGTGTTGACCTTGGGTGATGGCAGTAAAGAACGTTCCTCACCTTCGTAAACAGCTTCACGACCACCGCTCATAAAGAAGGTGACGTGAGCATACTTTTCGGTTTCTGCAATGCGCAATTGCCGCTTCTTATTATTCGCCAAGAACTCACCGAGAGAGTTAATCACTGGCGTTGGCGGAAAGGCGCAAGGACAATCTAGGTTGTCTTCATATTCAGTAGACATCACAAAACAACTTAGTTTGGGTATGACTGAACGCTCAAATCCATCAAAGTCTTCATCAACCAAAGCATGGCTTAACTGACGGGCACGATCTGGGCGGAAATTCATAAAAATAACAGCATCGCCATCTTCAATTTTTGTTGGTACTTCTCCCTCTGCACAAATACAGGTGGCACTCACAAATTCATCGTCTTCATCTCTTGCATAGGCAGACTCAAGCGCAGCTATTGAATCTTTGGCGCAGTAGTTGCCTGCACCTTCGGTAATTAAACGATATGCTTGGCTCGTGCGATCCCAACGATTATCTCTGTCCATAGCGTAAAAGCGACCAACAATAGAGGCTATTTTGGCAACACCGGTGGATTCACATAATTCCTGAGTTTTAAGCAGAGATGGTTCTGCACTGCGCGGTGGACAGTCGCGCCCGTCGAGAAATGCATGAACATAGACTCGTTCAGCGCCGCGGGCAGCAGCTAGTGAGACCATCGCATTAATATGGTCCTCATGGGCATGGACACCTCCAGGGGAGAGAAGACCGAATATATGGACCGCTTTATTGTGTGAGACACAGTGATCAATGGCGTCACAATACACTTGGTTGGTCGAAAAAGTGCCTTCATCAATAGCTTTGTTGATTAGGGTAAAATTTTGATACATCACCCTTCCAGCACCGATGGTCATATGGCCCACTTCTGAATTTCCCATTTGACCTTCAGGCAATCCTACTGCAAGACCAGAGGTCTCAATAAAAGTACCCGGGTGATTGGATTTCCAAAGCTCTTCCCACAAAGGCGTAGTTGCGTTTGCAACGGCGTTATATTGCTTGTCGTCGCTATGGCCGCAGCCATCTAAAACGATAAGTACTAGTGGTTTTCGTTGAAAATCCATTACATTCCTTTTTTGCATGTTCTTTAGACGTTGATTTTAAAGCTAATTTGGCTTCTTAGCCATTCATTAGATAAATAAAGCACAGTTTGTCTTTTAGCGGGGCATCAGAGGACGACAAAGCTATTGTTCAAGCAACTCCCAGCGTTCATAGCACCGACTCAGTTGGGTCTGACACTCAGTCAGTTGTTTTTCGGTCTCTGTTATAAGCGTACGATTAGATGTATAAAAATTAGCATCACTCATTTTTATGGAAATTTCGCTAATTTGGATCTCAAGGCCTTCAATTTTTTGTGGCAGACTATCCAGCTCTCTTTGGTCTTTATAGGATAGTTTGTTAGCTGACAGCGTTGTTCTAGCTTTGCCTTTTTTTAAAGCTCCGGAGTTTGAAGATGTTTCATTTTTACGCTGGCGTAGCCAATCATCGTAGCCGCCCACATACTGATTGATGACGCCTTTGCCTTCGAAAACGAGGGTGCTAGTGACGACATTATTGAGGAACGCTCGATCATGACTAACCAAAATAATGGTGCCCTTATAGTCAATAAGTAGTTCTTCTAGCAAATCTAAAGTATCAATATCTAGATCATTGGTTGGCTCATCTAAAACTAAGATATTTGAGGGAGCAGTAAACAACTTTGCCAGTAAGAGGCGGTTTCGCTCTCCACCTGATAATGCCTTTACTGGCTGACGGCACCGGTCCGGTGCGAATAAAAAATCTTGTAAATAGCTAATTACATGACGGCTTTTGCCGCCAATTTCTAGCATGTCACGACCACCAGATACATTGTCTTGCACTGATTTCTCTTCATCTAGCGCTGAGCGGTATTGGTCAAAATAGGCCACACTAAGGTTGGTGCCAGTTTTAATAGTGCCAGTCTGAGGAGTTAATTCACCCAAGAGCAATTTAATAAGCGTTGTCTTGCCTACACCATTACGGCCAATTAGACCGACTTTATCGCCGCGCTGAATCAGAGTAGAAAAGTTACGCACGACAGTATCACTGCCAAAAGCAAATGAAATGTCATTGGCTTCAGCGACGATCTTGCCAGACTTCTCAGCCTGGTGAATATCCATTTTGGCAGTGCCCAAGCGTTTGCGACGTTCCGAGAATTCTTTGCGCATGGCTTCAAGTGATCTAACACGACCCTCATTGCGGGTCCGACGGGCTTTAATACCCTGTCTAATCCAAATTTCTTCTTGAGAAAGTCGCTTGTCAAAGAGAGCGTTTTGGCGATCTTCAACCTCGAGATTTTCTTCCTTGCGGGTTAAGTACGTACTGTAGTTGCAATTGTATTCGGCCAACTTACCCCGATCGATCTCTATAAATCGGTTAGCTAGGTTATCCATAAAGCGTCGGTCGTGGCTGATAAATAGAAGAGAACCTTCCCATTTCAGCAAAAACTGCTCTACCCATTGAATAGCTTCAATATCGAGATGATTCGTCGGTTCATCGAGCAGTAGCAAGTCTGGATTAGATACTAGAGCCCTGGCCAAAAGAACTCGCCGCTTATATCCGCCGGACAAACTTTGAATGTCGACATCTGGATCCAATTCCATTTTAGTAATAATTGATTCAACCCGTTGATTTATATCCCAGCCATTGATTCGCTCTAATTCTGCCTGACATTCCTCGAGTTGGCTGAATATTTTAGGACTTGAATCATGCGTTAACTGTTGGGTTAGATGATGAAATTGCTGCACTAACTTGCCCTCTTTACCGAGGCCCTCAGCAATAACGTCAAAGACAGAACCTTGAGTATTTTGCGGTACAGATTGCTCTAGCTGCGCCACCTTTACCCCGCTAGCGCGCTTAATAGATCCTTCATCGGCAATAATCTGGCCGTCAATAATTTTGAGCAGTGTAGATTTACCCGCACCATTTCGGCCAATCAGGCAAACACGCTCCCCAGGTTCAATAGTTAAATGGATGTGGTCAATGAGAGGCGGTTGGCCATAACTTAAAAAGACATCTTGTAATGTAATTAGAGGCATAGGGGCTATTGTTCGCCTGCTTGAGGTTGCACGGGCATATCTGCACCAAAGGGTTTACTAAGAATAATGAGCTGAGGGAGTAATGTCATGGAGCCAAGTAATGCGGCTAACATAGCAAGACCAGTTAGCAAGCCAAAGTAAACCGAGGGAATAAAATTAGACAGGGCCAAGATTGAGAATCCTGCAATAATCGTAATCGAGGTATAAAATAGAGCTTGCCCTATGCTCGCATGGGCACGGTGCATGGCACCTATATAGTTACTATCAAGACTGAACTCGCGTTTGAATCGCGTTAAATAATGGATCGCATGATCAACCCCAATGCCCACTGTAATAGCAGCAATGGTGATGGTCATCATATCCAGTGGTATACCGAAAATACCCATGCTGCCAAGCACAATTCCGGCGGCTAAAAAGTTGGGTAATATTGCAATAATTGAGATTTTCACAGACTGAAAAAGAACCAAAAACATTATCATAATACCGATAAACACAGCGCCTAGGGTGACTATTTGAGACTTGTAGAGGCTCTGAAGCATATTATTGTAAAGCACTAAGATACCTGTAAACCGAATATTTTCAGGGGCGATACCCACTTCATCAATCGCATACTGGTGTATTTTTTCAAGAAGCTCAGCACGACGTAACTGGCCACCTGTTTCCATAGCTCGAAGCTGGATGCGAGCCTCATCTATATCTTCTAGCAGGTAGGGGGCAACCATTTGCTGGTAGATTTCGTCACTTAGACTCTGGCGCATGATAGCAATTTCAAGATCATTGAGATCGCGGTTACTGAGATCCCTGGCGACCGCGTAAAGTTGTACCAGAGAGTTGACTTTGCCAACCTCTGGTTGAGCATCAATAAAGGTCTGGAGTTTTTCTAAATCAGCAAGGCCAGCGGAGGAAAACCAGTAGCTTTCTGCCAAACCAGAGGCATCATCCTGAGCAAGTTCCTCCTCCATATCGCCGTATTCATCTTCAAAAGCATAGTCATCGTCCAGAAAATAGTCATCATCAGTTGATTCGAATTCCTCTATGTCATTTATTGTTGGCTCGTCAAAGACAGGGGCTTGGATGATGATGTCTAGAGGTGTTGTTCCACCCAAAGCTGTATCAATAGTCTCCATGCCGCGATAGATCTCTGTATCTGATCTAAAATAGTCGATAAACCGATTTTCAACTTCAAGTTTGCTGATTCCATAGGCAGATAGTGCCGCCAGACTCAAAGCAGTTAGCAGAATAAGGGTTCCATAGTGCTCTGTTAGCCAGGCGAACTTTGCAGTAAATGCTGATGAATTATCTTGAAGACTTGTGTGAGGCCCTTTGCCTAGCAAAACCATTCCAGCCGGAATTATGATAAAAGCTATGACTAAAGCTAGGCTGATGCCCATTGTCATCATCCAGCCGAAATCTATCACTGGGCGGATATCACTCACCACTAACGATGTGAAGGCGACGATAGTTGTAAGTACGGTGTAAAGACAAGGTTTCGCCATGGAAATGACAGTTTGGCTAACCAACTTGTGTTGGTTAGATTCTGGATTGTTAGATTGCAATTCGCGATAGCGCACAATCAAATGAATGGTTAATGCAAGAGTAATAATCAAAAGTAGAAGAACGAAGTTGGAAGAGATAACAGTTAGTCGCCAGTCAATCCAACTTAAAAATCCTAAGATAATGACCAAGCAGAGAGCACAGGTAATCAGTGGCAGGACAACAAAGCGGATTCGACGAAATATGAGAGCCAAAGTGGCGATAATAAAAACTAGAATTCCAGCGCCAAAAACAGTGAGATCACTCTTTATGAACGTGATCATATCTGCAGTGATCATATCGGGGCCACCTAAAAAGATAGTTGCTCTATCACGATAATCTTCGATTAGTTTGCGTATCTGGGCCACTCGCTTGTGATCAACCTCAGCTTTGGCTGTGCGGTAATTTAGAAACTCAGCACTCACCTCTTGCAGTTGTATTTCTTGTTGGGCGCTCAGGCCATCGGTATCTCGAAGCAGCCGTAGGCTGTCTCTCTTGGATACGAGATGTAAGTATGTTTCATCAAGATTCAAGGTAGCCATCATGCCAGTAGTGTTTCCGTCGGCACTCAGAATAACGTCTTTGTAAATAGGACTGCTGAGAAACTCAGTTTTAGCTAGCTGTTTGTCCACACCTTCAGACATCAAAGTATTGAGCTCACCAGTGAGGTCTGTAATGTCAATTTTTGGACTATAGAGTAATGGAACATCGAGCATTGATAGCACTGACTCTATACCTTCGATTTGAAGTAGCTCTTTGCGCAGTGCAGCGAGGATATCTAAGTTATTTTGATCAAAAAGGACACCTTGAGAAGGTGAAAAAGTCACAATCAAAAAGTTGTCACTGCCATAGCGTTGCACGACTTCACGGGAAAAGTTTAGATCATCGTCGTGCTCTAAGGTTAAAGAATCCGCGGATGCATCCAGCTTAAAGTTTGGCAATCCCAATGCCATGATAATTGCCAAGACAAAAACTACGATAATGGCAGTCCAGGGATTTTGCAAAATGATCTTGTCGTACAGCTTAAACAACGAAGGTTGCATGATTACAGATAACCTCAAAAGAGAATCAAAAACAGATTCGCTATTATGCGGTTTTGTTAGGTGAAATTATAGTTTGCTCCTGTGACATAGTGCCTCTTATGGAAAAAAATCATTAATCTTACTATCATCTATTTTGCATAGAGGATGCGTATGTTCGTCTAAGCGTTAAAAAAACAAGAAACTAACGTCCAGATGGTCGGCAAATCGTTTCAATATGACAAAGTTTTGATTACGAATAGACTAAAATAAGAACAACAAAGAGGTGTTTAAAATGACAAGATCTAAAAGTGCCCTGGGCATTGTGGTGTCACTGATTATTGCTGTGCTAATACTGACAGCGGGAAGCCAGGGTAGCGTTTCTTTTGGCGGGTACCCTCTTTTCGCTTTGTGTGGCTCGATTGGATTCGCTCTCCATTGGGCAGTGTTCGTTCCATCTTACGCCTTCAAGACCGAGCATTACTTTGATTTGACAGGCTCACTCTCCTACATTACCACTGTGGCTGCTGCGATTGTTCTTAACCCCTCTCTTGACCTCAGGGACCTGATCATTTGTGCCATGATTACGGTTTGGGCACTTAGATTAGGGTCCTTTCTATTTTGGCGTATAAAGAAAGATGGTCAAGACAAGCGTTTCATCGTTATGAAAACTAAATTCACTTGGTTTTTAATGACTTGGACTATCGGTGGTCTTTGGGTTTTGGTGACTATGGCGGCTGGATTGGCTGCGTTGACGTCTAATATAACAGCAGAGTTGGGGTTGATCAGTTATTTAGGGATAGCACTTTGGCTGTTTGGGTTTATCGTGGAGGTCACTGCAGACAATCAGAAAACTGAGTTTCGCAAAAATCCAGACAATAGGAATCGTTTCATCACAACTGGTGTTTGGTCTTGGTCACAACATGCTAACTATTTTGGAGAAATTACCCTTTGGTTTGGTTTGGCATTGGTCGCCCTCCCAGTGCTGTCAGGATGGCAATTGGCAACGCTGATCTCACCTGTTTTTGTGTATTTTTTATTGACTAAAGTCAGCGGGATACCTCTTCTAGATCGACTGGCCAAGCAAAAATGGGGTACCAATTCAGATTACTTGAGCTATACTCAGGCGACGTCTAAATTATTGTTGTGGCCACCAAAAACTTAGTTATTCCAGCAGATCAGATTTCCATCAAATGCTGTGAGGACATTTGTTGGGCAAAAACTGACTGGAGAAAATTATGCAGGGTGTGATTCTTGATTTCGATAGCGTAGGGCCATCAGATCTTGATTTATCAAAGCTCTATGATTTACCTGTTAAATGGAAAATCTATTCTCATTGCTTGCCGGAACAGGTAACAGAGAGAATCACTGATGCGGACATCGTTCTTATCAATAAAGCGCCTCTTTTAGCGCCACAAATTGAGCAGGCAAAACGTTTAAAGCTTATTTCGATTTTTGCCACAGGAACCAATATTATCGATCTTAAAGCCGCCCGTAAGCGCGACATCGTAGTCAGCAACGCCGTTAGTTATGGCACTGGGTCTGTAGTGCAGCATGTTTGGTCACTTATATTATCGTTGACTACCAAGCTTGATGAATACCGCAAGGCAGCAATGGATGGAAGTTGGGAAGACAGTCACTTCTTTTGTGTGATGGATTTTTCTGTACGAGAGTTACAGGGCAAGACCCTAGGTATTGTTGGTGCTGGAGAACTGGGAATGGGCGTGGCAAAGATAGCAGAAGCTTTTGGAATGGATGTTATATTTGCGGCGTTACCCGGACGCAAACACGCTACGCAGTCAAACAGAATACCTTTTAAAGAGTTGTTGGCTAAAGCAGATATATTGAGTCTTCACTGCCCTCTGACGGAACAGACTACTAAACTTATCGGTGCTGAAGAACTTGCATTAATGAAGCGTTCGTCAATTTTAATTAATACCTCCCGAGGTGCTTTGGTGGACGAAGCGGCTCTGAAGAATGCCTTGCAACAAGGTGAAATTGCGGGAGCTGCCTCTGATGTTTTAAGTGTAGAGCCGCCAGTCGATGGAAATGTTTTGCTCGACACAGATATACCTAATTTTATTCTGACCCCCCATGTAGCTTGGATTGCTAAAGAAGCAAGACAGCGATTAATTGAGCAAGTCGCGGGAAATGTGGAGGCGTTTCTGGAGGGAAATCCTAGAAACCAAGTACTTTAGACCCACTTTTCAGAAAGGTGAAGAGCTAAGATTCGAAATCACTAGCCAGCTTTTTCGGAACCATGATTTTTTTTAATTGAACGTAATCAGGAAGACCATTTTTATAGGGAGGGTAGTCTTCCCCTTCGACCAATGGTTGCAAATAGTCACGAGCCTTTTGTGTTATTCCAAACCCATCCTTAGTGATAAACGACCGCGGCATTTTCTTTTCCATATTAGCAACTTTAATCAAAGATGCTTCACCAAGGGACCAGCTATAATTTTTCCCTGAACCTCGCTCAATCGAAACCATCACCGAGCTTTTGCCTTGAACGGCCAGATCTATAGCTGCTCGGCCTACCGCATATGCCTGATCAACATCCGTCTTTGACGCGATATGACGAGCAGAGCGCTGCAAATAGTCCGCAAGGGCCCAATGATATTTATGACCCGTAGACTGCTTGATCATACTTGCTAATGTTGGGGCAACACCGCCAAGCTGTTGGTGGCCAAAAGCATCTCTATTTAAAGAACCAGAGATGTGTGCGCCATCACTGTATTGCGTGCCCTCAGAAGCAACAACAACGCAGTAGCCCTTATCTTGGATTGTTTGTTCAACTTTGGCGATAAAGATCTCACGAGAGAATGGAATTTCGGGGAATAAAATAATATGGGGTGGGTCCCCTGCTTTCTCAGCTGCCAGACCGCCCGAAGCTGCAATCCAGCCTGCATGGCGACCCATAACTTCTAAAATAAATACCTTAGTGGAGGAGGCACACATAGATGCGATATCCAAGCTAGCTTCTCTAGTTGAAGTAGCTACATATTTTGCTACTGACCCGAATCCTGGACTGCAGTCAGTCAAAGGCAGGTCGTTGTCTATTGTTTTTGGAATATGGATCGCTTGAATCGGATAGCCCATTTTTTCTGAGATCTGGGATACCTTCAGACAGGTATCGGCGGAGTCACCTCCTCCGTTATAAAAAAAGTAGCCTATGTTATGGGCCTTGAAGACATTGATAAGACGCTCATATTCAGCGGGACTTTCATCATAATCCTTCATTTTATATCGGCATGAGCCAAACGCACCGCCAGGGGTGTGTTTGAGAGCCTTTATGGCAGATAAAGATTCCTTACTTGTGTCCACGAGCTCTTCTTGCAAAGCCCCGACGATACCATTTAAGCCTGCATATAATTTACCAATAGATGCCGTGTTTTCACGCGCAGCTTCAATGACACCAGCGGCAGTAGCATTGATTACGGCTGTAACGCCCCCGGATTGTGCATAAAACGCATTCTTTCTACCCATGACATTACACTCTTAAAAGCCCACTTTCCTTGAGCTTTCATTTTAGTCTCTCCCACGCTAAGGTGAAAGGCGAAACTAAACTCATTTACGTTATAGTGAACATTAGAACTCGGGTTAATGCACAGAAAGGCCACTTTAATGCATATTCATATTTTAGGTATCTGCGGCACGTTCATGGGAAGTCTTGCGCTGTTAGCCAAACATGCTGGTTACCAGGTATCTGGTTCTGACGCTAATGTGTACCCTCCGATGAGTACTCAGCTTGAAGAAAATGGTATCCAACTAATCGAGGGTTTTGATCCTGAGCAGCTGAGACCAGCCCCAGATCTTGTTGTTGTTGGGAATGCCATGTCTCGAGGAAACCCCTGTGTGGAATATATGCTCGACAATAGCCTACCTTATACCTCAGGCCCCCAATGGCTGGGTGAAAATATATTAAGAGATAAACATGTGCTTGCTGTTGCCGGCACGCATGGGAAAACGACCACTAGTAGCATGCTGGCGAAAATTTTGGAGAATTCAGGATTAAGCCCAGGCTTTCTAATCGGTGGGATTCCACAAGACATGGGTGTTTCTGCCCGCTTGGGAGATTCAAAGTACTTTGTGGTAGAGGCGGATGAATACGACAGTGCTTTCTTTGATAAACGCTCAAAATTCATACATTACTTCTCAAATACTCTAATTATTAATAACTTAGAGTTTGACCATGCGGATATTTTTGAGGATTTAGCGGCCATTCAGAAGCAGTTCCATCATTTAGTGAGAACAGTGCCTGGTGCGGGTGACATTATTATGCCCTCGTCAGATGACAATATTAATCAAGTGATAGCTCAAGGATGTTGGAGCCGCCAACATCATTTTGGAATTAAATCTGATGACAATTGGCAATATCGACTTATTGAGGAGGACGGGTCACGATTTGAGATTATTTTTTCTGATGATCAAGGAGTTACGAAAGAAAGCGGACAAGTGGGTTGGTCCCACTCTGGGCTCCATAATGTTAAAAATGCGCTGGCGGCGGTCATAGCCGCTTACCAAGTAGGGGTTAATGTAAGTCAGTCTTGTGAGGTATTAAGCAATTTTATTGGTGTAAAGCGCCGCATGGAAGTGATATATGAAAGTCAGGGAGTGACCATTTATGATGACTTTGCACACCATCCAACAGCTATTAAAAGTACCTTGGAGGGACTTCGCGCCAAAGTTGGGGATGACTTCATTCTGGCAATTATTGAACCCCGTTCAGCGACAATGAAAATGGGGGTACATCAGAAAACCTTGGCTTCATCGGTAAAAAGTGCAGACCAAGTCTTTTGGTATCAGAATGCGGCCATTGACTGGGATTTGTCTAGTTTGTCTGATTCAGTTGAGGTCCCCTCTATGTCAACTAATAAGCTAGATAATTTAATTGAGAAAGCAGTGAATTTAGGTCAGAGTAATGTCCATATTGTGATAATGAGTAATGGTGGTTTTGAAGGCTTCCATAACAAACTAAGCGATGCTATCAAATCGCTTTAACTTTCAAGCATAAAGGTGACTGGCCCGTCATTCACTAAGCAAACTTGCATGTTGGCGCCAAAGCGACCATTCTGAACTTTTAAGTGTTGCTGTGATGCGTGACTTACAAAGTGGTTATACAGATTTTCAGCTTGCTCAGGGGGAGCTGCTGAAGAAAAGCTGGGCCGGAGCCCTTTTTTTGTATCTGCAGCAAGAGTAAATTGAGAAACTATCAGTAATCCACCGTTAATATCACTCAGTGATAGGTTCATTTTTCCCTCTGGGTCAGAAAACATACGGTAGTTTAAAACTTTCCGCAGTAGTTTATCAGCGCTACCCATTGCGTCATGCTTTTGGACTCCTAGAAGCAATAGAATGCCTTGGTCAATTTCACCTACAGTTTCGTGGTCGATGACCACTGATGCGCTGGAGACTCGCTGAATTAGACCTAGCATTTAGACTACTCTTCGCTATTTAAATGATGGGCTAGTCTCTCAGTTGCCCTGATAAGAGCATCAACTGTCCCAGGCTCGCTAGATGAGTGCCCAGCATCAACGATGACATCAAGTCTTGCTTCTGGCCAAGCGTTACTTAGAGCAAAAGCTTGGTTAACTGGACAGACCATATCATAGCGACCGTGCACTATAGTTGATGGAATATCTTTGAGTTTGTAAGCATTATTAATAATTTGATTAGGCTCTAAAAATGCCTTGTTGATAAAATAGTGGGCCTCTATTCTCGCCATTGCAATAGCTAAATGGGGGTTCGCGAAATGTGCAACAAAGTCTTCGTCGGGCTTCAGCGTTGCGCAGCGCCCTTCTAAAATAGACCATGCTTTAGCGGCGGCCATGCGCTCTAGTTCATTATCACCGGTTAGTCTTCGATAAAAAGCTCCAAGTAGGTCATCCCTCTCTTCTTCAGGAATAACCTGAATATAGTCTTTCCAGTAGTCAGGAAAAACATGTTCCACACCATGCTGATAGAACCACGCAATATCCTGGTCACGGCACAGAAAAATACCCCGAAGTATTAAACCCATAACTAGGTCAGGATAGGTTTGAGCATAAACCAAGCTCAAAGTAGAGCCCCAGGATCCTCCAAAGACAACCCACCGGTCTATTTCAAGTGTCTTTCGTATGACTTCGATATCTGCAATTAAAGCGGTTGTATTGTTGTTTTCTAGGAGTGCATGGGGCGTGGATTGACCAGAACCGCGTTGATCGAATAGAACAATGCGGTATTTATCAGGGTCAAAGAAGCAGCGGTCAGTAGCTCGAGTTCCTCCGCCAGGGCCGCCGTGGACAAATAAAACAGGTATGCCATCTGGGTTTCCAGATTCTTCTACATGCAGCATATGGGGGGGAGTCACAGCAATTGACTGAGTGTGGTATGGCCTTATCGCAGGAAACGCTTTTTTCATTTGCCTAGTGCCTTAAATCTATTATCTAATATTATACGAATGAGGCCAATATAGAAAATTTCGTTGAAAGCCCACTTTAACAGCACAAATCTTGGGCTTTAAATACTGATCGAGGATTTATAGATGATTGAAATTAACAGATGTGGCTGGTGCAACAATGATAAGTTGTATCAAGCATACCACGATAGCGAGTGGGGAGTGCCTTGTAGAGATGATAAGAAACTGTTTGAGTTCTTAATTCTGGAAGGGGCTCAGGCCGGACTATCTTGGATCACCATTCTGAAAAGACGAGAGCAATACCGTCAAGCATTTTGTGGATTCCAAGTGGATCGCGTAGCTGAATTTACCACCGAAGATGTTGCACGATTGATGGGGAATAAAGGGATTATTCGCAACCGTTTAAAAATCGAAAGCGCTATTTCAAATGCGCGTTGTTATCAAAAAGTTCAGTCTGAATACGGCAGTTTCAGCAAATATATTTGGGCATTTGTGGGTGATACACCAATTATTAATCATTGGATATCTCAAAAAGAAATTCCCGCGACAACAGAGATATCAGACAGGATTAGTAGAGAAATGAAAAAGCGAGGTTTTCGATTTTTCGGTAGTACTATTTGTTACGCTTTTATGCAGGCAATGGGGATGGTAAATGATCATCAAAAGAGCTGTTTTAAATATTTGGATACTCAATGAATTAGCTCTGGATAACGATATTCCCGCCCAAATAAAAAAATTAACGAGAGCTTCTCTTTCTCTGAATTTCTGTTAGCAGCTTCTTTCTCAGTCTAATACTACTTGGGGTGACTTCGACTAACTCATCATCTTCAATAAATTCTAGCGCTTGCTCCAGGGTATGCTTAATAGGCGGGACTAGAGTCAATGCTTCATCTGTACCTGAAGCTCTGACATTAGTCAGCTGTTTGCCTTTGATAGGGTTTACAACTAAGTCGTTGGATCTAGAATGTATTCCTACAATCTGCCCTTCATAGACATCTATTGCATGACCAAGAAACAATCGACCCCTTGCTTGGATATTAAATAATGCAAAGGCGGCAGTCTTTCCTTTAACCATACTAACAAGTGCGCCGTTTCCGCGAGAGAACTTATCACCCTGTTTCGCTGGAGCGTAGCGATCAAAAATACTGGTCATGATGCCTGACCCAGAGGTCATTGTTAGAAAGGCTCCCCGGAAACCGATTAAGCCTCTTGAGGGCATCAAGAATTCCAGCCGCACCCTGCCTTTTCCATCGGGCTCCATGTTAGTTAGCTCGGCTTTTCGCAAACCCAGCTCTTCCATAACTGATCCTTGGTGCTGTTCCTCTACATCAATAACAACTTGCTCAAAAGGTTCATGTATGACGCCATCAACCAGCTTTTGAACTACTTCTGGGCGCGATACGCCCATTTCAAAGCCTTCGCGTCGCATTGTTTCAATAAGGACTGATAGATGCAGTTCGCCACGGCCAGACACAACAAATTTATCTGGGGTATCGCCTGGCTTAACTCTGAGAGCAACATTGTGTATCAATTCTTGTTCAAGACGGTCCTTGATGTTTCGAGTAGTGACATATTTTCCTTCTAGGCCGGCAAAAGGAGAGTCGTTGACGATAAATGTCATGCTCACCGTAGGCTCATCCACGCTCAAGGCAGGTAGTGCATCAACATGTTCAGGATCGCAAAGGGTGTCTGAAATACCCAGGCCATCAATGCCATTTATGCAAACGATGTCCCCTGCCCCAGCTAAAGAAGTTTCTATCTGCTCAAGGCCCAGATAACCTTTTACATTGAGAATTTTTCCTTTTCTCTGCGCTCCATTGGCTGTCTTCACCACGACTTGTTGGCCTGGTTTTAGTGTTCCGCGAGTGATTCTTCCAACACCGATAACACCCACATAACTATCATAAGCAAGAGCGGATACCTGCATTTGGAATGGCCCAGTCGCATCAACCTCCGGCGCTGGAACTTCGGCAACAATCATTTCGTAGAGAGGAGTCATATCTTCAGCCATAGCTTCGTGATCACGACCAGCAATGCCATTGATAGCTGATGTATAGATAACTGGAAAATCAAGTTGCTCATCAGTTGCGCCGAGATTATCAAATAGATCAAAGACCTGATCCATAACCCAGTCTGGACGGGCTCCAGGGCGATCAACTTTGTTGATAACCACAATAGGGCGGAGTCCCTGCTCAAACGCCTTAGAGGTAACAAAACGAGTTTGCGGCATGGGCCCATCAACAGCATCGACTAGCAAAAGAACCGAATCTACCATTGATAGAACTCGCTCAACCTCGCCACCAAAATCAGCGTGCCCTGGAGTATCAACAATATTAATTCGATAGTCATTCCAGTTAATGGCAGTATTTTTAGCAAGAATGGTAATGCCTCGCTCTTTCTCCTGATCATTCGAGTCCATCAAGCGTTCAGAACCAACATCTTTACGATCTAAGGTTCCTGATTGGCTCAAGAGCTTATCCACAAGTGTGGTTTTGCCATGATCAACGTGAGCGATGATCGCAATATTGCGCAAATTATTTATAGACATGAAAGCTACCCGATGAGCCAAAAAGCCGCGATTATAGTGGAATTCTCAGAAACTGCTATTGATCTTTTCGGTACGGATGTTTTTGGGGTAAATTATTAGGCATAAGATATGCTGAGTTTGGGGGGCTAGAGCACCTGTTTGTTCTTGATATATTTTAAAATCCCAATATGTAAAAAACCTCTATCTCGGAGTAAATTAGCATGCAACCTGCTCATGATTCCCTTCTCGCAAAAAATCAGATAGCTTATTTTACGGTCTAGATTACTGGCTTTATCTGGCAGGCTAAAAAAGGGAATGCAAATTACTTCATTATCGGGATGCCAATCTAGCGGCATATCTTCGATTTCACTTGGGTGGCGTACATCAATTATTACATCCCCAAGCCGTGGCTCGGTGATATGCATGATATCTTTTTTTGGAGTCAGATCTTTGTCGAAATTCATATGATTTTTCACAGTAAACTCTCATCCATCCATAGTTTACCAATATTGCCTATTAGAATGGGCTAAAACCCAAAGTTAATTACAAAGCCGTGTTAAATAAGGCGTATAAATCTGAAGCTTTAGATTTATTTTGCACCATAATAAAGCACCGTACTTTCAAGTGCACTGTAATGGTGCGTATCGTAGGGTTTTATATTACCTTATAACTTTTTAGGTGTAGCGGCCTGCCGTGAAAGCCTTTATCCTATTGGGGTCGGCCACTGGGCTATTAAAATGGTTTCATTGGCACGGCAATTGCAGTCGTTAACTGAGGAAAAAGGTTACTAAATCGCGCGAGCATGACATCCGGTTCATAGATCGCCGTTCTGCCTGTGAAAGCGGGTCATAGTTTCCTTCTAATTAAGGTTGGCCTAAGTCAGTTTCAGAAACCCTTTAACCGAGGTAGGCCTTGCTTGACGAATTTAAGATCTAAAGAACTAATCTAAACGGAGAGTCATTAAAAATGAAAGCAAAGCTAGAATACATTTGGTTGGATGGTTATATGCCTACTCAAAGCCTGCGCAGCAAAACACAGGTTCGTGATAACTTCGGTGGAACTCTAGAAGAATGCCCTATGTGGTCATTTGATGGAAGCTCCACGGAACAAGCGGAAGGCAATGCTTCAGATTGCTTACTTAAACCCGTCGCTATTTACCCAGATCCAGACCGTAGTAACGCTTTTTTGGTAATGACTGAAGTTCTTAACGCTGACGGAACACCTCATGTGTCTAACGGTCGGGCAACGATAGACGACGATGACAATGACTTCTGGTTTGGCTTTGAACAAGAGTATTTCCTATGGGATGTTGATACTCAGCTACCTCCTGGATTCCCTCATGGAGGATTCCCGCGACCGCAAGGCCCTTACTACTGCTCGGTCGGTGCTGCTAATGCCTATGGGCGCAGCTGTGTGGAAGAGCATCTTGATATCTGTCTCGAAGCTGGATTGAATGTTGAGGGAATTAACGCTGAAGTTGCTGCAGGACAGTGGGAATTTCAGTGTTTTGCGAAAGGAGCAAAAGAAGCTGGAGACGAAATTTGGGTCGCTCGCTACCTTCTTGAGAGAACGGGTGAAAAGTATGGCTACACAATTAACTATCATCCTAAGCCGCTGGGAGACACAGATTGGAATGGTTCGGGCATGCATGCCAATTTCTCTAATGGTCCCATGCGAGATCTTGGTGATGAAGCCATATTTACTAAAATTTGTGAAGAGTTTGGTAAAAATATAGAACGTCACATTAGTGTGTATGGCGCAGACAATGACCAGCGTTTGACTGGCCTACATGAGACGCAGGCAATTGATGAGTTTAGCTTCGGCGTTTCAGATCGTGGATCATCAATTCGCATCCCTATTGGCACTGTTGAGGATGGTTGGAAGGGTCGTTTAGAAGACCGAAGAACTGCTTCTAACGCAGATCCTTACAAGGTGGCGGCTGCTATTATTAAAACCACCAAAGAAGCCTTAGCTTAAGCTATATTGCTCTGGGAGTAATTCTACTCCCAGGGCTTTTCTGATCCCCCCGAGATTTGGTAAATCTACAGCCACTCTCATCTCTTGTTTTGAATTAACACCCAGATGTTAGTCGTTAGTCATAGAGCGTCATTAGTGCGCACAATACAATTACGCACTATAATGGTGCAGTATTTATTACAGACCGAACTGTTTTTGATCTGAAGCCTCAGTTTAGTGGGTTTTAGGTCAATTAATAATTGGCTTGTTTATTGCAGGTGACAAAGAACGATAGTGCATTCGTTACTTTTGCATCCTAAAAAGACATGTAGATATTTAAATTTTATGAATTTAGAAAAACTCCACGGATTATTGTTAGATAATTTAAATGCCGCAGTTCTTCTTCTAGATGAGAATCTGTCGATCACCTATGTCAATTCGGCAGTCGAGTCTCTCTTACAAATGGGTAACTCCAGATTGTTGGGGCATCCAATTCATGAGTTTTTTAGCGAGACGGATGTTTGCAGGCAGACTCTCGAGGATTCACTATCATCGGGCAACCCACATACTCGTCGGCACGAATATTTGCGTATTCCCGCATCCACAGATGTATCTCAGGTCGACTACACCGTCACTCCAATTGAGGCCAGCTCTCAGCGGATGTTATTAATGGAGATGCAGCCAGTTGATAGGTTCCTCAAAATTAATAGAGAAGAGGCTTTGCTCTCTGTGCATGACACCTCAAAAAATCTTGTTCGCGGTCTTGCTCATGAAATCAAAAACCCTTTAGGCGGTATACGCGGAGCAGCTCAATTACTTGACCAGGAGATTATAGAGCGAGGGTTAGGGGGTGAAACTAGAGAGTTCTGTCAGATCATAACGACAGAAGCTGACCGGCTTAGAAATCTTGTTGATCGATTGTTGGGGCCTAACCAACTTCCTAAGTATGAGCAAATTAATATCCATGAAGTGACGGAGCATGTAGCAAGCCTCTTAGAAGCCGAAGTTCAGGGACAGTTAACTCTGATTAGAGACTATGATCCTAGTATTCCAGAAGTCAGAGGAGACCGCGCACAGCTTATTCAGGCAGTGCTGAATGTGGCGAGAAATGCTATGCAGGCGGTCCTAGAGGCCCCAACACTGAAGCCGTTAGTAACTATTAAGTCACGTATTCAGCGCAGTTTTACCATCGCTGGAGAGCGTCATAAAGTAGTGTGTAGAATTGATATTATTGACAATGGGCCAGGGATTCTGGCGGATATCGTGGAGCGTATTTTTTTCCCCATGATAAGCGGCCGAAGTGATGGTTCGGGTTTAGGTCTGACGATTGCTCAGACTGCAATTAACAGCCATCAGGGAATTATTGAGTGTGATTCTGAACCCGGCGAAACCATGTTCTCAATTTATTTACCGATCAGAGATTAGTATGAAAAATAATGTAAAAATATGGATTGCAGAAGATGATCGTTCCCTTCGTTGGGTAATGGAAAAGGCCATTACTCGAGATGGGATGGACGTACGAAGTTTTGAGAGTGGTGACGACTTATTGGCAGTATTAAGAGTGTCACAGCCGGAGATTATCATCTCGGATATTCGCATGCCTGGTACTGACGGCCTTGAGCTACTCAAACAAATCCACAGAAGTCATCCTGATATTCCTGTAATTATAACGACCGCTCACTCTGACTTGGACAGTGCGGTAGCTGCTTATCAAGGAGGGGCTTTTGAATACTTACCAAAGCCTTTTGATTTAGATGAATTGGTCGACGTGGTTCGTCGAGGCGTGGCTCTAGCTCTTGAGAAGAAGGTAGATATTCAAATCCCAACAGCTTCCGTCGTGGCTCAAGAAATTATCGGTGAAGCCCCTGCTATGCAAGAGGTATTTCGGGCGATTGGGCGGTTATCTAACTCGAACATTACTGTCCTGATTAACGGTGAGTCAGGGACCGGTAAAGAACTTGTAGCACAGGCTCTACACAGGCATAGTCCGCGTAAAAGTGCCAAATTCATCGCGCTTAACATGGCTGCTATTCCTCACGACTTAATTGAATCTGAGTTGTTTGGTCATGAGAAAGGTTCTTTTACTGGGGCCTCACAGCGCCGGGAGGGACGCTTTGAACAAGCTGATGGAGGCACACTGTTTCTTGATGAAATCGGAGATATGCCCGCAGAGGCACAGACAAGACTGCTCCGAGTTCTAGCTGATGGAGAGTTCTATAGGGTTGGAGGGCACACTGCAATAAAAGTCGATGTTCGCATTATTGCTGCTACTCATCAAAACCTAGAGGAGTTAGTCACGCAGAATCGCTTTAGAGAAGACTTATTCCATCGATTAAATGTTATCAGAGTGCACCTGCCTAAATTAGCGGATCGTCGAGAAGATATACCCCAACTGATGGAACACTTCTTTAACGTCTCAGCAAAAGAGCTTGAGATGGAGCCAAAAGTGTTATCTAAAGATGCGGAGGAATTCTTTTTCAATTTACCTTGGCCAGGCAACGTTAGGCAATTAGAGAATATGTGTCGCTGGTTAACGGTAATGGCTGCGGGAAGAGAGGTGCTAATTTCAGATTTGCCTCCTGAGCTGAAATCAGAAGCTACAGAGGGGGCCTATCGTGGGCAGGGTGATTGGCAACATATGCTCAGACTCTGGGGAGAGAGTGAATTAAAAAGTGGCCGACAGAACATATTAGAGCAAGCTATTCCTGATTTTGAGCGCGCTATGATTGAAACAGCATTGGCATACACTGGAGGCCGAAAGAAAGACGCTGCACTCTTGTTGGGTTGGGGAAGGAATACTCTAACACGCAAGTTGCAGGAGTATGGGTTAGAGTATTAGCGTTTAAGTCTTGCCATAAAAAACCCCGCTAACTATTGGCGGGGTTTTCAGTTTTGGCCGTTACGGTCTGTTTAATGGGTTGTGTCTTCTGAGTTAGCCTCTTCAGCGGCCTTAGCATCAGCCTGTTGAACAGCTGAGGCGAACAATGCATCAAAATTAATCGGTGGTAACAGCAAAGCTGGGAACGAGCCTTTAGTCACCGCATTATCAATAACTTCTCGAGCGTATGGGAATAGCATATTAGGACATGTTGTATTCAGGACATGAGTGACCTGCTGGGGCTCTAGACCTTTGATCGCAAACAATCCTGCTTGCTCTACTTCTATCAAATAAATAGTGTCTTCTCCGTCCGTCACAGTAATTGTTAGACGCAAAGAGACTTCATAGATGCCTTCTGCAATCTGAGCACTTTTGGTACTTAGATCTTGGTTAACTTTAGGTTGCCATTGTTTTTGGAATGCTGCTGCGCCCATGGGAGTTTCGAAGGAAAGATCTTTTAGATAAATCCGCTGTACTGCAAATGCCGGCCCATTGTCTTCAATTTCTGCAGCTGCACTTGCAGGAGTTGTTTCGTCAGTCATTTCTATAGCCTTTAATAATTCATTGGTATATTTTTAAACGTCTACACACTATATGGCGCTGTTTTCATCCATTTCAACCCTAGGACTTAAAAGGGCATCCAATTCTCCTGTTGTTTCTAAGCCCTGAAGCTCTGAATATCCGCCAATATGTGTATCCCCAACCCAGATCTGTGGAACTGTGCGTTGTCCGCTTTTTTGCATAACTTCGTTACGTAAGTCTAAATCTTGATCAACCGAAATATCGTCATAACTTACACCTTTTCGGTTAAGTAATTGCCTCGCAGCTGCACAGAACGAACAAAGACGAGTCCCGTATAGTGACACTTGAGGCATAACAACTCCTTTACTTATTTAGAGGGTATTAAAGCTAGTTCTTTTGTCCTTGAACGACAGGCATGCTCTGGTGTTGCCATTCGCTCATGCCACCTTTTAAGCGACGAACATTAAATCCATCTTTGGTTAGCAACTTTCCTGCTGAACCAGCATGCTGACCCATTTGGTCGACAAGAACAATCAATTTCTGACGATGTTTTTCAAGCTCACTGACGCGTCCATTAATCTTAGTGTGAGGGATATTAAAGGCACCATGTATATGTCCTGCCTGAAATTCAGCCGATGCTCTTACGTCAACCAGGATAGCTTGATCTGCATTCATCAATGCTACTAGCTCTGATGTAGCCAAAGGCTTGCCAGAGTTAGATCGTTCCTTGGATAGGAAGATAAAAAGCAGTATTAGGAAGGCACTGATTAATAGCCATTGTTCACTCACAAAAACGAATATATCCAAAATATAGGTACTCATTAGTCAATTTTTTGAGACACGCTGGTGTTACGCGGCCAGAAGTATACACATGAAATACGATCTTAGGAATTACTCACAATAATCTTAGCTCCAATGCTCCCAAACAGGAATACAATCATCGGGCAATTGGCTTACCATACCTAGCGCCGCCCATTTTTTATCTGGGGCGTGGAAATCTGAACCACAGGAAGCCAAGAGATTGAACTTGTTGCACAGGCCAGCTATATCTCTGGTAACTGAGGGGATTTGTAAACCTGAAATAACCTCCATAGCCCCTCCTCCTGCTCCGCAGAAATCACTAATGAGGTCTATCAGCTTCGTGCGAGTAAGATTATATTTCTTTGGGTGAGCCAATACGGCAACACCTCCTGCTTGGTGAATCCATCCTACTACTGTTTTTAGGTCTGCCCATTCATCTTTAATATCACCTGCTTTACCGGCGCCAAGATATTTTTTAAAAGCTTCATTGATATTTTTAACAGCTCCTATTTGGACAAGATATTGAGCAAAGTGAGGTCGCCCTATATGGCTCCCAGCGAAGCTTTGAGCTCCCTCTAGGCAATTTTCAAAGCCCAGCCGCTTCAACTTGTCAGCAATTTTTTCTGCTCGGCGCATGCGTCCATCTGACTGTTGGCTAACTGCATTGATAATTATCTCATTGGAGAGGTCAATATTTAATCCGACAACATGAATGCCCTGCTTTCTCCACTGGCTAGAGAATTCTATCCCCGGAATTAGTCGCAGCTGTTTCGGCACCGAGTCAATGTTCAAGTATGCATCCAAGGTATCGTGGTCAGTTATCGACAAAATATCGATGCCCCGTTCAATTGCAAGAGCAATTAATTGGTTTGGCGTTAATACGCCGTCCGATATATTTGTATGGCAATGGAGGTCAATATTCATAAAGGTACTTTATAAGAAGATATATTAATTGTACCAGTATCAACAGACACTATAATTGCTTTATGCGCGACGAAACTATCATTAGCCCAGTATCAGAAGATCAACGCCTCCAGATTGTCGAAGCTACCAATAGCTGTGTAGAAAAAGCAGGGGCTATTTTTAGTCGGCACTTTTCTTTGTTAACCATCGATTTTGATCTCCGAGGGAAGTGCGCAGGGATGTATCAGGTTAGGGGCAAAAAACGGCGTATTCGCTATAACCCCTGGATATTTGCCAAATACTATGAGGAAAGCCTAACTAATACAGTAACCCATGAGGTTGCTCATTATGTGGTTGATTGTATTTGGGGCATCCGGCATGTAAAGCCCCATGGTAAAGAGTGGCGCGATACTATGCTCGCCATGGGTGTGCAGCCCATTGTTACTGGAAGTTATGACCTAGAGGGCATTCCAACCCGTCAATATAGACGATATAGCTATAAGTGCGATTGTCGAAACCATGATTTAACTAGTTTACGTCATCGCAAAATAGTCGAAAAGGGCGCTATTTATCGGTGTCAGCAGTGCCACAGTCCTTTAAAACAGTGCACAGCGCAATGAATGACTCAGAATGGTACGTTTATATCGTTCGTGCCAGTGATCAAACTCTCTATACCGGAATCACCACCGATCTTGATCGGCGATTGGCTGAGCACCAGTCTGGCAAAGGAGGGGCAAAATACTTCCGTGGCCGAGATGCGCTGGAGATGGTGTTTACAGAGTCTAAACATACCCGCAGTACCGCAAGTAAGAGAGAGGCAGAGATTAAAAAGCTCACCCGACATCAAAAGTTAAGTCTCATTAAAAATAATTAAATGTATAGTTGTATATACAGTTAGTTTTAAATATCGTATTCAAACCGTTGTACAATTTATTGATTTTAACGCATATTTAAGCGAAATTACGGTTAAATAATCGATTTTATCGTTTTTAGTCCAAGTAATTAAAAATCTTTGATTGTATTTACAACGATCACCTGATATAAATAGTATATACATATAAACGATAGAGAAAAAATGACTACTTTAGTCAAGCTGCCACGTTTTTTGTTAATTAAGCAATTCATTGAAAGTCAGATTAATTCTGGTAATTGGTTAGTGGGCGCTCGAGTACCATCAGAAAATGAGCTCGCTATACGTTTTTCGGTAAGTCGAATGACTGCGCGGCGGGCTCTAAAGGAATTAGATGATGAGGGGTTGCTTACTAGATCACCGGGTTTAGGTTCTTTTGTCGCCAAGCCTAAACCTGCAGCTCCACAGATTAACTTACCTGATGTTATTGAAGCTGCTCAAGCAGCAGGTAGTTATAGCTGTCAAACCCTGGAGATTTCAGCGGTCCATGCCGATGGAGATACCGCTGATCTCATGAAGGTAGACGTCGGTGACAACCTATATAAAGGGATGTATATTCACTTGCTTGAGGGTATTCCCATTCAATTTCAGGAAATCTATGTTAACCCCAGATTGGCGCCTGCATTTCTTAAACAAAATTACGGAAAAGTAGTTCCAGATGCCTATTTAGATTGGATTGCCTCACCGAGCCAAACCGAATTTAAAATAACAGCAATCATGGCAACTGCAAGTCAAAAACGGAGGTTGTTGCTCACAGGCGAGGAGCAAGGCGTCTGTATGCAACTGACCACGAGAAAGTGGTGTAATGACGAGGTAATGAGTATCTCAGTAGCTATTAATCCTGCGGAAAGATACAGTCTTAGTTCAGGTGTATAAGCAATAATCGGATAACCGGCTAGGAATACTATGAAGAGAATCGCTGTCTTTGTTGACGTTCAAAATATCTACTACACGGTTAAGGACTCATTCAATTGCCATTTTAACTATCGTGAGCTTTGGCGACAGCTAGGCGAAGATGGTGAAATCTGTATTGCGAATGCTTACGCCATCGATCGCAATGATAGCCAGCAACAAGCATTTCAAAAGGCATTAACTGCGATAGGTTTTGAAGTGAAGCTTAAACCCTACATTCAAAGAAGTGATGGTTCAGCAAAAGGCGACTGGGATGTAGGCATTGCTATCGATATTATGGATGCAGCTTTAGATCCTATAAATAGAATAGATTTGGTGGTGCTACTGTCTGGTGATGGCGACTTTGATTTGCTGTTGAAGAGGATCGTCCGAAGCGGAAATACTGAAACCAGGGTATATGGCGCACCAGAGCTAACCGCAAAATCTCTCATTGATGCAGCCACCCAATTTTATCCCATTAATGCCTCGTTATTACTGGGCTACAGAAAGAGTATGTAAGTACACACTAACAATAATTATGTTATTATTCCGCCTTGTCCAGGTCCTCCCATTCCTCCACCTTGACCTGGAACCACAATCTGAGAAGCCTGCTCTCGGCGCATATTTTCAAGCTCTTTTGCAGCCTCTTCAACTGCGATAGCTGCCTTACCAGCAAAATCTTCTGCTGCGGCTCCAATCGTGGACCCCTCAAGTGCAAAATTGAGGGGCAGGGCACCCATAGGTGTCATTACTTGGGCTGATCCAAAAAACATTACCTCTCTGTCTTTGTCATCACTCCCATCAGAGTTAACAGGTATCAACTTGCGAATTGCCCCCAATTTTTGATCAGTAAAATTTTCTTCTCGATAAAGGCTGTTTGGATCCATCGCATTATCAGTTTGGTCAGACATAACAAAATTACCTAAGCATTTAAAAACAGCCGCTACCCTAACAGACCTGCAAGAATACTTGAAGAACCAGTATAGATTCTCTGG
>Ga0209716_1000017_pt1 | contig 162498 bp, 119 predicted proteins | sample COGITO_mtgs_1205_FD_184811 | JGI IMG/M metagenome (GOLD analysis project Ga0209716, IMG submission 184811) | Pelagic marine microbial communities from North Sea - COGITO_mtgs_120531 (SPAdes) (version 2) | ecosystem: Environmental > Aquatic > Marine > Epipelagic ... | reverse complement strand
ACGCTGCTCATATCATCGCTTTCACGCCCAATCAGCCTGTACCCAACTGGTTTCACGTTCTTTTCACATCCCGCTAAGGATACTTTTCAGCTTTCACTCACGTTACTTGTAAACTATCGGTCTCGAGTTGTATTTAGGATTGGAACTAATTGCGTCCCACATTCACACGCGATTTCCAACGCATGCTACTCTTTGACAGTCACGTGGTCATATCATATACGGTTACGGGACTTTCACCCTCTCTGGCTATGCCGTTCCAGGCAATTTCACCTTCTATGACTTAGACAAAAGACTGACAACCACATCTCCCTCACTTTCGTTTCGGGATTCGGCTTGTCCTGATCCGTTTTCATTCGCCACTACTCACGGAATCTCTATTGATTTCATTTCCTCCTCCTACTAAGATGCTTCAATTCGGAGGGTTCCCTATCGCATTTGCGATTGTTTCCGAAGAAACAGGAAGTCCCATTCAGCCATCTGCGGATCCATGGTATACATGCACCTCCCCGCAGCTTATCGCAGCTTGTCACGACCTTCATCGGCACTCGAGCCGAGCGATCCCCCAGTTGGGTTGTAGCATCACATGTATGTTATCACACACCATGCGAGTAACCCTTCGGTATCTAATTCATGCCAATTCGGCTTCCACAGAAAACCGCCTCCTCAGGGACGGTTCTCCTCTGCCCTTCCCCCGATATGTAGCATACCAGGGTGCTTAAGCATCCCCCCGACTTACCACCCATATATGAACGAATCGGTTTGGGCCTCGGGTGAGACCGTGGGATGCAACGGGTAGTGGATGCGTGATAGCGAGCCTGTTTGAAGGTTGTGATTCGGTCCGAAAATCGCCATTTTTTGGTCAATTTTCTCGCGTCGAAAGGTGGCGAAAGCGGGTTAAAATCGCCCGTCAATTTCGAGAAATTTTCCGATATCCTGGGAGAATTTCGAACTCAGTATGAGAGCCGGTCGAGATTTGCTCGAACGATTTCGTCTTGTGGCAATCGCTGAAGGAGTGCTTTTGCAGCACTGCTTTCGCCCATGCTCACCAAAGCCGCAGCATGGAGATTGCCGCTGACGGTCGTTTGCCCTTGGAGTTGATCGTGCATCTGAACAAGTCCAACCGCCTTTTCAGCCCGTCCACTTACCAAAAGCGCATGAGCCAGATTCATCAGAATGATTGCTTCGGTAGGTGCCGTTTTAGCTGCTTCCCGCAAGGCCAATATCGATGATTCAAATTGGGTTGTAGCAAGGTTTTGAACATCCAAATCCGGGCTTTTAGCCATGACAAGTGCACGTTGCAAGAGGGAAAGGCCGTAGTTGTTGAACACTGAAGCATCACCTGGCATCCGTGCTGCGAGTTTCTGGAAGGCAATTGCCGCCTGGGCCCAGGATGCTGCACCTAGGGCCTCAAACCCTTGCTGGAGGGTGATCTTGAGCTCAGGCAAGCCATCGAGATTGACATCAAGGGCCTGGGCTGGATGAATATCGAGTGAGATTACACCGCTCATTTCAGCAAAATCTTCGGGTGCAGATTCATGAACAAAAACCGTAGGCTCAGATTCCATTGTGTGAACGACTTCTACGACTTGTTCAGATTGCGCATAGATTTCTTCCATGTCAGGAGCCGCAGCATCGATGCGCCAAAGATCAGGCACATCTGCTGGCATCTGCTCTGTGGAGGGTGGTTGAGGAAGATCGTCATGAGCAACGATGGTGTTGACCTCTGTGTGTTGAATCTGGGCTTCAAGACGTGGCAATGGAGCCGAAACAGCAGGTTCGAGCCGAGGAAGCGTTGGGGCCTCTTGGACGGGCTCTAGGCGGGGGATAGGTACGGGAGCAACCGAGGGGGCCACTTGCGATTGCACGGGCTCTACACGGGGGATTGGCAGTGCAGGTATTGCAGGCACCTCTTGGGCTGGAGCCGGCGTTGGAACTGGTGCGTGTTGTTCAACTTGAACGGGCATTGATTCTGGTTCTGTCAATTCTTGCTGTGGTTGAGAGGGTTGGACAATGTCTTGGAGAGGCTTTGCCACTTGTGTAGCCTCTTCACTGACCAGGGGAAGGGCTTCCTCTGAGTCATCAAAGGGCATACCAGAAGCATAACTTCCGATCCCAAACGGGAGTCGGGAAATGTTAGTGTTTGAAGCTCCGGAGTAGCCGAACGGCAGGGACCCCGCTGACGAGGCTTTCGGAGCCTCCTCAGGCGTTGGTTCGTCTTCAACCGGCTCGATGCCCTCAAGTTCGTTCCAAGAGGCGACGGCTTCATCCAGTCCTGGGACGTCTGCAGGGAGAGGTGCCCCCCCTTCGTCTTGTTCTGTCAAATCGACACGGATTTGACTGCCGCACGCTGGACAAGCGTTCCCTCCTAGGGAAAGCAAACCGCAAATCGTGCATTCAAACATGGAGGCCCTCTGATAGACGGTGAAGGCCGTGGCTCTTCAATACAGCGCACAGAAGCGCCAAGAATCACTCTTCGGAAGTGGTCACGGATTTGATCAAATCAACTGCACTTTCTGCCATTTCAGTGAAGGCTTCCATGTCGTCATCAACCAGAGATTCTGCAAAGTTCTTGCCCTTTGCCCGACCACGAGAAACTTGCCAAATGACACCAAACATGGTCACACCGATACAGACTAACTTCCACACAGTCGCTCCTCCATCAGCACCGACCACATAGACGAGCACCATGTAGAGAGAAACGATGGCAGTGGTCAGGATCATCACAGGGAAACCAGCCTTGAAGAATTCGTTGAACGAAATCGGGTAGCCGGCTTCTTCAGCCATTCCTGCCGTCACTACGTTGGCTGAAGCTCCGATGAGCGTACCGTTGCCACCAAGGCAAGCACCGAATGCTAGGGCCCAAATCAACGGGCTCAGTTCGATGCTGAGTTCATCGGCAATTTGCATAACCACAGGAATCATCGTTGCCGTGTAAGGGATGTTATCGATAAACGCTGAAGCGATTGCAGATACCCAGAGGATGATCAACACAGCCGCTGCAAGACGTGTTGTCACGCCGTCGCCCTCAGCAGAGCCAAACATAGCGATTCCCTTGGTGACATAGTCACCGATGAATTTGATGACACCCATGTAGCCAAGGGCATGTACGAGAACAAACAAACCTGCAAAGAACAGCAGCGTTGTCCATTCGACATGTTCTAACGGGGCTTCGAGGTCGTGTCGGTCGGTCGCTAGAAGCATAATGACGGCACCAACCAAAGCAATCCATGACACTGCGATGTGGGTGATTGGATGAAGGAAGAAATTCAAAACAACAAGGAAAAGAATGGTTCCGCTGACCTTCAGCATTGCTGCATCCTTGATGCCGTACTTTGATTCTAGTTCAGCGATGTCGCGGACCCTGCTTCCTGAAAACTCTTCAGCATAGAACCACTTGATGAACATAAAACTCGGAACGATGGTCATGAGAATACCAGGCGCCATTTCGATGATGAAATCGTTGAATGTCACGCCCGCACTCATGAGGTCTGGATAGCCTGCTTTTTCGATGGCAGACGCAGAGAGGCCAGAACCAATCATAATGTTTGGTGGGTCACCAATCATTGTTGCTGCTCCACCGATGTTTGAAAAGAGAACCTCAGAGATGAGAATTGGAATTGGTTTGAGGTCCAAAACCTTCGCTAATTGTATTGTCACTGGTGTGAGCAAAAGCATCGTAGTCACGTTATCCAAAAAGGCTGAAAGAACGGCTGTCACGGAACAAAGAATCACAACTAAAGTCCAAACTGATCCTCCGCTGCGTTTGTATGCTTGAACCGCAAACCATTCAAACAGTCCAGTGTGTGAAAGGATTCCGACCATGACCATCATACCAAGAAGCAAACCGATGGTCTCCCAATCAATAAGCGTCGTCACCGCTCCAAGAGTGAAGGCAACATCTGCATCAGCTGGAGTGTAGTATGCGAGGGCGAGGACTGCCAAGAGGCCCCCAACCGCAGCCGCAAGTGTTCGGTGGACGACTTCTGTGATGATGAGGGCGTACACACCGAGAAGAATTCCAAGCCCAACAAGCACGGCTTGTGAGTTGTCCTCAATGTCGGCAAAACCAGAAGAACTTGCGGACCCCCCGCCTGCAATTGAGTTCGTTGTGAACATCATTGTTCCAGTGAATGCAAGGAGACCTAGGGCAATGTATTGCGAAGCATGCCGTCGGCGTGGTGGGAAGACTGCATGAGCGCTCATGGCGATTTCCACTTAGGGGGGCCTATTGAGGATTTCCTCGCTAAACATTGCTCAGCGCCATAGAACGCCGACGTTTCCTCGTGCGAGGACGAGCGTTGAGTGGGTCGCACTGGCTAAGTGTTCCCAAACTGCATCGATGTCTTTTCGTTCGAAAAGGCCTCGATTGATTTTGATCTTCACAAGTGTACGTTTGGTGAGCTGCCCGTCGATTTCTTCGATCAGATTTTCAGTAATACCAGATTTCCCTATGCGGATGCTGGGTTGAAAATCTCGAGACTGAGCCTCACGACGAATCGATGATGGAATGTCTCGAGTCATAGGGGTTCTTTTGGGCCTGCGAGCGATTGTTCAAGAAGATGCTCATGGTGTTCGTCCCGACACACTATCGTCTTCGATGGGATTTTGGACCACCGCCAAACCTTCGAATGGAGGAGCATTCAAGACAGGTGATGATTCGTTGACCGTGCTTTATTCGTACCCTGGCATTTTCGCCAAAACGGTGTGGGGCATGGCATTTCCGACACACAAGATGGCGGGCCTCAGAAGGGACTGGTAAGCGATGACGCCGAGAAATTTTGATGAGATGTCGGGCAGAAGAACGGAGCAAACGCTCATTTGGGTCGGTTGTGTTTTCCAAAATGCCAATCAAGCGCTCCTGACTCTCTTGGGCTTGGGCTCGGCGCTGTTGACCCTTCTTTTGGCGGCCACGGCGATTTGACGGCATGGATTGACCTCCTCATTCCAACGCACGAAGAATGTCTTGTGTGATGTCATCGATGCCTCGGTTCCCGTCAATTTGATGGAAAATCCCCTTGGCTTGGTACCAATTTGCGAGCGGAGATGTTTGGGCATGGTAGGCACTCAGTCTCGACATGACGGTGTCTTCATTGTCATCTGCACGTCGCTTTTCAATCCATGAACCGCAATCACAACCGTTTTCGGGAACTGGATTGAACGTATCGTGGTAGACGCTGCCGCAGCCACCGCATGAGTATCGTCCACAAATTCGCTCGACAATCCGATCATCCGGAACTTCGATGGCGATGACATGGGAAACGGAAGTGATGGATGCGAGGGCTTCTGCTTGCGGGACAGTCCGGGGAAAGCCATCGAACATGACACCATGTGCAGCATCTGGGTGAGTAATTCTTTCTTTGATCAAATCAATGATGACCTCATCCGGGACAAGTTGACCGGATTCCATGTATGATTTCGCTAAAACACCTGTTTCTGTACCTGCCTTTACAGCAGCACGAAGCATATCACCAGTGGAGATTTGAGGCAAACCAGTTGTTTCGGTGATTCGTTCTGCTTGTGTGCCTTTACCAGCCCCAGGGGGGCCAAAGAGAACAATGCTGCTCATGCATCGTGGACATCGTGTTTGGTTTTAGAGATGCGCACAGTTCACGGCCCTTGACGCTCGAGCCATTGATGGCCGTAATGTTGCCATTGCTCCATGGTCCAACCCGCTGGGAGGCCGGATGGAGGGAGCGGTGGGCCGGCTGCTGATGTGGCTGCAGTCGGGGCAGGCACAGGGAGCGATGGAGCGGGGATGGGAAGGCTTGGGAGGTTCTTTCCGGGCATTCCAGCAGGTGGGAGTCCTGCAGGTGGACGGCCCAAAGGAGGGAGTCCTGCAGGGAGGGATCTTGGAGGCAGACCTTTGGGCACTGCAGCCGGAGCAGCCGGGAGATTCAGCGATTGTGCGAGGGCTGCTGCAATCTCATCTTGGGAAACTTCCGCAGAAGCGATTTCATTGACAGCATGGCCAATGTCAAGGGCATCATCCCGTCGTGTACCGAGGTGGTCTGGATTGACAAACGCATCTGGTGCAACGAGTTCATTCCCATCGTCCTCGATTTCACCGCTGCGTTTCATGCGCAAGGCCAAGACAACTCCAACCAACGCCAAAATCCCAACCAGTGGGATGGAGATGTAGGGCGGGAGCACTGCGAACAAACCACCGCTGCTTTCCACAGAACTCACAGTCGTTTCAACTTGAATGACACCAACTTGCTGGTTTGCATCAATCAATCGGATTTCAGTGCTCATCAGGCCTTTCTTTGCTGACGGAGATGGAAGGATCGTGACCTCGATGACTTGCGTTTCACCAACACCAAGGTTCGTGATTTCTTTCGGGGAGAACTCAACGCCCCAGGCGCTCGAAACATTGCCCTCTGAATCAAAAACATCACCTTCAAGGACAGCGTTAATCGGTAGATTACCATCGTTGCGGACGACGAATGATTGAGTGGATGCTTCCCCTTTACCCACACTTCGATAGGGCCGAATCGAGTCGTCTTCAACGGTGATGTTAGCGAATTGAGAGGCAAGCACGGCAACATCGACGCGCACTGAATCATCAACGATGCGGCCGTTGTTTCCACCTGTCACAGTGATTAAGAGGTCGAAGGCTGCCTCAGAGGCTTCAGTGTTTGCGGGTGGAATCAAACCAAACCGCACTGTCTTTTCTTCACGTGGCTCGAGGTAGGTGATTGGGTTTGCAAAACCAACGACCCATCCATCAGGGGCCAGACCGCTGGACCATGCCAATGTGAGCGGCGCATTTCCAGTGTTGGTCACATTGAATGAACCATAACTGAACGTCGATGATAGGGTTGTTTCAATAACGCCTTCTTCAGGACCGGTGAGTGAAAGGGAGAGTTCATCCCGCACCTTTAACACGGTCGTATTGGAAACAAACACTTGTGCTGAAAGTTCTGTACGGATCACGAAGTTGTTTGTCTCCCCTTCTTCTGCGACCCCTGGAACGCCGAGCACAAAATTAACCGAAACGGTTTCACCCGGCGCGAGTTCGAGCAGCACTTGACGTGCATCTGACTGATCTTCATACGTCACTTGAATGGGCCATGTTGGGTTTGAGGGTTGAATTTTCACTGACAGATCTAAATCGGTGTTACCGGTGTTTTCCACAGTGAGGTTCATGCTGACTTGTTCACCGCTGTCGACCAAAACTTCACGATTTTTGGATGCGGGCCCAATGGGGCCGATTGAATCGTAGAGATCTGCCGAAAAGGATTGCTGAGGAAGGACGGTTATGATCGCACTTTCGCTGAAATTCAACGACGGATCGGTGCTCGATGTGACAACGCATGTCACGGTGTCAGTGGAGCCTGTGAGCGGCATACCGTTGACCACAGGTGGTACGAACAAATCGATTTTAATCGCTCTGTATTGACGGATGCCAATCGGCTCAATTTCCAATGTGGAAGAGTTGGTGTCCTTGAGCATGATTTGCCAACGGTTTTCAGAACTGCAACTGATCGAATACTGGGCCGGTGCGTTGCCAATGTTGGCTACTGAAATACGGAAACCTGCTGAGTCGCCAGGCTCTGCTGTGAGCCCATCAGTCCCCAAGGGTGTGATCAGCACTTCATCGAGCTGTTCAATAATGATGGTCAACCGTTGTGTATGGGCTACTGTCGGGTTGTCTTGGTACCTCGCAGTGACATCGACGATGAATGTGCCGGAGCGTGCATACCTTGGGTCATCAGGGTCGTCCAAATTCGCATACTCATCTTCCAGTTGCACGGTCAGTGCCTTGAAATCTCCGGTTTCACCTTGGCCCTGCACGGTGTAGGGACCAAGTTCAGATACACTTTTTGTCCACAAATCTTCTGGAGGAAGAAGGAAATCTGGACGGTCAGGTTGTGGAACCTGAACGTTGGTCACGCTCAGTGTGACGTTCTTTTCCCCAGTCCCTTCATGGAGGATGTGAATCGGAATCTCAATCCCAGTGTTGTTCCGCACATCAAAGATCTTGGTTGCTGCGTTTTCTCGTTGCTCAGCCGTGGTGGGAACAGAACCATCATCATTCAAAGCAATAACCCGGACACCGAGCGCTGTAACCTCAATTTCTTGCTCCCAGATGTTGTTATCGGTTCCTGATGTAGCATCGTTCATTTCAGCGACTTGATCGTTGGTGTCAACGCGCAAGCGCATCTCATGGATCCCAGTGGCGAGGAACTGATGTTGAATCAAAAGAGAGTCAATCGTTCCAGGAGCAAGGGCTGGGCGGTCGCCCTCAAACAACACTTCGCCCGTAGTTAAATCTTCAAAGATGACTCTAAACGAGCCGGTTGCAAATGTTCCTTGATTGATCCACCCAATGCGTATAGCAATCAAATCGTTGGCAAGAGGTTCGGGTGAGGATGGAACGATGCTGCCGTTGTACAATGCAATATCCGCTTGAGGATTTGGAGTGGCATCTGCGGTGACAACAAGGCCGAAATCTTGGGTCGTTCCACCTCTGTGAAGGATCTTAACCAGCCATTGCCCAGTTTGGGTCAATGTTCCCGGTGCGACTTTAATCCGCTCCACATTGTTGATCGAATCAGTTGTTTGCCCGGTTGTGGTGAAGCCGTTAGCGAAGTTATTGCCATACCATTCGTTTCCAGAAGGGTCAACCAAGACGAGGTCAAGGTCGTTGACCAAGCGTCCTACATTCTGAGCAGCGTTTGCCGAGCCTGCCTCATCTGACCATGCAAGGGTGATGTCAATGCCATGCGACGGGTCCATCTCAAAGGCATAAAGCAAACCAAATCCTGCGTCGAGTGGAGTGTTGTCATCCATAAAGGTCGATAGTGCGGTGGTGGAAGGTGAGGATTCATCCCAAACAGGAAGAACTGTGCGCTCCAGATTGACTTGGCCCCAACCTTCCTCAGCGTTTGGAATGTCAGGTGCACCCAAATCAGTTGCCCCGTTGATCATGGCAGCCTTGATGAGCGAAGCACTTGGTGCATTGATACCAACTTCTTCACGGATGAATTCACGGGTGAGTGCAGCAACGCCACCAGCGACTGCGGTGGCTTGCGAGGTCCCAGAAAGTGAGGTGTACATCTGCGTACCACTTGAGTGAGTTTCAGATGTGCACGAAAGGCCAGGTGAGGCTGCCGCTTCCTCTGCGCGCCCGGAGCAAACATCGACACCAGGGGCAACCAAATCCGGCTTAATTCGACCATCGAGGCTCGGTCCGTTGCTGGAAAAAGAGGCGACAGTTCCGAGTGTTGTTCCGGTACCAGTTGCGCCGATAGCGAGAACATTCTTTGCTGTTCCCGGAGCAGTCACTTGGTTTGCACCTTGTGCACCTCTGTCACCGACTGAAAACAAGGGCAAAACATCCGGTTTGTCATGCACCAAGATATCGACAGAACGGGAATCGGCGGTGTATTGGCCGTAATTTCCGTTGGCACCCCAGGCATTAATCGTGACTCTGGCTGTCATCTGTTCAGCATCCCGCAAGAGATCGTAAATTGAACCAATTCGGCCAAAGACACCGGTCGGGTCGTGTTCAAGTGCGTACATCACAAGGTCTGCACTGGGGGCAATTCCAGTTGCTGTTGTGTTCGAAGCACCGCTTCCAACAGCGGAAATCGCGATGTGAGTGCCATGGCCTGTGTTTGAATCTGCAGGGGACGAGTCAAGTCCAAATTGCGTGTACACTCCGGCGACTCGCCCGGTCAAATCGGGGTGATCGAGGTCAAGACCGGTGTCTGCAATAGCAATCATCTCACCAGACCCATCGAGGGTGAATGTGGCGTTATTCCGAACGTCAATAACACCTGAAGCCGCAGCAGCGACGGCATTGTGCAACGAGAAATCTGTGGTTGGTTCAATCCAAATGATTCGGCCGTCTCCTGCGGCGTTGCGGACAAAAGAGCCGATGGCGTTGGCATCCAAATTGGCTTCGCACAGACCATAACCGCACCAAGCCTGCTCGGCGCCCATGTGAATGAGATCAAGCGATAGTTGTTCGAAGCCACCGTAGGCTAAATCCGCAGCTGGAACCAAAGCCAGACGTTCCGTTTCAATGCCCTGAGCAATCGCTCCATCGATTCGCCATCCAGGGTGCTGAGCACCAGCCCAGCGAACCTCATCATCCTCGTAGAGGGCTCTCAGAGAATCACTTGGTGGTTCCGAAAGACGGACAAGCCATCCTTCGTCTCCGATGTAATCGAGGGGTGTAATCCCGTGGCGTTCGACCAATCTGTCGAGCACTGTCCCATCGTGTGCGTGAAGTTGCACCAGAGCCAAACCGGTCGTTGTGAAGTCATTGGCGTCATACAATCCCAGCGGGGTTGCAGGGTGGTCATCGAAAAGCGGGTCAAACGATCCAATGTTCATGTGGAGTTCCCCGGTTGCGGGTTGCAGAGAGGTCACAAACCGCTCTGACGGTGTGGCGACGTGCCACATTGAGGACGCCAATTCGAGGCGCTGTTGTTCGGTCATGAACCCAGGTTCAGACTCTGGAAGGTCTTGAGGTTCTGACTGCGCACTCAACATTGGTGAAAGGGAAGTCAACACAAGAAGAACAAGCATCAGAAAAGGACGTCGCAGTGCTTGCATAGGGATGCCAACAATCGGACCCTTTTCAAAACGCCCCCTGATTGTGCCCCTACGGGGCACGAGAAAACCTCGTTCAGAGGTTGTTGTATTTGGAAATGGCAGCGTCGGTTTTTTCGACTGAGACCAGCCAATCCGATTCTGTTCCCATCAACGCCCGAATCGCATCCACATTTTCAGGAATAACATCGGATTCTTGGTGAATGGCTTGGAAATAATAGAGGGTGTTTCCCTCGAGTTTTACGCCGTCCTCCCACACGAAAATTTCATGCAAATCGCCCCATTTTCGGCCGATATCTCGTGCAAACTCCATGACTTCTGCGGTGGTGGTGATGCCGGTCTCTGAGCCGTTCATGATCACGAGTCGAGGTCGGTTCGACCACATATCGAGAACCGTTTCGGTGGTCAAACCGTGCCCTTCTGGAAGGGTCGCTACAATGACGTGGACGTGCATGATCGTTGTTGGCACAGCAACGGCCATCGAGTTGATTTGAATTTCAGGTTTGACCGTCATGACATCAGGTCCGTGGTGAGAGGGAACTTTGAGGACTGGTTTAATGGCGTTAATTGGGCCTTTGTTGGAATCTCCGGGATCCGCTGCTCGGCGAATCATGGTGCATTCCACTGAAAGTGATCCACAGTGTTCGTAGAGAGGGACAAGGGTGCGAGAAAGACCTGTTGTGTTGCACGAAACAACCCGAGTTCCTTCGACGTTGAGGTTTTGTGCATGGTTCGCAGACGATGTGTAGGACATCCCGGTCATTGCGTGCTTTTCTCCACCTTGGAAAATCCACTTCACTCCAGCATTTTGATACTTTTCTTTGTTGGATGCACCAACTTTGCCCGGAGAACAATCAATCACAATATCAGCAATTTGCAACAAGTCACTTAGACCACCGTGGCATTGGTAGCCAGCTGCCGCAAACGCTGAGATGCGGTCTGCATCATCATAGGTGCAAAAGATAGGATATCCTTTGCGCACGGCTAGGTCGCATCCAAAGGCCGGACGGGTTTTTGTGACGCCGACAATCTCCATATCGTCTTGCGCATCAACTGCGTCTGCAACGCGCTTTCCAATGGTTCCGTATCCGTTAATTGCCACTTTGATGGTCATGGTTCTCATTAGTGGTGCCCTTGAAGAACCTCTATTAACACATCGTTGACAAAGGACACAACAAATTGTCCTACTTCCGCAGGCTTTACCCCGTTTGAGAACCCGACAATCTCACGCTTCAACACGGGAGGCTATTTGGATGGGAAGCAACAGCGTTTCAACATGGCCGAGGCTCATGATGTGGTTGAACGCTCCTTCAACATCAATTCCAAACTTGGACCCCGGCTTGTTGCTGCGGCCGAACAAAATGCAATTCTCCGCATTGGTTGGACAAATGCTGGGGAGCCTGTTCCAAAGAACGGCGAACTTGGATTATGCCCAGACCTGCCGAAAGGTGCCCGAATGAGGGCACTCGGAGTGCTCGGATCTTGGACCGCTCCGTTTGGAAGCGGTGGCACCTTTACGTTGCAAGGCGATGCTGGTGCATTTTTGGGTGCTGGCAACCGGAGCAACACGATTGTGTGTGAACGACAGGCTGGTGGTTTCGCTGGCTTTGCTATGAGGGACGGTAAAATCAGCGTTCTTGACGGCGTGGGCGACGATGCTGGCGCTCACATGGCAGGAGGTTTACTCGTGGTACGAGGCAGAGCGGGGGCGCGAGTTGGCGGCGGTATGAATGACGGCCTAATCGTCATCCACGGCGATGTTGGCAGCGACCCTGGCGCTGGAATGACAGGTGGCCGAATTGTCATCAATGGCCGTTGCCCCACACCACCCCAAGGCGTTTCACTGCGTCCATTAACGGCGGCAGAAGTCAAATCCATTAACAAACAACTCGACGATGAGGAACTCGAAATACCAAGCGACGCTGTTTGCTTGACTCCTTCAGAAACGATGAACATAGAAACTGAGGGAGGACAAATGTCAACCTCGGATTTGTCAATGGTTGGCTTGGTACCTGACCAATCACACCACACTTCCGATTACGCTACTTGCGACACTGTGACCCTGATTGGAGAACGGGGAGGGCAAGCAACACCCACCGCCCTTCCGCTCCCAGTGTTGGCCTTGATTGAAAACGGGGATGACCTGTTGCTGCCCAAGGATGCAATGGCTCACTCAGCTTCTTTGTTGGCTCAACAACCGTTCCTAGTGAGTTCAAATCCACGCGCTGTTGATTATGTTCTGCTCGATCAACACAATCTGGCAGACGCACCGGAAATGCTCAAGGCGAGTTCTGGTGTTGTGATTGATTTTGACAACATGCCGGCCATGAATTCCGAACAAATTGATGGATTATTGGTTGCGTTGAGAACCCTCCTTGGGAAAGAGAAACCATTTGCTTTCCTCAACGCCTTAGGACGAACGACGAACCTTCATGTTCGGGCTGCACACCATAATGCAGACCTCGCATTTTCCCGCATCGAAGATGGAAGCGGGGTCGCAGAAGCAGCAGCCCTTCCGTTAATTGGACGCTCAACAAAGGCTCACCTCGAAGGCACCCACACAGATTCTGGCGTCATGCTCGGTCTTTCTGCAAGTGCGCATGATGTGGCTGTGCTCCGAGCATCCGGTGTCAAGGTGATTGCTTGTGAGGTTCCAATGGCAGACGCCAATGACCTAGCGCATTGGCTCCAGAGCATGCATCAGGAATTAGCAGCCATATTAGCACGGTTAGGGCTTGATTCCATTGACAATCTAAAACGACAGAATTTAAGGGCACTCGACTACGAAACTGCGGCCATCAGTGGACTACGATTGGTTGGCTATGAACGGCCTTTACCGCACTGGTTTGCTCAATGAGGTGAAATCATGCCTACAATATCTGTTGACCAATCCCTGATTCAAAGCCTCCTAGCGAGCCATGGAATCACCAATGACATCAACAGGATGGCAGATGAATTACCACTTCTTGGCACCGATATAGATGCGTGCAATGAACAAACCCTTGACATCGAAATTTTCCCTGATCGACCGGATTTACTTTCAGGAGAAACGCTCACACGGGCCATGCGTCCGTTCCTGTATGGCGCAGATTCAAAACCAACACTGGATGTTAAGCAGGGCACGTTAACCATGCAGGTTGATGCATCATTGGAGAAAGTTCGTCCGATTATTTTGGGCGCAGTGGTGCGAGGCGTACACACTGGAACCGATGAGGACGAACATGAAGCGTTCATCAAAGCGTTAATGGATCACCAAGAAAAACTCCATTTTGCATTGGGTCGAGGACGAAAAAGAGCATCCATAGGCGTTCACGACCTATCGGTGCTATCGCCGCCATTCAAAGTCAAAACTGTCCCTTCCACTGAATCGTTCACCCCCCTTGCCATGGAGGAGCCAATGACCATCGAATCGATACTTCAACACCATCCGAAAGGAATTGATTACGCCCATTTGTTAGAGGGTATGACTGAATTCCCAGTGATTGTTGACAGCACTGGTGCAGTTCTCTCATTCCCACCAATTATCAATGGCAATCACACCACTGTCACATCAAAAACCAAGGACTTTTTCATCGACGTCACCGGCTGGGATCGCCGGGCTTGTGAATCCAGTCTCATGCTCATAGCAAGCCAACTTGAAGAGCGTGGCGGGACGGTTGAATCGGTTGAGGTTACTGGCTTTGATGGAACGATCGAACACTTGCCAAATCCAACTCCAATCGAACACAGAGTGACACAGCGTCTGCTTGATGGTCTCCTAGGCCGTTCGCTTTCTGATGAAGAGATTCATTCAGCAATTACACGAATGGGTGGACAATTCGCAGGTCGCTCACCAGCAAAGGATGCTCCAGCTCGAACACCCAAGAACATGGCTGACATCGTGGATGGCGACCACATCCTCACGTTTGCCATGCCTCGATGGCGATTTGACATACTGCACCCGATCGACCTCGTCGAAGAGGTGGCTATTGGACATGGATACGAGGATTTGGGAACCGATGTGCCACGAGCCCCATTGACTGCATTGCCTCGTAATGACAATCATATCCGGAGGCGAATTCGTGACGCACTCCAAGGATTAGGCATGATGCAAATTCAATCGCTCACCCTGTCAAACGATACTGACCAATTCGAAGCTATGCGATGGCCGGCCATGGGCGATGTGACTCGAATCACCAATCCGATTACAATCGAACACACGTTGCTCCGTCAGTATTTGCTCCCCGGTTTGTTTAGGCTTCTCGCATCAAATCGACATCATGATCTCCCACAAGCGGTCTACGAACTGGGCACCGTGGTACGAGACCACAAAAACGGTGAGCGATTCGCATTCCTTGTAGCTGAGCAAGGTGGAGGTTTTGCAGCAGTGCGTGGACGAATTCAAGCAATCCTTCGGGACTTAGGGGCAACGGAGTATACCATTGAGCCGCTTAAAGGCACCATGGGCCCTTGGCTTGCAGGACGCTGTGCGAAGGTCATCATCGATGGAATCCATGTTGGTTGTTTTGGCGAGATGGACCCTGCAATTGGCGATCACTACGAACTAAGGGTCCCACTGAACGGGGCTGAGTTCGATCTCAAGGAACTTGAGAAGGCGATTCCTGATCCGGTTTGAGGCGATGGTATGTGTGGGCGCTTTGCACTAGCAACACCGTTGAATGAAATTGCAGAAACTCTTGGTGCTGAGCCGTTATCCGAACTCACTCCATTCGCGCCATCCTGGAATGTCGCACCAACCAAATGGGTCCCTGTCATCACGGAAACTGCAATTGATGGTCGAGGGGCAGCACCGAGGCATTTACGACTCATGCGTTGGGGGTTGCGACCACATTGGTCCAAGGCCTCCACCCATGAACCAACAAACGCCCGTGCTGAAACCATTGATCAGAAACCGATGTTCAAACATGCATGGTCGCGAAGGCGCTGCGTGGTTCCAGCCGATGGATGGTATGAATGGATGACGAGCGTTCAAGGCAAGGTCCCATGGTATCACCATCGAATGGATGGTGGAACCTGTTGGCTGGGAGGTATTTGGGAAACATGGTCTTCACCTTCGGGCGACCACATCGAATCATTTGCCCTCGTCACGGTGGATGCCAATGACGATGTAAACCATGTTCATCATCGGATGCCATTGCTGCTCGAATCAGAAGCCATCGACGGATACCTCGCAGGCGCTGACCATAGAAGCCAACCAGGTCCGATGCTGGTCGACAGCTATGCTGTTAGCCGAGAAGTAAATTCAGCCAACCACGATGGCGCTCACCTTGTACGACCGGTCCCAACGCTTTGGTGATCAGGAATACGGTTGATATGTTCCATCTTCGTTTTTGACATGAGCCACAGGATCGAACGTGCCGTCATCGAGGCGCTTGTAGTGATAGCCGTCGGTGTGATGCACCCAATTGACGGGTTGAGATGCAACGGTTGTTGACTCAGTAGGATTCGAATGAGTCCCACTGATTCCATCATAGTGTTGAGATTGTTCCTCCGCTTTTTTCACGGTATCTTGTCCGTTTCCAAAGAACGAAAGCGCAGCCTTGTAATCAGCTTGCTGTTGGTTGGTGGAGGTGGATTCGATTCCGACATCTGCTGTTTTTTTGTACATGACGGGTGCGGGAGCTTCTTCTTCTAAGGACAGTGGTTCCTTCTTTTTTCCAAAGGGCCAAAATGGGGGCATACCTTCGCCCAATTCGAACTTGTTCATGAACAATGCGAACAAAGATTGACCCATGAAAGGGGTCATGTTGAAGTGGGCCATGGTATGGAGGAAGCATGCGCTGGGGCCTCATTGTCGTGATGCTGCTGTTCCAACTCGCAGCACCTTTCGCGGCATCGATGGTGCAGGCCGAGGCCGTTCATGGACGGGAACAATCGGCAGAACTGATTGGGTTGAATGAAGTCGTAGTCCATCGTAATGAATTGATAGAAGTCCCATTCACAGTACATAACACAGGCACCGACGCACAGATGTTCACCATCGAGGCAACTGATGTTCCATCCGACCTCTCCATCTCTGGGTTACCTCTCACCCACTCGATTGAACCCGGTTTTCTCAAGGCCTTGAAATTCAATCTCAGCGGCGGCGCAACTGCCACCTACGGCACACTAAGCATCGCCCTCTCACTCACAATGGAAAGCAATTCCACATGGAGCCTTGAAGAGAATTTGTCAGTCCTCGTGGCACCCTATTCCCGATTGGACTTTGGAGTGCAAGGAATTTCATCGTTTGACAGCGATCCGGGAATCCGAACTTCAGTGGCGGTGAACATCACAAATAACGGGTCGTATCCGGAAGATGTGACGTTTAATTTCTACACCCAAAGCGGCTGGAATTGGGGATGGAACATGAACGATTCTGATGGTGTGAATGCCTACGAGACATTACAACCCGGCCAACTGGCCTATGTCTATGTCTGGGTGGATGTACCAACAGTAGTGGATGGTTCACCGCTTACTGGGACGGGTCCTCGATTCCAATTGAAAGCAGTTTCAAGCGTTGATCGAGCCATTTCACAGTGGTCGTTTGACCTCATCCTCGGCACGTATAGGAACGCTTCAATCGATGCAAAGGGGACCGATTTAATCCTCGACCCGGGGGCAAATAACCGCATCGAGGTCGATGTTCGCAACGTTGGGAATTCGAACAATCGACTGAACATCACGCTCCAAGCCATTGATACTGAAGGGCAACCAATTCCAGGTGTCTCTCTTAGCGATCGAATTGCGCGAAACGGTTGGACAATGGCGCTGTTTAGTGGACTCGAAGATGTTCAATTGGGCCCAAATGAATCAAGAACCATAGAAATTGGTTTCCAAGCGCCCAGCGACTACTTTGGAGCAATCGATGTGCGGGTACGGGTGTTCGCAGAGGGAGCGCCTCAACGGGTACGAACTGTTGATGTGGGGGCCGTCATCGAATGGCAACGAAACGCAACCGCAGCACTCCAAACTGATGAATGCCGCGACCTCTTACCGAACGCCTCCTGCCAAGCCGTGCTCATGATTCAAAACACTGGGAACGCACCAGACACATTCGCAGTCGATTTATCGGATGTTCCCGACCACCTCTCTGCATCGCTGTTGACCACAACAGTTTACCTCAATCCATTCGAAAGCACGACGTTCGCTGCGGTTTCAATCACTGCAGAGGAAGAGTCCCTCGCCTTCACAACCAGTGATGTTGGTGTTCAAGTCCGACTCAGCGGGACCAATACGGTCATCGAGGAAATTGCAATTCCCACCAAAATAGCCCCTGTGATCAATTGGGTTTTTTCCGATATCGTAGAAGAAATCGATTCGAATGGAAGACTTACAATCTCGATGACTGCGCGAAATGAGGGCAACGCAATTGATGGTTTACTTGTCCAACTCCAGTCGTCACATTCGACTCCTATGTCGTTTATCCCACCATTCATTGCAGTGTATGAGGATGGAGTCGAATACCCCCGATCTTATGAAATCACTGAGATTCCGATTGGTTTCAATTTCACCATTGAAGCATGGGTCGACCTACCTCAGGATCAGAAAAGCAATGGAACGGTGTATGTGAACACAACAGTGCGCTCACAATTTGTCCCGGATGAACCATTTATTCACACCAGTACGGGAGCGTATCTGGGGATGGCTTGGCAACCTGTCGAAGAAGAATCTGGTTGGTTCGACCTCGCAGCCATCATGGATGCGACAGTCGGGATTTTTATGGCATGGATATGGGTGATTGCATCAGTATGTTTGTCCGTATTCATCATCCAAAAAGCCCTTTCAGCTCGTAAAGCAAGAGCACAAGAACAGGCGCTTTACGATGAATTGCATGCACCAAAACCTGCACAAGAGCCTCAAGATTGGATGCAGAAATTTACCGAGAGAAAAGTCCAAGAAGCTCCAGAGCCAACATTGCAGGTCTCCTCTGGACACTTTCAGGAGGCGTTCATCAACCGTGCTGGGACACCAACACAAGCCCCTGAACCAGTCCAAACAGAAGTCTACGAAGCGGCTGCACAGGCACTGGATGAGCAAGACAGGCAACGAACCATTGCCCAAGCGGATCGACTGCTCACCGATATTGCAGACGGCAAAGTTGCTCAACCAGTTGGGAATAAGGAAGTCCTACCTGATGTGGAAATTCCTCAAAACTTGACGGTTCGCCGCGACCCTAAAGCAATCCTAGAGCAGCCATCTCTGGGCGAACAATCGCCAAAGGTCCCGTTACCAAAGGCGGCCACAGGTCTTGACCTTGATGAGTTGGATGTGTGATGATGTGGACCGCAGGTGTTGATGAAGCAGGGCGAGGACCTGTTCTCGGACCGCTTGTTGTAGGTTCTGTTGCCCTTCCAACCGAGGATCTTTACCTTCTCGCTGAAAATGGAATCCGCGACTCAAAGGACCTTAACCACACCAAGCGAACGGCGATGGCGGCATGGTTTCACCAACAAGCAAGCCAGCGTGGTTGGTTGCACCAACTCGTTGTATGCCCTCCACCACGCATCGATGCTGCCGTATCGAAGAACGGTCTGAACTTGCTCGAAGTTGAGTTGTTCGCTGAAGCCCTCAATCCTCTTCGAACACAACTTGGCGATGGAGTTCACATTCTCAATGATGCATGCGATGTCAATGCCGATAGGTTCACAGATCGCATTGCTGCACGGCTTGTTGAATGGCCTTGGACTGACAGCACCATCCATTCGGAACACAAGGCAGACACAAATCATGCAGTGGTCGGTATGGCGAGCATTCTCGCCAAGGTCAAACGAGACGAATGCATTGCTCAACTTACTGAACAGTTAGGGTTTGGTATCGGGTCGGGATACCCATCAGATCCGTACACAAAAGCAGCCCTACCGAGTCTTTTGAAGGGGAAAACCCCGCACCCGGAATTGCGTTGGTCGTGGAAAACTGTTCACCGTGCTTGGTTCGCTCTGCATCAAGAGGAACCCCCGCTCAGAACATGGGAGAGCGATGCCCAGCAAACTCTGTTTGAGGTTTAATCTGATTTCACAGCCACGCACTTGATGAAGGGAAGGCAACAGGAGGAAATGAGTCCCATGTCTTGGTCACCCGATGAAGCCACCCTAAACTCATTTCGACATCTCGCGATACAGAACGCGATTGAATACGAAGGTAAGGCCGCACCAGGGTCTGTGATCGGCCGGCTTATGGGTTCACGCGCAGACCTGCGACCCCACGGCAAAATCATCTCACCATTGATTGCAAAAGCAGTTGCTGAAGCGAACGCAATGGCTGCACGTGAGGGTTTGGATGCGTTGCGTGCCGTGCTCAATGAAGAAGCGCCACATCTTCTTGAAAAGCGCGAAAAGAAGGAACGAAGAGTTGGCTTGCCAGAATTGAAGAATGCCGAAAAAGGAAAGGTGGTTCTTCGATTTGCACCAAACCCAAACGGACCTATGAGTTTCGGCCATGCCCGAGGCATTGTCATCAATGGTGAATACGCCAAGGAATGGGACGGAGAACTGATCTTGAGGTTCGATGATACGGACACAGTGGTCAAACCTCCACTTGTCAGTGCCTACAAGGACATTGAAACGGAAGCAGGTTGGTTGTTGGGTTATGCACCTCACAGAGTCGTGATTGCAAGCGATCAAATCCCTCACTACTACGAGCATGCGGAGCAGATGCTGGAGGCTGGCTTTGGATATGTTTGCCGTTGTACAGGTGAGGCGTTCAAGGTGTTCAGGGTTGACAAAACCGAATGCCCATGCAGAGGAAATTCCACCGAGACCAACATAGACTTGTGGGGTAAAATGCTCGATGGAACCTTCAAGCCTGGAGACGCTGTTGTGCGAGTCAAAACGGACATGACTCTGAAAAATCCGGCACTAAGGGACTGGCCTGCGTTGCGCATGCAGGACACCGCCAACCATCCACACCCACGGCCAGAAATCGGTTCAACCTACCGAGTATGGCCACTGCTGGATTTCCAGAGCGCTGTGGAAGACCACCTGCAAGGTGTAACGCACATCATCCGTGGAAAGGATTTGATGGATTCAACTCGAAAACAAACACTGCTCTACGAACACTTTGGATGGGAATATCCAGAAACAATGTATTGGGGCCGGGTAAAGGTGCACGAGTGGGGAGGATTCTCAACATCACAAATGCGTCGAGACATCGAAGCGGGCCACTTTACTGGTTGGGATGACCCTCGTCTTCCAACCCTTGCAGCCTTACAGCACCGAGGGATTACAGCCGAGGCATTAAGGGCGTTTTGGATTGAATTAGGAGTCACTCAAAAGGACATATCTGTGCCGCTCACCACCCTCTTCTCACACAACACGAAGCAAATTGACGATGAAGCTCCTCGTTTGGCATTCATCCGAACACCACAGCAATTCAAACTCACAGGAGAACACCCCCCAAGCGTTTCAGTGGATGTTCATCCGAACCATGAGGATCAAGGAAAACGAACCTTTGACCTCTCAAGTCCCAGCATTTGGATTGAAGAGGAAGATTCTGCTAAAGGGGAATTGCGTCTCAAAGGATTTGCTGACGTGGCGTTAACAGGAACGGATGCCGCTGTCCAGTCCATCGATCGCCAAGACAACCGGCCAATTGTCCACTGGCTAAGTGAAGCACAAAGCACGCCTGGCACCCTCATTCTAGCAGACGATGGAGAACTTCTCGAGTTGAATGGGCAAATGGAAGATCACGCTTACCCGGTTGGAACCATGGTTCAACTCGAGCGAATTGGATATGGTCGAGTTTTGAGTCCAACTGTCATCCTGTTCAGCCATTCCTGAAGGCGTGGTAAGACTGATAGGGCGGTCCCAACCTCCTCTTGCTATGGCAAAGACTGTTGCAGACCTGAATTTGGATGACGAACACATCACTGTGGGCGTGGACGACACGCTCCAAGAAGGGGCAAAGAGAATGATGAGCATTCAAGGCGGCATCGTCATTGTCTTGAACGATTCAAACAATGTCAAGGGTGTTCTAGGCACCAACCAATTCCTCAAAGCCATGTCACAGGCTGTGGATGCAGGTGAAGCCAAATGCGCTGAATGGATGGAAATGGATTTCCTCAAGGTTCATCAAACGGATACGCTGAAGCATGTTTTGTCAGAAATCAAAAAACGCTCACCACAAGCCGTTGTTGCAGTGGATGAAAACAACGAGTTTTGTGGCTACTTTTCACCATCAGACTACACACAGGCCACGAGTTTGGTAGGAAGCCTTGCTCAACTTGGGCTTTGATTAGGCTACAAGTTTGATCACTCGGCCACAACCAGCGCAGGCGAACCGTAGAGGGCGTTCCTCGCTCAAAACTGCGTTCTTTGTTGAACATGCAGGGCAAGGAATATTCGGGGTATTCATTTGTTGTAGCGCCTCGATTGACGGGCGACTTCTTGGGCTAGCAGCTGCCGAAATCCACCACAGTAAGATCGTGAAGACCACGGCTCCACCAACGAAAAGTGGGGGGTAGGCAAAGAAATGGATGAAGGCCACCATTGGCACAAGGACGAGTTCGAGCATCAAGATTTTTCGCTCACGGGTGCGAGTCATTCGTAAGGCCACAATCAACCCGACCAACAAGGCTACACCTATACCGGCAAGCAGAGGAATAGGGGCATTGAGAGGGGCATTGGTTGGAATAAAACTGAATGTGAAGTCAACGTCTTGGTCAAGGTCTGAACCTTCGATTGAAATTGTCTCGCCCCAAGGAAGTCGAGAATGTGATAGTTTGACCTCTGTGGATTCCAAGACTTTCGGACCTAAGTAAGCTGAGAACCCTGAAGACTCACCTTCGAAAGAGAGGGTCAAATCAGACCACAAAGGAGCTGGTTGGACGGTGATGAAGTTTCGAAGCAATGTCATTTGTTGGTTGATATCGACAAACTCTGAGGTTCGGAACACGAGGGTCACTGGATGGTTCACCACATCTTGTTGGCCGTTCAAATCCAGATCAATGGAAATGGTCTCAAAGTTCCTGAAACTTCCAAGCAGTTCTTCACTGTCAAGACCAAGACCGACGCTTAGGTAATACGAACAGAGACCGGATGATGTCGAGGCACCGGTGAGCATCTGCCGTTCGAATTCATTGATTTCATTTGGTTCAATGCTTCGACTGACCCGCTCATCTTCGGTGACGGAGCCTTCTTGGAAGCTTTTCAACACCGGGGAAAGGTCATTGACATCGTCACCAATGTGGTCAAGTCCCCAGCGCATCCAAAATGCCATTTCGCCACCAAGGGTGATGCTGGTCTCACGTGTGAGCCTAATCGCCCCTTCATCTGGGCTGATTTCGAAGGTACCTACAACCTCAATTGGGCTTCCGTCTCCGTTTGTTTGCAGCGGTTCATCTGGTGGGTAATAGGTCCCAGTCCCACTGTCCGAATCGAATGTTTCGATGGCAAACGAAGCACTGCCTGAAAGCGTTGCACCTCCTGCCTGGAGCACAAGCTCAACCTGCGCATTAACCGTCTCCTCGCCACCCGCTGCGTCGAGCCAAGTCCACGTCACCCGCACGCCGTCCCCTTGAGAGGTCTCGATTGGGTCGCCGCTCAGCAAGTTTCCATTCACTCGCATGTTCAAGGAATCCGAGTTTGAGAGGATTTTAGTGCCCCAATAGGAATCAATCACAACTGAAAAATAAACTTCCGACCCTTCTACTTCTGGATCTTGCAAAGTCAGGGAAAGGAGAGGCATCTCGCCTTCGATGTGGGAATCTGCATCCTCGCTCCCCCACTGGAATTCTAACTTAGCGTCACCCGTTGGAAGGCTAAAAACAACGGTCTGGGCGGTCAGCGTTAACACGACATTGCTCGAAGAGGAAATTGAAGTCGCCTCTACATCGATGTCAAAGGTCAGCGTCCCCGTGCCTTGTGCGAGGAATGAATTTCCTGCTGGTGTTGAGGCGCTGTAGGTTTGGGAACCAATTTGGAGCGATGCGGTGGCATTGATTTGAGCGCCTGCTGCGTCGGTGACCTCGTAAGCCATGCTCAGGCTCCATGTCGAGGCAGGCACTGTACCTGGCCAGACTTCAGGCAACGACCACGTCCCTACCGTTTCTTCGGAGGCGACGGCATTTGCAATCGTTTTTGTCATGGTTGTTTCGCCTAAATCTTGGGCGAAGGGTGACAATGTACCGCTGCTATCCGAACCGATCAAATACAGATTTTGCGAGATTGAATCACAGCAAACGATGGTGTCTTCGGCTTCGGCTTGGCCGACCAAAGAGGAGTTCATTGGTGCGAGGATCGCCACTAAAAAGATCGAGGCAAAGAGCAAAGGGCGCCACGACATCAACATCACTCAACTCAACGAAAACGACATGGCTCATAACATACACGCTGATTCGTGAGTTAATGTTCTCAAAGTGCCTTTTCCAAAAGGGCTCCGAGTTCTTTCTCGAACAGTGAGACCACTGCTTCGCCAACCTCGCCTTGGAGATCATCGGGGAGCAATCGAAGACCAAGGCGTGTAGCAGCCCTTGTCGCCTTTAACTCGGCGTAAACCGTGCGTGCCTTGGTGTGGAAGTAGTAAGCAACAGCCTCCTTAATTTCGGCCTTAAGTTCTGGGTCTTCGTCGACCTTGTTGCGAATGTGGGCTTTGAGTTCGTCCTTGACCAGATCCCTGAAAGCCTCAATGACGAGGTCTTCTGTTGACATCAATTCTTGCACTTGGTCACGAATGCTTCCAGTGAGAAGTCGCTCAATCGCCATGGTTCAGCGAAGAGGCTACGCCGTTTCAATCCGTCGATGGGCCTGATGGGGTCAAAGCACCATGAACGATGAAGAAATCAGCCAACTTAGAGGCATGGAGTTTGGCCTCGTCTTTCCCTTCTGGCCAATCCTTCATAGCAAGGTGAACCTGACTCACAACATCAACAGGGTGATCGCCAACTAAAAGTCGGTGCCAAACAAGTTCTTCCAAACGCGGAGTTGAAAGGTTTGAGTTGGTGAGTGTAGGTAAAACCAATTCTGAAAGCGCTTGAGTCCTTGCATCAACATCCATTTTTGGCCATGCCTTGGAAAGCCTCGATAGCATGCGTTGTGAAAGATGAGGGATCATCGACTCAGAAGGCGATGGGACCTCAGGCAACGCAACAACTCGCAAAGATCCTTCACCACTTAGCAGGTCTCGAATAGCGGTATGCACGGGATCAAAAGTGGTATCTAGAGCCTCTCGAAGCCATAACCCAGATCCTGCAAATGGCCTCAACCGCCGCACTCGTTGACCCTTAGGGGCAAGTTCTGCAGCGATGGCTGCACACTGTGCTACAACATCCAAGGCACCACGCCGCTCACTTTTCTTAGAACCAAGTCTGATATTGACTGCAAGGGGTGTGATGTGGATGTATTTTTTTTCTTGGACATCAGATACATCCCAAGTGTCTTCAAAAGGGTCCAAAAACAACAGGCAACCATCGTCGGATTGGTTGGGATGAACCACTTCATCACGTGGCAGAGTGCGATGCGGTGGCATAAACCGCCGGGCATAAGGCAGACCCAAATCCAAGCATGCGGCCTCAATGAAAGCAAGTCCCAAGACACCTACCGCATCTGCAGGTGCATGAATGTGAACCATTGAGGCGGAGCGAATGCTCTCGCAGATGTTCTCAAGCAGGGGACGCGCATCGTTGAATGGAGGGGATGCTAACAGATTGTTCATCGCTGCCACCATTCCAGCGGTGTCGATGGTTGTTCATCAGCCTGCCGAAGCAGAAAAGGGATTGAGGGACTCACTCGACCATCAGGCGGAGTTCGTCTCGCTTGTATCGCCAATCGGATGGGATTTGGCCTTCAGCCTTGTAGTAATTTGCCAATCGGCGAATCTTTGCTTCGGTGATTTCAAGCGAACGCTTGTTGTGAAGATCCTTGTGGTTACCACTGCCGAGGTGGTTGATGATGCCGACTGCTTGGCGCATGAGGTTCATCATGTCTTCAGGGTAGGTGCCCCCGATGTCGTTTTCGGCTAGGACAGCACCGATGCGCTTACCTAGAACGAGGCGAACGTTTGGCACTGCGTGTTGATCGCGAAGAATGGTACCAATGGCTGCTGTGGAATGACCTGCTTTACCAAGGTCTAGAATGAGTTCTGTAACTGCTTTAGCATCGGTGTTTGACCACTCAGGTGCTTCACTCACAAAGGGCCTGCTTGAGCCGCTCTTTCCTTTCCGTGACTTGTACATACGTGCCATAAGGACATCTCCAAGGAAAACGGCGACTTGTCACCCCTTCTTAATCGCTCCGCTTCATAGCCACGCCCAACCATGCTGTCATTCGATGGACTGCCACGCCGAACACCTAATTTCAAAGACGCTGATGTGACTTCGCCAGACGCCCCGGAGTGGACGGCCACTCCCAACCTGGAGCTTGGGCTCGAGCGAGTCCAACGACTGCTCCATCTTGATACACCAGCAAATCTGCTCCAGTGCGAATGTCTTCATCGAACCGTTCGACAATGGTGCCGAATATGTCCCCTTTCCATTTGACATCTGCACGCAGGTGAACGGCCGGCAGAGCATTGGTCGAAGCTAAATCTTGAATCACGGCCTTGGAAAGCGAAAAGCCCCCTCGATCAATCGACCATAATGCCACCTGTGTTCCATCTTTTTCCAAACGGTAGCGAGGCGGCTTGCCTCGTACCTTTAGCGGCTTTACCCAATCATCGCTCTTCATTGTCTTTCGCGCAACGCTGGCAAAGGTATCAAGCAACATGCGTTCATTTTTCCGGCCCCGAGCGCTGAATTCATCGACAGCAGCCCGAACCGCCTCGGTGAGTCGTTCGAGGGCTGCGTGGCTACCTGCACCCTCGCCGCTTCTTGTGTCAATGACATCGATTGTAGCGTGCTCCAATTCCATGCCTGAATGATTGATTATGCGTTTGTAATTGTGGCGATCTACGAGGCGTTGAAACATCCTACGGATTCGGTCCTCTTCGTCACCGCTCCAGTCTCCCGTGACGGGGAGATCATAATGGGCAGCAGGCCAAACTTCTTCCAAATCTCTTGGCACAAGGCCAAGTGGAGAGGTCACCATCACCTCATGGCATGCACTGGTCCCAATCGCACGGATAAAACGTCCATGAGATTTTGAGAGACGGTACGGTTTTCTCGCCGAACAGGGCAACAACACAAGAATGGTATCCAATCCTTCTGGAGCGGTGTAGGTTTCACTCATGAATGATTCCCAATCACTGATCAGAGGGTCGGTTTGTATTGATGCACTGTGGCAAGGGAATGCATGTGTGCGGGCCACATGAGAAGAAAGCAAGCCAGGAACATTCGAGCAGAGGGCGTCATGGCGTCGTAAATGTTCCACAGAACGTGCGCTGTTGAGCGATTGCCGGTCCACAAGCGAACGCATTTGATCGGTCGATAGGGCTGAGCGAACTTCCGCAATGGCGGCCTCCCAGTGCCCAACTTGATCGTTCATGGAAGCAGATTCACCCATGGATTCGACAGGATGGCGTGGTCCATTCCCAGTCAAAAGAACCCCTGCTGCAGTTGCCTGCCTGCTTCTTGACAGGTCAAAAAGGTCAACACCGAACCATGTGAGAAGCGCCACGTTGTCTGGACCACCAAGGCCAGGTGTCCAAAGAAGGGCTCCTGGAAATTTGCGTTTGAGGACAGTGATTGCTTCAATCAATCGACCCGGTTGTGATGCAAGTTGCAACGCATCCACCAAAACCACGACATCAGGTTTGAGCATTGGGTCTGTCAATGCGTCATCGTGGTTCAATCGCTGCCATGAGACTGGAAGCAATTGGGCCGTTCCAGCTGGCTCGCCTGCATCTGCTTCATCAAGCGAGGGAGGAAGCACATGGCCGACAGAGACTGTCCATTCTGGTGATGGAGCCTCAAAGTCGGGTGGGGAAAGTGGTAGCCTGCTTCTCATTGACAACGTGGATGGAATGGTGGTCGTGCTCGTCGATTCGAACGGGGCAAGCGCCGCATCAACATCGATGTCTCCATCCAGAAGAACGAGAGCGGGTGTGAAGGCAACTGGATGCTTACGGTCACCCAAAGCCCATGAACGAGCAAACCTATGCCGAGCGATAACGCTGCGTCCCAACCCTTCGCCCATGGCTTGGCCTGCGGCCTTTGCTTCTTGAAAGATTGGAAGCAAATCATGCCTTAAGTTGAAAGCAAGTTCCCAACAGCAACCGGCATGGACGGCATGGACGCAACCCTTCGTGCCATCATCTTGGCATTGGTGCTCGTCCTCATGACGGTGGCTTCCCCATTAGCAACCTCGGCACAAACGCCTGAAACCAGCCAAGAAACTGTGCGTGATGGACGGATTATTGGAGTCCTCACGATCCCTGACCAAACCTATGAGCGCACATGGCAGATGAAGCAAGGGGAATGGACGAGTTTGAGCGTTGATTGCGATCAATGCAGCGTAATGTTAGAACTCGATGGGGTCTCGACAGGCGTCACTTCAACGCTGAATGAACAGGCGGATGAGGATCAAACGGCTCAAATGACCATCACATCACCCATTCAGGAATTTGTCTCGTATTCCCTTGTTGAAACAATTGACGAAGCCAACCCGACCGTTCGCCCCAGTCCGGGAGAAGCAATAGTGTCTTCACAAGCATGGATGTGTCAAATTGAGAGCGACTGTTTTGATGCAACTCGGGGTTTGGATTCAATTCCCTCGAGTGAATTTGACTCCGAACAGTTCTTGACTGGCATACTCCAACAAAACCAAGCTGAATTTATCGCCGTGCCAGCGACAAAGGGTCAGACTTTGGAATTGAAATTTTCACACTTAACCGGGGATGTGGAACTCCAAGTCTTTTTCCAAAACGAAACTGAGACGCTGATGAGTCAGGGGCTTTCACACAATGTCCCCTTGCCAACCAACAGTCCAACAGACTCTGAGTATTGGACCGCAGAAGAGGATGGTCGATTCATCATTAAAATCTCAAGTCAATCGCCGGAAACCGCCTACGCATTGATGCGAACCGTCCACCTCAACGAGCAAACATCGCCCATGATTGAACTTGGTTCAAGCCTCGTCTTGCATGGTCATCATTCCAAAGCCGTCGTTGTCGAGACAAATGACACGTTTGCACTCACCATCGAACCACTCTACAGAAACTTCACAGGCCAGATTGAGCAACTCGTTTCAGGATCATGGTTGACCGCCACACAAATGGAATTCACGCATTCAGAAGCAAGCCACCTCTACCCCTATCCAAACGCTTCAGCCTTCAAGATCTCAATCGATGGTGAACGGTTCGCCTTTGAGTTGAGCGGCAAGTCTTTTGCAGATCTTGATTCTGGACAAGATGCACCGACTGTCCGCCCATCAAGCAACAATGTGAGCAACAGTTCATGGCCGCAACTTTACCCCCCCGGCGATGGGATTGAGGGGGAACTCACATTGGCGATTCATGACACTGCTGATGTGTTCAAAATCGAAGTGACCGGATATGAATCATCAATCCATCTGATCCAAGTCAAGGTGCACAGTGAGCAGTTGGAACACCTCCAACTCGAATTGTGGGACATCGACCAAACCACTTGGGAAGTGGTTGATGAACGAGTGGTCCAGCCGGTTAACGGAAAGTTACAAACTGCGTTGGAACTTCAACCTGGAACCCATTTTGCCCGAATAAGCCACGTGGATGTTGCCAACGCCACCAATCACAGTTGGGGGTCGAATGTCGACCGCCTACCGTATGTGTTGTCGACAGCCTACACGATGATTGACGAAGGTGATGAACCCTATTTCCCACCCGATGATTCAACAGTGAAATGGGGCGAAGTAGCACGGTGGGTGATGGGTCTTTTGTTCCTAGTGCCTTGCCTTTACTTTGCATTGATGTTCTCGGCTAACAGAAAACTTGCCCAAGAGTTGTCCATCAAAACTGCACAACTTCAATGGTTCAAGAGTCAGATGGATGCGGGACAAGAAGCCCCTGCCAAACTTCGTAAATCGCTTGACCGTTCCCTCCAAGCCATCACCCAGCTCGACTGGTCGACGGCGTGCGATACTTGGGGCCCCACTGATGTCGAACATCGTACCGATGGACTGGCGATGGCCGTATGGCGACTTGACCCAAGGCTCGCTAAGCAAGAAGGCGCATTGCCAATCATGGTGGGGATCCACATCACACAAGGTAATTGGGAACTTGCAGCACTCCGATTTGATGCCCCAGAAGGTGAAGGGTGGACGGTGGGCCAAGTCGAGCCAAAATTCCTCCACAGAGGGGAGGAAATCTTTGTTGACACCATGCGCGAAGGCAACCTCACATTCCTCACCCTTGAATTGCAGGGCAGTGCTTCAGCGGTTGACATCGAAATGAATGGACGTTGCAACGGTGAAGCAATGGCGGCGAGGATCCCTCGCACGTTGCAAATGATGAGCCAAGAGGAAGAATGATCAGGACCTTCGGTCCGATGCGTCTTTTTTGATTCGGTCGATGAGATCCTTTGGGGCTAGCGAGGAGCGAAGTTCTTGCAAAGCCTTCTTCGATTTCTTGTCCACCTTTTTTGGCATGTGCAATTTAACCAAGACAATCACATCACCCCGACCACCAGAACGGCGCCCTGGCAGCCCTCTTTTTCGAATTTCAAGGGTGTCACCAGAGTTTGTTCCTGCTGGAACTTTGATGGTGAGGTTTTTTCCATCAAGGTGATCAAGCGAAACCGTGGTTCCAAGGACAAGGTCTGCATATCCAAGAGGCAAGGACATGATCAAATCAGGTCCAGAGCGCTCAAACCAAGGATGTTCTTCAACTTCGATTTCAATGAACAAGTCGCCTTGTTGACCTTTGCCTTTTGGTGCAGGCTGACCTCTGCTTCGCATACGAAGTCGCGTCCCTTCTTCAGTGCCAGCAGGTATAGAGAAGCGAAGTGTGGTCATTTTCATGGTTTGGCCTGTGCCATCACAAGGTGAACAGGAATGCGCTGCTGTTTGGCCAGCACCGTTACAAGTAGGGCACTCTCGAACCACGTCTTGCACGAAAGGTCCAACTTGTTGTCGCATCCGAACACGCCCTTGGCCACTGCAGTCTGGACAAGTTTGGGTCTCTCCCCCCTCTGCACCAGTTCCATCACAGGCGTCACAAGGTGTTGGAAGTTCCAATTCCACTTCCTCACTGCTTCCAGAATAGATGTCTTGTAGTGACACAGTATGGCGAATTCGGATGTCATTTCCACGCCGTCGTGAGGAGCGTCCGCCTCCGCCCCCAAACATGCTGGAGAAAAAGTCGCCTCCGAGAATGTCCTCCAAATTGATGTTAAAGCCCCCGCCTCCACCAAATCCACCAAACGGTGAACCACCTGGACCATTGTGTCCGAAGCGATCGTATTGAGCGCGTTTCTCTTGGTCGGAAAGAACGGCGTATGCCTCTTGAATTTCTTTGAATTTATCTTCAGCACCATCTTCGGTGCTGCGGTCGGGGTGGTACTTACGAGCAAGGCTCCTGAAGGCGTTTTTCAAATCCCCTTCACTGGCATTTTTTTCAACACCGAGAACTTCGTAATAGTCACGCTTGTCAGACATCACCATCACCCGTTAGGCAAGCCTGTGGCAAGACCTCTTTCAACCTTGAGTTGGAAAGAGGCCGTCATACATCAAGGCCACAGTGCAGGCAGAAGCGCTCTCCGGGAGTGACTGGTTTTTGACATCCTTTGCAAAGTACACCCTGAGGTGCTTGTGGTTGGACCATAGGTGCGGAGGTTGCGATTGGAGTTGAGAGCATGGCCATTGATTCAATGCTCGTTGCATTTTGGGATTGTTGTGGCTGATCCCATGCATACACTTTCTCTGACTCGGTCATAGGACGGGATTCTTCAATCACTTCGCCTGATGCTGTCACCGTCGAATCGACACCCCCTCCATCGCTCACCGAAGTGACTTGCAACGTTGTATCCTCTGATGCGCCTGCGGCGCGGATCGGTGCCACGGGCCGTTGTGCAGTGACAGGGTCTGCCTTCGCTGCCGCTGCTAAACGGGCTTGTTGTTTCAAACGACGCCGGTCTTCCGAGTCACCGCGACCAAAGAGACCAGAGATTGAATCGAGGAGCGAATCCATGGGTGATTTCTTCCGCACGGCCCCGATGGTGGAATCGATGCCTTGTTCACCAAAAGTTTCCGTCCCACTCACCCTACGGTTTGCTTTCTGGATGTGTGCGGCGTCCATCAACATGGTAACGTCGACACGCTCGTCTTCACCAAGCGTCATCTCTGGTGCCTCTCCATCGATGCTCGAGACTTGGCCACGAAGTTTCAATTGCGCCTCAGCAGAAAGTTCCGAACCAAGTGCAGCATTGCTTTGCCAAACACCCTCCTCCTCGGCTTCGTAGACCTTTTTCATCTTCTTCATCACCTGAGAGCGATGGTATTCATGGTCCTTAACCACCGAAGACTTTCGCCATAACACCAGGCCAAGGACCAGTGCGATTGCGTACCAAGCATACATCAGCGCTGGTTCGATCTTGAACATTTCACGAAGCGGGGAAACGGTGAGATGGATTAAGGCCATCAACAAAAGAGGAAGGGCTGCGACACCTTTCGAGGTTACACTCCGTTCGTTCCCCATGCGCTCTCTTCCTTTGCTTTGCACCTTAATTGATGTATGTTCCCGTGGATTGCGTCTGAGGTTAACGATCTGAAGCAGCCCTACCTTTCCGCAAAAAGCCGTCGAGTAAACCAATTGAGAAACTGGTGTGAAGAAGAACCATGCAGATTGGAACACCAAGCATCAAGGAAGGACGTCCAAAGCGCAGCATCATTCGAACCCCTTCCAATAAGAGCACGCCCGCATAGGCAACTATGGGTACGCAAGCATAGACTGGAGTGATGAAGGCGAGTGCAAATGTCGTGATGAGGCCGAACCACGGTAAGTATTCGCGAAAACTCAGGCGTTTTGGATGTTTGAGAACTGTTTTTGTTCGCCAAAAACCATAGCGGTGTCCCATCCTCCACCACCGGGAAAGGTCCGTTCGTTTTGTCATGTGAACCGAGGCGTTTGGCGTCCGCCAAAGCGCATAGCCCTTTCCAGCCAGGCGCATCGATAAGTCACTGTCTTGGCTTGAAATGAATGATTCATCCCAACCGTCCACGTCTTCGATTGCTTTTCGTGAATGAAGAACAAAGGCTGGAATCCGGCATGGCGATGCCCTCTCAAAAGCATCGAATTGCCCCCCTCCGCTTCCCAATGGTGAACTGAGGGTTGCCTCAACCCATGTTTCAATTCGTCCTAAGTCACCCTCACGGGGCAACACGCGACTCCCAAGTGCGGCGAGGGGTTTAGCCTCAATTGCAGCGATGCGCTCCCATTCGGTGGCTAAAGTCTCGAGATGTTTTGGAGCGACAGTGCTGTGCCCGATCAACTCAAGCACGTGAGTGGCTTCATCCGGAAGCATTGACATAGCTAAGTTTCGCCCTTGTGCAACAAATTTCCCTGGATTGTGGTGCAACTCAATGCTCGGCCCGCCCGTTTTTTCAGAGCGTTTAGCTGCTTCGCGTACCAGTTCTTGGGTCCGATCGGTCGAGCCACCATCAAGCACGATGATCGAATGAAGGTCCGAAGGGTATGACTGTTCAATCAGAGAGTGAAGACACGCTGCAATGTATTTTTCTTCATTCAACACGGGCAGGACAGTCACGATGTTCGGTGTGAAAACTGCCCCCATGAATCATGCTGATGATTGGGGATTTTCACCTCTTCGCTTTCAAAGACGAGGAAAGGCATGTTCATGTGCACCATGCCCACAGCCACCATCATGGACCAACCTCTTGTCAAACTCAATGGCATAGATGAGGGAGTTTCCATCAAGATCATCACTCGACTTGAAGGGGCTGACGATCCGAACAAAGTGGCCGATGCTATGCAGGCATTGTTTCCTGAATTCCCTCTTCCAACAGAAGTTGTACAGCCACAATTTGGATCTGCCACTGTGCAAGAATGGTCCGCAGAAGCCATACCAATAGGTAAGTTTCTCATTCTTCTTCATACCCAACGAATCCTTGACACTGCATTGGATGCGATGGGGCGTAATATGAAGGAAAACACAACCCAATTTTCATTGTCTCGGCAGGCAGCTATCGTTGGAAAGGTCGCTTTTCCTCTCCCTGATGAAACGCCTCTTGGTGGCACAATCGACGTCCACCTCTCAGCACCAAACTTGCTCGATTGGCTTCATGCTGCCACATGGCACAAAGGACGAGATCATGTCCCCAGAACATTGGATGATGAACGGGCAATGGCGAGGGATGGAGAAGCCAGCACCTGGACTTAATTCAGATGCCCGAGGTCCAAAAGGGCCGCTGCAATGTGTTGGTCTGAACCCGTGAAATCAAGAATTGAACTGCTATGGACGGTGTGCCACTCAACTCGATCGTGTGAAGTCCAGCGCTCTTTGACCTCGAATGAAGGAAAATCCCCATCAAAGGTGCACAATATTGCATTCAAAGCGATGGTGACTGATGGAAAATGATGCCACCAGGTCCCAATGCTTTCTTGAGCTTGAACCATCCAACCAAACTCTTCATCAATTTCTCGTTCAATGGCGGAATGCGGGGTTTCTTGAGGTTCTAATTTCCCACCAGGAAATTCCCAAGTCCCAGAATGTGCCTCATGCTCAGCCCGCCGTGCAATCAAAAACCGTCCATCGTCAATGAAAACTGCACCTGCAACAGACATCACGGGTTTGTGAGCCATTCGGGCAAGAACTTGATGCACCACGTTCATGCTTTTTTCGAATGGATATGTTTCCGCTTTAGGGAGGTGTAAAAAGAAGCATGGCACCGAAGTATCACCAAGCGCTTGCAAACTTCGATAGAGGGTCTCATTGCAGATGTAGGTCCCAGCATCATAGGATACCTGAGCATCTGTATGCCAATTCTGAAGCCACACATTGATTGGCGCAGTGCTCATGAGGTCCCCCTCCCCGGAAAGTGGCATGGATTGTTCCTGACGTCCACTGTTGTCAGGCATCTCCATGTGCAGCAGGTCTTGGGCTCGCTGTTCAAGGTGAGGCGTCGTGCATGTACCGCATACGCCAATGTGGAGAATGCCATCCCATTGTTCACCCTCAGCAATTCTTTGCGCTGTTCTCTGACTTCCTTTTTGGTCCACAGTTAGAATTTCTCGTTCCAACAGCGTGTGAATTCTAGCATCGGGAATTTCGCGTTGGGAAGACCAAGGATCTTCACACAACATAGATTCCTCCAGAGCCAAGACGGCATCCTGAGAGACATTGACGTTGGAGGCACCAAACGGCTCAAACCCCGTGACAAGAATCCGCTTCACGGTGGCCCCTCGAGGTGCCAGTTTTTGAGTCCTCACCCCGTTTCCATGCGTCATCTTGACAAAGAGGGAGACCCACCGAGGATTACAGCGAAGGGGGGATTTTGGTGGAAGATATGGTTGTACAGTTCCCTGCGCCCGAAAAAAACCAAATTTCCGACCGTCGAGAAGTGAGGTTCTTTCGAGAAGTTTGGCGTCAAATCACCTTCGGTGTTGGGGCATGGGGGACCTTGAGGCCTCTCGTTGCCGCTTTGCTTGCTGCAGTCCCGTTCCTCTTCCTTGGCCAGCACTTTAATCGACAACATCGTCGAGGATTTGACTGGTTCTTGCTGCAAATACCCTTGGCGTTAACATTGGTTCTTTGGCTGGGGCTATGGCTGTTCTCCATCTATGATGCGTGGTCAAGTGCCACGAAATTTGGCACAGAAACCAATGCTTAAGGGCGCCAAAGTTGATTGGTGCAAGAGATTGAACCATCGGCAAGCCCGACCATATCATCGAGGTCGTCTTGATCAAACTCTGTTGGCAAATCACCCGAAATGAAGGACCCAACTGAACGTGATTCAATAGCCCAGTACATGACTGAGTCTTCGTTATTCGAATGGCCTTTGTTTTCAGAATCTTCATGATCTGCGGGTGATGTGTAGACGAGGTTCACCAAACCAAGCAGGTGGCCTGCTTCGTGAATCACGACGCTGTTTTCAACTTCTTCTGAAGATGGACGGCCAAAGAATCCCTCTGCTTCATCGACAGATTCGCCAAAGATAGCAATCGTCGAAGCATCAACTGCGACGCCAAGCACGTTGTCATCCTCATAAGTGTTGGAAGGGAAGATGATTTGCCATGTCAAAGTGGAACCGTCACGGACATCAGCGTCCTTTGTCGCCCACCCGCGATCCCGCACATCCTGAGCAGTCCATGACCCCTCATGCTCAAAATCAGTGAGCGCAAAGACAATTTCAACGCCCCGAGGCTTATCACACACTTGCTCCAATCGTTCGGCAAGCATATCCGTACTGCTGCTTTCAGGTTTGTGGCCAGTTTCGTAATCGACTTCGATCACCAGTTTGGTGTAGGTGCTTCCATCAAGGCAAGCAAGAGTTAAGCCGCCAGGTATGCCTTTTTCATTAAGCAATTCCTCAACAAAGTCAGAACCGCCAAGACAGCCTGACATGGCTGGAAGAATGAGCAACGCCATCAATGCGAAACCAAACGATTGTTTCCCCTTCATGTCAAGTCCTCCATTTCCAACTTTTCAAACCCATGCATCACCAATCTTCTGGAATTTCCAGTGGTGAAAAGAGTTGACCTGGACCCTGTGCACGAGCAAGTTGGGAGCGTGAAAGTGCTTCCCAAGGACGCAACGCCAACAACCCCTCTGCCAAGGTCGCTTCAATCTCGACTAATGTCACACGAATGAGGGTCGAAAGGATATCCATTCGATCTTCATCAATGATTTTGAAGATTTTCTCAAGATCGAATGTGGCGCTAACATCCCCTTCAGCCCCTTCTTCAATGGGCCACGGGGTGGTAATCCGCTCGTTAAAAACTTGCCCTGTGGCTTCGATGTGGGCGTCAAGCGAGCGAGACAGACCGGCGATGTGACGACCAACCACGAGGCTGACTTCGATCAGCGGCATGCTAAGTTGATTGATGAGATTGACAACTCGCTCTTGCATGGTAACCATGCCTTCGACGGCCGTATCCGGTGCATCTGACATCGACACAAGCCTCACTTCATCATGGATTCGACGTATTGCCAACCAAAGTGGTTCCATTGCTCTTGTGTCCAACCTTCAGGAAGACCCGTCGGAGGAAGTGGGGGCGGAGGTCGCTGCTGGGAAGTGGAGGGTTGTGCAGGTGCTGTGACAGGTTCAGCGGCTGCAACTGCAGGTGCGTTATGCGGTTGTGAACCCTCTAGGAATACATCGGGCACATTCTTGGCCTGGTTGAGGTCCTCCAATACAGATTCTGTTTCGTCTGTCACACCGCCTTCAAGCTCTTCGACTTTCATCCTTCGAGTCATGACAAGCATCCACATGGCAAATGATAGTGAAACGATTGCAACAAGGTAGAGGACGATGGCGAAGGTGCTCTCAGATGCTTGTTGTGCAAGTGCGTCGCCATCACGCACCGTTTCGCCTTTGACAATCAATGGATCAACAGTACGGCGGTCCATTTCGACCTCATCCACGAGAACCAGAACACGGTATTCCACTGTTTCGCCGGGGCTAACATCGGCCATTGTGGGCAACTGAGTTTCCGTCAGTCCACCCGCTGATGCTACGACATCGCTTCTTGCCACTTCTGCCCAAAAGCCACCTTCAACAGCACGCTGTAGGACGAAAGCGACATCGCCCTTTCCACCTTGGTTGAGAACCATGACGTTGAGGTTGACTGCTGAGCCTTCGACAGGAGAAGGATTGCTCCATGACAATCGTGTGTCTTCATGACTCAAATCCATGGACGGTCCAACAAGCGCCAACGGCCATGAGGCAATCGGCGTGTTGATCGAGTTGTCCATTGTGTCAAATGGATTGCCGGCATCATCGGAGCCGGAAACCCAGACATCAACGACATAGGACGGCAGCAGGACAGTTGCTCCGGAATCAGTGAGATCGAGTGTCCCTGTCCAGAAGAATTGGTCGCCAAATGGTGTTGTTTCAGGGAGAGGAACGCTGCCACGCGAAATTTCTGCCTCACCTGCTCGAACCCTGTAGTGAAGAACTGCCGGTTCGTTGAGGTCGAATCCATAGTCGTCAATGGTTTCGAGCATCACCAGCAAGTCGCCTGCTTCACCGATTGATAGGGGTGAACCAGAGGAGACTTCCTCCAGCGAAATGGCTGCAATCGTTGGTCGAGTGCTGTCAACAGCAAGGCGAACACGCGGAATGATTTGTGTTTCGTCCATCGCCAAACCAGGTAGGTCATCCATGTCCAAACGGAGGTCAAGATGACCGGAACGAACGGATGGGACCAGCAGGTCGAGGCTGAATTCGCCAGCCTCCCTTGTCGAGGTTCGCCAGGTGTGGTCATAATCGCCAAACACGACATCAAAGGCCCCTGCGGGAGCGGGCGTTTCATCCTCAGAGAAGAGGACTCGACCGCTGACGCGGAGGGCTTGCCCAGCACCGATGAGCGTTTCTTTGAATTCGTCATTGTAATGGTTTGTTCCGTCGCGGAGTTCGACCGCTCGGATGTGACCGTCCATCGTGTCGAATCTGAAGTCATTGTCCAGACTCCATGCATCATTGCCTAATCCTGCTTTGGCTTCGAAACACGGGGTGACCTCGCCTTCATTGCATGGCAAATCGGTGACCAAGATTTTAGGAATCACTTGGTTTTCTCCGTTGGTATCGAAACTTTCAGGGAACGTCCAAGTCAATTGGAACCGTGCAAGGATCTTGATGATGCTGTTGTTGTTTTCGTCGAGTGAGACTGAGGAGTACAAATTGGACACTGCTATGTTGTTTGAACCAGATTCCATGACGGCTTGGGGCTCACCATTTTCATCGGCCATCAGGGAGATGAACACCGAAGTATCATCGTCGTCATAATCTCCACCAAGAGCAAGTTGGACATACTGGATGTCTTGCCAACCATTGCGGTCGGAAAGAACAATTTGAGCGGAGTATGGAATACCTGGGTGCAAAGCAGCTTGGTCATCGTGGCCTAAAATGGTAGAATTATCCAAATCCAATTGCGGTTCGAATTCGACACGAATTTTGTAAGTTCCCAAATCATTGTCCCAATCAGGTTGTGTTTCGCCAGGGGCGTAACCGCAAGGCTGGCTTGAGTCTGGGCACACAGGTCCACGGCCCATTGCGACAGCATTGTTTTGTGCGTCTTTTCCTGTGACGTAATAGGAGACGCGTTGACCGTGAGTGAGCATTGAATCGTCAATGAGTCCTTGGAAGATGTTGAGGCCACCCGCTTGAATCTCAGGAGAGGAAAGCGTCTTTAGTTCATATTCATCTTCATTTGGCAGTCCGTCAAAGTTGTAATCACTGCAACCAATCGCCGAACTTGCTTTGCATCCAATCCAATAATGCAGAGTGATTTGATTTGGTGGATCAACCGAATCTTGAATGACAACACCAAGGGACTGGCCTCCTGGTGCAGGGGGTCCAGCGTGGCGTTCTTCGCCATCACCGGGAGTTGATGAAAGGACAAGTGGTGAATTACCATCCAACACTAAACGCATCGAATTGTAACCGGGGTTGGCATAGGTGGACCCGTTCGGTAAATCTGCAGCTATGACGTAGAACACCATACCACCGGGGGCGGATTCCATAGGTGAGGTGAAGGTGATGTTGTACCTTCCAAATGCTGGATTCTGTTCTGTGGCCAAGACCACAGGTTCGCCAATCGGATCTCCATCATAGGTCACATTTTGCCCAATAATGGTCAAGTTGAACTGTCCGGCGAGGGGGGATAGTTGGGAATTTTGGAAGTGAATACCTCCGGTGAAAGTGAGGTTGAAACCACCTCGAACCCAATCGAGATTGTACAGTTCCCTCGTGCCTTCTTCATAGATACGAAGCCCATCGAGTTGGATGTCATTTTCCACTACCAAATCAAGGGAAGGCGTTTCCCAAGCGGCAACAGCCAGTCCGAGTGCATCTTCAACCGAAATCAGGGCTTCTGTTCCCGATTCATCATCCCAACTCCAATCGATGGTCATCGGCATCCGAATTGAGACAACACCTAATGCATCAGTTGTCGAAGTGCAATTTGTAGCGTCAAAGACCACAATCCCACCACCATCACTGACCACAGAACACACATCACCGCGTTCCCATGAAAATGCAGGATTTTCACCGTAGGAATTGCTCAGCGCCACCAAAGCATCTGTGACATAGTCAACATCATCGCCAGGTGCAACGCGGGTGATGAGGTTTCGATAGACACCATCAGGAGCGACCATACCGCCCTCCAGTGAAGCATCGACTGCCCGAGTTTGCATCTTGTAAGCAATATCGATGTTGGAAATTTTCACCCTTCCCGAACTCGCTGCTTTGACTGCAATTGGAATCAAAACATCGCCCTCGCCGTTTTCAGGGACTGCAGCATTGAACGCTGCAATCAGTGTTGGTGCGAACTTCACATCCACCGAGACGACGGATTCATCGCTTGCTTCAACAGCAGATTCATTGAGGAAAAGCAGGGATTCCCAATCCCAAACTAAGTCGTTACCAACGTCAAGTTGAGGCCGGTCAGGATAGCCCTCTTCGTACTCGAGGAGCATTGTATCAATCATCGGTGTTACGGAGGGGTCGCTTGTTGACATGCTCACAGCATATCGAACGATTGAACCGGCTTCATCGGCAGAGAAACTGACTTCTTGGCCATTGACTGCAGGCAACCATGTGGAACCATTGTCGTTGGACACCTGGACTTGGAGTGATGTGCCAACAGGTGTTGTTGAAACCCACTGTGGCCGGACCTTTCCGACCTTTGTACCGGCCGTTAACGGGTCCGATGTCCATGAGCCACTGGCGACGTAAGTCGTTGCCATCTCGACATCGACCCACCAAGAAACTGCGGTTGAACCGATGAGTTGAGCTTTCCAAACGAGGTTGTTTCCGGGGTAGGCAAAGTGAATTGTTTCATTGGAAACGACCGATTCCCAATGGGTCCCATTATCTGCAGAGATCCAATAATCAACTCGATCACCTGTGGAGGCCGCTGACCAATAGGTCTGCATGTTGGCCGCGACTATGTTTTCGCCGGAAGTGGTCACTGGACCGTACCATGTGGTCGTACCTGGAGCTGGTGTTGTCTCGTATTGCCAACCTGTGCCGTATTCTCGATAATAAAGGGTCGAGGAGGACCAAGTTGAGTATCCACAATCAACGGTAACGAAGTGATTTCCATCGTATTGTAAGCCATATCCAAGCGCTGAAATCAAACGGGTTCCAAGTTGGGGGACGAGGGAAGTCGAGGTGCCGGAAATGGACCAGGCTTCGAGTTGATCTTTGTCTTGGCTCGTCGAACCTTTTTGACATCGCATGAAGAACGTGGTGTCATTCACTTCGAGGCCACGCACTTGCTGTCCGGTTTTACCACATTCGAACGAGGACCCTGATGAGGAGGAATACGAGTACATGTTTGAACCACGTGTGTATTGTCCATCGGCTGCATCTGAGAAAGTATAGGGAACAATCCGTCGCTGGGTGTTGTGGACAATCCAAACTTCTTCTGTTGTGCGATCATAGGCAATAGCAGTGTAGTCCGAATATTGTGGAGATACATCATAGGTATCGAGGCAAACCCAAGTGTCGTCTCGAGAAATATCCATTTCCACAACACGGTGATATTGTGTCGGGGCAGAAGAACTGTAATGGTAGCGGTATCCTGACAGAATCGCAAACATTCGTTCATCGTCAGTGACCGCCCAATCTCGGAATCCATACGAACCGTAGTAGGTGCTCGGATGAAGGAAATTGATGTTGCAAGAGCCTTCATCGAGGTGCAAAGTGGATTCCCTCGTGAGGTTATTCGGGTACAGCCGCTGGACGATGTTGTTGAAATTCGATGAACTCCAAGTGGACATGAACACCCAATCGTGGTGTTGAAGAATGGCTCCCTGGGATTGTTTCATCAACGCAGCACTTGTTTTCAGAGTCTGTTGGGAAAATCGGCTTTCGGTAGCGTTCGAGGTGTGTGGCTGCCTGAGCGCATAGGAACCATTGTCCAACCAAGCATCGGAATTCGGGTCTGTAATTTCGTCGTAACCATGTGAGAAGAAGGCTTCAGTGGTGTTCTCGAAGGCGAGGCTTAGATCACCGCTACGAGCATCGCTGGAGGATGCTTGGCCTGCCATCCAATCTGATCGATCGTCATCGAGAATTTGTGACCAGCCGGTGGCTGATGCACCTGAAAGTGTCATGGTCACATCCGTAATTTTTGCACCCCTTGGCAAGGCGATTTCCGCACCTGCGTCGGGATTTCCACCTTGATAGAGAGCAACATATTCAGTTGAGCCATCAGCGAATTCATAGACGTGGCGAGCGACGCCTGACGCTTCGGCGGGTTCCACAATCACATCTGCGAGAGGTGACATTGGTGAGAGAACCATGATGGCAAAAAGCATGAACATCACGCCGCGCCCGGATGAAATATTGTCATGCATGACGCGTCCCATGCCTAGGCACAGGAGAGGGAGGCTTTAGACAATACGCCGTCGTGTCAGTCGGCTTACTCAGCCAGTTTGGCGTGAATCATAGCGAATCGGAGAGGAATCGCCCCGAACCCCGTCTTCTTCATCGTCGCGAACTTCGAACCAGTCCACCATCCAATCACCATCGGTATCCCAGTTGGTTGGATCTGTTCCTTCGGCAATGTGATCGTTGTCGTAATCCAAAAGATACCATCCAAACTCATGCTCCCCAACAGCACGAACCGGCGCTGTGAATGGTGAACCTGAGTAGTAAATCTCCCATGCATCGGTCCAATTCCCGGCCAAATGCACTTCATCATCACCTGCATCAAGAACGAGGAAATTAGAGTCCTTGTCATCAACAATGTAGGCAAAGCGGATGTCGTTGGAGAAGGATTTGTCCATCTTCAGATAATTTTCCGCACTGGAACCGGTCTCATCAAGGCCCAGCATAGCAGCTCTGAATTGCCACCACTCAAGGACAATTTCGCCGTCATAGATGAGGCCACTCAATCGAACAGCATTTGGTGATGAGAATTCGCTGTCCGTTACGGCATAGAATTCTTGGAAATTGGTGTACGGTTCATAGACACAACCTGCTCCGCTGCAATCCCAATTCCCATCTTGATCCGGGTCCAGATTCGCATCCAAAGGATCTGCTGGGTCCAGTGTGAACCAGGTGTAGGTCAAGTCCGGGCGGCTGAGAATACCATCAGCGCCCTGTTGTGAAAGTGGCAAGCAAGAATTCGTATCAGTGTCGCATTGACCTCCTGTCGCTGCATCAATCCAAACCACTCGGATTTGAAGGAATGAACTGAAGTTGTCATTTGATTCATTCCAAGCCTTGGCGTACTCATACCAATCCGGAATCATGTCGCCATCTGTGTCGTTATCGCTCGGGTTAATCCCGTACTTGAACACCTCACGACCATCGGAGAGATTGAAGTCTCTGTCGTGGGCAACAACAGCTCCATTCGAGACCGTGGTTGCATACGAGATGCTGTCACCGTCTGAATCGTTGAGGTCTGGACGAGTATCGTTATCCCATTCCATCCAATTCGTGAACGGCAAGTCACCGATGCCTGGTTGAACAATGGAAGAGGATGGCGTGAAAACGCGCCCATCCCATGTGCCTTGCCCAGCAGGTATGTCGAACGCAGAGCGGTCGTACCAACCATCCCGGTCACCGTCGTAAGCCACATCCCAAGGATTGATTGGGTTAGAGGCCCAATGGTTGATCGTTGAGGGGTCTTCCATCCCATACACTGCGTAGCAGAATTCCCAACCATCAGGTATCCCATCGCCATCAGAATCGGCGCTTGTTGGGTCAGCGACTCCGATGAGGGTTCGGTTGAAATTGTCAAAATTGTTCTCGTTAATCTTGGTCATCCTTGCCGCACTTTCCGGAGACTTTTCGACGAAATCATCGTAGACAGCATCTTTTGCTTGAACGAGGGTCATACCGGTTTCTTCCATGTAAGCAGACATGGCGTCTTCACCGAAATCAATGATTCCTAAAGCTGCAGGGACGGTGTTTCGTTCGCTGTACTTGCCCCAAGTTCTTGACTCCCATTCACGTAAATTCGTGAATTGTTCTTCTTCGCTGATCGAGCCGTCGTTATTGCAGTCAAAGCTGTCCCCGTCTGTGTCAAGATTGACGTCATTGTCAATCAGAGGGTTCATGCTCCAGCGGTTTTGATCAAGGTCCCATTCTGTAAACCAGTATTCGAAGCCATCGTACATTCCATCATCGTCTGTATCAGGGTTCGTTGGGTCGGTCATACCCAAAAGAATAGAGATAATTGCATTGGGCGGTTCGCCTTGCTGCCACCCATTGAAATCTGTAAGCAATCGCTTGCCTCTGGTTTCTTTTGTAATGAGGATGTTGAACACTCGTTGTGCTTTCTCCGAAGCTTGCTGGGCATCACCGTCAATGTGGAGCAGGGGTGCGTCGCTGGGCTGATCAATACCGTTATCCGGATTGGTGGTCGCTAGAGCAAATTCCTGTGCATCGATGAGTCCGTCTTCATCGCCGTCGAAATTACCATCACCAGCAACGAGTGGATTCAAAGTCCATGTCTCCGCTGAAAGGTTCCAAGCGGTAAAGAGATGCTCGATACCGTCAATCATACCATCTCCGTCCGTGTCGACGTTGTTCGGGTCCGAAGTCCAGCCACTGATGTTAATTTGTTCTTGAGTCAGGAAAGAGCCGAAGGATTCTGTTGTCGATATGCTTGGCCATTGTTGAAGTGCAAATGCTGATCCGACGGTGGTGACAAACCATTGGGGAGAGGAGCGATTGGCGTCCGTCTCGCTGTATTCGGGGGCAATGGCGTTGTACTCCTCCCAATTCGCCATCCCGTCTTCATCTGCGTCCTGCCAGCGATCGCTTGCATCAAGCGGGTTCAGAGTCCATGCATCGGCTAGAATGTCCCATCGAGCAAACCAAATCTCCCATCCATCGGGCATCCCATCGTTGTCTGAATCCGCATTGAGTGGGTCAGCTGCGCCCTTACTCGTGAGTGGTTGTGGTGCAGTAACTGCTCCGGAGGCACGCTCGCCAAAGGAGGCTTCTGGCGCCCCGTAGTCACCAATATTTTGGAATAAATCAGTGCTAAATCCGTCTGGGAGCGGTTGCCCATTCAGGGTTGTGTTGGTGCTGAACAAGTCTGAACGGACGTGGAATTCAAGCCAGTTGACGAAGGCCTCATTCTCTTCAAGAACGCCATCTCGGTTGATGTCATAGCCGTCCCCGTCTGGGTTTTCAAACAAATCAGATCCGTTAAGTGGGTTCACACCTCTCCGCGACGGATCCCAGTTACAGGCTCCGTCTGACTCCCATCCGTCTGGTAGGGAATCACCGTCGGAGTCGACGTTGTTTGGATCTGCAGTGGACCAAGATTCAGCCGCCTCTGCAGTTTCCCCGTGACTTTCAAGCAACAGGCCTTCCATTGCTGCGCCCTTTACCAATGACCATTGGTATTCACACAAATTTGGCAAACCATCTCGGTCTGCATCCCAATTTGCATCATCTGCTCGGTTTGGATCGAGGGACCAATTGTTGCCTCCTGTGAAGCTTGAACCGACCCATCGGCGGTGAGTGATTTCCCATCCATCAGGCATCCCGTCACCATCGGAGTCGAAATTGGTCGGGTCCGTACCGAGGTCACTTGACGACAGGCCGAGGTAAGTTGCGTTGGCAGCAGCGCCTGTATTTTCATCGCAAACGTACTCTAACTGCACGGTATAATGACACCAAAGGTTGCTTTCTTGGTAGAAAAATCCGAAGTACTCCTCACCATCACCAAGACCATCGCCATCGGTGTCACCGACGCGTGGGTTGGTCGAGTTGTAACCCTGAGTGGTTGTTTTGACGTATCTAAATTCGTCCAAGTTCGTCCAAAGGCGTTCTAGGAAACCATCGTCCAATTGATCGAGGTCCAGCCCGTCCCCATCCATGTCAAGAAGGGCATCCCAAGGATCTGTTGGGTCAAGGCCATTGGCGACTTCCCAACCATCCGGCATGCCATCGTTATCCGAATCGTTCGCACCTGGATTCATCAACTCCAAATTGGCATACATCCCTGGAGCAGAGCCAGCAAGGATGGTGATGTTGCCCTCATCGGCAAACCAATTCAGCGTGGTCAACTCACCATAGATGGCCTCTTGGTTTTGCAGACCATACACTGCTGTGTAATCGCCAGCGATGGCCCATAGGCCCTTTTGGGACCCAATGAGAAGTTCGTCACCGGTAGGGAAGATGGAATGGATGTTGTTGAGTTCTCGAGTGAATTTTCCTTCGAGACCTGGATGTTCGAGCAACCCGCTATGGCTGATGGAATTGCTGAGCAAGTCCATACGATGCAAGCCCGATGGCGTTCCAAACCAGACCACTTGAGCGTTGTCTGAATTCGGTCCATCGAGGACCAAAGTTCGAACTTCTGCTGGATTTGCAACCATGCCGAGGGAGAGCGATCTCAATTCATCAATATTGGTTGGAATTGGTGTAGTTTCCGTGGTGTAATGGAAGCGCCATGTGGCTGTAAGGTCGTCGCGCACGGTTGCCGTTTCTGCGGTGATCATCCCACGATCGGTCCCAACAATCAGCATGTTGGTGCCACCACCCACTGCACCATGCGCAATGGATGTCACGCTGGCGTTGGATTCACTAAGCAAGGAGGTAAGTGTGGCTGATAGAGCATAGGTATCGACAATGCTTCCTGCTGAATTGATTTCAATGACCGCACCTGCTCCAGCATCACCTAATGCCACTAATTGCTGGTTTTGTCCTTCAATGTCGAGCATTGCAAGTGCGTTCAAGCCATCGCCCATGCTCCAAGACCAGCCGCTCAATTCAGAGAACGACCCGTCGGCTTGCAGTGGCGCAACCGCAAGACCTGCGCTTGTTGCTAGCGCAAGAGCAAAGGCATCATCTTCATTCTTCAAAAGCAATGAGTCATGAAGTTCTACGCCTTGTGGCATCCATTGATCTGTGTTTGAACCGAGGTCCATGTCAAGGAATGTCAATCCGTAACGCGTGGTCACATAGACATTGGTTCCATCCGTTTCGATGTCACGCACGTCGTAATGCATGACGCTCAATTCTTCAACTGGGGCAGTGAACGAAAGGGGAACCATCGCACTTGTATCATCTCCGGCGCCATAAGCGACGGTCTTCAATCCGGCAATGACAGTGTTGCCATCGTCTTCGTGAACGAGGTATTCTTCGAGTGTGGACAAGGCTTCGCCCAACTTGATTGCTGTCATGGTCCGGCTTACATCCGGTGATACACCTCCGTCACGATTGGCATCCCAGCCATCTTGATCGTGATCGATTAAAGCGTTGGTTCTGTTCAGTGGGTCGAGTCCAAAGTGGACCTCCCAACCATCTGGAATTCCATCTCCAAAAGAAGGGAAGAGTCGTCGAACTGAGAAACCGTCCCAGTGGTATCGGTCTGAATCATCGAGGAGGGGGTCGGTTCCGAGCCACAAGTCCTCATCGACGACATTTGTAGCGTTGGTTGTGCACGCTGAAAGTAAATTGTCGAAGGTGGCGTTTGCACCGGTTGGAATGAAAGGCCAATTGAGTAAAATGGAGCCTTCTGGCAAGGTCGCAGAACACCAAAGTCCATCCAATTCAGTGGTGTGATTTGCCGGTGCCCCTTGTCTGTATTCTTCGGGAGAGGTGAACCGTTCGGTGACCGAAAGCACACCGTCACGGTTGACGTCAAATCCGTCTTCGTCTGGGTCATCTGTGAGATCACTGGCATTCAATGGATCGAAAGCAGGGCAGACATATCGGAGGGTGAAGATGTCAAACCCACCCGTGCGGTGGCACATGTAGGCTTCGTAGCCATCTGGCATACCATCACCGTCAGTGTCAGCAACTCGAGGATCGAGGTAACTTCGGTCCCCTTCAGCGTTCACAGTGCCGGTCAAGCCCCGTGGGAATCCAGAAGCAGTGCAGTTCGCTGGGTATGGCCAACAGTATTCCTCAGTGGCGTTCAAACCGTCTTTATCAAAATCGACGAAGGCATCTGATGCGTCTTCCCGATTCATACCCGGTATGTACACATCTCGACCATCGACAGTGGTCCAATTCATCCATTCTTCGAATAAATTTTCATGGACATCCGGTATTTTGTCACCGTCCGTGTCAGTCGAAGGAGGTCGTTCCCCTTCTGTGGTTTTAGGATGGACGCTGGAAACCGAGGAAATCGCAGGAAATTGCGACATAAAGACGAGGCTCGCCACAACAGCAAGCGTGGTGAGAAGAGTGGTTAGGCTTCGTCGCATAGGAACACCGGGGGCCAAGCCATAGGCTTCGCTAACCTTCAACCTCAAATCGACACTTATGAGGATGATGGAACGATGTTCGGACATTTCTGAATTATGCTGCCCGATTTTACAATCCCAATCCCCTCTAAACACCAGTTTGAATTGAACATAGCAACTGTCAAATGAGCATATACACATCAAATCATAGCGCACTGTTCAAGTTCCGAACGCGCTCCGGTCAAGTTGAGCCCCATGTCGATGAGCATCACACACCTTGGAACCGGAAGTCGAGGCAACTCGACGCTCTTGGAGACAAAGGGTGCAAAAGTGCTCATTGACCAAGGATTTAGTGGTGCTCAGTTGGAGAAGCGACTCAAACGTCTAGGGATTAAACCAACAGAAATTGATTGTGTTTTCATCAGCCACCACCATGGCGATCACGGCGGAGGAGCTTGTATTGTTCAGAAGCGTTGGGGGTTGCAAGTGCTTGCCAATGAGCGCACTGCAGAAGAATTAGGTCTGAATCCAGAGTTGACATCGTACTTTGAGGCGCTTGACATGGTACGAGTAGGTGATGATTTAGCCATTCTACCCGTCCCTGTCCCCCATTCGGGCTCAGATAATGTTGCGTTCGTAGCAAGCCATGGAGGTGAACGGGCAGCCATTATCACAGATTTAGGCTCCTGGACCGACGAACTTGTCAACCATGTGCGCGGCTGTGAGCACATCGCGATTGAAGCAAACTATGACCATGACCGACTCATGAATGGCCCGTATCCATATTCGCTTAAAGATCGGATCAGTGGCCGAGGTGGCCACCTTTCAAACGACCAAACAGGCGCCTTCTTGGCACAAGTGTGCACACCGGCCACACGAAGCATAAGCCTCACGCATTTGTCAGAAAAGAACAACCGCCCGCACCTTGCAGAATCAACAGTCCTCTACCACATCGACGAGGTGTTCTCAGGTGACATCTCCATCTCGCTTCAAGACGGTCCGGAATTGACTCATTACGTCGGCCAAACAGACGATGAAGCCTCGGTTGAGACGAGTGATTCCGTCAAAGCATGAACGGCCGAGATATGGCCCAAATCCCCCTGTGAAAGGTGAAGGGCTAAATGGTACCGAACCCTGTGTGACCCGTGAACACTGAAGCCTGCTTCGTTTCGCGACCATCTCTGCGGAGAGATGACCGTGCGGTAAGCGAGGTATTGGGCGTGGTCATGTTGCTTGCAATGGTCATCACCATCATGGGCGGCGTGTGGATTTTCCTCAACCCTTACTTGAGTGATTTTGAAGACAACACGAATTGGAACAGCGCAGTTGGTATTTCAGAGCGATTCCAAGATCGAATTGATGTTGCTGGAGCAGCCCCCGAAGGCACCGGGATTCGTCATACACTTGCTCTACAGGCCACCTACATTCGCCCCATAGACAAGGTCGAAACTTGGACCATTGCTGCGGACCTCGTGCCCAATGAAGAAATCACGATTCAGCACCTGAATCAGTCGACCATCGGTATTTTTGCTGTGAATGAGACGGCTCGATCTGTTTCCATAGATTCACCCCTTGGTTCCGAGAGCATCGCTTTTTCCGCCTCTCATGAAGAAGTGGTAATTCAACACAATGCATCAAGGGCCCATTGGATGATCATCACCGTGCACGATGAGGAGAACGAACCAATTCATCGTAGCCTGAGTTATGCCCTATCTGGAATTCAAATCACGACTTCACTTGGCCAAGGTGAGCATGAACTCGCCTTGATGAACAACGCAAGGGTCGAGCATTTCCCAAACGAACCATGGCGGGTGACCTCCTACCCTAGCGTCGGACTCGACCAACTTGTTGATGGAGAGTATCGTCTTTCAATGATGCTTTCAGATGTGACCATTAACGGCTCGCTGGGCACTGGAAACAACATAGGAATGAACATGCTGTCTTTAGGCCCAATGACTTTGTTCACTGGTGAAGCCTACAATCTGCGGTTCACCGTGATCAATGAGTTGAACGACCTCATCACTCCACAATACCACGACCACTGGCTGGATGAATACAACCTCAACCGTGCCTCAGGCACCCTTGACACATTCGTAGGCTATGGACCGTATGAACGGGCCAGTGGGGCTGATGGATTCACCATCGACACCCATGGGGTTCCACTCTACCTCGAAGTGGATGTTCAACGCGTGGAGGTCAGCCGGTGAAATCGAACCTACAGCGGGATGAGGATGCAGTTTCGGCTGCAGTTGCCACAGTTCTCATGTTTGGAGGCGTTCTCTCCATCATTGCAATGATGATGGTTTCCATGATTCCGGTCATTGAGGAACTCGAAGGATCGATTGAGCGGCACGACATGTCCGCCCAGATGTCGCTTCTTGCCCACCAAACTTCTGCGTTGAGCGAAAAAGGAATGCCTGGTGATTCGACATCAATCGACCTCATTCCCGTTGATGGAAGCCTTGAATGGCAGCACACGCAAAGCGGCATGTGGTATGCTGCAACATGGCATGAAGACATGTCCTTCAGAATGCGTGGTGCGCTTAATTTCGATGATGAACTCGAGGTGCGTCATCCAGAAACGGTCAACACTGCATTGTGCATCGATGACCTCAGATTAGGCCCCGCAAACCCGTATTATTACACCGTCCCAAGTTGGGCTGAGAACGTCATTTTCACAGTCACGCCGGGCTTGGCAATTCCGCTGGGACCTGTTGATGTTGATGTCTTGAGCGACGGTGAGACGACTCAGAACATCAAACTCATGGTCGATGGCCTTCATGAAATGGACGCTCTCAATCTTGATGCATTTACCCTTGCCTCCAGCCATGAACTCAATGTGTTCATCGAGCGAGGCGCAGGAGGAGCAACGGTGGTCACACCAAACGATGCGAGTCCAATTGACAAGACAGGACGGTCTTGGTCGGTCCCGGTACCTGTTGGGACGAGTCAACTGCACGTGATCAGTGAACATGCGAATCAAATCAGCATCACCAACGAAACCACAACGTCAACGTCCTATGCCCTCCCGAGTGGACAAAACCAGATGGGGGTTGAATTCACACATGTCATCTCACGAACCACGCCCGGCGTCATCCATCTGTCAACCAGCGATGAATCGAGGCTTATGCTCCAAACTTCGACAGACACTTCTCACGGGATTTTCGCAATGCCCAGTCAAGATGGTCAATACCTCGGCCATTCGTTCTTGACCCCCTCACTCGACGGTGAAATGATGTTCACGAACCCAGGAGAATCCTCAGTCACCGTGACTTGGCGAGGTGGCGGCCTCTCGGTCGCACCCAACCAGAGCCTAGGTTTCGAGTGGCCTCCAGCTGGCGCAGATGGTGCACCTTTAGTGGAAGCCGAAGGAGACGTGTTCCTCACTTGGAGAAGCGCTGAAAGCAACCAAGGTGCAAACACATCAGGGTTGTTTACGCTCGCTGCAGACGATACAGGAGCAAGTTCTGGACAGGCACATACCATCCACACGGAAGCATCGGAGATCGATCAAAGTCTGCACATGATGCGTGGTGGGCAGACGCTGTCATGGAACATGACTGGTTCGAGTGAAGCGAACGGCACAATGTTCGGCGAAACGGGAACAGCAGTGGTCAATCTAAGCCAAGGAACATCCTCTTTGGCCGTCACGGACGGTCACACACTTCGTTTGACTCGCATCAGTGGTGATCACGGGCTTTTGCAACTCCGCCATGACGGAGCCGAACGCTGCCTAAGCATCGGCGTCGAAGCGAGTGGATGGATTGCCATGGACCTCCCTTGGACCACGATGAGTGGTCGCGGCGAAATTGATGTGAAGAACGCATGGAAGCAGGGGACACACCCCTCAAGCATGCAACTCACCTTGATTGGTGGCATCGGAGTTTCAACCCACGCAACCATAGGAACCGTTTGGGGCTTCCATTTGTCAAGGCTAGCCTACGGATTTTCCTCATCAATCATGGGCATGGAAGTAGCTTATTCTGGTGGCGCAGTGCTCACCAATCATCCAGAATTTGAATCTTATGTGGTCGTTGCACCCTCGGACAGAGGCGGTCCAGGTCCAAGATTTGCCGCCACGGTGCCAGCCCTCCACCCTACCGCAAGCAGCACCACTGGGGCGGGTGCAATGCACCTCGACATTGAACTGGTCGATCGTTCATCCCTTGCATCAACAACAGCCTATGAAATTCGCAGAGGTTGGTCTGAGCCCTACGGCACCGCAATAGCAACTGCGTCCGCAGACGGGCTCGAATCAAGCGAAGATTGGACCATCTATCCGGGTCAAATCGATTTGTTAACTGACTATGTGGGATGGGTCCCCGACCCGAGTTATGGAACAAGTGAAGCAGTGTGGCATACAAATGGAGAAGCCATTCAATTTACGCTTCAGATGTCATCATTGAATGTCCACATGACGGAGGCGATTTCATGAATCACAGCGCACTTCGCAGAGACACAAGCGCTGCTGCCACCGAATTAGGTTACATCTTCACCTTTTTGCTCGGCGTATTGTTGCTCACTATGTTCAGTTTGTGGGCTTGGGACATTGAAACCGCTACACGCGAACGGTGGAATGAAAATGCAATCCAAGCCAATATGGATGATTTGGCTGCAGCAGTCGAACGCGCTGATGAAGCGAGTCGAATGGGGGCTGTGGATTATGCAGAGCGGGTCGAGTGGAGACTCACTGAAGCAGATGAGTCGCGCATGACCATCGTCTTGACCGACACCAACATCGAATTGATCCATGACACTGGAGATTTGGACACAAATGTCTCGATCTCAGGAACCGGTGCTGGTAGTCATGAAGGCACACTCACCCTCGCAGGAATCGATAGCATTTGGGTTGTGCACTACCAAGGCGTCACATCAATTGAGTACGATCGCCCTCAACACCAGCAGTAGGCTCAACGGCCCATAACTGCGGCGTGTACTTGGGCCTGAACCTCACGCATTCGAGATTTTGCACCAAGCTCTCGGAACACAGCAAGCGCCCGTTGAAGGTATTCCATGCGCCGTGGTTTGTCCGGAGCGACACCACCAAGGCGAGACAGGAGTTCACCAATTTGCATACGTAAATCATTGGCCTCAGCGATCACCAGAGCCTCACGGTAATGTTCCATCGCATCTTCTGCTCGGCCAGCGTCTTGAACCACTTCACCCAAGAGGATGGTGATTTCGACAAGAGAAAGCAAATCACCGGCGACGCTCATCGTTTCGAGTGCAGTCGAGTAGTGGTGAGAAGCAACATCTGCGTCTCCAACTTTGGCATAATAGCGACCAAGAACCGCCTGAGCGCGAGCGTGAAGAACGGCATCTTCGCCTCCGTCGGTTCGTTCGAATGCCTCGAGTGCGTGGTCACGAGCACGATCAATTTCACCTAGGTCAAGGAATGATCGGGCTAGGATGAGTTGTGAACCGATGAGATCAGTACCATCGGATTCCTTGAGGATTGTTTCGACTTCTCCGTACGCTTCAAGGGCTTTTACACGGTCATTTTTCCGCCTCAACAAGTAGCCCATGTTGTTGTAAGAACGAGCTGCTCCCTTTGCATCCTCAAGCTGGATGAACTTCTCCAATGCTTCTCTGTGCATCTCTAAGGCTTTGTCTGCATTGCCTTGCTTCAACGAAATATCTGCTAATGCCGCCAGTATTTCCGCTTCAACAAGGGTTGATTTGGAGCGTGCCGCAAGCGCTTGGGCTTGGGCAAAGACCTCTTCGGCTTCTGTAAATCGTCCGAGAAGAACGAGAACTTCGCCCCTCAGTTGTGAAACACGCATGAACACCTCCGCTGGAAGATCTGAGCCATCAATAGATTCCATGAGTGGTAGAAGTTCCATGTGTCCTTGAGAAACCAGCGTGCGGCCATCCGTTGAAATTAAGGTGGAAGCGGCTTCATGATTGTCAGAACGAATCAAGTGGAAAATATGTTCAATGGTCAATTCGGAATTCGGGCTTTGTTTTGCATACCAAGTGCAACATTTGGCATGGAACGATTTGCGAGTGGTTTCATCGAGGCTGCGGAGTAAAAACTCCCGAATCAAATCGTGGACGTCATAAGTTTCTGCATCTGCCTGTCGAGCAAGACCTTGTTCAACGAGCGAATCCAATTCATCGGTATCGAGATCTTGCTCAGCAAGTGCAGACAATTCTACTGGTTCTCGGTAAATGGCAAGCGCCGACAACACTCGCTTTTGTTCGGCACTCAATTTAGAAAAGATTTCTACAGTGACATAATTTTCCAACGTTTCGTGGAAAGCACCAGCCGACGCACCACGGTTGATCAGTTCAAGAACGAGGGGATGGCCTCGAGAAAGACCGTGAATGTGGAGCCATTGCTCATCTGCGAGTTCATCGAAACTGCTCAACAACTTTCTGCCCGCATCGGAGTCTAAACCATCAAGAGGTAAAACGAGGCTGGCAATTCTTCCTTCGGCGTCTTTGGTGGGAACCACAGGTTTGAACGAACGTGAAAAGAGGACGAGGGCTATTTCTTCCTCGCTCCCTAGCAGGGCAATGGACATGGCCTGGAACGTTTGGTGAAGCGTTGCATCTGCCACCTTATGGAAGTCATCGATCACGATCAGTGATGGCGTCCCTTCTAGAGCATCAACCAATAAACGAGCCGCATCTGCTGGTTGGGGAACCGGTGTCGCAGCAAGGTAGTCTGCAAATGTGGAATTTCCTATGTTCGCCAACCAGTCTGCAACCGATTCAAAAAACGAACGTGAACCTTCCCAATCTTGGCAGCGGTGGTAGAGCAAGTTTCGCCGGTGCATGAAGCGTTCAATCAATTTTGAAGCGACGGTCGTTTTTCCGATTCCAGCAATACCGGGGACCAGCAACGTCGTCGCACGGGCTTCGATAAGACTCGCCATGTTGTCGAGCTCCTTTTCTCGTCCGTAGAAATGGCGCAGTCGAGGTAAGTCGCCAAGCGAAGTGACAAGCTGTTTCTCGACATGCTTTGACAAATCTCGTTCAATTAAATCCGCAGAAAGCGAACGAGCATCAAGAACGCAATTGTCATCCATGTATCGAATGATGTCCACCGGGCGCATCGAAAAGGGTAATTTTTCGTTGATTTCACTCAAAGTGGAATGGATGGTTTGGCCATCTTCAAGGATTGCTCGCAATGGGAAAGAGCGGAGACGTCGCCAAGTCTCTTCGCTGAGGTTCATACCGGGGTCTGTCAAAAAGTAGGCCTTACGCTTTCTTGAAACTCCTTTGACGTGGGCTTGACGTTCGATCAACAAGCCTTGGTCCTTCAAACCGGCAATGGCTCTTGGAACGTTCGAGCGTGCTATAGCAACGGCGTTGGCAATGCCCATTTGCGAGAGAGCGAAAGGAACTTCCACGCTGTTTTTAAAATCCGTGTAATCCAACAAGTGGAGAAGGATTCGTTCCTGAACCCCCGGCTTTGGATGCGCTGCCATATTCTTTCACCCACACTTATCCTCTTCAACACTTGCGGCTCATTGAGCCTTAGATGTTCATTGGTCTGGCGTGTAATTCGGATCTGGAACCCAGCTGTTGGTTGCTTCATCCCAAAGCCAACCTGGATGGTTGGATGCTGCGGGGGTAGCAGCGACAGCTGCAGCCACCGGAGCAGCAGCCTCTGTTTGAGGAGGGATGTTCACCGGGCTTTCCTTGGCTTTGGCCCACGCATAGGGGTCTTCAGCAGCTTGTGCTTCATTTTCAGCCATTTGAACGTCGTCTTCAAACTCCTCATATTCCACTTGGAAGAAGAATGCACCAGCACCGAGCAAGACAATAATGCCTAGAATTGCACCGATGATCAACAGCAGGTTACTGCCTCCAGATTCGGATGATGCCGAACTGATTTGGAATTGAGTTTCAGAAGCGGTGCCGGGTGCAGAGTAGACCTGTCCATCCATTTCAAAGATGATTGATGCCTTATCGAGACCTGACAACTGATTGCTTGCGATGTTCATTTCCCAGTTGCCATCAGCGCCAACTCGGGTGGAGTTCAAGCGAATCCCCTTAGCATCGTCAAATCGTGCAGCGACAATGCTGTTAGGCAGACCCTTACCGCCGAAGACGGCTGGATCCGTAGCCGATATTGGCCCTGAATCAGTGCGCTCCGCACTGAAAGCAACGGAGACTACGATGACATTTACCGTGTATGAGTAAGCCACTGAATCATAGGAATCACGTGCTTCAAACATCAATCCTACCAAAGACCATTCCGAAATCACTGAGGTTGGTTGAACCCACGGTGGGTTGTAGGTCGCTACGCCTTGGGCGTTGATTGAGACATAATCTGCATAGAAATCATCATCGAGGTTGGTGGCCTCGTCAAAGATATCAAACAGCAAATCGTTTTCTGCCTCTCCTGTACCATCGGGGTCAGAGAAGAAGTTCGTCAAATCGATGACTGCGCCTTCTCCGCAACGGTCGATGGCGTTTGAGTTGGCATCACAGAACACAGTGATGGTGCTCGTCCAGCCCTCTTGGTTGAAGATTGGGGCAACGTTATCCGCATCGGTTGGGTTGTCAATTGTAATACGAATTCGCTGTTCTATCGAGTAATCTTCACCATCATACGCCTTGATGACCAATTCGTATTGTTGATCGTGGATCAGTTTCGATGTATCCCACGTCGTGGCCCATGCACCATTCGGGGCAAAGGTTGTCACAGGGTTCGGCCCGTTGTTAAGCATCAGACCGCTTGCCAAATCTTGAATTTGTATTTCCACCCGGGTCACTTGACCATCGTTGTCTCGGGCAACCCCTTGAATCAATTGCTCTTCGGATGCTCTCAAGACATCGCTGTTGATTGGTTCACTGAGTTGGACAAATGGCAAGGCGTTGTCATTCAAGATGGTGAGGGTTCGTGTCTCAGCATTGCACGCACCGATGATATCGATACAGAAATCACTGTCTGCAGCCCAGATACTGAAGGTGTAGGTTCCACTTGCGAGTTCTTCAAACTGCCAGTCATACGACCATGCAGTGGAACCCTCAATTGCGAAGTGGGAGGTGTAGCCGTTCGGACCGTTGATGTCGAACCAAATGGATTGGATATCACTGCCCCAGGTCCCACTGTACGGGTCGCTTGCTGTGCCGGTGAACGTCACCTTGTTGTTGTCATGGGAGGAACCGTCATTTGGAGTTTCGACCAGGATGGTTGGTGCTACGAGGTTCAATTTGTACTTACGGACTTCAATGGGTGAGTAGTCCAAGCCATCGTAGGAACGAACACGGAAGGTGACATCGCCTTCACCCTCTGGATGAGCAGACAAATCCCAATCGAACGACCACGACTTGAATGGGTGGTTCGAGAGGGTGATTTCACCACCAGCTCCAGAGGTGTCGATTGCTGAATACCATTCGGGTGATCCCGGTGGTTGAATCTCAACCCGCTTGATGAGGCCGAATTGTTTCTCATAGGCCACAATATCAAGTGGATATGGTCCTGCTAGACCGTCCCATGCCGTGCCGGTGAGGGTGGCGGTGGTGGCAAACGAAGCACCATCACCCTGAGTCACTGCGACGGAGGGCTTGAGGTTGTCAAGGCTGATGATGTCTTCAATTGGTCCGTTCAAAACGAAGTCAAACGAATCGGCGCCCTTTCCGAACTTGTAGGCGTTGACGCTGTAGAACGGCAGTTCACGGTTCCCTGTATCGCAGTTGGAAGTGTCTTGAGAAGACTGAGATTGATCGCCATCATCAACAAAGGTATCGCCATCGTTATCATAGCCATCAGAGCAGGTGTTTTCATCCATGAATTCAGTAATCCCCGGTGATACCGTGACCTCAACGTTGGATTCACCCACAAGGTGGTTCCAGTTCCGATCAAGGTAGAAATCACTCGGGAGCGAAATCTGTGGAGTGAAGCCAAAAGCATCGGTCTGCAACGTATAGAGCGGGAGTCCAGTGGCATCGCTGATGACGACCGTTGCATCCGCAACGTTGCTGTTCTTAGCCTTCACTTGGTATCGGACAAGTTCACCTTCGCGAACTTGCGAACCCCATGCTGAATTCTGGTTTTGGACATGGACCTTGCTCGCATCGAAATTCTGTAAATCAGCAAAGGAAAACACCGTTGAGTTGTCAACAACCTCGAGGGCCATTGGCATGAAGCGAGGAGGCATGGCTGCCGTGGATGGCACTTGCAGGCATTCATCGAGGACGTATGGGCATTCTGCACCAAGCCATTGAAGCGAAACTGGGAACAGTTCCCCTGCGCCCGGGTCTGGGATGTATTCCGATTGAACAGTGACTCGAGATTCAGTGATGTTGTACACTTGTGAAGCGTTGGTGTATGAGTTGCCCGAGAAGTAAGCGATAGAGCCGTACTTGTTTCCGTAGTTGTCATCGTACATCGAGATGTTCGCAGCGAAGCCGCCGACCGCCACATTGTTACGCTGTGCGTTGACAATACCGCCCTTGATTCGGAAACCATCACCAGCATTGTTCGTAATCGTGTTGTCGTACACTGTTGCGGATGACATGAACACGTGAACGGCTGGGCAAGCGAAGTCGCCACCGTACATTTGTGAACTGCAGGTACCGGTGTTGTTGCTGATTTGATTGTTAGCAAGGTAGAGGCGAGCCGCTGTTGGTGTTGGCACGTTCCATCCTTGGTCATTGAAGTGGTATTCCCCAATCAGAACTGCTTCTTTGGCGGTGTCTTGAATGGTGTTGTTTTCAGCAACGACATCAGAGGTTCCGTAGATCCACAAACCATTCCAGCCGCCAATCGGGCCGATGGTGTTCCCGTGTATTGCGACGGTCGAGGAGCGAATACCGAAGCCAGAAGATTCGGTTGCGCCGCTGATGACGTTGTTGCGTGCCTCGACGATTGCTCCGTCGTATGCGGTAATACCCGCACCTTCTGCTGTCGTGATGAGGTTGTCTTCGATGTGAAGCGTGTGCTTGATGTTGCCCGTTTCCTTGTGAGAGTTGGTGTCAATGGCGTTGCATTTCACGTTAATTGTGGAATTGGTTAACCAACCCGATGTCCCCTTGAGGAACACACCCTGGGAATTTTCGTTCACGTTGATGTTGTCGATGTTAATGTAGGATTCTTCCATAAAGATGACCACACGGCCACCGCCCTGTGAACTGCAGTCTGGTTCTGTGTCTCCGGTGAAGGCTGAATTGCGCACATTGACAGTGGCGAGAATACCTGCACCTGCACCGTATGCACGGAGGGCAGCAGCATCGTATCCATTCCCGTCAACTCCAAGTGTGAACGTGGAATCTGTGATGGTTGGTGCAGCGAAATCAATGGCAAGAATGTTGGAAGTGTTGATCGCTTCGAAACTCAATCCCGTGGCTGTGGTGGAAGAACCGTCAAAGACGAGCACACCATACTGAACCTGCTGAAGGGTTGAGACATAAATTGGGTAGCCATAGGCATTTTCAAAATGAGCATAATTGATTCCGGTTGCCGTGGATGATTGGTCGATGGTCTTTCGAATGATCAAGCCAGAACCACAACCTGCGTCCGAGTTCGTGTAGGTGTTTGAACCGTTCACGTAACAACGTCCAGTCTTTTCGTAATCTGAAGCAGATGGAACCGACCAGATGAATCGTGCTTGGTTCGATGCCGAACCTGCGCTGGCACCGCATGATGTGGAACCGATGCATATTGCACCTTCAACGTCGATGAATGACCCATAAGGAATGTTAATTGTGGTGCCTGCGTTGATGATCAACTTTGAGCCTTCAGCGACTGTGACGTCGCCCTGAAGATTCATTGTCCCTGTCCAAGTCTCGGTTCCTGTGATTGTACCAACTGTTGTTTCATTGACTGCGGAAGCTGTTGGCAAAGTGACTAAACCGGCGAGGCTTGTTAGCAAAAGAAGGGCGACGAGCGACAGACTTTTTTGTGATGTGTATTCAGACATAATTGGCACCGAGCATTTACTCCCATTGACCTGAAAGATATAACACTGCGCCTCTACTGCCAGAATATTTGTATCATTTTTATTAATTTAATATCATGAATGAACACTCAATAATATCAAACGGCAATTTTTGTATCACTCGTGGAGAAGGTCGAAGGAAGCGCAGTGCAGCAGTATTGACGCATTGGTTGTTGTCGACAAAAGGAAAAACGTCAGCATGTTGGAGCCGTTCGCCTGATTTCTTCAATCCATTCAACAGCCTGAAGATGACCATATCCAGACCGGTCATCATGAAGGCCTTCTTCATGCAGAGGGCTTGCAGAATTCATCAAAGCCAATTTCACTGCATCAATGCAATCACCATTGCTTGATTGGGTTGGCTTGTACTCAGGATAGGCTTCCAACAGAAGAGCGAGCCCTGCTGTGACAAAGACGGTCGCATCCGACGTTCCGCTGCTCGAGTACCAGTCATTACCACTCCCAGTGCTTATGATACGGACACCAGGCGCCACGATCTCGGGTTTTTGATGAGGATGTTCTCGATCCATTCCCCCGTTGTACGTCTGTGAACCAGAGGAAGAATTTTCCCAAACGGCCAAGCCTCGCTCCGAAGCACCAACCGTGATCACCCGAGGTATATTGGCTGGGACAGAAACCAGACCATCATCACCAGTGCCGCCATCGTTTCCCGCAGCTGCTACGACAAACACACCAGAATCAACTGCTCGACGGGTCGCTGAGGCCGTAGCCCCCTCCCTCTGAGCGTCGAGGTTCTGTTCACCGCCAAGCGATAAAGAGATAATGTCAGCCTTGAAGAAATCCTGACACCAACGTATGGCTTCCGCAACAGTCGCTTCATCGCCGCTATTCTCACCATCCTCATCAGTTCCTAGAGCAGCAGCAACCCCCAATGTGATGTTTGGAGCAGCACCAATTTGATGATCTTGAGCAATTAAAATCCCAGCCATCAGAGTTCCGTGAGCAATCAATCCATAATCAACAGGAGTCTCAGAGTTACCACGGAAATCCTCAAACGTCACATCAACGCCTTGAAACGCATCATGGGAAAGATCGATTCCGGTGTCGACCATGCACACGCGTACGCCTTCACCAGTAAGGCCCTGTTCTGCAAGCTGGTCCAACTGAGATTGTTCATTCGCCCATTGGGAATCAGGTAAACTGAGTTCAACCCACAAAAGACCAGAATTCCATACAGCAAACATGGCAACGGCGAGGATAGCAAACGTCAGTGTGTTGGTAACGACCGCCTTTCTTCGTCTGCGATTGAGGATTGGAACTGCCTCAAGTGGAGCCCACCCGGTAACATCTGCTCGCCAAGCACCTTGAAACCCTACGGCAGCAGGGTCGATGGCCGATAGGATGCGAGCGTCTTCCGGTTCTGGAAGAAATTCAACATGCTCAAATTCATCCATGGTACCACCTAGGGCTCTCCTTTACCCTTTTGTAGGGGGTTAAGGGTATAATGGGTTGTTATCCATCAGAAGCGCTTGCTTCCACTGCCACTCTTACCGAGTTTGACGCCGCCATAGGCGACAAGAGCAATCAAACCAAGAATTAGGAAGGTCATCCAAATTGAATCTTCGCTGGTGGTTACAATGTTGTATTCCACTGAAAAGTCACCTGCAGTGATGTTGTCCGCAACAAATTGCGTGTCATCACCAACAACCTCGACACGGTAGTCGAATCGTTGGCTACCTGCATTCATTGCTCCAACATCAAACACTGCGTTGCCGGTGCCTTGGGCAGGGACGCTAATGGTTTGTGCCTCGTATTCAGTACCATCCATGTGCGTCAAGTAGACGATCACGCTTCCGGTCGCATCGAGGAAGCCGAAGTTCTCAATTGGCACGATCACTTGTGCGTTCTCATCGTCTGCGTCATGAGTGCTGGCTTGCTGAACCTTAGAGTCCGTGAGACGGAGGGAAATCATAGCCTGCTTCAATTCGACGTCGAAAGATTCTGTCTCTACGCCATTTTCGCTTGTCACAGTCACGCTCACAGTCTTTTGTGTGCCGTCCCAATCAGAGGCAGCGAACACAGTGAATGCTTGGGAACGGGTATCGTCCTTAGCAATGGTCACCACTGATTCCATTGGGGTTACTTCCCAGCCTTCTGGGATGTTATCTGCCAGAGTGATGGTGAACGAATCGTCACCGTTACCTGTGTTTAGAAGATCGAAGGTGAACTGTCGATTAGAATCGAATGGTACGCCGAGTTCAGTGACCTCATCATTGATCTCCAATCCGAAGGTTTGTGGAACTTGCACGTCAATGGAGATTTCGCTCGAAGCACCAGCAACTGTGCTGATTCGAACCTTCACCATGTGCGCATCTTCGAGATGCCAAGCTTCAGACTGGTTCGCAACATGGACACGCACTTGGATTGTAGCGGTCTGCTCTACAGTCGCATCGCTAGCGTTTGCACCGACACCAAGGTTGATGTCGTAGGATTCGACCCAATCGGTTCCGTTGTAGAATTCCACAGACCATAGACTGCTATCAGGAGCAACACCGATGGATCCACTCACAGTGAAGACATCGTTAATTTCTGTACCCTGATAGTCGACATCCAAGTCGAATTCGATTGTTTCGTAGGCTTCTCCCGAAGGAATCGCCATCAAGTCAGTTGAATCAGCGTCAATCATGGTCGCATTGACAAGTGTTCCAGTCGCCATCGAAAGGGCGCTGTCTGAGTTCGTAGAACGAGTGTAGGAAAGGACGATTGGTGAACGACCTTCACCCACCGATGTTTTTCCACCAGCGATGTATTCCATATCGAGTCCGTCGTCGTGTTGTACGGTCATGAAGGTTGAATCAAAGTCAACATCTTCAGCTGGCATCAAGAGGGTCAGGGTACCATCAGTTCCAATTGGCATGTTCCAAGCAACATCATCGCCAATGGAGACGGTGACATCCACAGTTCCGTTGATCATCGATGCGCCATCGGAATCTGCACCGGCATGGTGGTCAACGAGGGTAAAGTCCGTCCATTCAGTGCTGAGATCAACCCAGCCTCCAAGTGCCATTTCCAGATCCAGCGTTGCTCCGGTTGCAACGGTTGCATCAAGCAAACCAATTGCTACGCCGCCACCGTTCTCATCGGCGTCGGCTTGTGTCACCACAACGATCCACTGCCCTGGAGCGATGTCTGCATTCCATGTGAGCACACCATCGCTGACGGTGCTGGTGAGCGTGACTGGGTCACGCACTGCTGCATCCAATGTTGGGTACAAGACAATTGTTGCCCCATCCAAACGTGAGGCATCGTTGATGTCTGTCACGTTTCCGGAAACAGCCACATTCCCAGCAATGACTTCAATGTCATGCGATTCTGGGTTGTTTTCAACAGGGTAGGCGCTTGAGTTGCTTAGATTGTAGACTTCCGTGGTGAATCCGTCCTTGGTCACAGTCACGGTGTAGTCGTCGTCAACTGGCACAAACAGTGCCCAAACACCGTTAGCATCAGTGGTGACGTTCGTGTCAACGCTTGATGTGTTGCCCATGATTTCCACAAGGAATCCTTCGACACCTTCGCTGATGCCAGGGGTGTCATCTTCGTTAAGGTCCCAGAACACCTTGCCACCAATCTCGACTTCGAGGTCGGCAGTCATCACACCCAAATCGAGGGTTCCGTTGACTGCATCGAATGGTGCATCAAAGGTGTCCATTGACCAGTGACGTTGTGGAGCTGTTTCGTTGAGGAAGAGGCTCCATGCCCCTGGCATCATATGTTCGGTAACGAATCCAGTCTCATTTGACTTGGTGAGTGTGATGTTGCCATAGCCGTCATGGCTTACTGCAGTCACACGAACATCCGTCATGTTGTTTCCGCTGCTTGTTTCCTGTAGTTGGAAGGTCACTTCGACGGTTTCAACGGTGCTCAGGGCCAAGTCAGTGCGCACGGAGGAATCAGAACCAACAGCAAGTGGTGAACGGAGGATCTCCGTGGCGTTCTCGTTGGCGATGAATGGAGCCACAATGGCGACCCAGTCTCCACCGGGAACATATCCGTAGAAGGAACCATTTGCATCACTTTCAATGTTGTACCATAGGTCCTGTTCCGCTTCATAAAGAAGGAATTGCTTCTCAATTGCATCACCAGAGGCGTTGGTCAGTGTACCGGTCACGAGGTAATCGTTTCGTAGCGGCATATCCATAGCGTCTTCAATGGCATCTAGACCGATGATCAGAGGCTGGAGAGCGGTCACGCCACCTAGTGCGTAATCGCTGGCATTTTCCAAATCAGGTGTTGTGTAGTTGAATTGCACCGAATAGGTTCCCGGTTCCAAGGTGAGCGTGATCACACCTGGTGAGGTGTAGTCATCAGCAGTGTAGTTCATTTGAGCCCCATGGTCGTTGAGTGGGACTGCAGAGAATGAAGGTGACACCAAGGTGCCATTCTCAAAGGAAGCATCGTTGCCAGCATCCATGAAGAAATTCAAGGTCACTTCTTGGTGGGCTGGGTTGGCAAAGAGTTCGATTGGAGATGGAGGCTCACCGGACTCGCCGTCAATGTTGAAGTTCTCGACACCATCGATGTTGAGGACAGCATCAATAGCGTTGAAGTCCCATTCACCGTCTTGTAGGTAGAAGGTAAATTCTCCACCCTCTGTGATTTGAGTTCTCCATTCCAAGCCGTCTGCGTTGGTGGCTACAAGGGTCTGAGCAGCCCATCCCGGAACCAAATTGTCCCACAGTGATGTGTTCTCGTAAAGGAACACAAAGCCACTTGTCGAGATTGCAGGTGCTAGATACATGATGCCCATGTCGAGTTCATCCTCGCCGTCTAGAGCGATCAATTGTCCACCAGTGTAGGTGGAGAAGAGGCTGATGGTGGTCATGTGGAAGTCTTGGCCATTCGGCAAGCGCATGCTGTAATTTCCATCAACATCAGTCACGGTTGTGAAACTGAGGTCGCCAGCAATGAAGTCGATGCTCAAGCCGGAAGCAGGATCGCTTTCAAGCAACTTGATTTCATCTGAGTTCTCGAGCCATTGTTGGTAGTTTGAGGCATCGAGGTGAGTGCGGATGGTTCCATTGACCCAAGTGGAGACTGCGTAGGTGCCGTCGAACATCATGTCTTCCGTGTCAAGCTCAAAGTGGCTGAAGAGAATATATTCTCCATCTGCATCGTCTGACATGGTGTAAGCGCCCATTGGCAATTCAATGTAGACAACACCATTTTCATCCGAGGTGGCATTGATTGGCGCCATGAGGGCATCATCATTGGTGAAGGTCACGACACGGCCAGCAACGCTGAGTAACGATGTTTGAGTTTCTACATCAACCGGTGCAACAAGTTGAACCGTGACGTCATGCATTTCTGGAACATCCATGCTTAAGGAGAAGTTCTCAGAATCATCACGGACAAACAAAGTGTCATTCAATTCATACCAGCCATCGTTGTCAACGTCGACTCGGTAGAAGTATTCACCCGGTGCCAGTGGGCCATAGGAGAATGTACCGTTTTCATCAGTGATGATGTCCACGGCAAACTCTTCGCCAAGTCCTGTGTCAATCAATTCAATTGTTTCGTTCGCAAAGACTTGGCTGAAGAAGTCTTCTAGGGTGTCTTCAAACAGGGACCCTGGCATCGACATAGCCAAATCATAGGATGGGGTAATACCGACGACCACTGGGTCCGGGAGAAGAACTTCCTTTCCGTTATCAAGTTGGGCAATCATGTTGTACATTCCCGGAACAAGACCGGTGATGTAGAAGGACCCTGGTTGAACCATCGAACCAGCAAAGTCACCTTGACCGATGAACAATCCAGTTCCGTTCACGGTTCCAATTCCTTCGAAGGAACCAGTAGCCTCAAACGTTGCATTCACAACTTCGGTCATCAAAGTGGACACACCTTGAGAAGTCAAGCGTCCATTGGCGATGATTTCACCATCGAGCATGTAGGTGGTCAGTGCTCCATCGGTCGACTCAGCGCAAACCGTTTCGTTGGTTGGCATTGAGTAGGTGCCGTTGTCTTCGATGCAGTCCACGATGTTCTCATTCGAGACCCAACTTGCTTCAAGGCTACCGACACCGTTCCATGTACCGTTGCTGGTGTACGTTCGCTTATCGGCAATCGAGCGGGTAAAGGTACCCGTGAAATCTTGGGCAAAGGCCACGCCTTCGCTCTCGAAGGTACCATTTTCGGTAAAGGTCGCTTGACCGGTTCCTTGGAGAATTCGGCTTTCTTCGGAGGTGAAGGAACCGTTTGTTGTGGTCAGAGTGTAATTTTCTGTCATTGACCAAATGCTACGGAGCACGAACGTTGTGTCCACGAGTGGATCGCCGTTGAACGATTCTGCACCCGACCACGAAACGAGACCGGACACACCGCTGCTTTCCACACCAATATCCATGGCTTCTGTCACATCAGACACACGATCTGCTTGTTCCTCAGTGATGTTGAGTTGAGTTTCGCCCAACCAAGTCATGTTGGCGACTTCTCCGAGAATACCAGTGATTGCGTTCACTTGTCTGTCATCGTTGAATTCTGTGAGAATGTCTGCAAGACCTTCTGCGAATGAACCTGCTCGGATGCTATCACGTGCGTTGGTCGGGTCGTAGTCTCCTGCGAAGGCAGAAACTCGAATGCGACCAGCAGGAGCGTCAAAGCTCCAAGTTCCATCATCAGCAGCATCAACAAATCCAATTGGGACCCAGTATGTATCTGAATCCAAATCTTCAGCGCCGGTGCCGGAGAATGCGTCACGCTCGATCAACAATCGGATTCCAGACAGACCTTCGCCGTTATCGCTCATCGAAACTTGTCCGGAAATTTCTGCTCCGGAGTAGTACTTCATGATCTTGACATAGGTGTTGGTCTGGCCAATGGTCACGTTAGGATCTTCATTGTACCAGTTGCTGATGACGAAGTGGTTGGACATAGCACCCGGAAGAGGAAGGGCTTGACTGAGTGCGCTACCTGGGCTACCTTGCTGTCCAAAGTGCTGTGCTGGTTGCGGGTTTGAGGATCCTGCTTCAATACCAAGCGTCGATGCACCATAACCAACGTAAGTGTTGGCAAGCATGGTGTCAAAGAAGGCAGGGTTGTGATCAACACGCACGTCTTGAACTTGCAAAGGATCGATATCTGCACCTGCTTGTTGGTTGAGGAAATCTTCAGTGATTGCAGCATCGACTTCTTCACGGGTCATTTCATCTTGGAATTCTCCACGGGTGGTTTCGTACACTTCATCCATGAAGGTCCCGATGTCTTGGCCACTGAGGATGGTTGGTGCGCCAAAGATGCCCATTGGTTGACCACGGTTGTAACCTGCATCTGCAGTGTAGCGTCCAGCACGTGGGTAGAGACGGCTATCGATAGCGAAGTAGCGGATTTCATGGTCTCTTTCGACAAGTTCACCTGGTGCGCCGTAGTAGTCTTGTACGGAGTAATACCCTTCCATGTTAATCAGGTCATGATACAGGTCGACAATTTGGCCTTCATCCAATGAATTGGACAACAACTGTACGGTCAAAGCCAAGCGAGCGTTGACACGGTGAATGTTGGTCGAAACGGATCCGAATTCTTCAATCATATCTTCAGTGTACCAGTAATCGTTGATGATGTAATGGGTCGTCTCTGAGGAAGAATCCTGTGCGGAACGGATGTTGTTGGTGAACGTGCGTTCAGCCTCAGAAAGTTCTGTCCAATCATCACCTTGGCATGTTGTCGAAAGCAATTCGGTGCACGGAATTTGCTCACCGTCGTTGTAGATGCGGTAGACCATCTGACTGGTATCGAATGCACCGTCGACTTGATGGTAGCCCTCTGCCATGACAATGTCACGGTTGGACTTGATGACCTTGAAACTGCTTTCGATAACGAGGTTCTCCATCTTCTCCAAATCAGAGTCAGTGTTGATGGTGTCAAAGAGTTCCATTTGCTCAACAGTGAGGTGCTTAGCAACGTTGTTGTAGAAACCAGATGTCAGAGCGTAATTGTCTCCATTTGCGTTGTTGTAGGCAATGTCACCTTGACCAAGTTGCCAAATGAACATCGAGACGAGGTCTTCTTGGGACTGAGCCAAAAGCATGTTACCAGTAGCGGGGATACCGGACTGGAAGTTGTCAGAAACTGAGGGGTGTTCACCTTGGTTAAGCGCTTGGAATCCATAGTCCCACCATGAGACAAACGCTGGCCGTTCCGTGTATGGACTATCTGTATCCTGATCAGCCAACCAATCGTAGGCTGCATTCCAACTGTTATCGTTGAAGCCTGAACCCATTGAACCGAGGTACCAGTTGCCATCGTATGGGCTATCATCCAACAAGGAGAAACCGGCAAATTCGACTCGTAGTGCGTCAGGGATGAGGTTGAAAATCGTTTCATCGAGTTCTTCTTCCGCAGCCACGGTGGATGGAATTGCTGCATCGAGACCGTAGGTTGCTTGTTGTCCAAACAACATGATCATGATCAAAAGGATAGCCGAAAAGTTTGGAGTTCGCCAAACGGCCTTTCGAGCTCCGCGAATTCGATCTTCAGGTGTGCGAATGCCGTACTTCTTCCAAGCACGAACCATTCCGTCCCAGTTTGCCCACTTCCAAAGAGAGACAATGCCCCACGCACCAAGCACAGCGATAGCTGGAGTTGCGTTGAACATGAAACGTGCAGCAGACCAGGCCATGTAGGATGCTGCGAGAATCCAAACACCAAAGATGAGGTTGGTGTGCTTGCGCTCACGCAAGCCGGAGAAGAGGCAGAGAACACCCATGACCAATGCCAAGAGGAAGGTAATCGGTCCAAACTGTGCGAACAATTGTCCACGATCTGTTGCGTTTGCTTCAGCGACTGTTCCGAAAATCTTGGTCTTGGTAAAGTAACCTCCACCAGTGAACAGGACGTCCCACGCATTCGAGAGATCTGCGACCTTCAAAAGGTAAAGAACGCCAAAGAACACGCCACCGCTTGCGGCAAGTACACCAAGCACGAGCAACCACGGCTTGTCTCGGAATCCTGTTGTCACGAAGGCAATAGCAATCGTAAAGATTGAGATGAACAAGAAGGGTTGTAGGCCTGTGCCATCGAGCACCAAGTTGATTTGAGGGTTTCCATAGAATGGAAGTGCCATCAGGAAGTTCACTGCAAGCATCGACAAGAACAGCACACTGAGGGTGGTTGAATCCCTGCGTCGGAACATGTTGAGCGCAACTTGAAGCGCATAAGCAAGGAACAAAATCGCCGGTCCGACAATGAATCCCTTCCAACCAAGCGAAACGACACCGAAAGACACACCGGCAAGCACCGCATAGGAAAGCGCAGCTTGGCGTTCATTGGCAACTGCAGAGAAGGACTTCAAGAAAGTCGACATCGAAGGCGATGTTTCTCGCAACAGGCGATCTGATCCTGCATACTTTGCTGCCTTGAGCCAGAACATGAAGCCCATCGTCAAGAACAGCATGATGAATGCGTCGTGGTCAGCGAGAGCGAAGGTGGTGTGTGAAACGTGAGCTGGCATGAAGGCGATGAGCCATGCTGCGACAACTCCAGCCTTTTCGTTAACATGTTCACGGGCAATGGCTGCGACTGGAAGAATGGTAAAAGCACCATAGATTGCAGGGAGGACGAGAATTGACCACCAAACTGCATCTTCTGCCCCAACAAAGGGTTGCAACAATCCTGCGAGGATTGCGATTGACCATGTGAACAACGGCGGACGAGGGTTGATGCCACCAACAGGGTAGTGTCGGTCAGCATCGAAGATCATGTGAGCGTTGTTTGCCAGGATGTAATCGACGACTCGCTTCATGTACCAAGGGTCTGAACCACCGGTCATGTCCCACGTGTTTGTCCCTAGGGAATTCATAGAGGGCAAGACATACCATTGTGTTCGAATCACGAGGCCGAAGAAGAATGCCAAGCCAATCATGATGTTAGCCCAGTGGGCGTTCCAGAATTTTCGTGCACCGGAGGGCTCGAATTCGCTTCGGTTTGACCAGCCACCCCATTGGTCGCCAGTGGCGATTACGTAGATAACAGCGCAAATGAAGAAGGTAAAGGCAAGCCAAATCAAAGCTCCAGAATTATCGGCAACCAGAGGACTGTCAACGTCTCCAAGAAGGCCCGTTTCATACCAAGATGAAACCAAGTAAAGAGCCCACATCGAACCAAGGAACATGGAACGGGTGTACCATCGCTCTGAGACCATACCGGCGATGATTAAAGCGACCATACCGGTGAAGAAAGCGCTCCAGAATCCGAAGTATCCGTGGTAGGCGGCGAGTTCGGGGTATGCGTTCACAACAGGATCACTAAACGGTCCAAAGAGATTGAACATCAGTTGTTCATCGTTCATCAAGGTGTGGAAATGCCAAAGGCTTGCAATGTGCGCAAGCGCCCATACACCCAACCCGATTTGGAGTGGGAGCGTGGAGCGGTTCCATGCGCCATCACCGTCGGTGATGTGAGAGAACCAGCCCTTCGATGAAGAAGGCGAAAGGACGCCACGGGCGAGAACTGCCGCAAAAATCCCAAGGATTGTAAACAGCATAGCGTAGCTGAAGAATTGGTATCCAATTGCCGCACGGTATGCGTCCAAGACGCCGATGGACTCACCGGTGGACATGGCGAGGCTGCTGGAGAGCGTGTTTGCGACGTGACCGGATGCAAGGAGACCAAGTTCAACACCAACGGCGGCAAACATGAGCACATTTGCCCATTCGAATGCTCCGCTCATCACCAAAAGGTGAACGCCGAACATCACGATGAAGAACATCAATGCGGTAAGAGCACCAAGTTCAGCCATGTAGACAAGTTCTGCACCGACCAGAGCAACAACCAGAGAAACGAGGGAAAGGGTTGACTTGGAAAGTGAGACTGTGCCAGTGACTTGGACCATTCGTGGCGTGAGACCGAGCGATGCCGCCACAAGGACGACAAGCATTGGGGTCAGGTTGTCTAGGTTGAGATCGAAGGTCATACCAACAATCTGTGTCGCTGCGAGCGCAAGAAGCACTGCAAGGGGGGCAATAAGCCACCCGAGCATAGGTGCAGGCGCTGGGCGCATTTCGGGGTTTTTCGTTTCCATTTTTTTCCCTCAGGGTGTTTGATTGACAGCAGCAAGGCTGGCAAGCAACTTCGCCACTTTGGGTCCTCTTTTAATATTGACTCCTCGAGGATAACGCCTGAATGCTACGGAGTACCCTGTTTGTTTGGTAAAATAAAATTACTTTTTGGAGGTTTTTGCGGAAGCCAAAATCATACCACAGTTACAACGCACGATGGCCTATGTCCGTCCGGTAATGGCTGCCTTCGAGATCGATCTTTGCTAGAAGGTCGTAGGCGCGTTGAGCTGCCTCATCAAGCGTGTCACCTGTGGCCGTGCAAGCAAGAACCCTACCTCCGGTGGAGACAACATCTCCAGCATCGTTGCGGCCGGTTCCAGCATGGTTAATCCAAGCCGTTTCAGTTGGTGCTTGGAGGCCTTTGATTCGACGACCCTTAACGGGTGAAGCAGGGTAGCCCTCCGCAGCAAGCACAACGGTGAGTGCGTGCTGACGATGGAACTCAACGTTCACTTCAGACAGACGATCCGTGGCTGCGGCGAACAGCAGTTCATGAAGGTCTGATGCAATGAGAGGCAGGGTGATTTGGCACTCGGGGTCACCAAATCGAACATTGAATTCAACCACACTTGGCAGCCCTTCAGAAGTGATCATCAGCCCGACGTAGAGAACACCCCGATAGGGTGTTGGTTGGGACGAAAGGTAGGCATGCATGGGTTCGACAATGTCACGAACGGAGCGGGAGAGGACATCCGGCGTGGCAACTGGAGCGGGGCAGTACGCCCCCATTCCACCGGTGTTGGGGCCAAGATCGCCATCGTAGGCTCTTTTGTGATCTTGACTCGGTGGCAGACAGACAAAACCAGAGCCATCCATCACCACGAGCATGCTCGCTTCCTCACCTTCTAAAAATGCCTCAAGGAGCACTTTTCCATCGGTAGCAATTGACGCTTCAATGAACGCTTTTGCCTCGCTTCGATTCGCTGTGACAACAACACCCTTGCCACCAGCGAGTACGTCGCGTTTCACCACCCAAGGCTGACCCTCGAACCGGTCCAATGCCAACTCAATATCTGATTCTGACGTCAAAACTTGGTACTCTGCAGTTGGCACACCTGCAATGCTCATGACTTCCTTTGCATGTAATTTTGAGCCCTCCAAAACTGCGAGTGCTTGAACTGGACCGAAGCATGGGATACCTACCGCTGTGAGTTGATCTGCAAGAAAATCACACAGTGGTGCTTCGGGACCGACAACAACCAACGTTGCTTGGAGGTGCTGTGCGAGGGCCACTAAGCCTTCGACATCAGAAGCGGAAACTGAATGGTTGGTCGCCACCTCAAGGGTACCAGCGTTGCCAGGGGCACAATGCACCGAATTGACTTGCTTAGAGGAGGCTAAAGCCATGCACAAAGCATGTTCTCGCCCACCGCCACCAACGACCAAAACTGAGCCTTTCGCCATGACTCGTATGGACCGCACCCACTCCATAATGTCATCGCGGCTCCATGCACAAGCAAAACTTCACGTTCGTCAACGGGGCAGTGTTCAAAGGCCCTCGTTGGTCATCGGCCTTTATGACAACCAACTATACGGGGGGCCTCTGATGAATTTCTTCATGCTCTTTCTCCTGTGCTTGTGGCTGTACTTGCCAGGTTTTTTGGCGAATTCTTTCGCCATGATGTGGGGTAAATGGCTGCCAAAAACGGGGTATGGTCCTTGGCCCATTGACGGTGGACGAACCCTCAAAGATGGAAATCGAATTCTAGGTGACGGAAAAACTTGGAACGGCCTCATTGGGGGATCGCTCACTTCAGGGCTATTGTGCATGTTGATGGTTCTGGCGACCAATGACGGCAGTGCAGCCGGAACGATTCAAGACAACACTGTCTTGTTCTCATCACCGCTAGCAGGTTCCGCAGGGACTTGGTTTTCTGTCGAGAGCACCATGCTCTCAGCCTTCATTCTCGGTACCTTTCTCGGTTTCATGTGCCTGGTTGGTGACAGCACAGGCTCTTTTTTCAAGCGACGCAGAGGGCTTAAGCGAGAAGGTGAAATTTCGTCAAAGGCCCCAATCCTTGACACGCTGCCCTTCGCCATTTCCGTCTTTTTGGCCGGTCAACTCTTTCTCGGCACATCGTGGCTGGCTGCTGAAGAATTGAGAATTCCAATGATTGCCCTTGTGTTGTTCACCCCAGTCCTTCACCGAACCTTCAACCTTATCGGTTACAAGCTAGGATGGAAGGATGTTCCGTATTGACGGAGCGAAGATTATAACGCTCCCACCGTTAGAAACCACCATGCGAACTGCGTTTTCTTTGGTGGCACTTCTCCTCATATCAACGACTTTGGCTACAATGGCTGTATCTGCTGAAGTGGTCAGTGATGGTTCGAACATCACGGTTTCAGGCAGCGAAACTTGGAATGAATCATCCATCGATACCGACCTAACCGTTCTTGAAGGTGCCTCCCTCCTCATCGAAAACACAACAAGCATTGCTCAAGATGTGACCATCACCGTGAATGAGGGTGCAACCCTGACGGTCTCGGGAGACCTGGTTGGCACGGAATTGGACGCTGGATTGCTGGTTTTTGATGACACTTTGCTGCATCTTAACTTTGGCGACATTGCTGAAACAGGCCAAGTCAGAATTAATTTCGATCATGTCATTCCTGAAAGTGCCATGTTCAATGTGACCATTGGAAATGAAACTCAAAATGCCGTTGGGTCTGACTTTGTCGACATACCTGCGTCACTGAACGGTACTTCGTTGACCGTCGAGTTTGACATTTACTATTTCTTTTCCACTCAGATCACAAGCGTACAAGCCCTGCACTCTGGAGCAAGCGGCACCGTATTGGTGAACGCTGAAGAACTCAATCACACAGCTGGGAGTTTGAAGTGGAATGCAGCAGCGTTTGAACTTCAGGTCTTTGGCACGCTCACCGTCAACGATGCAGATGTTTCTGGCGCATCCATTGTCTGTTCAGGTGCATGTTCCGTCACCGATGCAACACTCACGGGAAGCGCACCAATTCATGTCGAAGATGGAGGAAGCCTCGTGGTCGAATCTTCAGTTCTTGTGGGTTCGAGAACCGATGAGGACATCATCGTCCATGACACTGCGAACATCCAATACACAAACAACACGGGTACTGGCGGCCTAACCGATGCGTGGATTCGCCTGCTCTCACAGCGCACACTGCACACCAATGCTGGAAACATTACTGTTCACGCGACAGGTTTGGGCTATTATGGGAGCACCATTGACAACGTCACAGACCAAAATGGACATGTCGGGATCGCTTTGGGAGAGCAGGCACGTATTGTCGAATGGGTCGATGGCGAAGGACAATACCATGAAGAAAACGCTGAAATTGTATTGACTCTAAGTTCAAGTTGGGGAAATTTCGCCACAACGGTTCCCGCGCCAAAAACACCAATCAGTGAGGTTTCGGTTCCACTCCCATACATTGATGTTGTTTCAATCGACCTTGAAGACAACAAAGCCTACATCGGCAAGAAGATCAGTGGCGACATAGTGGTCAAGAACACTGGTGATGTGGCCGTTACAGGGGTCAACTTCTGGTGCTATGTTGGGGATGAACTGCAAGACACCACTCAATTGGTCGTCTCGTTGGAAGCAGGTGAAAGCAAGACCATGTACGTCTCATGGTATGGCAACACCAATGGAAGTCTTGCTTTGGAGTGCCGAGCAATGCTTCCAACCGTCTTGAATTCAATTGCCTCGGATGTATCGAACCCAAGCGGTTCTGCCTCAGGAGAAATCGCATGGACCAATGCCGAGGAACGAGAAGATCAACCCTTGATGATTTACGCTATGCTTGTCCTGATCATCCTTGCAGGGACCTTCATCGTATCTCATCAAGCATCAAAGAAGGTGATTCAATCTCAGCAAAGCAAAATCGAAGAGGAAGAAGCCGCAAAGGAATACCTCGAAGATGAGGAGGCCTTGGAAGAGGCATCTTCACTTGAAGATCAAGCATAAATGTATTCGGTGAAGAACTGCCCTCATAGCGGGGCGGTCATGGTCCATTCTGTCAAGGGCTTGTGCCAATCTCGTACTTGATCGGTTTCTAGGCGCAATTGAAGCCCCTCACCTGGTTCAAATTCCAATGCAGTGAATTCAAAGGTCACCGTGAGTTCATTGGTTCGAAATGTATCATCGAAAAGCACTTCTTGATCCATCACGGCACCATCCATTGTTCGTTCCACATACACTCTGACGTGGCATTCTTGAAGCGGATTTCGAAGAGAGCAGGATTCGCTGCTTCCGTCGTGCTCAACCGTCACGAATCCCTCATAATCGATTAGACCCTGCTTCGGTACAAGATTCACGACGGTGTCTTTGGCCGTTGGGGCGCACACGCATTCCATGTTATCAGACTCGACGGTTCCGCTTTGATCAACAGTGAGTTCGAGGCTTGATTGCTCAATGCTGTCAACGGTCACAGCGGTTGCCGTCACTGTGTAGTGGCCCGCATCTGCGAATGTGTGAACGACCGAGAACCCGGTTGCCGTGCTACCATCACCAAAGTCCCAAGTAACAACGCCGTCCACTTCCGAAGCAGTCAACTGGAACTCATGAAGGCGTTCTGTGATTACATTTTCCTCATCATTGTCGCCTTCATCGACTTCAAGGAGCGTATACTCATTCATCCCAAACGCTTGATCAACATCGATTTCGAAGGTGGAATTGCTTGATGAGGAGGACGCTGTAAGACTTGTGAGAACCGAGCCAGCGGTAGCGCTTAGAATCAGCAAGAAAACCAATGTTGCAACCGATAGTGTGTACTTCATAGCCAAAGGGACTTTTCAATTGGCTTATCAACATCTGTTTGAAAGGACACCAACAACACTGAAAAATCAAACACGAGTTCTCACTGGTTTTTGAGGTAGTCTTCACCGTACCAAGCCCATTGTTCCAGAGTCCAACCTGCGGGCAATCCACTGTCAGGAATCGGGGGGCCACTTGGTGTGGTTTGTTCAATGAAAGGTGCCACAAGAGCAGGATTGATTGCGTCTAAACCGACATCATGTTGTCGCTTTCGCCGTACGAACAAGAGACCCAGAACCAGAGCAGAAAGCAGAGCCACACCAACCATCACAAGGAGATTGGAGGTCAGAGCAGATGAGGCATAGCGGGTTGAATCATTGGGATATTCATCCGAGGCATCCGACCAACCGTCGCCATCAGCGTCCGGGCAGCCAAACCGATCGAGGTATGAGTCACCAGGGGTTTCGATGCAACTGTCCATCTTTGTGGCGCCCTGCTGGTCAGGATACTGATCTCCGTCCACATCAGACCACACGAGATTGTTATTTGCGTCAAAATCGATCTCATCTGCCCAACCATCACCATCGCTGTCTGTGCAACCGAACGGAATCTGAGTCGATTCACCAGCTTCGTTTGGACACGCATCAGGTTCAGAGCCAAGCGGGTTATCGCCGTAGCCATCACCGTCAACATCGCGATGCTGCGTAGGTTCGAGTGGAAGATCATCACCCTCATCGGACCAGCCATCGTTATCGCTGTCAACGCAGCCAAAGCGGTCCTCGAATGAGGCACCAGGGGTGTCGATGCACTCATCTGCCTCGAACCCTAGAGGCGAATCACCGTATCCGTCTCCATCTTGGTCCAAGTGTTGAGAGGCTTCATTCGGGAAAGCATCCGCACCTGAAGCCACAAGCCATGTTGAATCTGCGTTCGACCACCCGTCATTGTCGGAGTCAACGCAACCAAGTCTGTCTTCAGTTGATGTGCCAAAGGCTGCTGGACAAGCGTCCCCGTTCAATCCATTTGTGACGTCTCCATACCCATCCTCGTCGAGGTCAGACCATTGAGTTGGCTCAGATGGAAATTCATCAATGGTGTTCGCGTAGCCATCGCCATCGGCATCAGGACAGCCAAACAGTCGGCCTTTGTCGCTCAGTCCGTATTCATTTGGGCAATCGTCATACTTGTCAATCAAAGCATCGTTGTCATCGTCTTCATCCTCGGTTCGATCCTCACAACCATCTTGATCGGCATCTGTTGAAGGCATTGAAGTGAATGAAAGGGAACTTGTTGGACAGACATCAGTGCCTACGCTTGATGCAACACACAATCCCGTGATGTTCAGCCCACCATCACAGATACCATCATCATCGTCATCTTGGTCCTCACCCATATCTTGGCACCCATCTTGGTCATAATCCGTGCCAGATGTTGAAAGCCAGTCTAAGTCACCAGTTGGGCAATCATCTCGAATGTCGATGACATCATCATCATCATCATCGAAATCTTCACTGGAATCTCGGCAGCCATCCATATCATGATCTGACATGGTGTTTGCAATCCAGTTGGTTAAGCCCTGAGGGCAAGCGTCATTTTCATCTAGATAGCCATCGTTGTCGTCGTCATCGTCACACACATCACCGAGTGAATCGCCGTCGTGGTTCAATTGAGCAACATTGGCAATGAGGGGGCAGTTGTCATCGACGTCCACCACGCCATCACCATCTCCATCGGTGTAAGGGTCAATGCGAACAACTTCGTCTTGGACGTTATCAACATAGTACAGGTTTCCATTAGGACCAATTTCCAAACCCATGATGGATGATGCTGTCGTTTGAATCGACCCTGCCTCAACCGCACTCTTTCCGTTGGTGCTTAGGTCGTACGCTACGATCGTTCCATCACCGTTTTGGGAGACAAAGAGTTGGTCACCAGTGAGTGCAATTCCAGATGGGCGGTTCAATCCGGTATCGAGTACCCCCCATTCGACTCCAGCAATACGAGAGTATTCTTGCAACGGCTCTAAGCGAGTTGCACTGTCCATGATGTCGGTTGAGGTCGTGGTTGTATCGTCGGTATTCACCCACAACACCCGGTTGGCTCCCGGGTCTGAAATGTAGAGGATTCCTGAATCTTTGTCAAGGACCATGTGGCCTGGCACACCGAGCACGTGGTTCAGTTGAACTTCTGAGTAACGGCGAACAATCGCATCGGAGTGATCGTCGTATCCCGTGTCATGATCGAGTTGGAAATCGTAGTACACCAGTTCACCGTAGTAACCGTCATTGTACCAGTAGATGTTGGCCGAGTCGTGAGCCATACCTACTCCAAAGGGAGACTCGTGGTTCATGTCAATGTGGCTCCCTAGCAACTCATCGTTTTGATGTTCAACGGCATAGTGAGACATCGAAGAGGGCCAAAGGGTTGGGCCCATGAAATTGTTTGGGGAGCCTTGACCGCAGTAGGTATTGTCTGTTTCTTGGGCTGAACCCCATTGCCAGTCAAATTCTGGGTGATAAGCACCAAAAGCGATCGCACTCACTTCTTCGAGGAAGTGGTTGCTGTACGCATCTTTTCGGTTTTGAGAGGTCTGATTGTCTAAGCCTGTGTTCTCCACGATGGTCATGCTGTCCGTAGCGCGGTTGGCTACCCAAAGTTCGTTTGCCCTCCCGGGGTGGAATTCGAGATCACGTGGTTCATTTATCGCGTCTGAAGAATCGGCAATCACGACTTCCTCAAACGCATGACCGAACTGCTCAACTGGAGGGGAACTCTCATTTCCCACAGCGCTCAATGGGAGGTAAAAGAGCAGAACCATGAGGATGATGAGGGTCACGCGACGGTTTGCCATGTGGCTTGGTCGGCCCTTTCACCTTTGATACCTTGCTTGAGAGGTGCAATACATTTGTCGGAATCAGACCGTGCGCTGATGCCGAGAATATCCAATCGGTATCATGAGCATGCTGTCATTTCCCCTTCGGTGTTGGAGAAATCCAATTCCCAAGCGCTCGAACTCACCTGGGTGGACGAATCCCCTGTGAAATATTGATTCACAACAATCACTTGGAACGTATAGCATCCAGAACCGTCGTAGAAGTCATCTTCTTTGAGAATTTCAATCATGCCAGTGTCGACGTCGTAGCCAGTTCCCGCAATGCCCATCCACCGGTCAGAACTTCCGGACTTTGATCCCGAAACTGCGCTCTCCCAAGTGGTATCAGTTCCATCAGCAGTAATCAGAGGGGATTGCCACTTCTGGCTGCCCCCTTTCATGACCTTGAGTTGGATGGTATAGTCTGAAAAGACAGGGAGATAGTTGCTTACAGTGCTCATCGAGTGTTCGCCACCATCTTCTGCCTCTTCGGAAGGATCAAAGAGACCTACAATCGATTCGACAATGAGCCCGTCAACCTCAGTTGTAGTACTCCCAGTATTTCCGCTGCCAGTGGTTGTTGTTTTCGTGACCATTGTAATCTTTGAACCCGAATTGAGAACTTCACGGTTGAGAAGACTCGGGGTAATGGTTCGAGTTTGAGTTTGTCCATCGTCAGCTTCTACGTTGATTTCATAGACCTTGATTGAATCACCCATGTTGTTCTGAGCGTTGCCCTCAAAGAATTCACTGATGGGTACTCTGAATTTTGCAAAATCATTGCTTAATGACTCGGAACCAGCCCAAAGTTCAGTCCCTTCTGAAGTGATTGTGACAGATGATGAATCAAAACTTCCCCGGACATAAAACGTGAGTTCATCGCTGTCCTGATCCACTTCGATTTGAGTCAGGGCCATGGACGAATCTGCAGGAATAATCGCCAGGGCCGCATAGGGACCCAGTGCGATAATGAACGCTAAAACGACCGAAACACCAATCTTCACAGTGGAAAGTTCAGGTTTCATTCGTTCGAACTGAACCAGGCACAAGACACCAATAAGGGCGACCACTGACACAACGGCCAATCCAAGTTCGCCGCCACGGAGGGAGAGTATACCAGCGAGAACAATGATTCCCCAACCTGCTTGTTGGAGGTAATCCATTGGAGACCCGTCAGAAGTTGCTGGAGTCGAAGCGGCCATCAAACCCTTCGACGCTTCTTTGGATTTTCTTGGCACAGGTGCAGGTTCAACCTTGACGGCTTCGACTGGTTCTGCTTCTTTTACAGCGCTTGCTTTGTCCAGTAATCCACTCATAGAAATCCCTGTTAGAGGTACCTTGGGCACAGGGGATTATCAAACCAACCCCTGTAAGGGTCATGTGCAACCCTATTGCAAGGGGCATGGCAACAAGCCGTCACAGACCGGGAGCGGCTTCACGCCATTCCCCTTCTTCGTCTTCGCTACCGGTCATACGGCGACCGACAACTGCAGCTGCAAGAGCGAGCATGGAAAGAGCAGGAATAACTTCGAAACCTGGGAGATAGACACCACGGACATAGATGGTGATCATCTGTGACTCACGGATACAGCCGCCGTTGTTACAGGCGAATTCCGATTCAGCATAGAAGTCAAGCACGTGGTAAGCATCGCTCCAGCCTTGAGTTTTTGGCGTTCGTGCCATCACTCGGACGTTTGTTGCTGTTGGGATGGCGTCGATTTGGACCTTCACAGCTGGCAAGTTGATGGTGAATCCAGCCTGCTCGAGGTCATCTCGGCTCGAATCAGTCACACCGACCTTCATGAAGTCAATTTGATTACCAAGGTTATACACCTTGAATTCGAAGTTCTTGTCTTTCTTTGGCATGAGTTGGACGAATGGCTCAACTGCTTCGACCTGAACCAGAGAATACTGCATGATGTTGACGATCATGTTGTTTTGGGAGGAAGCCGTGTTGACTGGTGGTAAACTGTTGATTTCCTGGACGGTTGCAGAAACGGACAATGTTCGGCTTTGCATGGTCAAGTAGGGTGTAGCCCGAACAGAAATTTGGAAGTCCACTTCCTGATTTCCTCCGATGTACATGTCACCGGGTGATGCGGTGGCAAGGCCATCGCTCGTCACCAGGATGCTGATTTTTTCTTGGTAGGTGGTTGGGTTGCTTGCGGTGCAAGTGGTGAATCCTGAGTAGGTGGAACCAGGCTTCACTTCCACGTTAATGGAGATTGGAGCACAGGATAATGAAATCGCCGCAGTAGGGGCTTGTGCTGCTGCTGGCACTGCGACCAACATCAAGGAACCGACATAAAGGGCAAGAATGAACACGGCACGCTTCATCATACTAACTTCACCTAACAGACAACGCCACTGATGCGACACTCATAACCGTTGTGATAAAATGGGAAAGAAATCCCTTTGAAAAGAGCAATTATTTTTCTCTGATGTTCAAGATAAAAACTGAGCATAGGCCACAAAGACATGCAATTTCAAGGTGGGCCCGAAGGGAGTTGAACCCCTGGCCTCCCGGTTATGAGCCGGGCGCTCTAACCGACTAAGCTACAGGCCCCTGTGTTGCTGGACTTGGTCAAACTCATCAAGTTATCCGCTTCATTCGAAATGAACAAGCGATGATTGGGAGGGTTTAATCCACTCACGAACGCGTTGTTCAAGTCCATCTCGTATGGCGTCTGGAACAAAAATCAAGGCGCGTTCATTTGGTTGAGTGAGCGAACGAATGAGGGGAGAATGTTCGGAGGCATCTCCGCCATCCTCAATTCGAATGCCTTGGGCGTATGGCTTGTACCCCTTCTTAGAAATCCGTGCATAAATCACCTCAGAAGCAGGATCGTAACCGGCCTCCGCCACCTCCTCCTCGATTCGATCTCTGACAACGCCCACCATTTCCGTGGTGAGACCTTCAATGCGAAGGGACTTGTGGAAACCTCGCCTCGACATCATCTTCATGGCATAATTTGAGAGAATTTCGTCTTCATGTTCGGCCCATTCTGGAATGGCGACACGTATGTGTGCATCATTCAGGCTCGCATAGCCCCGAGCATCCAAGTTTTTGTCCAACAACATTTTTTGCAGGGCAACAGAAAGAGTGAGTTGCCCTTTTTCAGCCAAGGCACGGGCCCTCGAGAGCATCTTTACAAGGTAATTCTGGGTCAACATATTGACTTTGTGAAAGTACACTTGGTGATACATGTGGTATCGCGTCACCAAATAAGCTTCAATGGCGGGAAGACCCCACGATTTGACGAAGAAATGCCCATCATCGCCCACACGAAGGGCACGCAGAACTCGAGCGATGTCAAAACCACCAATTTGTGCGCCTGTGTTGGCTTGATCTCGGACCATGTAATCCATCCGATCAACGTCCAGTTGGCTCGATACAATTTCTTTCATGAACGGGGGAATTGCTTCACCTGCATGATCCGACGCACCGTCCATAAGGGCAAAGAGTCGTTCAGTTCGAGCCTCGCCGAGCACATTGGTTACTGCTGCGCCGACCTCTGTCTCACTCGATTCCAACAACACACGGCCCCAGTGTTCGTGAGAATGGTATGTTGCGTACACATCCGGCGTTTCCAAAACGTGGGAGAAAGGTGGGTGGCCAATGTCATGGAGCAAGGCTGCTAATTGAACCAGTTCAGCGTCTTCATCGCTGAGAATCCCCGGTTGAACCTCTTGGAGAGAAGCCGTGAGTTGCCCCGCCAAATGGTAGGCACCTAACGAATGAGCGAAGCGGTTGTGGTTTGCAGCAGGAAAAACATATTCACACGTTGAAAGTTGCTGAATGTTTCGGAGGCGTTGAAATTCCTTGGTGTCAATGATGGTTGCGTGGCGGGCAGGCACCAAGATATCTTTGTGAATTTCATCACGAATCACGCGGTCCCTCATCGCCATCCCCAACCACCCCCTCGGCCCACGCATTAAAAAAGTGGACCCCGCTAAAACGGCTCAATTTCCGAGAATGTCACGATGCTCGCTCGTGCAAACGGCTATGGCTGGAGTTGGGTTGAGCGCATCATGGCCGATGCTCTCAAGGACATCATGCTCAAAATTACTGATGATGATCCAGCGACCCGTGGTCAGAAACTTTGGGTGATGTTCGCACTTGCTGTTTTCTTGGTGGCATCGCTCAACTGGTACGCCATGGTCAGGGAACCACAAGTGGTTTTGGTTGAAGATTTGGTCAACCACAACCGCGAGACTGTTCTGGTCGAAGGTACCGTCATTTCATGGATTGAGGACCGGTATGGCAGCGGTGAAGACCGAGTTGACTTGGTTGTTGAGGACGACACTGGAGTCATCAGCGTTCGCTGGTATTCAACTGGAGAGAAACCCCCCATAGGGACCAATGTCACCGTGATGGGGGCTGTGGTCGATTACAACGGACGATTCTACCTTCAATCAACCGGGGCTGGCGCCATTTGGTGGGATTCATCAGGTTTACCAGAAGTGCAACGCCTCACTCTGAGCGATTTAGCCGTTGAGCCAGAAATCTATTCGGGAGAGATCGTCACCATTACGGGATTCATCAGCGAAGCGATCAATAAGGATGCAATTTACACCTCCGCCTACATCACCGACCACCCAGGAAACGCTGCGCATCAACTTCAGTTGCTCATCCAATCAGCACCTGGCGTGTGGATTGAAGCCGATTCCAAAGTCGAAGTGACCGGGATGCTCAGTTACCAAGAAACCAATCTCCGATGGGCGTTTTTGACCCAGGGACCAGAAATTATTCTTGTCGATGGTTACACACCCCAACCCAACCAACTTGAATGGGCTGGTGAATCGACATGGAGTTACGAATCTGGAAGCATGGTCTCAATGGCAGGAACAGTTCTGATCAACAACGACCAGTGGACCCTCTTTGGACCAAACGGCAACATGATCTGCATCCTACCAACGGATGAAGACATTTCTAACGCTGAAACCAACGGATACAATGGCTCTGCATACGAAGCCACAGGACGGTTGATGTGGAACGATGACCGCAGCATGTGGTGCATCGATGCAAACAACGGCAATGGTACCAACCTCATCGACCCCATGACTGCAATGTCCATGCAAGCCATGCTCTCGGCGAACCCAGCCTCTATGCTTGAGACGCCAAACAAAGTCTACACACTTAGCACCTTCATGCAGTACGCCTTCGAACCTTTGGACACCGATGGGTATTTTGTCGACAGCCAGACCTACACTTTTGGCCAAACGCGAGTTGCCATGTCGTTCCCATCGACGCGCACCAACTGGATTGAATCCGGGCAAGGACTCATTGCCAATGTCACCGTTTCATGGGACGATGAAAAGATGATGATGCGCCTCATGGTTCAAAATTACCAACTTGTGGGTGAACCACCTGCCCCTCAAAGCCTGCTCTGGGACGACGGGGCCACTCAGTGGGGGTACGCCAAAAACACCCATGTTTTGATCAACGGAAAAGCCGTACAAGAAGACGACGGTTGGTTCCTCTACAGGGATGGATCTTCACAATCGCTCCGACTTAACCTCGACCTGAATCCAATTGGTACCGATGACCTTCACTCAAACATCTCAATGACATGGTCAGGGCGATTGCGCCAGATCGAGCATCCGAACGAAGTGTCCCTCGTCTACACCCTTGACGGTGCTGACGCATTGGACAGCGATGGCGATCGGGTGGCGGACTCTCTTGAAAGCGCCAACGGCATGAACGTCAACAACCCAGACACCGACGGGGATGGCGAAGACGATCGCTCGGAATTGGAGCAAGACAGCAACCCCAACTCGTGAGGTGGAACAATGTTAGACGCTTATTTTTACGAACTTGGGTGGATGCTCTTCGCTCTGTTCTTTGGAGTGTTCATGGGCTCCTTAACGGGCATCATTCCCGGATTCCACGTCAACAATGTGGCGTTGATCCTGTTGGCATTGTCACCAAGTTTGTTGGCATTAGGCATCCCACTTTCAGCGGTTGCTGGAATCATTGTATCGACAGGAACAGTGCACACGTTCCTCAATTACATCCCATCAGCGCTCATGGGGGCACCGGATGCGGACCAAGCGCTGTCGTTATTGCCGGGCCACCGCATGCTGCTCTCAGGCAACGCTGCTCGCGGGGTCGCGTGGTCAGCTCGCGGCTCCCAACTCGGCCTGTTCCTCTCCTTGCCGTTGATTGTTCTCGCTCGAATCGCCTTTGGCCCTGAATTGGGCTGGTATGATTCACTTCGAACCATGCTGCCCTTCATTCTCTTGGTGATCTCCGCCTTGCTGCTGGCCACTGAAACCACCCGGCTTGATTGGCCAATGTGGTTGCAAACTTTGACAGGTGGAATGTTCGGTACTGATTCACGGTTTGCTGGGTTTTTCACAGCAACTGCCTTTTTCCTTCTTGCGGGCTTATTTGGATGGACCATTATTGGCCCGACCGCTCTCCCTGCAAGTTCACCGATCAACATGCCCGGGGCCAGTCTGTTGCTACCAGGCCTCGCTGGACTGTTTGGCATCGCGAATTTACTCGACATTTACGCCACAACATCCCACCTGCCCCCGCAAAAGGAAAACTGGGATTTACCGCCTGCAAAGCCACTCCTGGTTCCTTGCTTTTGGTCCGGTGTTGCAGGTGCATCCATGGGCGTGCTTCCCGGAATGACTGCATCCCAAGCCACCGTATTGGTGATGGGTGGGCGAAACGTTGTTGCGAAAGTGCAAGGAAAAGCCGGCTATGGAATGGATTGGGAAACTCGCCGACTGACCGAAATGACCGATGATGAACTGCTCGAGATTGCAAAAGCAGAATCCGAGGACGGTGTTGAAGGGCCTCAGACCAAACAGGATTTGGAAATTATTGCTATTCTTTCTGCGGTCAACACTGCTGTCACCGTCTGCGTCCTAGGTTTCTTGTACATCATTAGCCGCTCTCGTTCAGGTGCAACTCTGGCGCTCAAAGCGATGTACCCTGTGGACACATGGAGCAACCTCGAACCGACTGCTGACTTCATCCGCCTTCTGGCGATCACCCTTGCAGCCGGTCTTATGGCCATGCCAATCATGCGCTATGTTGGCCAGGGAATGCTCCGGCTCCACGCAGCAATCCCCCTCCAGCAGATGATCATGAGCGTTATTTTGTTCGTTGGAGCTTTGGTCTTCGTCAGCACCGGTTTCATTGGCTTGTCAGTCTTGATTGTTGGAACAATGATTGGACTGTTACCCCCTCGCCTTGGCATTCGACGAAGTCACGCCATGGGCGTCATTCTCGTCCCGATTATGATTTTGATGTTCAAGAACCTCGTTGACAACGCAGGATTCTTGTGAACCGCTGACAAAATCCACCATTGCTCGCAGGCACAAGCCCTATGCCCTTTGACCATCACGTCGGGGCATAGGTGAGTCTATGATCTCTAAACTCCGCCCCGTCCTGCTCGCGCTTCTGCTGGTTTTTTCCACGGTTGGAACCGTTGTAACCATTGACCTCAATGACCAAACGCCGGTGATGACATCGGCTCGTTCAACAGCCTGCTCAGGCGACATCTGCCTCAACGAAGCCTTGCCAAACCCCAACGGATATGACGATGCAGCATGGCCGGGTGGCGAGTGGTTTGAAGTGTACAACAGCGGGAACACAACCGTTGATGTGCTCGGTTGGTACGCCACAAATAAAGCATCAAAAACGCTCTACTTCAACTCCACCACAATTGTTGATTATGATGCCAACAATTCCGCTTCATGGGAACTTTCTCCCGGTGAATACATGGTCATCTCACGCAACGGACTGTCCAACAGCATGTTTTATCTTGCCAACACCAATGACATCCTGACATTGCACACCGCATCTGGAGTCAGCATTGACCAAGCAACATGGACCTTCTCCAGCAGTGGAGCACCGTCGGGTGTAAGCCTCGAAGAGGATGCCGCCAGTGCGACCAATGATTGGGTTTCGACGAACAACCCCACACCCGGTGGAATCAACACGGGGAGCGGCACTGGAGGGCCCACGATTGTTCCATCCGACCTCCACATCAACGAAGTAATGGCAGATGCGTGGCCAAGTTTTGACGGTGACATGTGGCCCGGTGGCGAATGGGTCGAAGTGATCAACACTGGCTCATCCGACATAGACCTCACCGGTTGGAGCATTCAAGACCAAGCTGGCAAGGTGCTGTTGTTCAATGAATCACACCTCATCGACGCAACAAGCACTGGCTACATGATTGCCCCCGGCACCACCCGTATCATTGCAGTCAACGGCTCAGGATCAAGCATGCTCAATAATGGAGTTGAAGCACTCGACCTCAAATGGCCCAATGGTAGCATCTCAGAACAGGTCGCATGGACCGATAACGAACCAGGGTTCTCACTGGTGAACGACCAAACTTCGACCTACATGGTCTACGCCGCATACCCAACGCCAAACGCACCGAACCCGCCCTCACTCGACCAAATTGTGACGGCCACTTCGCCTCTAAAGATGACGGAATTGCTTTCAAACAGTTCCGAAGATGGAACACCATTTCCCGATGGAGAATGGTTAGAACTGTTCAATGACGGTTCAACTGACATCGATTTGACTGGCTGGTCCGTCATCGACGGCATGGGCAATGTAACCCTATTGGACCCAGCAACACTCGTCAGCAATGACACTCAAGCAGGCTCCATCATTGAAGCAGATGGCCGAAGACTTGTTCAATTTACCACAGGGACAGAACTATGGAATTTTTACAATCACCTCATGCTCGCAGATGCCACAGGAAACATCGTTGACGCCGCTTGGTACGCCACTGATTATGGAGAAAATGTGTCGCTTATTCCAGCAGAAGATCCAACCGATCCGTGGGTGCCATCTCCGTGGATGACCCCCGGTCAACCCGAGCCCGGCGCTATGGACAACACCGGTAATGTGTTCTTTTCAGAAGTCATGCCAGATGGCATCGGCAGCGATTCTCAACCTTGGCCTCTTGGCGAATGGTTGGAACTCAAAAATGAAGGCGACCAAGCCATCGATGTTGGAGGCTGGAAACTTCAGGCTGCAAGCAGAACATTAACCCTGCACCAGTATAACATGCCACTTCAATCGACATCCGTGATTCAACCCGGTGGGGTCGCTTTGATCGCCCTCAACGGAACCAGCAGTTTCTACCTCAAGCACACCACACCCGACTCGATTGGATTAGTGGACGCCACTGGTGCGGTGATGGACACAATCGGCTGGTCGTCTACCGTAGAAGGTGAATCCCTCATCGCACCAAACAGCACCCATGCTGGCGCTGGCCCTAACGGGACAAGCGCAGGAACTGGTGCAGAGTGGTTGCTTTCGGCTTGGGTCAGTCCCGGGAAAATCAATCCAGTTTGGCCCGTCTACACCGAATCAGAAAACGTCATTGTCACTGAAGTTCTTGCCTCTTGCGATGATGATTCAATTGAACCGCTTGAAGACTGGATTGAATTCCAAAACACGGGCAATGATGTGCTCAACCTTAGCCGCTGGCGAATTGATACCATCGACCAAGATCGACGGTTCATCCGAGCCGATTCAATGTGGAACGCGACTGAAGGGTGGAACGCTACACTTGTCCAGCCTGGAGCACGCGCTGTGTTCTTGATGGACAAATCCATGCTGACTGGCCTCGGAGATTCGTTCACTCTTTCCAACCCTGATGGAGTCCCGATTGAAACAGTGCAGTGGAGCATTGTCAGCGATTGTCAAACCATGATGCCAGGTGCGGACGCTGCGGCTTCTTGGGTGCACACAATGTGGCCAAGTCCGGGAGCAGAAGAGCCAAATGCTTCGCAATTCGCACAAATTAATGACATCAAGTTTACCCGCTTAATGAGCGAAGGCAAAACCAGTATTTCCTCGAACACAGAATTCTTCGAACTGAGCAACATGGGCGAGAACACCGCTTATCTTGACGGGTGGACGTTTAGCGTCGTTACATCAGGTGGCACTGATGATTTCACCTTCGCAGACATCACTATACCTGCTGGAAGTGCAGTTATTTTTGCCGCTGATCCAAACGGCCTCAGCGTCTACGAGGATGGCATGATCCAAGGCTTCGCATCGGCCTTCGCAGACCCACCAACGCTTCCGAATGATGGAGCAGCACTCCATGTGATGGGCCCATCTGGTGCCCTTGCCGACACCATCGTGTACGGCAACGGTCCGGTCGATGTCGAGGGTTGGAGTGGCATCAGTTTGGTCGAGCCTACAACTGGCATTGACCTCATCATTTATCATCGCGGTGATGGATGCGGATTGCTCGATGACACCGACCAAGTTGTTGACTGGCACGAACGCTGGGGGCGCCTTGGTGGAAGCACCTTCTGTGAAGACCAAGATTTCTCTGGTGAATCAATTGTCACGCCTTTGATTGGCCCAACCGATGGTCTGCTTGACGTTCTCGATTGGATTGAAGGGGCAACAACAAGCCTCAATGTCCACGTGTACCAACTCTCAGAACCGCGGTTAGCTCAAGCATTGATTGACGCACAGAACCGTGGCGTCGATGTCACCGTGGTGCTCGATGCTGGCTCTCAAGGCTTCTGGTCAGACTTTGACATGATCAACCAATACGGCATCGCAAGTGAACTTGTCAAGGCTGGTGTCACCACATACTGGTTCGGTGACGGGGGCGACGAGCCTTACGCTTACATTCACAGTAAGGTAGCCGTTCGCGACGGAACCAGCGTTTGGATTTCTTCAGGAAATTGGAAAGGCTCCTCCATGCCAGCACCAGGAGTCCGTGGAAACATGGACTGGGGTGCGTTAATTGAAAACGTCGATCTTGCAACCATCGTCCTTCAACAAATGGCTTTCGATGAGGAACCATTGCGACAGCACATCACACCCGCATCCGCTTCAGATGAGCCAAATGGTTGGAACATGCCGGCGGCAACCCCGGTTGACGGCGACCGTGCCTCCACCATAACCGCAACCGTGAATGGAGAACTCCTCACCTGCCCGGACAACTGCATCGAGGGCTTGGTTGAATTGATTGGAAGCGCAGAGGATGAATTGCTCTTATCCTTACAGTACCTTGACATGGATTGGTCGTGGGGCTGGGGAGACAACCCAATATTCACAGCTCTTCGTCAATCGGCCGAAGATGGCGTATCTGTTCGCTTGATCATCAATGGAGCTTACTTGGACCAAGATGTGCAAGATGTTGTGGACACGTTCAACGAAGTATGGAACTCAAGCGATGGTCTTGATGTCGCAGCGGTCGTCATGGGTGAAGATGATGATGTGTCTAAGCTGCATAACAAAGGCCTCATCATCGACCAGGAAACCGTCCTGATTTCATCAATCAACTGGGGCAACTCTGCGGTCAACCGCAACCGAGAGATGGGCGTAGTGCTCACCTCTGCAGAAGTTGCTGCACCGTTCCGAATGGCATGGTTCGATGATTGGAACCGCCTCGACAATGTCACAGACACCGATCAAGACGGATTGCCCGATATATGGGAAGTGGCAAACGGCCTCAACCGAACCACAAGAACACTCCCTGGACCAAACATGATGGAAGGCTTGTACGATGCTGATGGCGACGGACTCTCGAATGAATTGGAATACGACCTTGGCAGCCACCCAACCAACGCAGATACCGACGGAGATTGTATCCCTGATGGCACTGAAGTCGCATGGGCTCAATCGACAGCGCTCGATCCGACCATAGACGATGTCTACCCCGGTGATGCCTTGTTGCTTTCGGATGCCGACAACGATGGCGTCAATGAATCAGAAGTTCTTGGCTGCGACCTCGGGGGCATCGATGACACGAGTGGCACAACCACTCCAGTGGATAATGGCTCTCTAGATGATGACGCTGATGGTGTCATCAACGCTGTTGACACATGTCCAGACACGGAAGCGAATCTGGCGGTAAACCCTGAAGGATGTTCTACAGAACAACGGCTCGCACAATCAACACCAAGTGCCAGCGATGAAACGAATCTGGGCTCAAAATTGATGCTCATGCTCATGCTTGCTGGTGTGATCCTTGCGTTTGGTGCCTTCAAAATCCTTCGTTCAATCGAACAGGAAGCTGAAGAAACAAAGGATTTGATCACTCTAAACGCGGCTCAGCACGACGCCCTCGCTGCTGAACCAGTTTCGACAGACGGATGGCAAACTCCAGTCCTCGACGGCAGCGGCTCGGCAGATGATGCACCTGCAGTTGAAGTCACTAAAGCCGATCTCGCAAGAGTTCCTGGCTGGGACGAGGCAATGGTTCGCACCTACCTTGATCAAGGATGGTCGATGGACCAGTTGCAAGTGTACTACCAAGAACAAGTCAATGCACATGCTGAAACGTCACAAGATTGACAAAGGACCTCTTGGCATTTCACGCCATGCGAGCAGTCACTTCGACGAGCAACCCAGTCTTGTCCAACAATTTTTGGAGCAACATCCCCGGCTACGAAACCATGTCCTATGAAGGGACAATGCAGAAGATTGGCGTTTTGTTCGGCATCACAATCCTCACTGCCCTTGTGACCGTTTCTTTGGGCGCATCTGGAAACCTTGGGGCAATGGTCCTTCTCACGGGAATTGGATTCTTGGGTGGCCTCATCACCTTACTGGTGATGGTATTTACGAGGCCAAAAAATCCAGCACCGGGAGCGATCTGTTACGCCTTGTTTGAAGGTATGCTCATTGGTGGAGTCTCCTTTGTGTACGAAGGAGCATACTCCGGAATTGTTTTGCAAGCTGGATTAGGCACAGTCTGTATTATCGGCGTCATGTATTTCCTTTGGTCAACTAAAATCATCAAAGCGACACCTGCATTCCAAGCCGTCGTCATCACCCTCACACTAGGCGTATTCGCTTTGTACATGGTGTCGATTGTTTTGTCGCTGTTCACAAATGTTGGCGTACCCTTCCTCCATTCTTCTGGACCTGTTGGAATTTTGGTGACATTGTTCATTCTGGGTATTGCATCACTCAATTTGATCCTCGACTTTCACTTTATTGAGCGCGGCATCAGCAACAACTCACCAAAATCTGGTGAATGGTGGGCTGCATTCGGTTTGTTAATCACCGTTATTTGGGTCTACTTCGAAATGCTAAGACTCCTCTCCAAGATCAGGAATCAGTGATGAATGTGAGCCGCCGAATACCAACGGTTGATTTTGCCGACATGCTTGGCGATGAGCGTCAACAAGAACGCTTCGTTCAAGCCGTTGGAGATTCACTGAAGGACATCGGTTTCTTTGCTCTCAAAAATCACGGCGTTGATTTGGACTTGATTGAACGATCCTATGAGCAAAGTGATGTCTTTTTCTCGTTACCAAAGACCACCAAACAACGGTATTTACAGCCAGAAATTTCGCATCAACGCGGCTACACCGCCTTCGGGGTCGAACACGCAAAGGACAACGATGCACCTGATCTGAAAGAATTCTGGCAAAATGGAAGAACGCACACTGGTAAAGGACCCCAACCAACCTACCCAGCCAATGTATGGCCCGAAGCAGATGCACCCGAATTCAAAGGTGTGATTGATGACTTATTCAATCGAATGGAGGGACTCGCCCAACAAATTCTTGGAGCATGCAGCCTTTACTTAGGTCAGCAAGAACATTGGCTGGGGGAAATGAGCCAAGAAGGAAACACCATCATGCGAATCATACACTATCCACCGGTCGGGGAACACGCACCTGCAGGCGCAGTTCGTTCAGCCGCCCACGAAGACATCAATCTGATCACCTTGCTCGTCACGGCAACAGCCGATGGCCTTCAGGTCATGGACCATGATGGAAGTTGGATTGAAGTGGAAGGTGATGCACGATACATCATCGTTGATTCTGGCGACATGCTGCAAAACATCACGAATGGTCTGTTCCAGTCAACGACCCACCGAGTTGTGAATCCCAAAGACACGACCAGCCGGAGATTCTCGATGCCGATGTTTGTGCATCCTCGCAATGACATTGATTTGACGCCTCGCTCAGAATTCATCGCCCAAACAGGAGGCAAACCCCTCTATCCATCCATAACTGCGGGTGCCTACTTGCATCAACGCTTGGTCGAGATTGGCCTGGCAGAACCAGAGGATGAAGCATGAGCGATCTTGTATCCCGTTTGTGCAACGCCGTTGACAATGGGCGAGAAATGGACTCAAAAGACCTCGCAGAATTCATCGATGCTGTCGCTCAACGAAAACTGCCTGTGGACACCATCACTCTCTGGCTCAAAGCCGTACACAAGCATGGTATTTCAGTCAAAGAAACGGTGGCACTCACCAAGGGCATGATGCACTCAGGTGCTGTGCTGACGTGGGACAAAAGCCGACCTATTGCTGACAAACACAGCACTGGCGGCGTTGGGGACAAAATGTCGCTGATGCTAGCGCCCGCCCTTGCGGCATGTGGTGTGGAAGTGCCCATGTTAGCCGGCCGTGGGCTTGGCCATACCGGCGGAACCATTGACAAATTGGAATCCATCCCCGGATTTAATTGTGAACTTACCCCCTCGGAAATGAGGGGCTGCGTGGATGAAATCGGATGTTGCATAGCAGCGCAAAATGATGCCATCGCGCCTGCTGACGGCCTTTTGTACGCCATCCGAGACGTCAGCAACACCGTCGATAGCGTTCCTTTAATCACCGCATCAATCGTATCTAAAAAGGCGGCTGAAGGACTTAAGGCCCTGGTGCTTGATGTCAAATGCGGCAAAGCTGCATTCATGAAAACCGAAGAACAGGCAACAGAATTGGCTCGTTCAATGGTCAACACCGCAAATGGCTTGGGCATCAACACCATTGCACAGATCACCGAGATGGACGAACCGATTGGCAGCCATGTTGGCAATGCGCTCGAGGTGTTGGAAAGCATCGAGGTGTTGAATGGACGAGGGACAAAGGACACACACGATCTTGTAGCCTTGCAAGGTGGAGCCATCCTGAAGCTCCTTGGCTTAGCGTCCACTCAATTGGAAGGTGAGCAACGCATCAGTCAGTCGCTTAGTGATGGCACCGCTGCTAAACGGTTTGAGCGCATGTGCATCGCACAAGGTGTGGCTCCCAAAACGGCAGCAGAATTGTTGGAAGATCCAAAATCTGTGCTTGATTCTACACGTCATGTCACTGTATTCAAATCAAAAAATGATGGTTGGGTTGAATCCATTGATTCAATGCTGATTGCAGAGGTGCTTCGTGAGCATGGTGCTGGGCGTTTCAACATTGAAGATACCATTGATTCTGCGGTAGGTTGTGTCCTTCTTACCGCAAAGGGCGGAGAACTTCAAACTGGGAGTGCTTGGTGTGAGCTTCATCACAATCAGCCCCTTTCGCCTTCACAGAAGAGCGCCCTTGACCATGCCCTCAACCTCTCTTTGACAAAAATTGAGGCGAACCAACGGCTCATCAAGGTCGTCGAATGAGAGTGAACGCCCCGAAGCCGTCATAAAGGGGAGGCGATTGGCCAAGGTTGCCGATTTAGCTTAGCTGGTGGAGCGTGGGACTGTTAATCCCAAGGTCGTGGGTTCGAGCCCCACAATCGGCGTAATTTGAACTCTTCCGAGTTTATTCCCACTCGATTGTGCCAGGTGGCTTGTGAGTGATGTCATAGACCACACGATTGACTGCACCCTTTACGGTGTTTGTGATTCGAGTGCTGATCTTTTGCAGGATGCTATGAGGAATCTCTGAGTATCGAGCGGACATACCGTCCATGGATTGTACGGCACGTACGACAATGGTTTCACCATAGGCACGAACATCGCCGTGAACACCAACGCTGCGAACTGGAAGCAAGGCTGCAAAGTATTGCCATGGTATCTCCATGTCCCCGGCGGCTGCGGCTGCCTCGAATTCTTCTTCAACAATGGCGCATGCTTCTCGCACAACGGCCACTCGCTCAGGTGTGAGTTCGCCAAGCGTACGAACGGCAAGTCCAGGCCCTGGGAAAGGCTGGCGTTCTGCCACATTGATCTCAAGTGCTCGGGCTAAATCACGAACTTCGTCTTTGTACAAGTCGCGCAAAGGTTCGACGACTGTAAGCGTCATGTCTTCGGGAAGACCACCAACGTTGTGATGGGACTTGATGGTGTCACGAACACCACCACCAGACTCAATCCAATCTGGTGCAATGGTGCCTTGAACGAGGTATTTGGCTCCAACCTTTTCCTGCTCATCCTCAAAAATCCGGATGAATAATTCACCAATCACCTTTCGCTTTTGCTCGGGTTCTGTGACGCCTTGGAGGGCCTCAAAGTAGCGATCTGCTGCCTTAACGGTCACGAGATTCTTGATGCCTTGAGCGGCGAGTAATGCTTCAATTTCCTCAGTTTCACCCTTTCGCATGAAACCTGTATCAACGTAGACACAATGCAGCATTTCACCAACGGCTTGGTTGGCAATGACCGCAGCAACGGTAGAATCAACACCGCCGGAGCATGCAATAATGGCAATATCGTCAATCGTTTCCCGGAGTGTAGCAATGGATTCCTCGATAAATTCCGAGGTATCGAACATTCACTGTCCCCCGTTGACTTCTGCATCTTGAGCCTTGACTCGAGCGACTTGATCGAGTTTGTTTTGCTTGAGAGCTGCAGCATAGTCTGGGTTCTTGAGGGCCAAGATTTGCGTGGCAAGGTAACCAGCGTTGTCCCCTCGGTCAACACCAACAGTTGCTGCTGGAACGCCCGGTGGAAGTTGAACAATCGAAAGGAGTGAGTCAAATGGCACACGGCCCCCGCACGGCACACCGATGACTGGCTTGGTGGTCAGTGCGGCAACTGCACCAGGAAGTGCAGCAGCAAGACCAGCCATTGCGATGAAGACTTGACAGCCATCTGCTTCGGCTTGATTGATAATTTCTTCAACGAACACAGGAGAGCGGTGAGCGCTTGCAACACGAAGTTGGTAGGTCACGCTAAAGTGGTCGAGTATTTTCGTACATTTTTCGGCTATCGGTAGGTCAGAAGACGAGCCCAAGAGTATGGTAACATCCATGGGTCGATGCCGGCGCGGGTGGTTCATCAAGATGCCTCTTGATTTTCTTGCCTTAAAGCGACGAAAACCTCATTCTTCGGCATCGCTCATGGCTTCATCGAATCCATCGAGATCAATGGTGAACTTCAACGATTCAAACTCATTTTTATCGATGCAGCCAAGCACATCAAAGCACAGGTATGGCTCATTGTTGACCATACGACCGTAAATCGTTACAAATTGATTGGAGCCAAACCGCTTAACAGCCATCGATTGTTGATTGAACCGTGTCGTTTTGATATCCCATCCCAACAGTGAATCAACAGGCAGCCGCACCTTAGGGTTCCATGGGCGCTCAAACACATATCCACCGTCTTTGAACACGACATCCAAGCCTTTGACCAAGGCGATGACGGCAGCAGAAGAAAACACAAGCCCACCAACGGTAGGAAACGTACCTTGGCTGACAAGCGCCCAAGCAACAATGGAAAACGTCACGCAAAACAAGCCAATGCCGACCCTTGTCGCTCCAAGGGAACCCATGCGGGAGGAAAGACCCGCCAGGCCACCCATCAAAACGAGTAACATTCCTGCCACACCGAGGTATGGGACCCAATCCACATTGGTTCCAGTGAACCACATAAGCCACCCGAAAGCGATGGGCAGAAGGCCCCATGCGATTGGGAACAAAGCGACGGAGGCTCTTGATTCCAACTTGACGCGTGTCCAACCTCTTTTGGAGAAGTCACGCAGTTCCATACCCCGCCCAACCTGCTGGCGTATTTACGGCATTCGCTCCGAGTTTCAGTCTTCGTCGTATGGGTGGCGCAGGCACAAATTACGTGCAGCATAGACTTCGTCGACTCGGCGAACGGGTGTTGTGATCGGCGCTGCATGTAACGTTTCAGCATCGACTTGAAGCACCTTAGCAAAATCTTCTGCGAAGGTATCGAGCGTTTCCTTGCTTTCCGTTTCAGTTGGTTCAATCATCATGCATTCGGGGACGACGAGAGGGAAATAGACGGTCGGTGCCATGTAACCCATGTCGAGCAAGCCCTTGGCGATGTCCATTGCCGAGATGCCGTGGCTTTCCTTTGCTGGACCGAGGGAAATTGTGAATTCGTGTTTCGCGACATCGGTTTCAGCCCCGTCCACGATCATATCAGAAACACCGGCTTTTTCGGCTTCTCGATGGAGGGCATGGCGCAGGTAATTTGCATTGAGAACAGCATGCTCAGACATGGTTTTGAGTCCGTTTCCGTATCGACGGTAATAGGCCCAACACCGAATCACTGCACCTGCGTTTCCGTGCCACTGCTGAACTTTACCAATGCTGTGAGTTGGTTCATACCAACCGAACCACATGTCCTCAATGGCGTGCTTTGCCTCATCACCCATGATGGGGCGCTTCTTGACAATTGGACCTGGTAAGAAATCTGCCAAATGGGCTTTGACTCCAATTGGACCCGAACCCGGCCCGCCACCGCCATGCGGTTGACTGAAGGTCTTGTGCAGGTTGAAGTGCACGGCATCGAAGCCCATCAGTCCGGGTGAAGTAATACCCAGAATGGCGTTGAAGTTCGCACCGTCATAGTACATCTGCCCACCAACATCATGGACAATGGCTGAGGCTTCAAGGATGTCAGCTTCAAACAGACCGAGGGTGTTTGGATTGGTGATCATCATCACTGCAGTGGTCTCGTCCGCTACAGCCCGCAAGGCATCGAGGTCAATGCGCCCGTCCTTTCGACTTGGAATTTCAACGATCTCAAAACCGCACATTGCAGCGCTTGCGGGATTGGTTCCGTGTGCCGAATCTGGGACGATCACTTTGGTTCGTTGGTCTTCGCCACGCAGGCGGAAGTATTCCTGAATGCAGCGAACAGCGGTGAATTCACCTTGAGCACCAGCAACGGGTTGAAGGGTCACTTGGTCCATTCCAGCACAAATCTCGAGCATGTGCTGCATCTCGTGATAGATCGACAACAAGCCCTGAAGGTGATGTTCAGGTTGATGCGGGTGGATATCAGCGATGCCTGGAAGTTGGGCAATGACTTCATTCACTCTTGGATTGTGTTTCATGGTGCACGAACCAAGTGGGTAGAATCCAGTGTCAATACCAAAGTTTCGCTTGGACAGCCATGTGTAATGGCGGACCATTTCAGGCTCGGAAATTCGTGGCCACCTTGCTGCTTGCTTCCGAACAAGCGAGGAAGGAACGCTGATTTCTGAGGCAGGAAGAACCGGAGCTGGTTGGGAATAACCCTTGCCTGGAGCGCCGTGGTGATCGAACAAGTGACTCATGCACTCACCCCCTGGCTTGCTGCCCATGCTTCCATGTGTGCTGCAAGCAATTCAATTTCATTGGAACGGGTTTGGTCAGTAAAGGACACGAGCAACCAGTTTGGTCGGTTTGCATACCAGCGAGCCAAGTCAAAGCCACCGACAATTCCAACGCTGTCAAGGTACGCCAGGCAGTCGCTGGCTTGACCGGGCAACTCTACGACAAATTCTTGGAAATGGTGACTTGATTGATGGGGCAGGCTAACACCGTCAATAGCCGCTAACTTCTGCTTGCCGAGGGTGCAGGCTGCCATGTTCCGGACAGCCAAATCATGCAGGCCTTCAGGTCCGAGCAACGACATGTGCATTGCACCCATGAGAGCAATTAGTGTTTCATTCGTGCAGATGTTTGATGTTGCCCTATGACGTCGAATGTGCTGTTCACGCGTGGAGAGGGTTAGGCAGTACGCTTCTTTGCCGTCAACATCGATGCTTCGGCCAACAATGCGTCCTGGCATCAGTCGAAGGTAGGGTTTGCTGCATGCGAAAATCCCGTAGATCGGCCCGCCGCCGGTAATTGGGCTACCAAGAGGCTGCCCCTCACCAACAACGATGTCTGCACCGTAGGCACCGGGTGCTTCGACAATCCCAAGGGAGATGGGTTGGACACCAACAATGAGCGCCGTGTGCTCACCGATGATTTCCTTAAGCAGCGGCAAGCCGCCATCAAGAACGCCGATTGGATTTGGCTGTTCGACGTACACACCGCACGATCCTGCTGCTTCTGTGGCAGAGGACAAATTCACGGTCCCGTCTGGGTTATGACGCAACATTTCAATTTTGATTTCTGCACCTTGGCAGTAGTTCTCCATCACCGACATTCGATCTGGTGGTGTGAGTTCTGAGACATAGACAGTGTTCTTTTGAGTTGCTTTTCGACCGTGAACGCGTACACTGCAGGTGATGGCTTCAGCGGCTGCTGTCGACCCGTCATAGAGGGAAAGGTTTGCGATTGGGAGACCAACGAGTTCAGAGATGAGGGTTTGAAATTCCCACATGGCCTGAAGCATGCCTTGGCTGACTTCAGGTTGGTATGGCGTGTAGGAGGTAAGGAACTCGCCTCTGGTGATCAATTGGAACACCGCCGCTGGGACATAATTCCGATACAAACCAGCACCCAAAAAGGAGACTCTCTCCCCTAAAGCGACGTTCGAGCCCAGCAATCTTCGGGCATCTGCAATGATTTCTTCTTCCGACTGAGCGTCAGGGAGAGGTAACGTCCCGCGCATGCGGACTTCTTCGGGAACATCAGAGAATAAGTCTTCCATTGAGGACATCCCCATGGTGGCAAGCATTTCGGCCTCGCGGCCCAGATTTGGGAGTTGGTCAACCATAGCAATCGAACCTCGGACTTGGGTGTAGTATAAACTGAGCGCGGAACGGCCATAATAATCGCCCTTTGGGGCTCAGCCGAACAAACGCCGAATACCTCATGTTCTTGCGCAGGTTGGATGCTTCATGGCGAGCGTTGCAATGGTGGTCAGCAACGCCTGTTCACCCGACCCTAGGGTGATGCGAAGCGCTCGACTTTTGGCATCGAGTGGCCACCAAGTCACCGTTCATGCGTTTGACCGACAACAAGGCTCACCGATGAGCGAAATCATAGATGGAGTCAGGGTGATGCGTTACCACATCGGCACGCACACCTATGGATCACAAATAAGCACCCTGCTTGGCCTTCGTGCGTTTGCAAAAACGGTGAAGAAAACACTCTTGACAAATCCACCAGACTGCGTGTATTGCCATGATGCCGACACCCTCAGCATTGGCGTGGAACTCAAGAAAAAAGTTGGACTCCCTTTGGTCTTTGACATGCATGATCTGCAACACACATGGTTGGTTATGGGCCATCCCGGATCAATCCTCCGGGCGTTTCTAGCACGCCGGGTGGAGAAAAGAAACCTGAAGAACATTCGAAAGGCCGACCTCGTGGTGACCAGCTCTGGTGCAATCGACAATGGCGTGCATGCTGGTTTTCGCGAGTATCTACAACCACACGGCATCGAAGCGATGGTCGTTGAGAACCGTCCCAATCGGTGCGATGATCACCAAAAGCAAAACGAAACCAAAGAAGACTGGACGGTCGGATACCTTGGTAGAGTTCGTGAGATAGAACCGTTCCAACTGCTGACTCAAGCCATTGAACATCTTCCTGTGGAGAGCAGACCATCGATTAAAATCGCAGGCGATGGGACATCAGTGGATGCCGTCCACGAACATCTGTTGAGCGAAGCCCCTCGTCTTGGCGTGGATCTCAACATGAGCCTCGCCTTTGACACGGATGGATTTTCAGAATTGATCAACGACGTCGATGTGATGTACGCAATGTACAATCCGAACAGAGGCAACATCCGGCAAGGCGCCTTACCGGTGAAAATGTTCGATGCTGCTTCCTTTGGAGTCCCCACCCTGGTCAATTCCGACTGCTTGATGGGCGAGGTATGCAAAAATGAGCACCTTGGGGGTGTCGCACAGTGGGGGAATGTGGAATCAATCGCCTCTGAACTTTTGGCGCAGCGTGAGAAAACGGTGACGCTTCTCAACTTCGGCACAAAGCAGCAAGAAGCTTTTATCGAAGCCTTCGAGCACCTTCTGTGATCAAAGGAATGGTGGACGAACAACGACGGCTTTCACCGATTTTCTTGGGCTTGCAACAATCAAAACTTCGTCGCCTTCTTTGACCGAGGTCATGTAACCAATTCCAACCCCGACATTGTCTAAACTTGGAGCAGGGGCGCCAGAGGTGAGGGCACCAATTGGAGTGCCATCAAGGAGGGTCACGGCTTTTCCAGGGCGTGGCAGTGGTCCTTTCTCGGTGTAGCGGATGCCCCACCAGCGTGCATCAGACTCATCGTGAGAGACCACGCGGTGCTTTCCGACGAACTCGTGCTCTAAGTCCAAACCAAACGGCACATTGGTTTCCCACGAATCCCTTGCAAGGAACGATGCATCATCGCCTTGGGCAAGTGGTGGCCAACAGAAGTCAACTCCTGAAAGAAGGAATCCTTTCTCGAGGCGTAAGGTGTCGCGCGCTCCAAGTCCGACCGGGACTGCTCCGGCGTCGATCAACGCCCGCCAGAGAAGAGGCGCGTCCTCGTTTGGCACAAAAATCTCGTAGCCTGCTTCGCCCGTGTAGCCGGTTCCTTGAAGCCAACCTGTAATGGAAAGAGAATTGTCACCAATAGCTTGCCATTTGAATCGTCCAACATGGTTTGACCCGCCCAAGACATCGCTGAGAATCGATTTCGCGTTTGGACCTTGAAGGGCCATAATGGAGGTGGCCTCCGAGAGGTTCTCAAGTTGAATTGAACCGTCCTCAGGAAGGTGGCTGGTGAACCATGTCCACATGACATCAATCATCGAAGCGTTTGGCACACCAAGGATTTCCGTATCAGAGACAACGGCAAAAATCATGTCATCAATTAACACACCATCATCATCAAGAAAATGAGTGTATGCACATCGTGGAGCTGCAATCGCCGTCACGCGTTGAGTGGCTAGACCTTCTAACCAACCCTTGACTTCTGCACCAGTAAATCGGAATGAACCCATGTGAGACACATCAAACAATCCAGCCGTTGCACGGGTTGCAAGGTGTTCTTCCTTAATGCTGGAGTACCAGATTGGCAATTCGAACCCATGAAAATCCACAAGGTTTGCCTCGAGGGTCACGTGTTCGTCATAGAGGGCTGTGCGTACAGGGGCTCCATCGCTCATGTTTGTTGGAAGGCAAGGCGCTCTTTAAACTCAATCAACACTCATTCATGGGATGGTTCACAGCACCCCTTCAAAAGTTTCACAATACGCAAATTTCTTATCCGTATGAAGAGCGTCTTTGTAGACCATGAGTGGCAACACTGGCGTACCATCTGACCATTCACCCATCGAGCGCAGCAAATCGCTGTCTACAAGATGGTTGTAGGCCCAGTTTTCGGTAATGTGGTCCCCTTGAGTGCGGGCAAAGACCCAGTCTGCTTGAGCATCGATCCTACGGTACACCCCGTAATCAGCGAGTCGATCGTGAACGGAGTCAGTGGGTAGATAATGCGAACCTACCAGTCTGGGAAAGCCATACAAATCGCTTTGTAATTCTATGTACAAGACGTGATCATCTTCTAAATCGCTGAACACTTGTTGATGATGTACGCTGTAACAGGCGTCAACGGTCATGTCATCAACGCCACGAGCGATGTGGACCATCGCATCAGCCGGCATCCGTGACAGGTTTGGTTGGAGCGCAACTTGGTTCGGCCGCGTCCAACCCGATTCGATATCGATGAACAATGTGGAATTGCCCCAACCCCGCTCCATCGCTTCATACAACTGAACGAAAGAATACGCCCCGCCAAGGCTATGCCCTCCAATCCAAAGGTGGCTAGGATTGATGGTGACGTTGCCGATTGCGGCATCAACGCTCGGGTGTCTGTCTTCACCCAAAGCCAAATCACTGACGGTATCGAGTGCTGCAGCAATGGCCATTGCACGGTATTCATGGTGCGGATAATTCGATGCGCCCTCCACATCAATGCCTTCCAAACCATCTGGAATGGGTGGATCGATATGTGAAGGGTATTGGACAAAGGCGACCGCCATTCCACGCGCTGAAAGGTGGGCAATCCAGTCCGTGTATTCCTCATACACTGGGTAGCCCCAACCGTGACTCAACAAAGCAAGAGGGATTTCATCCAACGGAATCACTTCCGAAATTTCCGGAAGGGTGAGATAGACTGAAAATTCGATGTCCTGCTCATCCTCAAGAACGACATCAGCAACGAGTTCTGGCATTGTGTAAGGATGCACCGTCATCGTTGTGTCAAATGGGCCAGGCTCTGCACCATAACCAATGCGAGGGGGGTCAGGAGGAGAAGGTGCAATGCCGATCATCGCCGGGACACCTGGCATGACCAACCAAGCGGCAAAGAAAATGGCACAAAGATGCGCTCCGCTGGAAAAAAACGCTGCCCTTGACGCTCCGTCTGGCAACCTCGGCAGTCCACCAACGGCGAGCAATGTGCTGAGTAAGATCATGCCGTATAAGGTAGGAAGAAGAAGAAAAGCCCCACGAAGATAGAAGATGTCCAAAAGGAAGTACAAGGCTGTTAAACCGGAAAACAGACCAAGAATGAACAAAAGAGAACGACGTAGATTCTGATTCAATGCTTGACCCTTTAGTTGGGATTTTACAGTGATGAGCGAGGTAAAGAAGAGCATGAGGGCAAGGAAGAACAGGAGGGTGATGTTCTCCCGCAAGAACATCGTTGCTTGTAGGGCTCTGTAGGCATGCGGCCATATAGCATCGTTGACATCTTTTCCGGAAAGCAGGAGGAGGATTGGTTGTAAAACTGAGGCGAGGGCGCCCAAGGCGAGGAAGGGAGTGTCCCTAGAGAAACGGAGTTTTTTCGACTCCAAAACCTTGGCGTCCGCCTCTTCCATACATCGATTTCTACCAGCCACACTCAAAAAAGGTCGTATATCAGCGCACCTTAGATGTTCATCCTCAACCGAGCCACAGGTGGTCGTTGTTTACGAATCAGTGGCTGTGGTAATTCGCTCAAGATCCTTGGGCGTGATAACGCCTTCACCTCGCAGCAATATCGTGTTTGCACTGCGGTGAATGACAAACCAGTGGATTGAGGCGTCGGTCTCTATGTCAAGGGAAGTCATGAATTCTTTTTTGTCCAGATAAACGGTAATGGTCCGGTTGCGAATTCGGTGGTCTCGAATTGCAGCTCTCATGAGGGCATCCAGCCGGATTTGCCGGAACCTTGTGGCCTTCTGAATCACTGGAATTTCGATGATCTCAAACTGTTCACCAAAGGCGTTTTTCTCGAGAAGTTCAATGGTTTGGTCAACATTTCGTTGGTGCCATTGCTGGAAGGCGACAATGGCGATGAGGTGCTGTGTGGTGAAATCATCAGGAACGGTCTTCGACACTTTGTTGAGGTTTTTACCTTGAACTGACGGAAAGACAACAGGCATACCCTTGCCAGCAGGGGTGGCTGCATTAACAAACCGTTCCTCAACCATGCCGATTCAGTACATCGACTCACGAGGTAAACCGTTCTCCACATCAGTTCCTATGCGCACAACTTCTGCAAGGAATTCATCCAAAGTTTGTTCCGTAATCCCAGGATTGGAAATGACCGAGCGAAGAACCACTGCCTCGCCGATGTTTGAACGGCTCACCATGAAATCAGCGTTCTGCATAAGGCGCAACCGAAGTTCTGAATTCAATTCGTTAAGGTCGATTCCGGCTTTCGTAGGCGTGTACCTAAAACAAACATTGGTCCATTGACGCGATGACATCATTTCGAGGTTGGGGTGCTTCTTCACATTGCTTTCGAGGTGTTGGGCAAGTTCGACGTAGCGTTCGACTAATGTCGCCCAACCTGCATCACCACATTCTCTCCAAGCAAGCCACAATTTCAGTGCGTCATTTCGGCGTCCGCACTGGAGGGAATACCGTCCGAGGTCGTGGTCTTTGCTGCTTTCATGGAACAGGTAATGGGCAACATTACCATGAGCGCAGACTTTGGCAAGCACATCAGCTTGCTTCACCAAAAAGGCGCTGCAAATAAGAGGGAGGCCCATCATTTTGTGAGCATCCCAACAGACACTGTCGGCAAACTCTACGCCCGCCATCAGATTCGATAGTGAGGCTGAGAACATTGCTGAACCACCCCAAGCCGCATCGACGTGATGCCACATCCCCTCGTTGTGAGCAATTTCGCCGATCGCTTTCAAGGGATCAAATGCACCCCGGACCGTCGTCCCTGAGGTTGAAACAACACAGAACGGGGTCAATCCAGATTTGCGTGCACGGTTTATTTCTTCCTGAAGCGATGCTGGGTTCATTCGTCCGTCTTCGTCACACTGGATCTTGAACAAATTTTGATGTCCAATTCCAATCACATTTGCAGACATTAGAACTGAGTAATGAGATTCTGCAGACACAAAGGCAGCCATTTTTGTCCCGTCGATCCCTCGATGGGTCGAAGAGGGGAAGGCGACTTCACGGGCACAAAGCATGCCGAGCATGTTGCCATTCGAACCCCCTGTTGCCAAGGTACCTGCGCCACCGGAAAATCCGACCAACTCCCCCATTCGCTTGAGAATTGCCTGCTCGATGAGGGTGGCAAAGGGAGCCAGTTCGTATGTGTACATCGAAGTGTTGGTGAGGGCTGCAATCACTTCACCTGCAAATCCAGTGGTGCTCAAGCCACCCCACAATGGATTCATGAATTCTGCACGGTTTGTCTTGACACAAAGACGGAGAAATTCATCGATGTCATCAAAGACAGCGTCTGCGCCACGTCCTTCAAGCGGAAGATGCACATCGGTGGTTTTGGAAAGCGATTCAGCCGGAGCATAATCCACAACTTTACCAGGTTTGTCTGCAGCGTTCAGGTAGCCGAGGACCCGTTCGCATAATTGATTGACAAACACATCTAGTTCCATCAATGGTATCCTCCTGTGTTATTGGCATCGCGGGGGCACTTAGAAGGCTGTGGTAGAAAAGACATGGAGCGCATCTGAAAACTACATCACACATTGTGTCGTCGCGAGAACATGGTTCGGTATGAGGCAAAACTCCCTCGCCCGGGTGATCCGTCCTGCCATACCATTTTCATCGGCCACAACCCTTCAATGGCCACATGGACCTCTGGTCATTACTTTGCTAATCCCTCAAATCGCTTCTGGGCCCTCTTGCATACGGCCGGGCTCTGTGGGTATCCAGAAGCGAATCAAGACGACCATTTGGTGCAAACCCGTGGTTTTGGGTTTTGTGATGTACTGGAATCACCTGGAAGCGACGCACAACAAGTTTCACGGGAGCTTATGCGCCATAACACCCCGGCATTCATGAAACGGATAGAAAAATATGCAACCAGCATGAACGGCACACTCAAGCGTGTATGCTTCATCGGAAAGCGTCAATGGAAGCATCTTTTTGACCGTCAACTGCCCCGTTGCAGCCATGGCCTTCAACCAACGGATTTGCGTCCGGAACAGTGGCCTGTGATCCTTGATGGAGTTGAGGTGTGGGTGATGCCGTCTCCATCGGGCCGCGCTGTCCTTTCAAAGGAAGAAAGGCAGGCGACATACAACGATTTGGGCAGCGTCATCAACGGATAGGTTCGTAATTCACGGGGCATTTGATGCCTTATTCAAAATTCATGCATAATGCATAATCTGTGAGGAACATTGAATAAGTGAGGCCATAAGGAGCAAGCATGCTTGGAATTATTGGCGATAAGTGGCTTGAACGCCTACAGCAGCACGTGGCTAAGGACTTGAGAACGAAAGGTTGGTCGCAAACGGAAATAGCAGGAATTCTTGGGTCCACACAAAGCACCATTTCTCGACAAATGCAAAAATCACCGCGTGGCCTTGGGGCGACGGCAGATGAAGCCACAATTGACAGCTGGGGCAACGAACTTTCACAGGCTCTTTCATCAATGGGTCCCAACATCAATGTCCTGCGTCAGCGCCTGATTGTTGAACTGCAATTTACCGGCAACCACACGCTCCGATTTGACAAGACATTGACTGGAACTGATCTTGATGCTGGTCAAGAACAACGTGCATTGCTCCGTAGGCTCGAATGGGCTGCGAGCCGATTAGATGTAAAGCGAATTCGTAACGTCATCCCGGCCGTTGGACTCAACATCGCCGCATGCATCCATGGAGCATTCGCAACCGATGAGGTGGCGGCCTTCCCAGGTCGAATCACATTGGTTGATGGTGTGTTGCGCCATCATGAGACACCATCATTTGGGACATCAAAGCACCTCGCTGAATTGCTCCTCGAAGTCCATTCCCAGGATGAAGGGAAAGTCTCAGCCTTAAACATCAAACCACCATTGACGAACGTTGGTGTTGATGTGGAGCGAATAAAAAACGCATGTGAACAACTTGGCTATACTTTTGGAATGGCTCCAAAGGGTAAGGTCGAAGGACGCAGTTCAAAGCACGATGTTCTCCTCGACGAAGGTGCTTTTGGTTGGGAGCCTTCGTTGTATATTTTCGCACACAACCCACTTGAACTCATTGACAGAACGCACCAAATTGCAGCCTTGATCACGGGTGAGGATCGATGAAGACCGCATTTTGGTTGGTGCTGATCGTTCTGATGGGGGCACCATTGGCTGGTTGCCTAGAACAAACGAGTGCCTCTGAAGAGTGCGTTGTTCTTCCCGCCGGGCACGCAGATGATGGCGTGCTGCGCATTTTGACCTACGACATTACCGCCCTTTCCGATGCCCTCACCGATGAATTTACCAACAATACAGGAATCGAGGTCGAGATGATCAAGGTCGATGATGCTGGAGGGATCCTCGATCAGATGATGCTGACAAAAGAAGCACAGCAAGCTGATTTAATGATCGGTTTAGACAACACCTACCTGCCAACTGCGATCGCAAACTGTTTGCTTCAAGCCCACGATGCATCAGCGGAGAACATTTCCGATTCGGCCTTAGATTTCTATGACGGCCCACTTGCCCTTCCTTTTGACCAAGGAGACGTATGCCTCAATTTCGATGAAGACGCTTTGAGTGAAGCCAACATTTCCGCTCCAACAAGTCTGGAGCAGTTGACTGGAGAAGAATGGAAAGGCAAGGTTGCGTTCCCATCTCCTGTGACCTCGTCCCCTGGTCGGGCTTTCTTAGTCGCATCAGTGGAATACTTCGACCAACAGGGCGATGGGGATCCAATGGCGTGGTGGGAGGACATGGTGGACAATGAGGCCATCATCACCACCGGTTGGACTGAAGCCTACGAAACCCACTACACGGGGGGCTACGGGGAGTACACTGAGGGCTACATTGGTGATGCTTGGATGACAGTGTCGTACTGCCACTCACCAGGGGTAGAGGCATTCTATGCAGAGAATTACACGCATTCGACATCTTTAGTCTTGGATCATGCAAGTTTCCACCAGATCGAATATGCAGGCATCATCAACGGTGCGGCTCAGATTGACGGTGCCAATCAGTTCATGGAATTCCTCCTCTCGAGTGAGGTCAACATCAACATGCCTGAAAATAACCTCATGTATTCAGTGATTGAAGGTGCAGACCTTCCAGAAACGAACGGGTACCGCTACCATGCAGACCTGCCAAGTGCTGTGACGACCATGACCTATGAGGAAATCGAGGCCAACATGGACATCTGGCTGGACGCTTGGAAATCTGCAACAAAGCAAGCTTGAGGAGGGATCCTCGACCATGTTTCGAACCTCCGTATGGATGTTGAGAGCCAGCGTTGTGAGTGCTTACCTCATTTTGGCAAGTTTGCCGTTCATCTACGCCTTGAGAAGATTGGCCTATGTGACTGGCCATTCACCCTTCGAGGCATTGATGCGCTTCGATGAGGTCTACGGTGGAGCCGAAGCCCTCACCTATACGCTATTGGAAGCATCCGTTTCAGCGCTATTGACTGTTCTCATAGGATTGCCTATTGCATGGTGTTTAGGGCGGTATGAATGGAAAAACGCTCGCATTCTGAGGGCTCTTTTTTCGGTCCCCTTTGTCATGCCCGCAATTGTTGCTGCAATGGGGTTTTTACTGCTCACCAACAGTGAAAGCGGCTTGTTCCAAATAGGAATTGATTTACGGACTGAAACAGGTGTCATCGGAGATCTTGCACGCCTGACCGGATGGGATCATCCCGGGCATTTCATCGCCCTTGTGTTTGCCCATGCTTGGTTCAACCTCTCCCTAATGATTCGATTTGTTGAACCAACACTGGCTCGTCTAAATCCTGCATGGGAAGAGCAATTGTCTCTGCTCGGCCAAGGCAAAAACCGATTTGACCGGCTACGACACCTATGGTGGCCGGTGTTGGGGCCCGCAGTCCTGTGTGCTGCGTCACTGAGTTTCCTGTTTTCATTCACTTCATTTGCACTCGTAAAATGGCTCTCACCGTTCAACAACACCTTGGAATCACTCATGGCAACCTATGGGGGATCCGCGGGCATTGAGGACTATCGAGTGGACACCAGCGAAATTGTGATGTCAGCATCGATGGTTCAATTTTTGATCTTGCTTTTCGCACTTTACATGACTTCGACCATGCAACAACGACACTCCACCCGTTTCTCTTTGGTGTCGGAAGGTAACGCTAAATCACAACGAGGCCCTCCTAGAATGGGCGCCAAAATCATCGTGTATGCGGGCGTTGTCTTTGCCATGGCACCGCTGTTTACAGCATTGTTCGCATCATTCAAAGTTCGCAAAGGGAATTTCAGTTCGGGATTCGCCTATGATTGGAGCCTCGACGGTTGGAGAGCTGCTTGGAGCGGGGACTTGGCCACGATGGGCATTGGTGACGCACTCGCTAATTCTCTGCTCTATGCTTTGTGTACGCTGTGTGTTGCTTTACCAACCGGCTGGTTTTTGGCGTCTACGATTCATGCTCTTGAAGTGGAAAAGAGGTTCAAAACCGCCAAAGCCCTGGATGTTCTCACGCTGTTACCATTAGCGGTGTCAGCAGTAATGGTTGGCTTGGGGGTTCTTCTTGGTGTCCTCAGGTTGATGCCTGAACTCTTCCAATGGAGTTACCTTCCCGTGGTGCCCCACGTGATCCTCACCACCCCTTTTGTGGTCAGAGTGATGCTTCCAGCTATGCGTTCTGTTGAACCAAAATGGATTGAACAGGCCCAGGTGTTGAACCTCAATCGATACCAAACATGGTACCATGGTCACTTTTCCTTTGTGCGTGGACCTGCAGTCGTTGCCTCCTCGCTTACCCTCGCCTTTTCCCTGGGGGAATTTGGGGCATCATGGTTGCTTGTTCGAGCGGGTTCTTGGGACACCTTGTCTGTTGTCGTCGATCAGTTGATGTCGCGGCCAAAATTCGATCCGCTCGTCCAGCCTGCAGCCATGGCTGCAGCAACGGTGCTTATGGCAATCACATTCCTTTTGTTTTTCGTGGCTGAGCGATTCAGGCATGAAGGTGAAGGAGGGGGCTTTTGAATGAACAAAGATTTCGTGCTTAAAATTGAACATAGTTCCAAGCATTTTGATGCAGTCAAGGTCTTTGAAGGATTATCGCTCCGACTTAACGCCAACGAGATTGTTGCTATATTGGGACCGAGTGGCTGTGGAAAATCCACGCTTCTCAGATGCATTGTAGGTTTAGAGAAAGCTGACAGTGGGACAATTCTAATCGCTCATCAGCGTGGCACTGAATCGATTGGTTACTTGTTTCAAAACCCGATTCTGTATCCACACCTCAACACAGCCGGGAACATCGCCCTTGGTTTTAGTGAACGACTCACCAAGCAGGAAAAAAAGAATCGAATTGAACAGGAATTGATTTCCGTGGAGTTAGGGGGTTTCGAAACGCGAGCGGTTGAATCCCTTTCCGGAGGAGAGGCACAACGCGTTGCCTTGGTTCGGGCGTTGTTAGGTGATCCAAAGGTCCTCTTGCTGGATGAGCCTTTTTCTGCTTTGGATTTGGAAACTCGACGATCATTAGCGGTTCAGACGCGACAATGGCTCAAACAACGTTCCATCGCATCAATACATGTGACTCATGATCCGGAAGAAGCTGAACTCATTGCGGATCGGGTCATCACATGGGACTCCATGATTGCTGTAAATGAAGAGGAATGAGTGGGACCCCTGAGGTGCCCAAGCCTTTGCATCATATACTTGCTCAACAGAGTACAATATGGTATTGAACATGGTCGTCACTCCGATTGATGCACTCCCTTATCTTCGAGGATTACAGGCAGTCTTAGCAGGATACGAGGGGTATACAAAAGGAAAACGCAGGGCGGCGGACAAGGCGGTTAGGAATGAACTGATCCGCGCTGCTCGGCGAACTCGCAACCACATGACAAACCTCCATGACGCTGCTGCCACGGCTTCTCGGATTGAATTGGCAATCGCCGCTAAACGATGCTGCTCCACCCTCGATGTGTTCATTGAAGATGTATCCAAAGCCTCGTCTGGTCTTTCCCGTTCCTTCTTCTCAGGTCAACGGATTCTAAGGAACAGCGATCTCAAGCGTTTAATCCATCACGACCATCAAGTGATTACAATGGTGACCAAAGCGACCAACATAGCCAATGCAGCCGAACGCGAGTATGCTCATCAAGGTCAATCCGACGAGGTCAAGAGTCTGGTTCTACGCTGCCAACAGATGGTAACGAGCTCTGGTGGTCTTTTCTCAGAACGGACCATGATTCTCGACGGACTAAAACAAAAAAAGAGGAGGAAATAGAAATGGCCCACGCATACAAATGGAGAACATCGCCCGAAATTTTAGCACGACTGATCGATGGTAATGGCATCAAAACTTGGCGGTCTCGACGGGTTACTCTGAAACCAAATGAAGCGTGTACGTTCATCGTCAATGGCCAGTTGAGTCCAATATTCTCCGACCAAAGCATCGCACAACTTGGAGGAGGGTTTCCTCGCTACCTCGCCTCGCTGATGAAGGCAACAGCAGCCGAACGCCATGCCCTGTTCGGAATGACAGGTCCTTTTGACCTGGCAGTGCCGTATCAGGTGATGAACGAAGAGGGAGAAGAATTTCGTGGCCATGTCCGTCTTCGGCTACAGTTGCACAAAGAAGATCTGCCAAAAATGTTGAATTATTTCGCGAATCACGCACCCACCATCACGCGTAAGGATTTGGCTCATCTTCTCCAAGAGCACCTCAATCACCGTCTCATCGCAGCAGCATACGCCATCAGCAATGACAATGAATCCTTACGAGATGAGGCATTTCAATCAACATTCGCAATGAAGGCCGAGGTTCTTTTGCGCCCCCACCTCGCAGCCTTAGGGCTGACATTCCACAACGCATACCTCGTCACTGAGGTGACTTCGTCCGAACGCCTCGCAGCCCATCACCATGTCACAAAGCAAAACCTCAGCTATGAGCGAATGAACGCTGAAGCATCCCAAGAAGTGATTGAAATGCGCCAAGCGAACGCTCTGCGAACAATTGAATGTGAAATTGAGGTGGCACGCGCTAAGATTCGAGGCGATCAAACCCTTGAGGCAGAGGCTGAATTGAAGCAGTTGCGAACCCTTGAGGCATTGTGGCGAAGTGAGGATGAACGGTCTCAACGCCTGGCAATGGAAAGCGAACGGCAAAAACAAGTGCGAATGGAACAAGCCATTGAGATGTTCAAGTCCGTTCAAGCTGCAAAACGACAACGAGAAACCGCAAATGGATTTGATTAAACGGCGCTATCTTTACACCACAAAGCAAATCACAAGAGTCCATGAAAGCCCTTGGCAGTGAACCATGGTGGTTTTGGAAACACCACTGGGCCAAGCGTTCTACGTGGGGAAAGCGGAGACTCACAATCCTAATCATTCTGATGATGGGCGTGTTCAACGCGATACCCTACACGTCAATCAACCACCTCTCCAATTTTTTGCAGAGGACTGCCTTTGACCCAGAGATCGCATTTGACACAAATTTAGCGTTCATTCCATGGATGTTCATCCCTTACATCACGCTCTACTTTTACTATCCAGCCGCTGCTTTCCTTGGCAACAAAGATGACAATATGTGGCGCCAAAACATCATTTTTCATCAAATGATGACCATCAGTTGCTGGTTTGTCTTTGCTGTGTTCCTCCTGTTCCCGGTGGAAATCGACTTGCGAGGTCCAATTCAAGATCAACTTCAAGATGGGGATTTTTGGCATCCATTCTATGCCTTTATGCACTCGATTGATACCCCTTGGAATTCATGGCCTTCACTCCATGTTGTCCAAAGCACACAAGTTGTGCTCATTCTCCGCTATTGGTACCCCTCTGATACTCCGAAAGTCAAAATGGCCCAAGGCATTCTTCTCTTCGCTTGGGCTATGCTGATTTTGTCGACCATGTTCACCAAGCAACACTACCTATGGGATGTGGTGACAGGCTTGCTCTATGCGTACCTCATGTGGAAGTTCTGGATGAAGCCAGTGCTTGAAAGGGTTGCAACGGATGAGTATGCGGCTCACTTCGATGCTGAAATGGAAAGCTAATCAACCGAAGATTAGGGTGACAATAGGAGAATTGGTGAGGTACAAGGTGAGGCTAATACCTGCCATAATCATCATCCAAGACCCGACCATTTTGATCATGCCTGTCGAGCGGCGAAGGAAATTAATCATCACTTGGCGCCCCATACCTACCGTGACGGTGACGAAAATCATGAGCACCAACAAGCCAAGCATCAAGCCGCCAATTCCAACGCCAATCGCTGAGCGACCAAGCGTGCTCAGGTAGAGAACGAAAGGCAGGACTGCTGCCGCAGTACAATCGATGGATGCCGCAGCGTATCCAAATCCATAGAGGTACATGTTTCGCCGTGGAGTGAAGGTTTCGTCGGCTTCTGTTGTGCTGTATTTGCGAACGAAACGATCAACAAAGCCCATCAGTTTGGACGTGATTCCAATCAACATCATGCACCCCAAAACGACCAAGAGCACAGCAATGAAGATTGCAATCCAATGAATCAATCCTGAGGCAGCAAAGGCTTCACCCATGACAATGGCAATGATCCCGATAATACCGAAGAAAGTCCACATGCCAACACCTGAAAGCAGACCGATGACCCATGAAGATGGCATCTTTGTTTTCAATTTCCCCTCAGCAATCAGTTCATCTTCTCGCGCTCCTAATGAGAGGTAATATGAAATGAAGCCAGGCAAGACTGGAAAGGCACAAGGAGAGAAGTACACGAGAATGGAAAGCACCATGCCGAGCACGAAGACTGCCACATAGGATGTCCCTGGTTCTTCCCAAGCAATGCGTGAATCCATGGTGTCTTCGACGGTTCCAGTGAGCGCCTTTTCGAGTGCACCGTCAAATTTCGACCATTTGTCTTTAGGGGTGCCTGTGGCTTCTTTCGCGATGATATAGCCCTCAGAATCAAGCACCATTACAATTGGAATTTGTCCCGTGCCCCCGGTGGTAAAGAGGCGCACTGGGTCAGTTGTTGAATTGTTTGCGATTTGTGCGGCGTTGGTGCTGCCCAAACCGGTTGGATAGGCTGGAACGTGATAGCCTCCCGATGTTTCGTTCAGGTACTCAAGCGATTCATCGTACCACGCACCATAACCAAAGATCTTGAGGGATTTTCCTGATCTGTTGGCCGTTTCCATCCAATCATCCATGTTCTCCTCAATGTGGTCTTGCACCTTGTGGCAGTTGCTGCAATCGTGAGCCATGAAATCAAGAATAATGATGTCACCTCGGTGGTCGTTAAGATTGAACCAACCGGTTTCGTTCGTCACATTTGACTCAATCCCGGTTCGATTCAGGGATTCGAACACCAAGTTGGGGATTGGAATCGGATCTGCATCAGAGGCAAACACTTCATCCATGCTGTCAAACATGGAGATTGCTGCAAACGAAATGGAGACAAACATCAAGGCTGCGATTCCAAAAGCCTTCCAAGTCTCAGCCTGCTTGAAAACAGAGAAATCTGCTTGGTCCAAGAGGCCCATGTTCCAATGAAAGGCTGTGTTCTATTGAAGATGATGGATAAATGTCATGAAATATCATCCCCGGCCACAAAATAACAATTTCAAGAAGAATTTCAATCTACACCGATGTGCCTGTGTCAGGGTTGCTAAACCGTGAAGACTATCGCAATTCGGCCTCCAGTGTCTAATGGTGGGCTCGGCCGGAATTGAACCGGCGTCAGTGAACAAACCAAATCCATCTAAATTGTTCACGACTGGTGCAATTCGGCCTTGGATGTCAATTGGTGGGCTCGGCCGGAATTGAACCGGCGATCTTCGCCATGTGAAGGCGACGTCATAACCCCTAGACCACGAGCCCTAAGGTAGCCTGTCCTAAAGCACCGATGATATAAGCCTCGCCGTTGGCTTGCTTGGACCCTCTTCAGCGATGGTCATTGAGATGAACCATGCCTACTTCGAGTCGGTCGTGTGTTGGATGCACCTCCACCAATAGAACGGGCACAGAGAGCATGGGTGCCAAATCTTCGGCCAACGAGAGAGGAACCTCAATGCGTTCGAATTGAGCATCATAACGAATCCAACCGTCTAAGATATTCAATGCCTTTTTCAGTTCTGCAACATCATCTTGAGCGTCGTCAAGCATGGTTGGAATCGCTCCAAACAGGATGGTGTCGTCTTCGCTCAACACTTCATACGGACGGAGAGTTGCTTGACCTCTTCGGCGGAACCTTGCCCGCAATTGACCTGCATCTTTGTAGCGCGCAGAACAAAACTTGAGGTGGAAATCAAGGGGTTGTGCTGCATCTTTGAGCCGTAAGGCCAAATCGGCAGATCCTTCCGCTGCGGCAGTGATACCGCCGCTAAGATTGAAGCCCCGAACATCCATGTTGTCTTGGTTTCCAACTGTGATCTCGAGTTCGTTGAGGTTGAGGAATGAAACTGGGGAATCGTGCAATTGATTGAGCAAGGCAAACAACTGTTGCTCTTTGTCTGGCTCACACGGCAACTCGACACCCACCTCAATCCCAGCATCAACACATGCCTGCATCACTGCAAGATATTTGTCAACCGTTCCATCGAGCAGATGGAATCGAATTTCATCAAGACCAGCATCACCAAAACGTGATGCATGTTCGATTTGGAATGGAATCGAAGTGTAAAGGTGAATGTGATGTTCCTCACCAAAGGCTGCTTTGAGTTGCTTGACAGCTTCCAGAGACCGTTCCAAATCCAACATCGGATCGCCACCGGTGATTCCAGTCCCTGTTGCTCTCATAGCATGGCCTTCCTCGATCACTTCGTCCCATGTAGAGCATCGACGTTCGTTGGCAAACATGTCGGGCGATTCACGGCGGTTATCCGAAAGAGGACAGTAATCGCAGCCCCAATGGCATTTCCCCGTCACGAAGAGGACCAGTTTACTTCCCATTTGACATTGCACACAGCCTTCCGCTTCTCCCTCTTCTGCAGGGAGAATTTCGGTCGCCATTGGTAGCAAGGTCGCCATAGAACTCAACCTGTCCTACTAGCGATGTGGTTTCAAACCGTCGCTGCTTCTTGGATGATAATCAATCATCAGCACGGGCGAGAAGCCAGCGGTGGAACCGCCGATCAGTGGTCAACTCAGGGTGAAAGGTCAGGGCCATACGAGCACCATCAAGCACACCCACAACTTCGGTGTCCAGATGAACAATTGCTTCACATTGGACTGAAGAGGACTCAAAGCGAGGGGCACGGATGAACACGCCATGAAATGCTTCGCCTTCGTTCTGGCTATCGATTGGACTCACCGGAAGTGGGCGATGATTGAAGCGATCTGCTTGAGCAACATGCGGTTCAAAAACGGATCCATCCGGCACCTCAAGATCAACTGAAAGTAAGGCCTCAAACGATTGGCGTTGGCGACCCCACGCATTTCGAGAAACGCTTGTCGCAATGTAGGGTTCTTTTTCGCCCCCCGGCGATGCTAGAAGAATGGCCCCCGCGCAGGTCCCTAGGACTGGGCGGTTTGGGTGTTGGTCCATCCACATAAACAAAGCTGGGAGCAAAGCCTCACTCTCACTGGCTTTCCTCATTGCGGTCGATTCTCCACCTGGCAATACAAGGGCGTCTAAATCCCCGTCCACTTGGTCACCTCGCCTCAGTTCTACAACTTCAACTGAGACTCCCAATTCCTGAGCCGCACCATGCAACGCTTCGATGTGTTCATGTCGGGCGCCTTGCAGCATAGCTAGGCCAACACGCACCATAGTGTGACCAAACGGACCCACCCTAAGAGGGCAACGGATTCTCATTCCATCGCAATTGATGATGAGGTGCGAGGTCGTGGAAGGTAGTGTGTTGAAAAACCTCCGAGCAGTGCAACGACCAATGGGGTACGACGGAGATTGCTTTCTTGTGCCAGGCCCGGTGCGCATGGGTCAGCCATGCTTAGATGCAATGGCAACCCCTGTGATGACTGCAAGAGGTGCAGAGTTTCGAGACGAGATGGCGAAACTGAATTCTGGTCTTCGCTATGCGTTCAACCTCAGCCCTTCTTCACCTGTGCGTAAATCACAATCTTGGGAAGGTGAAGATGGCTACAAGGTGATTGTCGTGTCGGGGAGTGGCACAGCTGCCATGGAGATGGTCATCGCGAATCGGTTTCGCCCCAACGACCTCGTTCTCGTCCCGACCAATGGAAAGTTCGGGGAACGTGTTGCTGAAATTTGTAAACGATTCTGCAATGTCAAACATCTCAAGGGCGAATGGGGAAGGGCATTTGATCTCGGAGAAATCGAACGCCAACTTGAACGTAAGTGCTACGAGGCCGTTCTCATTTGCCACAACGAAACGAGCACTGGAATCACCCAGGATGCAGAATCAATCGCTGAAATGTGCACACGCCATGAAACTCCATTCATTCTTGACGGCATCACCTCCGTTGGTGGCATGCCGGTTCATCCTCTAGAGTGGAACGCTGAAGCCGTTGTCATGGGTGCACAGAAATGCACAGCAGGCCCATCAGGAATTGCGGCAGTGGCCATCAATCAGAACTTTGTCGAGCGAGTGGAAACGATTCGAAAACAAGGCGATACGAATCCACTGTATTACTTCGATATGATTCCCGCCTTGAAAAAGGGAGATGACGATCAAACGCCTTGGACTCCAGCAATCAACCTCGTCATGGGCTGGAGTGCTGCTCTGGAAGGTCTGCAGGAGGAAACGAATGATGCAAGATGGAATCGATGCGCCCACATGGCCAAAGGAGTTCGGTCGTTGTTCACCGACCTTGGCTTCGAACTCCTCGCTGATGCATCAGGTCGCAGCGCATCTGTGACGGCCATCATGTATCCCGAGGGCATTGATGACACCTGGCGGACGCGTCTCAAAGACGAGTTCAACACTCAAGTGATTGGTGCACAAGACCATTTGAAGGGTAAAATGTTCAGGGTTGGTTCGATGGGGGAAACACCCGTCGAAGAGATGGTTGAAGGCTGCGTCAGAATGCTCGAATGCTTCCGAGCCTGCGGTCATGAACTTCCAGCAGTGGATGTTGCCGCCTATTTCTGAGGGTCCGATATGGCTAAAGCAATCGTTCTTGGTCGCTTTCAACCCTTTCACAGCGGTCATGCCTTCCTCGTTAAGAAGGCAGCTGAACTTTACCCTGATGAACCCGTTATGATTGCCATTGGCTCTGCACAAGCTGAGTGGGAACCGCACAATCCATGGTCTGCTCAGGACAGGGAATCAATGATTCGAGCCTGGGCTGACTCAATGGAGTTCGAGGTGCAACTATGCACCATCGAAGACATCAACGACCCTCCAAATTGGGTTGGTCACGCTCGTCAACACCACGGTGAAGGCACGTTGGTCACCTCTGACGCAGCAACCTCGACCCTTTACGGTGAAGCTAACTTCCCAGTTCATAATGTGGATTTGAACGAACGGGAACGCTTGGAAGGGTGGAGGGTTCGTCAAACTGCAAAAATGCTCTCAACAGTGTACGATGACGATGCTGTTATTGAGGTCCTCTGTGCAAGCGTTCCGAGGGAAGTGGTCGATTGGTTGATCAGCAACGATGCGTTATTCCGGCTCTCGACGTTTGAGACGGGCGTCCATGCTGGATGATCACTTCTTGCCAAAGATTTTCTTTTTAGCATCCTTTTTGATTTGTTCTTTGACAACATCTCGGACCTTTGCCTCGGCCTTTGCTTTGACGGATTCTGAAAGTGCAGTGACTTTTTTCTTTGCTGCATCCTTGAGCGGTTTCGTGGCTTCATCAACGACGTTTCGTTTGATGCTTCCTGCGGCTTCTTTTGCAGCAGTTTTGGCCGCTTTGCTTGCGGCGCCTGCTGCCTTCCCTGCTAATTTCTTGACCATGATGCACGATTCACACCATCGCTGATGAAGGTTTGCTCCTCAATCTTCGGAGGCTACAACAACCCGTGCAGCGGTGAGAACCCTTTGTTTGTACATGTAGCCTGCCTCGAGTACATCCACCACGTGGCCTGCCTCAAACGCCTCTGATGCTGGAATCGTGGTGATTGCCTCCATCTTTGCTGGATCAAATTTCTGCCCCTTGGCTTCAATCGCCAAGACACCATCTGCTTGGAGTTCATGCCACATTTTATTTCTCGTTAAACGCAGACCTTGTGCTAAGACGCCTTCATCGTCTTCTCCAACGTTAGCAAGCGCTCGGTCGACATCGCTCAAAACAGTCAACATTCGACGGGCAAGACCCATGCCACTGTATTGGATCAGTTCTGCTTTCTCTGCCATGAGGCGCTTTCGTACATTCTGTATTTCTGCGTCCTTGTATGCGATTTCTTTCTCAGCAGTTTCTGCTCGAGCGAGGGCGACATCCAAGGGGTCCTCAATTTCGATTTCGACCTCCTCCGCAAGGTCCATCGTTTCCATGCCTTCTTCGATGATTGGAACTTCGTCATCCACAACATCGTCTTCGCTCATGCACCAACCGTGCATCAAGTGGTCTTTGAACCCCTCGTTCAGGCTTTTAGAAACGCTTCAAGGTTCCACGGGCCATGCCCCCATTCCTTGGCAGGCAGGTGTTCACGCCCGATGATGCCGACAAGGGCAGGCTCTCCAAGCCAGCGGGTGATGGCGTGGACAAGTGTCCGACTGGCTCGGTTATGCGCTTCATAGGTTGGAACAATTTTAGGGTCCTCTTTCTCATCAAGGGTTTCACCAAGTTCTTTTCTTCGATCCATCCAATCAAGACAAACCGATTCAGCGAACTCATCTTCGGGAAGACCTGCAAGGCGGCGAGTTGTTTCATTCCAGGTGTCTTCACTGTACAAAGCGTCAACATGAGGCACTGGTTTACCGGTGGCAACATCGAGATAGAGGAAGGCGCGGCCTTCCCAGACCTCCCATGAACCAGGGCTCGCATAATGCATGAGATGGAGCAGTCCTGTCGCTCCGTCACGAAGACTTGAGAGGCCCTCGAGGATGGTTGGATCTCCTTCGACGGTGCAGGTATCCATCCAATCGAGAAGTTCTGCTTCAGCATCAATGTCGAAAGGTCGTTTTAACCTTGAATCAGCGGGCGGACGGATGTGGCGGAATTCTCCTTTTTCCATTCCCGAATAGAGGGCTTGCCATGACAAATCTACGAGCGTTTGCAACGCAGGACGATTCACTAAAAGAAGCACCAACTCAAGGCCCATGACTTACTCCAAACCTTCGACCCGTTTGATGCCATCGGCTTTTGAGGAGTGGAAAGAAACTCCTTTCGCTTTTTTGAACAGGCAACAGCATTGAAGAATGCGCGCCGCGCCGTTGCGATTGGAGGGTGTTGTTGTGGCCACGATTAAGGAGCAAATCGATTTGATTCGCGCCGAGATCGACAAGACCCAGAAAAACAAGGCTACAAACGCCCACATAGGCAAACTGAAGGCGAAAATCGCGCAGTTGAAAATCAAGGAAGAAAAAGCCCACGCTCACTCGAAAGCCAGCGGTGGTGGCAAAGGGTTTGAAGTGAAGAAATCAGGTGATGCAACCGTCGCACTCGTAGGGTTCCCATCGGTTGGTAAATCCACACTGATTTCGCAAGTCACTGACGCTCACTCTGAGGCAGCAGGCTATGCCTTTACCACCCTCACCTGCATCCCCGGTGTTATGGAACACCGTGGTGCTAAAATCCAGATTTTGGATTTACCTGGATTGATCAAAGGTGCTGCGGAAGGAAAAGGTCGCGGTCGAGAAATCCTCAACGTGATTCGAAGCGCAGACATGGTGCTCTACATTGTCGACCCGTTCCAAGACGCTCACTTCAATGTCCTTCACAGAGAATTACACAACGCTGGGTTGAGGTTGAATGAGACTCGACCCCCAGTGTTCATCAAACGAACAGAGAGAGGCGGAATTGATGTTCGAACAACCGTTGAACAAACTCACCTTACCAACGAAGATATGGGGGACATCATTCGCTCGTTTGGCTTTACCTCAGCGATTGTAACCTTACGAAACGACACCACTGCCGAACAAATTGTTGACTGTTTAGCTCAAAATCGGATTTACGAAAAAGCAGTGATTGCCATCAACAAAATTGACATCGCTACCGAAGAAGAATTGGTGCACGCTCGTTCAAATCTTCCCGAGGATTGGCCAGTGATGAGAATTTCTGCATTCAAGGGAATTGGATTGGATGAACTCAAGGATTTCATCTACGACAACTTAGGGTTCATGAGGGTGTTTTTGAAGCCTCAAGGTCAAGAGGCAGATTTGGAGGAGCCCCTGATCGTGAAAGACGATTCAACCGTCGAACACATCTGTAACCAGCTGCACAGGGATTTCGTGAGGAAATTCAGATACGCTCGAGTCAAAGGCCCGAGTGCTAAATTCGATTGGCAACGTGTTGGCCTCGACCACCTGCTCAAAGATGGTGATTTAGTCACCATCGTTGTGAAGCGGTGAAATCAATCCCAGATGCCCATGTCCATTCGGGCGTCTTCAGTAGCGTGGATTTTTGGGTCCCAGCGTGGTGACCAAACGAGATTGATGTGAACTGAATTGAGTCCTTCAGTCAGAAGTGCGGCCCGGTGAGTTGCAGCCATGATTTCCGGAGCTGCAGGGCACCCCGGAGAAGTGAGCGTGAGATCGATTTCAGCATGAAGGCCCTCGTCTTTTGATTCGAAACGGACATCATAAACAAGACCTAATTCGACAATGGAAAGTTCCAATTCGGGGTCTTCAACTTCGTCCAAATGGTGCATAACTTCTTCTTTTTCGACCATCATTATGCCTCCAAACCACGGATTTCCAGCATGACCTTATCGAACATGTTTCTAAACCCATTGGAACGACTCGGTGAAAGGGAGTTCAAAACCCCCATTTCCTGAGCAAAGTCAGGGGAAAGCAACAATGCTTGGGCAGGGGCACTGCCGTTAATCGCAATCGTAAGAATTCCCATTAGACCCTGAACCAGTTGTGAATCTGCGCCACCAGAGATCAAAACTTTTCCTTCTTGGAGAACAACATAAACATGGGCTTCTGATTGACAACCGACGATCCGTGTGGTGTCGCTCCATGAATCAACGGGGAGGACAACGACTTCATCCGCCATTTCAAAGACCATTTCTAACCGTTCCATCTGGTCTTCAACGTCTTGAAATTCTTCGATTAACTCAACCAGTTGAGTTGGGTATGTCATGCAAACCGCTCCAAAATTTTCTTGACTTGAGCGACAAAGGATTTCGCTTCGTCCATGGTGTTGTAAAAGTAAAATGATGCTCTTACGGTGCTTGAGATTCCGAGTCGGGTCAACAATGGTTGAGCGCAGTGATGGCCCGTGCGAACTGCGAATCCTACCGCATCGAGCAAATGTGCAAGGTCTTCGCTGTGAAGAGTAGGGTGCAAAAAAGAAACAACTGCACTGTCTTGATCGTCATGGCGACCGTACACTGTCATACCGAGCGAGCGCAGTTCCTTGGCCGTGTACCTCGCTATTTCGAGCAGGCGTTTGTGTTCATGTTTTAGGTCCAATTGTTCCATCCATCCAAGCGCGGCATCCCAACCAATCGCTTCTGCGATTCTGGGCGTTCCGGCTTCGAATTTATGTTCATTCGTTTGGTAGGTCGATCCCTCGATGGTCACCGTCTGGATCATATCTCCACCGCCCATGAAGGGTTCCATCTCCTCGAAGACATCTGGCCGAACTAAAAGGGCTCCAATTCCGGTAGGACCACACATTTTGTGGGCGGAAAAAGCCATGAAATCAGGGCCAAATGCATCGAAATCAATGCGATCATGAGGAACACCTTGAGCGGCATCGATGAGGACCTTGGCTCCGGCATCGTGAGCGAGTTGAATGATGGTTTCGAGTGGGTTTCGAACCCCCAAGACGTTCGATGTATGAACAACACAGACCAACTTCGCGCCTTCGAGCGATGCTTCGTAGACTTCCATGTCCAATGAATAATCATCCAACACGGGAACATAGCGAATTTCCACGCCTCGTTCTTCGGCTAACATTTGCCAAGGAACGATATCTGAATGATGTTCCATTTCCGTCAGTACAATGGCGTCGTCTTTGGTGAGGTTGGCCCGACCCCATGCGTGCGCAACCAAGTTGATGGCCTCTGTTGTGCCGCTTGTGAGGATGGCACGTTCAGCGTTGAACCATGTCTTGAGCCTGGTACGGCAGCCTTCGTAGCCATCGGTTGCTTCGCCAGCCAAGGTGTGCACTGCTCTGTGGACATTGGCGTTTGATTGAGTGTAATAATCGTTCATCGCATCAATGACAACTTGAGGTTTTTGAGTGGTTGCAGCATTGTCGAGGTAGACCAACGGGTGGCCATGGACCTGACGTTGAAGAATTGGAAAGTCATCCCGCAAAGCCATGCAATCACCGCTTAAGTTCACATTCAAGGTGCACCGTCAACCGTGTGCGTACCTGTTCGGTCAAGGCGTCATTCTTTAGATTTGAAAACGCATCAATAAGGAAGCCGTTGACGATCATTGATTCTGATTCTTCAAGGCTGAGACCACGAGACATCAGGTAATGCAGTTGAGAAGGATCGATCGGGGCGCTGGCGGCCCCGTGTGCAGCAGAGACATCATCGGCCAAAACTTCGAGCTCGGGAATTGCTTCGGCTCGGGCTTTTTCTGAGAGCAAGAGATTCCGGAACACCTGTCCAGCATCTGAACCATCAGCACCTTCCGCAATGGTCAACAAACCTGTGGCGACGAAGTGGCTGCTTCCTGAGCAAGCGGCATTGGTCACCAAATCAGAGTCTGTATGTCCGTGGAGGTGGTGGATTTCGATGTGATGATCGTCATGCCGAGCACCTTGACCGTGTGCGGTGACGGCTTGGCGAATTGATGAGCCAGTGCCGTTGAGGGTGGTGCGCAAATCGGATTTGCAATTGAAGCCACCAACCGAAAGGGTAGCGCTTTCAAACGAAGCATCACGCTCAACAATCCAGTCATCGCATCGCAGAAGTTTGGTGTTGGCATCGAGTTCGTTGATGAATCCGAAGCCGAGATTTGCATTTGGATGCACAGTGCCCGTGATGTGAAGGCCACACCATCCTGATTCTCCAGTCAAGTGAACCAAAACGGTTGCGTCCCCTTTGACGTTGAGGTCAAGATGGCCAACTGCAATGTGGCCAGAGGCTCGAGCGTGAACATGAATTGTTTCGCCCGTGCCGTTGATGTTCAACCGTTGCGAGGAACCTTTGAGTTCTTTGAGGAAAACACGCGCAATGTCTGCAGAAGTGTCTGCGCGGGTGAAGGATGCTTCATCATGTCCTTCAACAGTGAACGAAATGCCATCTGCATCGGGGAGTTCCTCAACTTTCGTTGGATGGATTCGGGGCCAAGGAGTATACCGCCACAAATGAGCCGAACGCGGAGGGACTGCCATTTGTTGATAACTCATCCAATGGACCCCTCCATCTCCAATTCCAAGAGCTTGTTGAGTTCAACTGCATATTCCATTGGCAACTCTCGAGTAAAGGGTTCAAAGAATCCGTTCACGATGAGACCCATTGCTTCTTCTTCGGTAAAGCCGCGACTCATGAGATAGAACAACTGATCACCTGAAACTTTGGAAACGCTTGCTTCATGTTCGAGGTCTGCCGTCGAATTTCCGATTTCCATTGTCGGGTAGGTGTCGGAGCGGGAGGATTCATCCAAAATGAGGGCATCACAAACAACTTTTGATCGGCACCCAGATGATTTTGGCATCACCTGTAGCATTCCACGGTAAGACGAGCGTCCGCCGTTCTTGGAAATCGATTTCGAGAGGATGTTGGAGGTTGTGTTTGGTGCCAAATGGTGCACTTTAGCGCCTGTGTCTTGGTGTTGACCGTCTCCTGCATAAGCCACCGAAATCACCTCAGCATGCGCTCCTTCCCCTTTGAGAAGAACGGATGGGTACTTCATGGTTAATTTTGAGCCAATGTTACCGTCGACCCATTCCACGGTTGCATTCTTGTGAGCAACACCTCGCTTTGTAACGAGGTTGTAGACGTTACTGGACCAGTTTTGAACTGTAGAGTATCGTATTTTTGCACCTTCCATGGCAATCAATTCGACCACTGCCGAATGGAGTGAGTCTGTTGAGTAGCTTGGGGCTGTGCAGCCTTCCACATAGTGAATGGAACTGCCTTCATCTGCGATGATCAGGGTGCGTTCGAATTGACCCATGTTTTTCGCATTGATTCGGAAGTAGGCTTGAACCGGCATTTCCACATGGATTCCCTTTGGAACATAGATGAACGAACCGCCAGACCAAACGGCCGTGTTGAGCGCTGAGAATTTATTATCGCTGTGAGGAACGACGGTGCCGAAGAATTTCTTGACCAATTCAGGATGAGTTTTCAATCCCGTGTCCATGTCAAGGAAAATGACGCCCTGCTCTTCTAGATCTTCACGGATGGAATGGTAAACTGCTTCGGATTCATACTGAGCGGTCACGCCACCAAGCCACTTCTGTTCTGCTTCGGGAATGCCTAAGCGATTGAATGTGTTCTTGATGTCGTCAGGTACATCATCCCAATTCTTTTCAGTTTTGTCAGAAGAGCGAAGGAAGTAGGTGACGTTCTCGAAGTTGATGGACTCAAGCAAGTTGCAATTGCCCCAATCTGGCATCGCACGGGCCTCGAAATGACGGTATGCTTTGACCCTAAGGTCAGTCATCCATTCGGGTTCATTTTTCAATGCTGAAATGTCACGGACAACCTGCTCCGAGAGGCCTTTATCGAACCTAATCGTGGCGTTTTCGGGGTCGTGGAATCCATAGCGATAATCGCCAACTGCTTCGAATGCTTCTTCACTCATCATCTCACCTCATGCTGCAACGTCGAGCCAATCATAGCCGCGCTCTTCAAGTTCTAATGCCAATTCAGGGCCACCTGTTTTGACAATTGCGCCATCAATCATTGCGTGAACAAAGTGAGGCTTCACATGGTCCAACAACCGTTGGTAGTGAGTGATAATGAGGCAACCTGCTTCTGGTGCAATTTTGTTGATGCCTTTGGAAACAATGCGCAAAGCATCGATGTCGAGTCCGGAATCGGTTTCATCCAGCAAGGCTAGGTTTGGCTTGAGAAGCAACATTTGCAAAATTTCTAAACGCTTTTTCTCTCCACCGCTGAAGCCGTCATTGACATAGCGGGAGAGGAAACTTTTGTCCATCTCCAGTTCCGCCATTGCACCGTTGAGTTCTTTTCGGAAGGCGCGGCCCTTTGGAGGATCGTCTCGAACAGAGGCAACCGACTTCTTCAGGAAGGTTCCAACTTGAACACCAGGGATGACTGCGGGGTATTGGAACGAGAGGAACATACCCGCTCTTGCCCGTTCAAAGACCGCTAATTCTTCCAACGGTTGGCCCTGGAAGTGGATTGTCCCTTGGGTGATTTCGTAGGCTGGGTGGCCCATAACGACGTTTGCGAGGGTGGACTTACCGGCTCCATTCCGACCCATGATGACATGGATTTCACCTCGATGGATGGTCAGATTGAGCCCCTTGATGATCGAAGTTCCTTCGACGCTCACATGAAGATTTTCAACCCGCAACATCTCTTCGCTCATCGCCACACCCACTCCCCCCTCACGCCTCTCCCTTATCAAGTGCTGTAGGGTACTGCACACGAAACTAAAAAAGAGGTTTCACCGGTTTTATTCGTCTTTACATGCCATCTCATGTTTTTTCAATTTGACTCGATGCTCTCTGGGAGAAAGTCCATGCCCTCCTTTACGCATCCAAGTTGGCAATCTCCCGCCCAAGAATTGATTTGATTTTTTTCACCAAAGACGCAACAAGAAGCCCCGTGTTAAAGCTCGAATGCCCTAGGCTTTGCACTGCAGTAAGCCCTTTGGACCTCGATTGATCCTATGGCTTGAGTTGCGAATGTAGCAAAGCAGCCACCAACTTGTCACGATATGAAATCCGAGCCTTGAAATGGTGGCAGGCGAACCGCTGTTTGTGGAAGAGGATGACCTCGTTGCGACCTACGCTGCGGAAGCGAAAGCTGCCATGTCTGCAGAGGCCGCCAAGCGAATCGCTGAAACTGTTGACCCTGAAGAAGAACAACGGTTGCGAGATACATCGCTTCTAACGCTCATCCACACCCAAGATATGGTTCCAGCATTGCTCGCTCGTTTAGGGGATGTCCGAGCCGCTCTCGACGGTCATGGAGGAGGAATTGCTGTGGCAAAACTCGATTGGGCAACAGGAGACGCTGAACGGCTTGATTTGGTCTTGGACCTAACCGGTGCATGCCTCTCATGTGGGGCTGCACCTGGGACGCTTGAGGGCGTGAAAACTGACCTCGAATCCGATGAGGAAGTCCAACGTGTTCGGTTTGACAAAGCCTTGCTTGAGACATTCGACGAACTTGGTAGAGAGTTCATCCTCGCACATGGCGCAGTCGAATTTGTCTGAGGCATCTTCGATTCATAGACGAACGGATGGGTTGAAGGACACGCGGCCGTGGGGGAATCCATGGGCGCATGGAACGAGGGGCATCGCGAAGACCCAAAACCATGCAGAGAGCAAGACCAAGGGCTGTTCGAAATCACTGGACGGGACGGCCGGGCCCGACTGGGACGACTCCACACGAGCCATGGTATCCTTGAGACTCCTGCGCTGCTTCCAGTGATCAACCCTAACATACGAACCATCGAACCCAGAGAAATGTGGGATCGCTATGGAATAGGCGCACTCATTACAAATTCATACATCATTTGGAAGCATGAAGAATTAAAAGAAAAAGCCACCAAAGATGGCGTCCATGCTCTGCTCAATTTCCCCGGAATGGTCATGACCGACTCGGGTACCTTTCAATCCTACATTTACGGTGACGTCGAAGTAGGCGTGGAAGAAATCGTGAATTTCCAGCGTTCAATTGGAGTTGATGTCGCCACCATGCTCGATGTGTTTTCCCGGCCTGACATGACCTACGATCAAGTCGACGCTTGTGTTATGGAAACGCTCCAGCGTGCTGAGGTCAGCGTTAACGCAGCAGGGGACACGATGCTCAACGGCCCGATCCAAGGTGGCCTGTTCAGAGCGTTGCGCTCCAAATCTGCTCAGGGCATGGCAGGGTACGATTTTGCCATCCATCCAATTGGCGGCATTGTACCGGTCATGGAACAGCACCGATACAAGGATTATGCGAAAATCATGCTCGCAACCCTACCATATTTGCCTTCACAGCGACCAGTCCACATGTTTGGATGTGGTCACCCAATGCTCTTCCCAATGTCCATTGCATTAGGAGCAGACTTGTTCGATTCCGCTGCGTACGCACTGTTCGCCCGAGATGGGAGGCTCCTCACACCTTGGGGCACAGAAAGAATCGAATCAATGGTCGATTGGCCCATGTTGATGCCTTGTGTGGCCACAATGACCCCTGGCCAAGTCAAGGAGATGTCGAAGGAAGACCGAACTGAGTTGTTGGCAAGATACAACTTGGAAATAACACTCAATGAACTCAACCGCTGTAAACAGGCGATTCGGGACGGAACTTTGTGGCGCCTTGTCGAGCGTCGCAGCCATCAGCACCCTGCATTACGAGAGGCCTTTTTGTGGCTCTCAACACGGCCCCAGCAGGCCATGATGAAATTGAAAATGTTGGACGATCTTATTCTCAACGATCGAGACGCAGGCAGAGAGCGGGGGGACGAAGCAGGGGCTTTCGAGGAAGGATGGAATTGGCTGGTCAATGCCCAAGAAACGCCTCGGAAAGGTGGAGAACCTTGGGGCGGTGAAGACACATTTGTTCGCCCACAAATTGTAGCTGCACGCAGACAATTGCTCGACCACTGGAAGCCCTCAAACATCCAAGGTCGTGGTGAAGACTCCGTCCTCATCATGCACGGCTCACCCGGCCCGTGGCGTGAGCGCCTGAGCGACATAATGGTTCGATTGACACACCATGCGCCTGGCCTTGAGGTGTTGATTCTCACTCCAGTCGGCCTCATTCCGTACTCACTTGAAGACCTCAACCCCTTTGCCCATATCGATGGGCCTGATTGGCTTTGGAGACGAAGACCGAACCTTCCGTGGATTCGAAGGGAACTCACCCGCTTAGATCTTTCCGAACGCAAGATTGTCACCGTCGATATGCTCGGTGATGGCATTCAAGGGCGTTGTATGACTGCTCTCCACAACGCCGGAGTTTTAGACGGTGATGACGATCAAACAGCAAGTGGAAACCCAATCGACAAAGAGCGAAGGGAGGATGCGAAGTTGAAGGTGTATCGACGCTTAGTGTCGGACAAATTATCCGTGCTGCTCAACGTTGATCACCAGGCTGCTATCGAATTATTGAGAGAAGCCACCTTTGTTGTCAACCGGCAAGGTCGAGTGAAAAACGCAATAACGCCAAAAGGAGAACACATCGCCAGTCCACGGCTGGGAGACGGCGGCCTTTCGCTGACGGATGCAGGTGCAGTTGCGCTTCATAGTGTGCGAATTCTAAATCCACCGACTGGATTTGAAACCACTGTTGCAGATTCCACATTTGGGGCTGGTCCTGCATGGGTTGTTGTCGATGATGATGCAGAACCATTTGTGCGTCAGGGCCGCAATGTGTTCCATGGCTTTGTTATGGCCGTAGACCCGTGGATTCGCCCAGCACAAACTTGCCTCATCGTCAATCAGAAAGGCGACCTCCTCGGACATGGGCTCGCCAACAGCACCGCAGATGAATTCCAAGGATTCAAGAAAGGAATTGCCGTTAAAACCCGTGGCGGCATAGCCCAGTAGTCCACTTTAATCGACCACAAAACGTGGTAGCATTGAAGGTCCGTCGCTTACGTCGTTTTTGATGAGGGGGGCTTTTGGTATGGATGAACTGATTATCAAAACAACAAACCTCACTAAATCGTACGGCCCTCATGTGGCCCTTGACAATCTAAATTTGGCTGTCAAAAAGGGTGCTACTGGCCTCCTAGGACCGAACGGAGCTGGCAAATCGACCTTCCTAAAAACCATCCTTGGCTTGATCCAAGCCACGGAGGGCGAGGGAACTGTTCTTGGGCATGATATCCGCACCGAAGGCGATGCAATCCGAGCACGAATTGGTTACATGCCTGAATACGATGCACTCAACCCCGATATGGATGCAATCCACCAAGTTCGATACTCTGGTGAATTGTTGGGTATGAATCCAACCATCGCCCTCGCACGCGCTCACGAGTCACTTCAATACGTAGGCATTGGAGAGCAACGATACCGTAACATTGGGAGTTTTTCCACTGGCATGAAGCAAGCCACAAAGTTAGCCTGCGCCCTTATCCATGACCCAGAACTGATCATCGCTGATGAACCCTCAAACGGTTTGGATGCAAAGGCCAGAGAATTCATGATTCAAACCCTTACAACGACCGTTCAATCTGGAAACCGCTCTGTATTGATGGCGTCCCATCTCATGGATGACGTGGAGCGAGTGTGCGACAATATTGTCCTTCTCCACAAGGGGAAGCTTGCTGCCCAAGGCGCCATTGAAGATCTCAAAGCCATTGATCGTGAAATCGAGATTCACGTGTGGGGTGGGGCGACTCGCCTCGAACAGGCATTGCATGCAGATGGACTCACGGTGCGACGCGAAGGTCGCGTCATGCGAATCGCACACACCGGCGAGGACACGTCAACCCGGATCTTGAGGTGTGCTGCTGAAACAGGCGCTCAAGTTCGACGAATGCACGAATATGAAGCATCACTTGAGGACTTATTTTTGGTCATCATGGAAAACCTAGGCTATGACGTGAAGTCAAGCGAAGACTTGCTTGCCTCACCCGCCCTTGCACGAAAGGTGGACGCACCCGCCCACATGGGAGGTGGCGGAGCTTGACTGAAGAGCCACCCTTGAGGCAAGATGCCCCTCCTGTCCAATTCGACGCAGCTGCCCCAGTCACGGGCCAAGGGCGAATGGATGCTGCTTGGGGATCGACAGCAGGCGATGAGGACCTCAGCACGCCAGTGGCCAACACGCCAGCGGCTAGCGGAGAGATCTTCTCGCAAGAATACAAACCGTGGAACGGGGAACTCAACCCTCGATGGATGAGAAACTGGGCGATTTTACGCCATCACTTGCTTGGAATTTTCAAGAAGGGACACCGCCCATGGGGCATGCCAACGCGCCTGTTTATTCTGGTCGTGTTCATTGCTTCATTGAGCAATGCTGGATTGACGCTCATCTCAGGTCTGATCGGTGAAAGCACACTGCACCAACTTTGGGGGGTCAGCAGGGATAACTTGTACGGCCATGTGCTTGGTTTCTTTCCAAGAAATGTCCTCTATTACCCAATCATTGCCGCATTATTGGTCGGTAGCGTCATTTCTGAAGACAGGCAACATGGCACATCGGCGCTTTACTTTTCTCGCCCGATCACCCGATTCGATTACGTTGGAATGAAATTTATCTCCGTTGCCGTCATTCAATCCATCATCGTGCTTCTTAGCCTGACCTTGTATTACTTCGCTGAAATCATTGCCCTTGGTCGCGGCTGGGCTTGGATTATGGATACCTTCCCCTTGTTTCTCGCAGCCTTCCTTTCGGGCGTGATGCTTGTGTTCACCTACACCAGCATAGGCCTAGCCTTGTCAAGTGTTTCCAAGGGTAAATTTTTCCCCGGAATTGGACTTCTGTCCATCGTCTTGGGAACAAAAGTGCTCGCTGTTTTGGTTTCAACATTGTTCGATCGTGAGATTCTCTACCTCCTTTCGCCCTATGATTGCATGGCGCATGTTGGGCAAACGCTGATTGGGACCCAGCCCACTTACGACCAATATTCTTGGACGTGGTCGTTGGCCTCCGTGATTGCAATGAATGCCATAGCGCTCTACACACTGAGTGCGCGAGTATCATCGATGGAGGTGACTCGAGAATGATGCCAGATTTTGATCAAGAAGGGAAAGGCCAGACTGAGGCATGGCGGCCAGACACAACGGCACCGGCTGTTCTGCTTGAGGGCGTTTCGAAATCATACGGGCGAATCTTTGCACTCTCGAACATCACACTTGCCCTTAATGGCGGCGTAACAGGCGTGCTTGGCATGAACGGGGCAGGTAAATCGACCATGTTCAAATTGCTCATGGGTAAACTCAAACCAAGTCAAGGTAAGATTCGCTTATTTGGCACCGACCCGTGGAAAAACCCAGCACCGTACGCCAGAGTAGGGTTTGTACCCGAACACGAGAAAATGTACGACTGGATGACGGCCCATCAATTCGTCTCCACTTTTGCGAGGCTAAACGGCCTAACCCGAGCAGAAGCGATGGTTGAGGCGGACCGAGTGTTGAAATTCGTTGGGCTTGCTGATGTTGCACACAAGAAAATTGGGCAATACTCCAAGGGGATGAGACAACGAGCAAAAATTGCGCATGCTCTCGTCAACGATCCAGAACTGATCATTTTGGATGAACCACTCCAAGGGTGTGACCCATTGGCAAGAACAACCATCATGAATGTCATTCGTGAATTGGGACGAATGGGGCGGACCATCATCGTCAGCAGCCACATCCTTCAGGAAATCGAACGAATCACTGAGCAAATTATCATCCTTCACAATGGACGACTTTTAGCACTCGGTAACCTTCACGCCATACGTGAAAAACTCGACCAAATCCCTCACCGCATCACCATTGAAGCGGACGACGCCAAAGCATTAGCAAAGGATGTCATCGATTTGGATGATGTTTCAGGTATTTCATTCCCAACCAAGAACAACCTCTCAATTCAAACTCATAACTTGGGTGCAATACATGCAAAACTCCCTTCGGTGATCGTTGACAACAACCATCGAATCCACAGCATCGATAACCCGGATGATGACTTAGCATCGATTCTTGGCTATCTTACCAGCGGAGGGACGTTGTGATGGAATCGAAGCCCAACACGATTTATCGCGCCCTTGACCGAAAGGCGGCTGCCATCACAGAATTTACGATGCGTCAATACCGCACCAAAACCTCAACTTGGGTCGTTCTTGGCGTTGGCCTTGTCGCCATTTCACTTGTGATGCTGATCTACATCGACGTGATGGCAACAGGTTTTGAATCGGTTGATAATGACGGTGACAGCTTGGACCTCGACAACGATGGCTATCCAACGGGACAAGAACTCAAATGGGGCACCGACCCTTACATGGCAGATTCGCACCCCGGACTTCTCGACCCACCCATAGCCCCGGAGCCTGCATCAAATTACATCGATGAAGATGGCTTCGACATCGTCTTTGACGGAACCTCAAATTATCAATCCACGGGATTTGATGACGATGGTGATTGTTACAATTACGATGGTACATCATCGCGAAAAGACACAAATGACAACGACATTGAGTGCGATGTTTTACTTGTCCAAAACCGATTCAACGGGGAATGGAGTGCAAATCCCGACATCAATGTGGACGAAGATCCTGATGATGCAGCCTACGCATTGGAAGCAACTCACATGGCCTTTGTGCTCGGCATGGGCAAAATGGGGTTCGTGCTCTTACTCGGATTGTTTTGTCCATTGTTCTTGGCCACTGGATTGATTCGTGACGAAATGACAGCAGGAACGATGCACTTTATGTTGGCCAAGCCGATTGCTCGGACGGAAGTGTTCCTGTATCGAATTCTTGGCTATCTTGGTATTGTTTGGCCGTACTTCATCAGCATCGGCCTCCTCTTTGCCTTAATTTCTGGCTTCATGGGTCCAAGTGAAGGCTTCTTTAGATTTGCAGACCTTGGCGTTTGGCTTGCTATCGTTTTTGCAACAATGATGGCATCACTCGTCTATGGCATGCTGTTTTGCGCATTAGGCGTCATGTGGAGATACGGAATCGTTCTCGCCATCCCATTTGCAGCATGGGAACTTGGCATGTGCCTGTTATCGATGGGTGCCCCTGATGCGTCAATTTTACGGTTTTCCGTGATTGGTTGGGCCTTGATGATCGTTGATTCTGCTGCCATGCTCGTATGGCCGAACATGGACTTATTCCTCTTGCAAGGAACCTCATTCAACGACGACTTTGGATCGATTCAGACCAGCGCTCTGGCGCTTGATTTCTTCTATTCTAGGCCAGGTGTTGGTTCAACAGGCTTGGTTTCATCGATTATAGCCACGATTGTTTTGTTGATTCAAGGCGCAGTCTTGTGGTTTATTGGTGGCGCAATTTTCAAAGGGAAGGAAATTGAATGAGCGATGAGATGACTGCATTTGCTGGTGATTTGTCAGGGATGTGGACCCTACAAAATAGGCCACCTCTTCACCATCTCACATGGGATTGGTGGTGGTGGTTGGTGATGCTCGAGGATCCTGATGGAAAGCCGAGTGGTCGCCAATTGATGGTGCTGTGGTCGACCAAAGACAATCCTCTTGTGGAAGTCAGTGGCACTCCATGGACCCCTCAAGGACGTCCAGGATTCGACGACCACGACGGTATGGCCCTTGATGGCATGGTTTGTGCATGGTGGTTCGATGGAACACAAATGCATGAGCCGGTGATCAAACGGATTTGCCGAATTGTCGCCATGCCAGATTCACACCCAAAGTGGCCATCGGCCGATCCTAATTCGGGTAAGGGTGGCGGAGCAGTGGTGCCGCTTTTGGAGGAGGATCTAAGCATGGGCCTGAAGAGTGATTTGAGTGAATTTTGGCTCAATCTAACGACCGATGAGGAGGCTAGCCATCCAAATGTACCCAAAGAAATGCGCCTCAAGTTAACCCCCTGGAACGGAGCGATGTCCACGGCCAGGGAGGCAACCGCAACCTATGCTGGAAACATGGGGTATGACATCCTACGTTTGCATGGCACTAAGGCCTCAGGAACCCTTGATGATGAAGTCGTAAAAGGAACTGCATACTTCCAAAAGGTGAGTGTCCAAGCCCCTTCAGTCCCGTGGTATTGGGGTGTTCTTCACCTCGATGATGGGTCCTACATTGACTGGTTCATGCCTCACCTCTCATTTACTGTCACAGCAAGGGACAATCGTCCGTGGAAACGTCGAGATTTTGGCCATTTGGGGCTTTCCCAAGGCGGTCTTTTCCACGATGGCAAGCACAAGCGGAGTGAAAAGTTCAATCGAATCACGATTGAAAAATTGGGCTCGGAGATGAGTGAAGGAAAACATGCCCACCACCCAGGAGCACCCTTGCCTAAGTTCAACATCAAAATGTGGAACGGCAGGACAACAATGGAACTCACAGTTCAAGCAATCGAACGCGCTCATTGGACCTTCAATCAACCAACCCGTGGAGGAATGACCTCTCACCTCACATACAATGAATATCCGCTGAAACTCGAGCGATTAAGGATCATGGACGAGTATGGAGTTCGAAAAGAAACCGACTATGCATGGGCGAGAGGCAATGCTGAACATTCTTGGGGCTTTTTGCACTGAACTTCGATTCATGATAAACAGCCGAGAGGCCATGCATTTTCGACGCAACCGTGGAAGGACTTATTTGGGTTGTCTGCGCCACAAACGAATGGAGCGATTGCTATGAGCGAAGAATCCACAGAGGCCGGGGCGACCCCCGAAGAAGAAACGGTTGTCGATCCAATAGCATCTCAAGCGGCGGAAATGGCTGCAGAACAAGAGAAGTTGTCGAAGAAATTCCGCTTGATTGCCGGCGAGGAAGTCTTGCTCACAAAGCGGCCGAGCACCTTTGCATTCCTCAACCTGTACATGCTTGGCCTTCTTGTGCTCGCCATTCACTTGGTTTTTGAGTTTGAACCCGGGAAAGACAACGAGAGTTTCTTTGTTGGCTTACTCGCCACCATCTTCTTCTCCAGCGGTGCGGCTGGCCTGACAGGAGTCATGTTGTTCATCACTTGGATGAATCGGTTGATGAACGTCTCGACATCGGGTCGATGGGTGACTTTTGGCCTCCTTATTGTCTCGCTTGCACCAACCCTTGTTTTGTTGGATGATTTAATCGCCATGACCGGGCTATTGAACGACAGCAATACCGGATACCTACCAAATTACAACTTCATCATCTTTGGTGGTGGATTTGTTGCAGCGTACATGGCCTTAGTTTACTACTACCAACGCAGTTTCCATTACGCCATCACCAGCGACGCTATCATCTTTGAACACAGCTTTTTGCTTTCACGCTCCCATCGCCGAATTCTTTTCGATCGCATCTCAGAAGTTGTCGTTGCTCGATCTCCAACCGGCACCCTGCTTGGTTTTGCGACCGTTACGGTGTTGACCGATTCCGGCGTAGGCATTGTCGAGGAAAGCAACGTTCCAGTCGTCAAGCATAGCATTCCAGGAACAAGCGAAAATGCGAACGATTCAAAAGTCGAAAAAGCCGGCAAAGGCCTCATTCGAACATTCATTGGCATCATGACATACCAACGAACCATCCGAACCGTACGTCCAGATCCAAAGCATTGCATGTACAACATCCGAAAGTGGGAAAAAGCCAAAGGATTGTTGAATGAAATGCACAAGAAAAACAGTCAATCCCACCTCCTCAGTGATTTGAAGAAAACAATTTCTGAAACCACTTCCAAAGATTGAATCGAAAACGCTCAAACGAGTGATTCAAAAGCCCTAACGCACCCGAACAAAACAGGCGATAACCATGAGCGATGATGAACTTCTCCAAGGCCCGATTGAAATGCTTCGTAATGGCGACCTCGATGGTGCCATTGCAGACCTTGACGCAAAAATGTCAACCAATAAGACAAACGCACAAGTTCACCACATGTATGCAGAATTTGCCAACATGAAGAACATGGAAGCTCAAGACGACATCATTCCCGGGGGAAAGATCATGATGGCGTACAAAAAAGCAATGCAACTCGATGAGGAAAACGAGGAATATATTGCTGATTTCGCCACTTTTGCCCTTGAATGCCGACGCATACCTGTCGCGGTCAAAGAATTCCAACGGTATGCAAAGAAACTCGAACTAAATGACATCCCGACCGATGAAGTCTTGTTCAATGCAAGTCGAAACATTGTCGATGCCATCGAGGTGATGGATCCTACCAAGAAGAACCCAATGGTTCAACCCTGGCTCAAGCAGGCCCTGATGTGGGCTGTTGGTGGACTCGGTTACTCTCCTGAAGAAGCCATTGAAATGCTCTCTGAAGACGCTTGAGGTGAGCAGATGGCGGACGGCACCACCGTTCGCCTTGCCTTTCGAATTGGCTATCTTGGCGATGCTTATCATGGCAGTCAGATTCAACCGGATGTGAAAACTGTACAAGGCGAACTCATCCGGGTGTTTCGGAGCTTAAAGTGGCTTGACCCGGAAGAAGATCAACACAACCTTGTGCTCTCGAGCAGAACCGATGCTGGTGTTCATGTCAGATTGAACGGCGGTGTAGTTCGAATAAAAAGGGAATTATGGCAAGCATTAACGCCACGAAAAATGGTGCGGGCGCTTGATGACAGGCTTCCAAAAGACATCGCATTTCTCGATGTGAAGGAAATCGATGAATCATGGAACCCTCGTATGGCCGTTCACCGGGTTTACCGTTACCGGCTTGAAGGCATCGAGTTTTGGACTCACCCAGGCGAAGTGTTCACCGACTGGTTGGAGATGTTTGAAGGAACGTATGATGCAACGAATTTTGCTCGGCTTGAAGAAGGAAAGAACCCCATTCGAACGATTTATTCTTGCACCCCTTGGGTGGTCGATAAGCGGGTGGTAGGATTCGAAATTGTCGGCGAAGCGTTCCTTTGGAATCAAGTCCGACGCACTGCGATGGCTCTGCATAGAATGTGCATTGGAGAAATTGACCCAGCAGAGGTGAAGGCTGCCCTTGAGGATGCGGATACACCTGCGGACTTTGGAGTGGCCCCACCGGATTGGTTGATCTTGTGGGGTGTGCACTGGGATGAATTACCTCTTGATGCAACTCCCATTCATGTGCAATGTTTCTCAGCACCTCCTGCTGGACCAGCCGTTGAGCGAACGATGAGAAAGCGATGGAGAGAGGCTGCCCGCCATGAGCAAAAGAGCCTGCTCCTTAATGAGTGGGCAAGGTTAGGGGAACTTCCCATCGTTCGTCATCGATGAGATCAATCCAACTTTATTTGGACCAGTGCATCGTCTTCAAGGTTGAACTTTTCACGCAAACATGCTCCTGCAATGACCTCGACAACGTCGATGTGTCGGGTCAAGTCGGGGATAAGCAATGCACATGCGATGGTACCAGATTGAGTTTTGAATTCGGCTATGAATGCTGTAGCACCGCCAAAGGATACACCATCCCTTAGAAAACCACGGATTCGATGAGCCTCAAAAGAACCGACGGGGACATTCAGTGCAGCGTCACGGTCCTCTGTTGACGCGTCCAATGTATCGATGCCTGACTTCTTTCTTAAGGCAATATAGTTGATCAAATCAGTCCCGTGAACGGTTACATTGAGCGTTCCCGGCCATGCCGTTTTTCCAAGCAGAGCCCGGAATTGCTCTTGGTAGTGCGGTTGAGCCATGAACACGTGCGCCCGGCCTAGACCGCTGCTGACCTTTCCGCTCAACTCCATGGCCACGGGACGGACGCCTCCCTTTTGAGGTGCATGGTTCGAACATACGAGGCGAGAATGTTCTTCCCAAAGGAACTTGAATCTGGATTCGTTCGCATCGGGCGGAGGCGATGCTATGCCCGGTGATATGTCTTGGATGAAAGCCCGTTATGATGAACTGTCAGACAAATCACTGTTGTGGGAGCCGCCAACATTGGAAAGTCCAAATCAGCCTCGATGTCGGATGGATGGAAAACCAACGATCATGCTTTCGGCCAACAATTACCTCAACCTCACCACCCATCCAAAGGTCAAGCAAGCCATGCTTGAAGCCACTGAAAAATATGGAGCAGGGAGCGGAAGCGTTCGTGCGATTGCAGGCACCATGGACATCCACCTTGAGGCAGAACGAAAAGTTGCTGAATTCAAGGGCGTTGAAGCCTCTTTGATTTATTCGGCAGGATACACGGTCAACGTAGGATTGATCCCTACCCTTGTCACCGGCCCTCAAGATGTGATCATCAGTGATGAACTGAATCACGGGTCCATCATCGATGGTGTTCGCCTGACGAAAGCCAGTCGAGGTGTGTATGCACACAATGACATGGGAGAACTTGAAGCTGTCCTCAAAGCACACGACGATGCAAAACGGAAGTTGATCATTACCGATGGTGTGTTTTCTATGGATGGCGACATTGCTCCCCTCGATGAAGTCACAGCGTTAGCAGAGGAATACGGGGCTATGGTCTATGTTGATGATTGCCATGGAGAAGGGGTTCTTGGGGAAAAAGGAGCGGGCATTGTTGCTCAATTCAATCTTCAAGGAAAAGTGGACTTTGAAACTGGTTCATTCTCAAAGGCCCTTGGTGTTCAAGGAGGTATTCTTGCAGGTACGGAAATGACCCGAACCCATGCATTGAATCACTCGCGCTCATGGTTGCTTTCCGGTTCACAACCGCCAGGCGTCGCAGCCGCACAAAAAGCGGCTGTTGAGGTCCTGATGGAAGAGCCCGAACACCATGCCAAGTTGTGGGAAAACACCAATTATTTCAGAAAGGAATTGCAATCACTCGGCTTCGATACCGGTTCATCTGTCACGCCGATCATACCAGTGATGTGTGGAGATTCAAGTGTTGCAAAGGCCATGACAAGAGCGCTCGGCGAGGAAGGGGTCATGGCTGGAGCAATCGTATTCCCGATGGTGGCTCGTGACAAGGCTCGGATCAGAACACAAATGTCTGCCGGCCTTTCTCGTGATGACTTGGATGAAGTGCTTCGCTTGTTCGAAAAAGTTGGACCAACGCTTGGCCTGATCTGAGTCATTCCTCAGCGTATTCTTCGACGACCGAAAGTAAATCTTCATCGTCCCCAGCAAGGGTTGCTGCATCTTCTAGAGGTTCAGGTTCTTTCGACTCCATGCCGATGAAAGGATCCTTTCCATCTTCGAGCATGCACAACAAACGCCAACGAGGTGCCCATGAGAGGTGGACATACATCGGGCCTGGTAACAACAACAAACACCAAACAAGCAGTGTTGGGGCTTGGATGATGTCAGTGCGAGTGAGCGTCAAGAGGGCCAACCCAACGAATGGCATGGGGTAAAGAACGACACGTGGAGGTGCCACTGGAAAGCGCTTGGACCAGTGAATCAGCAAGAGTGATGCCAAACCAAGCAGCAAGCATGCCACAATCAACAACGATGCATGAAACACCCAATTCGGCAACCATGAACTGTTGTCTTCACCTGCAAACCTGTAAGGTAAAATCAGGGCGAAGGAAATCAAAAGTCCGTAAAAGGCGCCAATGTTAGCGGGGTGTGAAAGCCAGAGTGGCAACATGGTGAAGCGACGGGAAAGAGAAGTTCCAAGCAGAGTTTCCTGCTCAGGACCGCTCAACTGCTCGAGCCGGTGGCCCCATCTCGATGGTGCATTCACACATAAGCGTCATACCTCTTGGTTTTGAAGGGGCAGGGTCGAACGACGCAAGAATGGAGGGTTTACTCACCACGGAATTTGCTGATAATACCATCAGGATCGATTTCAATTTCAGTTTCTTCTTCCATCCAAGAGCGATCCAAAAGGCCCGTGTCCAAGCGCTCACGCCGTCGTGCCTCTTCGATGGTATCCTCTTCACCGTTGACTGCGTCGCGGAGGGCCATGGCTTGATTCAGAATGACAACCTGTTTTTTGATGCCTCTGTGAGTCATTGGGTGTCGACTGAAATGCCCAACATGAGTGTAATCATCGTTGTCCCGCACAAGATTGCATCCATCAAGCAAATCATCCTCTGCTAGGCGGACCCGCCCATTGCCTAAATCAATCCATGAACCATCGACCATTTGAATCATCACCACTGATTTACCCATCGGATCACCCTTCATGAATGGATGATTCAAATCCACTGCCAAGGGGACGTGAAGCAGACTGGTCGACTGGTAAAGCCACCACACAAGCGGTAGCGATGGAAGCAACGAAACCAAGGCCACTAACGGTGAGTTTGTTGCGGAGAACACAAACCAAGCCAAGAAAAAGAAGCCAAGCACAATCGCACTCGATGCACCGCAAAAACGGAGGAAAAAAGGACGGGCAAGATCCAATTCGTTGAATCTACGCATGCCCGCTGGCAAGGGATTGACTTCCTCCATGAAAGAGGGATGAGGCGCTTAGGCTTGAACTTCACGCCCACAACGAGGCAGTTCGTACGCTTGCGCATCAAGCGACCAGATGTCCGCATCCGCAGCAAAGGTATTCATCGATTGAACATGCTGGGCCACATCAATGCCCCAAACACAAGACCACGAACCCAACTTTGTGTTGACCTTGAGTTGTAAATTCTTCACGCCTCGGGTTTTCTGACGCTCGTGATTCAACAACAAGGCGGCTGTTTGAATCATGCCTTGTACAAATAAAATTTCAGATTGAGGTGCCTGCCTACGCTTGTGAGCGTTCCACAAATCCTCCCAGTCTTCATGAGCGTGCCAGTATCTTTTTTGATCAAAATCCTCGAGTCCAGCTAACCACAATTCGAGCTCTGACCCTTGAAGCGGTGCAATCGATTGCCTCGAATGCTCTCCGTCCATGACGGCCCGAGGCGTTCTTGCTTCAAACCGCTGTCGGCGAGGAAAATCAAGCGGACCCTTCAAGAACACTTCAGCAGGCTTACACCCCGTAGGGGTGTGGAAGAATGACCGAATTGCCGCAGGGAGATGTCACGGAAGTACGCCGTGGCGACCCCAATGCCTTGCGGATTTTGTCTTCGGACATGGCACGCCTCACCACGACCGGCTACATCCGAACGGAACGCAAACCAAAGGATGCTATGCCAAGGATCGGCCAAGTGTTGTTCATCGAAGGCCATCCCGTGTTGGCGATGCACGAATCAGATGCTCTTCTGTTTGGGCTCGAGGCTTTGCTGGAAATCGAAAATGATGCAATGCCAATGGAAACTCTGCTCGCAGTTCACGAGTTATCTGCTGCTGAAGCCCAACGGGTTTCAACGCTTTATCCGACCGCTTTTTTACATTTGGAAGCGGCATCCGCCGAGCCCTTGGTCGACGAACGGTGGTGGTCAAACGTCACCCTGCGAAAAGGCAGCTGGCGGCGCGAAGAACGGTTGCCTGAACTCGAGGTCACTGTGGATGCGCCCGAAGCGATCAAACAACGAAGTCAAGCCTACATGGGGCGGCACCAAGGCAGCGAGAAAATGATCCATCCTGGTGATGCTTTGATGCTCGATGCATTGGACCCATCTGAGGTGTTCACCCTTGCAGGCCACCTAGCGAACCATGGGCGGCCCGTGCTCGTTCTCTCTCGACACGATGTGGATTCGCTGAGCGTCGAACATGGCCTACCAGTTTCTGCATGCCATTGGCTCAGCACAGGCAACCATCCACGGGCTATTCAACCAACACTCCAAGAGGTCAGGGCTAAAATTGACGCTTTTTTATGGGAAAACATGCGCGCTGTGGTCGTTCTTGAAGGCGTGGAATACCTTGCTGGAATGAACGGTGACGGGCCGACAATCGATTTTCTGCGAGACGCAGTCGACGGTGTTCGAATGGATGATCATGTGCTCCTTACCACTGCAGATTTGAACGCCTTTGAACTTGAACCCCGTCACCGCTTAGAGCGGTGCTTTTCGATGATTCAACAAAGCGATGTTGAACAATGGCTGCTTGATCCAGAACTTCTTCTAGACCATCCGTTGTGTGCCCCTCCAACAGATGATGAACGTCAATGGATCGAACAGCAGTTGAAACGTGCCATTGAGCATTCACCTGTCCAAACTTCAGAGGCAGGCGAGATGACAATGATCGGTGGTGAAGAACCGTTGACAAGCGAGGAACGTCAACAAGCCACTGCAGCATTAGAGGGACAAATCCAAGCATGGGCTGAAGATCAACAACCAAGGCCCTCCCCTCCAAATGAGCCAATGACCGTGGCCGAAGTGGCTCAACCAGCTGAAGTTCAAATCGATCAGCAGATTCCAACATCAATACAGACTCCTGTTGAATCCAAAGTCAGGGAAGCGCAAACTCCTGAGCCTCAAGCGATGCCCGAGCCAACCCCCATCGCCAAACAACCGACCAAACCTAGCGGACCAAGAACCCCACAACGGATTCAAAGAAGGAAGAAGAAGAACGCACCTGCCGCTCAGCATTCGCAATTCCAAACCCAGGCTGCTGTGGCCCATGCCCCTGAATCTTCACCCGAATTCAAGCCACCCACCTCACATCGAGCATCCGTTGCACTGTCCCATCAGTTAGCAACCTATGAAGCACGGCAAGAAGCTGCAGTGAACAAAACATTCCAGCCAAGGAAATTCAATGGTCGATCGCTTCGCGACGCAGCCCAACAGCATGCCTCAACTCGCCAGCATAGCCTTCCATCCATCAAGAGTCAGCCCAGTCCAATCGAGGCGATTAAGAATAAACAACCAACAAACGCTTCAACAGCGCTAACACCTCTTTCTGCCCGACCCGGGGTTGAGGCTGAAGCACAACCAAAACAGTTGCCAAGAGAAATCGCCTCGAGTGAACAGGCTCCTCCGTCTATTGAAGATTCATTGAGTTCTTGGGAGATTGAAGATCTTGAGCGACTGCGGAAAGAAAGGGAGGGTGGAGCATGAGTTCGCGAAATGAAGACCTCAACTTCGCCATTGCTCAAGCCAAGAAAGGACTTGCTGAAGTGGGAGCACAAACCAAACTTCCTGCTGAAAAGGTGCCAAGCGAAGCACCACAAAAGCGGCCTAAATCACGATTAAACCGCTTGCTTGGTAAGCAAGCAGTGCCCGATTCACGCAGTGGCTCTTTGTTGCAACGTGTTGGTGTTGTCGAGCGCCCAACCTACGACATCATCGCCGATGCGGTTCTTGGCAAAGGGAGTAAAGTCCACCAACCAGCCCTCCAGCTCAACGAGGATGATGACTCACTTGCCTCGATTGTGGCATCTCGTCTTCGTACACTGAGGCAACGGACAGCAGAACGGTTTGATGAACAAAGGGCCCCGGTTGACGAGGATGATTTTTTTGTTGGAATGGAAATGGACGGTCGTCCTGTTTGGTCAAGCGTCCTCGATGATCAACGAGGGAGAACCATTCACGAACTCCCGAACGCCCTTGCCACACCCGAGGTGAACACGGCTTACCATCACGCTACCCTCGCTCCGGTTGATGCACCATGGCCAATCAAACTGCGGCCCGAATCACAGATGAGTTTCAAGCAATGGTTCACCGTTGAAGAGAACCTCAGAGCCACTCAAGCAGCAGAAGCCGTTGTTGATTCCCCCGGCATGTCACTCAACCCGTTGCTCGTGGTAGGCCCGAATGAAACTGGCCGGTCCCACTTGCTTCATGCCATCGCTCAAGGCATACTTCGGCGTCAAGAGGGTGATGTGTTTCTGCTCGGTTCTGCTGACATACAACACTTGGACCAACTGCCGGCAGGATGGCAGGAAGCAATCGCCCAAGCTCGTCTTTTAGCGATCGATGATGCTCATCTTATGGCCGACCATCCAACAGCAGCTTCCCTGCTGGGTACAATGGTTGACTACGCCCTCAACATGGGCGTTCATGTCGTGCTAAGCACAACCATTGAGCCAGAGCGTTGGCCAGCTTCAAGACTGTGGGATTTGGTCAAGAACGCTGCTGCAGTTCGCATTCAAGCCCCAAAACCAACCAGCATGGTGCTCTATGCGAGGCAACTTGCACTCAAGCGAAGCCTGATGCTTGACGATGGACAACTCGCAAGCATTGTCCTGCACCAAGGAGGAGGGTGGCGGTCCACTAAAGCCAATTTGGATTTGGTAGCATTGGCCATCAGTTCTGGTCAAGATTTGCTGGATGGCGACGATGTGGCTGCTGTCTTGATGGGCGAACCTGTGCGCTCTCAACATCCGGCGCCAAGCGTCCAAAGAGAACGCGTTTCTGATATTGCGACGACCTTGATTGCTGAGGCCATTGATGTTGTTTACAGCGATGATACTATCGGTGGAATTGACATCCACACCACGCTTCCAGTCATTGGCGAAGACGATTACACGCCCCCCGAATTCGACACACAAGCCATGGCAAAAAACGCTCAATCTCGGCATGAAGCGTACATGAAAACGGCACTTCGTGATTTGGATTTGAAAGTCCCCTCCGTCCTTGATCTCCACGAACGAGAAGAGCATCTTGTGGCACGAACCGGTCGAATTGAAGAGCAAGACTATGGAACCGCTGCCGAAATTTTAACAGATTTAGATGAGAGCATCGACCAACAAATCGGTTCGTTTGAACAAGCCTTTGCGCAAAGTTCGATTCAACTTGAAGACCTTGAAAACAAAATGATGGCCTTGGCAGAACAAACATCAGGTGCGTCAATCGAGGAGTTGATTCAGATTGCTGATGATTTGAGGCATTTGGAAGAGCAACTTGTCGAGATCGATCCAGATCGAGAACCACTGCCTCCGTTTACGGAAGACGAAGTGAAGAAAAAGCGAACCATCGGTCGAAGAAAGAAAAGCACCCCTCGTTCAGACCCAGTGGCTGATCTGGACAGTTTCGTACCGGAAGGTGAATGGGACGTTGATGCAGCGAACATTGACATGATGGACCTGCTTGAAGACACCCCAGAACAACACCGTACAATCAAACTGGCTACTCTTCACGCTGTTCCCTCGAGCGCTCAAGGTGAAGAGGAATGAAAGCCGCATGGTGGATGGGCGGAGTGCCCTTTTCCTGCCAGACGAATTGTGGCAGGTGCTGTGATCAGCCAGGAGGGATTGTCTACCTCTCCATTCGAGATGCTGAACGCATCGCTTTGCACCATGAAATGGAGGTGGAGGCATGGCTCGAGAGGGATTGCCGTAAAACACTGGATGGCCGCTATGTCCTCCAAAGCCGACCGAGCGATGATGTGTGCATTTTTCTTGACGGTGAAAAGCGTTGCTCAATTTACGAAGTGCGCCCTCAACAATGTGCAGCCTTCCCATGGTGGTCCGAGAATTTGGCGACCGAGCGGTCATGGAAGGAAGTCAAAGAAGAGTGCCCAGGCCTCACTGCCGAAGATGCGATCGTGATTGATGGCGAGGCCATTCGAATCCACGTCTTTGCTGACCGTGAGTCCACAAAGGGATTTCGTAACTGGCCGCCTTTGAATCGGCGAAAATGAACACTTGCTTTTTCTGAAGTAAGTGTTGGAAATCACACCTTAACGAACGTGATTGAAAGACGGAGCAGCCGTCTTTATACGAGAAGCCTCGGTGGAGGGGCACGGTGGACCATAAATGAGCGATAAGGACGTCTTGCTTGAAGTCACCTCTGACCACCTAAACACGGGTATGCGAGGCGTGCCGGTCGGAACCTGTCGAACCTCATTCGTAACCCCGAGCGAAGGGGTCCACTATTGTGGCTATCCCATCACGGAGCTGGCCGCATTTGCCCCGGAGGACATCATTTACCTCCTATTCAATAAGGAACTTCCAACCTCGGAGCAATCCGCCCAGATTCGAAGTGAATTAGCACAGAGAGCAACAATCCCTGGCGACCTTGAATCCGTGCTCCATGCGCTTCCCACCACCGGTCACCCAATGGACTGGCTAAGCGTTGGCATTCACGCCCTTGGTATGATTGAAACCACCAATGATTGGCGCTCTGACGCCATGAACCTCATCGCTCGAATGCCTCGGCTCATGGGCTTAGTCTTCCGAATCCGAGAAGGGCGAACAGAAAACATCCCCGCTGATGACCCAGACGCCTCGCTTGTTGACAGGTTTGTCAACACGCTTGATTTGGATGGAATCGACAAGGAGAAAATGACCCGAGTGATTTCCACTTACCTCGTGTTGCACATGGATCATGGTGGCGGCAATCTCTCGACCTTCACCGGCAAAGCGATTGCCTCTGGTCACGCAACCATCTATTCTGCTATGGCAGGTGCTATGAACGCCCTTTCCGGGCCATTGCACGGACGGGCAAACCAGTCCTGTCTGGAATTTGTCCTGCGTGTTGGCACCAGTGATGCTGCGAAAGTGGAGGCCTTCGTACGCGCTGAACTCGCTGCCAAGCGACCCGTGTTTGGTTTCGGTCACGCTGTTCTCCGCACTGAAGACCCAAGAGCAACCGCTCAGTTTGCTTTGGGAGAAGAAATCTGCCCTGAAGATGAGAACTTCAAAATCATCAAAACGCTCAGAGAGGTTGCGCCACGGGTTCTCTCTGAGAATCCTAAAATCAGCAATCCTAACGCCAATGTCGACATTGCAAGTGGAGCATTGTTGCACCACATTGGATTGACCGACCCGACCTACTACACCACCTTCTTTGGCTGGGCTCGAGTGGCTGGAATCGGCGCTCAAATTGTCGATGAACGCAGCGTTATGCGAAACGGGAAAGGCACCCCGCTTTACCGACCTAAGTACATCGCAGAAGAACAAAGTCTTCGCCACGTCGAGTGAACATCAATTCAAGACTGGACGGGAAGTCTTGCCCGATCCTCTGTGACCAATCAATCGAACTGCTTGCCACGGGGGGCTGTTCGAATCTTTGGAGACCACATGTTGATTCTGCTTCGGCATCTCGCCCCACGACCAGCGTTTTGACCACATCTGAATAAGGGAAGAACGCTCACTCGGGTTGCATTCAGTCCACGGAGTAACGTTGGTTTTCAATTCCTTTAGAATATCGAGGTGAGTGGCTTTGGTCGCTGATTTCAGCAGTTCTGTTTGTTCCACATCAAGTGGAAGGCTAGCTGGTTGTGTCCAGCGTGCATGACCGCTGGGCAGCCAAGTCAAATCCGGATCCGCATGATCGGTTAGCCCTGTGAGGCCAGCAGCGAGCAACATGTGCTCTACGTCTGGTTTCGTTGGCCAAACATACACGGGGAAACCCCCCTGGACGGCCTTGAGGTGTTCCGCACCTTTTCCGCTAAGGCCTACCTTTTTGCCGACTGGCATCTTGTTGATTGGAGGCACAAAATATTCAATGGCTGCAGGAATCATCGAAGCGCCACTCCCGCTATGGCTTTCAACCAATTTGGAGAACGAGTGAGTCAGGAATTGTGGGAGGGCACGCAGGCGCTTTGTGGTCCGGTTTCCAAACGGAGGAATGTACGGGAGAAGTTCAGCCCAAGGACGGGTGGTGGAGGAAGATTTGATGGACGATTTCATTCCACGGTGAAAGGCGTAAAACACCGTATTTTCATGAGGAATCTCAAATTCATTGAGGATCGCATCGGAGGCGTTGATCAACTGAGTGATGTGTTTTCTGTGTTGGCTTGCACCAAAGTACCCGCCGCCAACATCTGTTTTGGGATGAGGCCGTTTCAATTCAACACAGCCCATTTTACCATTGTCGCGCCATTCGGAGTGCACAATCGAATCTTCGAGAAGGCTACGGAAGGAACAAAATCCAAACGATTCGAGTTCGCTTAGAGTGCGGTGTTCAACCCAAGCATCACCTGAGCCCAACTTTTCTTTGGGAACAGAGACGATCCCATCATGGTGAATGATAACCTCCTTGTCTTTGGTGAGTCGGAGGTCGAATTCGATGCCATCATGCATCTGAATTGCGTGCCTCAGACTCTCAAGAGTGTTCTCAGGTGCAGGCTTCCACATGGTCCTCCCATAGCACAGGAAGAAGCCATCCCCTTTCACCTCTTGGCCGGTGACGCAGGCTATTGTTGAAACATACGCTCGGCGTCATTTGACGTCATAACGCCTAAAGCAGTCAAGCAGGCCCATGGCAAATATGGACCCGTATGGAATCATGATGGGACTCATTTTGGTTCTAACGCCAATCATTTGTTGGTTCTTCACCCTCCATGATAAGAACATGAGGACTCCTTTAGGGAAATGGGCTGAAGTGATTCACGATCAAAGGTACTACCTGCACGCCATGGGGTACATCGTCATCATTCGTTGGAAGGCAATCACCGACGCACTGAATGAACCAATCAAGATGCAGACGGGGCACTGGACAGAATTGGTCCATTCAATTGAGGGAGATTTCACACTTCACATTCAAAATTTCTTTGCCAACCAAGCGCTGACCTCATTCCTTAATTTCCATTACTTGTTCATCTACCTCTTCCTCATTTATGTCACAACGGTGTATTTTGCCTACACTGGAGACAGGGACATGACGGACAAAGTGACGCTCAATTACCTGTTGATTTACGCGATTGCTGTTCCATATTACCTGTTCTTCAACGTCGAAGTGACCTCTTCTTGGATTCCGGGGATGGATGCTCTGCTCTACCACGAAGCATGGTACAATGTCTTCTACGCCCTACATGACCCACTTGACAACGCAGTTCCATCGCTCCATGTCGCCATTCCGTTCGGCATCATCCTGCTCAATTGGTTGCATGTAAGGGAAGCGGGTGGTAAAATGAAGGAATGGCAGCACTACCGCTACCACATCTTCGTTTGCCTCAACACTGCGCTGTTCATCTTCACGATCCTCTACCTTGGCATCCACTGGTTTGTCGACATCCCGCTCGGTATGCTGGTTGGTGGAGTGGGTGCCTTATTCATCCACCACCTTCAACCAAGATTGCGCAACGATTACGGTGGTTTCTTCAAAGGATTCACCATTCCAAAAGTTCGTCGGCATGTGACCGTTGAAGGGATTGTAACCTTGGTCATGGTGGCGCTCATTTTCATGGCCGTCAATGCACAAACGGCAACGATGGACGAGAGGGTGTCTTACCAGCTTGGCCCTGAAGATTCAACCTTCGAAATTATCCAAAAATTCGACCCAGGCAATACGGTCGACACAACCGTGACAAACCTCCATGGAGACATCACCCTCGAGGTGGTGGTGTTAATCGTGGAATCTGCTCCTCCTGCTATGGAGAATGGCTCCATTGATTGGTCGATTATGAAAACTCTGGGAGAGCACTACACGGTCGCTCCAAATTCAACACTGATGCTTGAAATTGATTCGCCTAAGGTCTACAGCCTTGTCGTGATGCACAACCCAAGCACTGGTGACGAGGATGTGGTCCAAGTCCGAGTCCTCAATGACTATCATGAAGACGTTATGTGGCAAGCGTTTCTCTTGTCCTTACCTTCGCTATGGATCACCGGTTTTGTCATCCATCGTTTGTGGCGCTTGAAGAAGCACGGTCGAAGCTTCATTGACTCAACCCCCTCGCACATTTGGGAAAACGAATGAAATGGTGTGTGTTATGAGGGCGTTGCCCCTCCACAGACCATGGCCGGAGCGACTGAACTGGCCGATTCGGTCGGGGAACTCATGGATAGCCCCGGTGGTAGGTTGCTGCTGGATATCAAGGCTCATCTGCGACGTCGCGTGAGGCTGCTAGCCGCTGCCTTTGGCCTGACCTTTGTGGTCTGTTTTCCACTCACATCGATGTTCATTGCTTGGTTGATTGAACCTAACCGCTTGCCAGATGATGTCAACATCATCGTGCTCACACCAGTGGAATTTATTTTGCTCCAAGTCAAACTTGCAGCGTATTGCGGAGCATTTTCAGTGCTGGTCTTATTGTTTGGTGAAGGCGCATGGCTGGGCAGCAAGAATCCAGATCTCAAGCAACGTATGCGTGAACTAAAAGCGACGGCTCCGCGACCAAGCGCCACCCTTGTCCTCACCATTGTGTCAAGCGTTGCCCTCGCGTGCTTAGGTGTCATGTATGCCTGGAATTTGCTGACCCCAATGCTCCTGGAATACCTCACCAACGATGCGCAAAGTGCTGGACTTTCAACCGAATGGCGCCTTTCAGGCTATGTCGGGTTCATCGCTAACTTAGCCGTCGCTTCAGCCATTGGGTTCCAAGCGCCGGTTGCGACCTTGCTTGTCTTACGACTTCAAATTGCATCGAGGTCTGATGTACGAAAGGTCCGAAGGCACATTTGGTTCAGCGCTTTTGTTCTTGGTGCCTTTCTTTCACCGCCCGACCCATTGTCCCTTTTCCTTGTGGCCATGCCTGTGATTCTTCTGTTCGAAGCAGCACTGATCATCGATACCATCACTCGCAAACCTGTTGCTGAGTGAGAATGGCCCTTCATTGAATCATCCAAGCGATGGTGGAAGATCCGCTAAGGGCAGTGGAGTTTTACCGGGTGTTTGCATCGAAGAAAGACCGTGGAAATCTGAACCTGCGGTCAAGTGCATTCCATGCTCCCTTGCAGCCATCATCATTGCGTGCCGATAGGAATCAGGATGACTTCGGTGGAAGCATTCGATAGCATCAACGCCCAATGCACTGCAATGTTTTGCTAGCGTTTTGGCTTCTACCCCGTAATAGATGGGGTGGGCAAGAGAAACAAAACCACCGGAAGAATGCACGGCTTGAGTGGCTTCTTCAATTGAGGGTTTTGAGCGTGTGATGGCCAATGGCCGACCATCCCCCAGCCACTGGTCGAAGGCGTCTTGACGGTCAACTGCAAACCCTTTGGCAATTAATTCATCCGCAAGGTGTGGGCGCCCAACAGATCCCTCTGCTCGAGCCATGACCGAATCGAGGTCGATGTTCATGCCATGCTGGTTGGCCAAAGCAACCATCTTTTCCATTCTTGGGCCGCGGCTTTCGCCAAGCGGTGCTAGCCATTGACGGAATTCTTCTCGTTGCACTTTAGAGGTGGTTGCAGGTGGAAAGTACGCCAACAAGTGCCAAGACGTTGGAGCCCGATCTCGCTGCCAACGCTGCATTTCTTGTTCACAAACGGCAAGCCCTGGTTCGCATGTGATCTCAACCCCTGGGATGAATTCGATTCCTACTTGTTGGGCAGCGAGCTTCGCATCATCCCAACCTGCGATGGTGTCGTGGTCAGTAAGGGCCCAGTGCTTTACACCTGCTTCAGCCATGAGCTCGGCCACACGGTCGACAGAATGCTCACCGTCGCTGTTTGTGGAATGGCTGTGCAAATCAAACGCATCAGACCACATGATTTGTTCCATGATACCAACCTCTATTGAACTTCGTACGGATTCAAAACAACCCCTCGAGGTCGGGCAAGTCAGGCGTGACGGGCGCTTCGTGAACCGGTGATGGAACGCTGTTGAGCAAGGCATCAAGGTCTGGAAGCGAGGGCACAGAAGGCGGGGAAACTGCTGACTGCGCAGGGGGTGCGTTGAGCAATTCATCCAAATCAGGCATTGAAGGCAACCCATCAAGCGTTTGCGGTGCTGGTTCTGGCTCATTCATCTTACCGGGCAAAGGGACGTTGGTGATTGGTGTCCTCACGAAGGACTCTGCCAGTGAACCGACGGGTTGTGTAAACTCGCGCCCCTGTTCAGTATGGATGTGAGGGGCGGGGTGAACGGCAACTTGCTCTGCGGCAGCCGTGCCGATTGAGCCGGAGGAAAGCGATGCGAGAGCCGATGCCACATCCTCGGCGTTTGGCACTGATGCGCGTTCAATAGGAGCAGACGCTGCTAGCGGTTCAAACGCCGGCATGGTCATCACGGGTGTGGGCGATACCGGCGTCATTCCAGAGTGCTGCGGGGATTGTTCTGCGGATGATGAACGGTAGGGTGTTGGCGTTGATTCAAGGGCGTCGTATTGCTCTTGAATGGTCGGTTGGTTCAACAGTTCTGGGATTGGACGTTCGCGAGAAGCAAGGAAGGAGACAACAAAACAGCATCCAGCAAGACCGAGGCTGGCAACTTCTTCGACGGTCAGTCCTGCTTGTAAAATGAGGTCTGCCGTACTGTTGAGAATGGCAAAAGCAACACAAAGACCACCAACGACAAGTGAAGCGCTCGAAAGTCGTGGGGCTTTTTGTTCCATAGATCAATCCTCAGTTACCGTTTTGTTCAGCTGCACGCACTGTGTTTTCCATTAACATCGCGATGGTCATTGGACCTACGCCACCTGGAACAGGAGACAACCATGCCGCTTTTTCCGCAACATCTGGATGAACATCACCCGCTAATCGCCAGCCACGTTCACGGGTTGCATCATCGACGCGATTGATGCCGACGTCAACCACGACTGCACCCGGTTTGATCCAATCTACCGTGACCATTTCAGGTCGACCAATGGCGGCGACAACCACATCTGCTTGAGCGCACACAGCCTGTGCGTCTTTGGTGCGAGAATGAACGACGGTCACTGTTGCGTCGGCCCCTTTCGCACCAAGCAGCAAGGCTTGTGGCATACCGACAATTCGTGAACGGCCAAGAACAACAGCGCGCAGGCCCGTCAAATCGATGTTGGCCCACCTTAGCATTCGCATCACACCACTTGGGGTACAGGGCAGCATGCCGTCAAGACGCCCTTGAACCAAGCGTCCAAGGTTTTGAGGATGAAAGCCATCAACATCCTTTGATGGGTCGATGAGGTCGGTTAAACCCTCTTCATCCATGTGAGAAGGAAGTGGAGACTGAACAAGGATTCCATGTAGACTTGTATCCCTGTTGAGGCGATGAATGACATCACGAACTTCTGCTTCTGTGGATGAGGCCGCGAGTTCGATGTGCGTGCTCTTGATGCCAAGTCGCTTGCACGCCTTCACTTTGGAGTTCACATACACGTGGCTTGCAGGATCGTCCCCTACGATCACAACCGCAAGATGCGGCGTTATTCCCTTTTCTTGGCAAGCGCTGATTCGCCCCTGAAGTTCTTCTTCCACGCTTGCAGCGCAGAGTTTCCCGTCCAGGCGTTGGGCGACCATGCTTTGGCCAGCCGCTCTTCAACCTTGAGCGTTCGCTTTAGAGGGCTCCACCGCCGGGCGCATGTTCGTTGCCCGGAAGTGTGGCGAACAAACGTTCATCCTCGCGGAATGATTTGAATTCCAAGGCATTCCCAGAAGGATCGTCGAGAAACAGAGTGGATTGTTCACCAACTGTCCCTGGATAGCGGATATGAGGCTTAAGCCGGAACTCAATGTCCATCGCTTCAAGGCGGTCGCGAAGGCGATGCCATTGATCCCATTCCATGACCAAACCGAAATGGAACGGAGGAACTTGACGCCCATCGATACGGCCCCCGTCGGTTGCATCGGGCATTGATTCAACAAGGTGAGCCACAATCTGATGGCCATGAAAATTGAAATTGATCGATCGGTCGGTTCGCCGGCCAATGCTGCATTCAAGAACATCGACATAGAAGGATTCTGTCGATTCAAGGTGCGTCACGGGAAACGCAAGGTGGAATGGGCGCATGTCTTTTGACACAACAACCGAGTTATCGGTCTTATCGATGAAAGGAGCCTGCGGAGGGACTCGAACCCCCGGCCTTCGGATTACAAATCCGATGCACTACCAGCTATGCTACACAGGCGATGGTACGGCCAAAGGCTAACCCTTGATGAATGAAACGGATGCCTTCCCTACCAAAACCGAGAGGCAACTCAAAGAGCAAACCCGCATTCGCACCCTCATGGACCACGACGCCGGTGCAGGTTTGCTGAACCCCTACGCACAGACAAAAGTGGGAAGTGATACAATCTTTGCTTGGTGGGGGCGTTACCAGAACGCCGTAGCAGAAGGCATTGATGCTGTCAACGGCACGATTGGTGCTTTGCTTGAGGACGATGGTGCGCTTGCCATCAACGCAGTTGTTGATGAGGCTGTTCGAAAGGCACCACCGGTCGAAATCGCAGCCTATGCCCCACTCAAGGGACTGCCGGCTTTTCTTGATTTAGCGAAAACATTAGCCCTTGGAGACCGACGAAACGAATTGGAGGCGATGGGCCTTTCCATCACTGCAACCGCATCTGCGGGAGGTTCGGGTGCGCTTTACCTCGCAGCGACGAACTTCGCCAATCGAGGCGACCATGTCATGTTGCGTGACCGACATTGGGGTCCATACAAAGGATTCCTTTCGGGATGTGACCTCAAGGTGACGACTTACCCGCTGTTGCCAGAAAACAGCAGCCCCTACCCCTACGTGGACATCGAGGGCTTCAAACTCCAACTTTCAGGACTGTGCAAGAAACAAGACAAGGTGATGATGTGGTTGAACGATCCTGCACACAACCCTACGGGACTCTCCCTGACCGCAGATGGACGCATGGCGCTGTTAGAAGCCGTGATGGAAAGCGCCTCTGTCAACGAGGATGTTGGGCACACGCTCTTGCTTGATGCTGCATATCACCTCTATGCCGAAGAGCCTCATGGTTGGGCTGAGACCCTCCATGAAGCCATGACAAACGGCTGGCCTTGGCCGGAAAACCTTCTGATCACGTTTGCTCTTTCATTGTCAAAATCCCATACCATCTATGGATTGCGAACCGGTGCTTTGGTCAGCGTTCACCCAGACGCAGCGGTGACAGAACGCATCGATACTGTGATGGGCGTCACCGGCCGTCAAACATGGTCTGCTGCTCCACGGGTGTCCCAATACACCGTGAGTGAACTGCACGCATCCGATGAAACTGGAGCCGCATGGAGCAAAGAGCGAGACCGACTTCAATCCTTGCTGAGCGAGCGACGCATGGCATTCACTGCAGCATGTGAAGAACTCAATGTCCCCCTCAACCCAACGCACGATGGATTCTTTGCTTGGCTTGAGCATGACCAACCAGCAGAAATCGCTGAGGCTTGTGCTCAACAAAATGTGTTCTTAGTCCCACTCACAGGAGGCGTACGCATTGGTCTGTGTGCAATACCACTCGCCCAGATCCCCCGTGTCGCCCAAGCACTAGCTCACGCCCTATCCTGAGGTTGACCCATGATGCAAAATGCGAAAGAAAATTTTCTCATCGCTGCGATTATTTGCATTGTCACTGGTGCCTTCCTATCGGTTGGAGGTTTGTACGCAATGGGTGGTACGATTGGCATTTCGGGAATCGTGCTGTTCCTTGTTGGAATGACCATGACCTCGCAACGGAGCATGACACCAGAGGAAATTGAACATTGGCAACCTAGTGCCGAGAAGATGCCGGATGCTGGCCGAGTGATGTTTCGGGTCGATGTGACGCTGGATGAGCCAATTCGTTCAACCATCCTTTGCGGCCCATGTGGGCATGTTACCACGGTCGATGGCCCCAAACCAGTTGCTTTCCAATGCTCCAAATGCGAAAGGACGCTTTGGGATGAAGAAGAGTGACCGCCCAAACCTTGAGTGCGTGCGAACCTCATTCTGCAGTCAAAAACAAGGACAGATTTGAAGGGCGTTGGGCACACCGAGTTTTTCATGGAGGCCCCTAACTTGCTGAATCCTGAGCGGAGAATGCTCAAAGTGATGCAACAAGATGCTGGGAAGGAGTGGACGCTTGATGCGATTCTCCAAGCCTGTGAATGGAACGATCAAGCCATTGCAGTTGGCGCTGGCCACGGCCTCACAAACCACGGTTTGGTCGACACCAATGAGCAGGTGACAAGGACCGTCAAGGCGGCACCGGAGGGAAACAATGCCATCGACAACGGACTGCTTGAGCAGCGACTTTGGACTTGGATTCAAACCACTTCGGAACCAACGATGGCCAACCTTCAGACAGCCTTTGAACGCCATGAAGCGGGGCCTGGTGTGGGCTTGCTAAAACGCCTAGGGGTCGAACTGGTCAAGGGAGCGTTCCACGCACCAAATCCTGACGAAGTGAGCGAGCAAATCGCACAACGCACCTCGTTTCTCAACGCACTTCCGCTCTCAGCAGAATCAGCCGATGCTGCTCTGTTTGAGCATTTCAAATCTCGACGTGGGTTGATCGAAGTCACTGAGGCAACAACCCGCACATGGACCATCACCGGTGCCGGGTCTTCTGTCGACAGCGGACACCTTCAAGAAAAGCAAGCCATTTCCGACATCACCACAGAATTGCTGCAATCAGAGGCTTGGAAAGAAGCGGAATTCAGAAGTTTCGATGTCACGCTTGAATCCGCCACACCTCGAACCGGTCGAAGCCATCCAATGCAAGCACTGATCGAAAGGGTACGCTCGATTTTCTTAGAAATGGGATTCTCAGAACTGGTTGATGATTACGTCCAAACTGCAGGATGGAACATGGATGCTTTGTTCATTCCACAAGACCACCCAGCGCGTGAGATGCAGGATACATTCTATCTTGATTCGCCCGCTTCAATACCGCTTCCAGATGACCTTGTCAAAGCATGGGGGGACATTCACGAACACGGGGGCGAAACTGGCTCAGTCGGTTGGGGTGGTGCGTTTTCAAAGACCACATCAGAAAAGGGACTGCTGAGAACCCACACCACGGTCAACACCATCCAATACCTTGCAGCCCATCCAAACGAGGCTTGCCGTGTGTTTTCGGTAGATCGGGTGTTCAGGAAGGAAGCGATCGACCGAACCCACCTCCCAGAATTCCACCAAATCGAAGGCATCATCATGGAAGAGGGGGCCAACCTGCAAATGCTGGTGACCACCCTGAAGACCTTCTACGCCAAGATGGGTTACCCTGAAGTTCGTGTTCGGCCGGCGTATTTCCCGTACACCGAGCCAAGTTTAGAAATCGAAGTGAAATGGCGAGGTCAATGGTTGGAACTTGGCGGTGCTGGAATTTTCCGACCCGAAGTCACCGAACCTCTGGGCATCTCAACGCCCGTTCTCGCTTGGGGCATGGGCTTAGAGCGCCTCGCTATGCTTGTGCTTGGATTGGATGACATCCGCCAGTTGTACATCTCGGATCTTGAATGGCTTCGTAACCAACCAATTCTGTGAAACGGCGTTGGTTGGAGTCCTTTCCAATCATTGCACGCACCGGTTTTCAACCCCCCTGCTTCTTAGGGGAGATGCCGGGACCTTGGCTTGTTCAGATTGCACACAGCGATTCACTGCGTCAATAGAACGAGGGATTTCAATGACCGATTTTCAAGCACTTGGACTATCAGAACCACTCTTGCGAGCCGTGTCTGCTGAAGGGTACACAACCCCCACTCCAGTCCAAGAGCAGTCCATACCGCCCCTTCTCGCAGGCCGAGACGTGCTCGGAGTGGCCCAAACAGGAACCGGAAAAACCGCAGCATTTGCGCTTCCGGTGCTTCAAATAATGAGCCGTAACAGACCCCAAGGCAAGCGAAAGATTCGTGCCTTGGTGCTGTCACCGACAAGGGAACTTGCTGCCCAAATCGATGAGCGGTTTGACGCTTACAGTGAACATTTGGACATCCGTCACAAGGTCATCTTTGGAGGTGTCAATCAAAACCCACAGGTTCGAGCTTTGCAAAAGGGATTGGACATTCTCGTTGCAACACCTGGCCGCTTGCTCGACTTGATCAACCAAGGTCACATCGACATCACTCATGTTGAGTTCTTTGTTCTGGACGAAGCCGACAGAATGCTTGACATGGGCTTCATTCACGACATCAAGAAAGTGTTGAAACTGTTGCCAAAAAGGCGCCAGAATCTTTTGTTTAGTGCGACAATGCCCTCCTCTATTGCCAACCTCGCTGGTTCGTTTCTTCATGACGCCATCAAAGTGGACATTACACCCGAAGAAGTCACTGTTGATCGGATTGACCAGAAAATAATGTTCTTGCGAAAGGCAGACAAGCGCCGACTTTTGGTCAAAATCATCAAACAAGAACGGGTGGAATGTGGCATCGTCTTTACACGGACAAAGCACGGGGCAAACCGTCTTGTCAAGCAGTTGGATCAAAGCGGCATTTCCGCTGCAGCAATCCATGGAAACAAAAGCCAAGGAGCGAGAACCAAGGCATTGGCTGGTTTCAAGAGCGGCTCGATACCGATTTTGGTGGCCACCGACATTGCCAGCCGAGGCATTGACGTGGATGGTGTCACGCACGTCTTCAATTACGACTTGCCCAATGAGCCAGAGAGTTATGTTCACCGCATTGGACGTACCGCTCGTGCAGGGAAAACGGGTGTAGCGTACGGCTTTTGCGACGACACCGAATCAGGTTATCTCGTCGGCATTCAACAATTGATCGGCAAAGAAATACCCGTCGATAGTTCTCACGAATTCCACTTCATCGGTGCGATTCCGAAGCCTGGTCAAAAACCGGGCAAAATCAAAGACCCGAACGCACCGAAGAAAAAACAACGCAATCGAAACCGCCCAAGAGGGGGACAGGGTCGCAACAGTGGCCAACAACAACGCAGCGGGCAGAGCGGTTCGAATCAAGGTGGAAACAACCGTTCGAGGAATCGAAATCGGTCTCGCAATCAGCGACAAAGGGACGATTAGGCCTCATTTACACCGACAACCATTGACTCGGTAACCTCAAAAGAGGCCCTCACAAGGCAAGTCTGCAGGAGGGAAGGAAATGAGCGATTTGGAGAGCGATTTGATTGAGCGAAGTCAACGCTCAAGAGAATTCAACCTCGTGTTGGGCTCGACAATTGCCGTCTCTTTGGTCTTTTTATTCGTCTCGGCTGTGTTCGGTGAAGCCGTCATGGACCTCGTTGTCGACGAAGAAGGATCTTCAAACCCTTACCGGGTTCCAGTGTGGGAGAGGTCGACCTTGCCCTATGAAACAGAAGGCGACTTCGGCATAGCGTTGGAAGTTGGTCCTTACGAAATTCTCGCAACGGAGAACGAATGGAATTCAACCCACCACTTTGTCGAGTATTCCCTTCCAATCAGCGAGGGTGGGGCTGCTCCAGACGACGCGGTCATCAGCCTTGCAGTGTGGCGACCAAATGTTCCAGAAGGCGTCAAGGTCCCTGTGATTGCGGAATTTGGACCATACTTCCAGGAAGCATCGGTTGAAACACCGAGCATCGAGGTACCTGGCACATGGCTCGGCCAGATGATCATCGACCAGATTCTCCCGCATGGCTATGCCTTCGCCCAAGTTTCAGTTGCCGGCACGGGTCGCTCGAACCACTGCATGGACCTCATGGGCAACGCAGAGCAACTCGGCAACGACGCGGCAGTTCGCTGGTTTGGTGAACAAAATTGGTCCAACGGCGCTGTTGGCATGATTGGAAAATCCTACGACGGCAGCACACCTTGGCAAGCAGCTATGTTTGGGGCAGAACATGATTACCTCAAGACCATCGTGCCAATCTCCGGCCTCATCGGCGTCAAGGAATTGATGTGGCGCAACGGCTCAGCAGAAGCACGCGCACCGATCATGCACAACGGGGTCTACGGATCATACGGAATTGACGGTGATGAGGAAGATTACCAAAACATATGCCCAGATTACCTCATTGGGCCCGGAACTGGCGTTTCCGCCTATATTTTTGGTTCTGAAGTTGCAGGTGATTATTGGGCAGAACGTTACTTCCTCGACCGAGTGATCGAAAATTACCAAGGCAGCGTTTACCTGATTCAAGGCATGCACGATTGGAACGTCGACCCTCACATGGCGGTTCCGACCATCAACGCTCTGAAGGATGCAGGCATCGATGCAAAGGGCTTGTTTGGTCAATGGGATCACGATTATCCAGACCGCCCACAACAACTGTTCGACCGTTCCGACATGGGCGGCCGAGGAGGAGAAGCCTTCCCTGAAATGGTTCGAATGGATTGGATGCAAGACCTCCTTGAGTGGTTTGATTTCTATCTACGAGGCGAGGGTGAACAACCCGGATTGTACGTCGAAATCCAATCGAATCAGGGTTCTTGGCGACTTGAAGACCGCTACCCTCCAATCGACGTTGAAGTCATGAGCATGGACCTTGGAGGTATGCTCACGAGTGTGGGCGGAGGAATGAGCGTATTACCAGATGCGACAACAGGCCCGACTTGGGAATCAGAACCACTGGGCGAAACATTGTACGTCGCAGGCACGCCTCGACTCCATGTCGATGTGACGACCGCTACGGTTGGTGGCCAACTTTACGCGCTCTTGGAAGATTGCGATGAAAACGATGAATGCATCCATATTGGACACGCTATCATGGATTTGCGGTATCACGCAGGCGGGGATGACATCCAAACATGGACCCCACTGGTCGAAACCATCAATGCGAAGATGGAATTCATGCCGTTGGACGCTGAGATTGAGGCAGGTCACCGATTAAGACTCAGCCTGCTGTCAACAGGCGAGGATTACCTTCCAGCGAGCACCTCATCAGTCGTCTTCATCCAAGAAGGCGAAGGCTCAACCTTGCAGTTGGACACCTTCATCCCAGAAGATCGGCAATACTTCACACCACCAGCCTGCACGCATACAGTGTGTGTTTGATTGGTTTGCCAATGGTGAACATTTAGTTCAACGTGCCCCATCTGTGCGACAAGAGGACTTGTGATTTTACTTTCACTTCGAGAACAGCCGTCTTATTTTGGTTCATATACTGTGAATTGTAAGTTCAAAATATGGCATCAATAACCTATGGATGGAATTTAGAAACGGTACTGCAAGCTTTGGGAATACCAAGAGGGTTCACCAAGGTGGATTTGGGCTTTGTGAGGCAACATCGCGATGAACTTCGACGCTCAATCGCATTGCTACAGCCTAGAATCGAGAAGTATGAGGATCTGCACATCTGGCTCATGTGCATTCAAGATTCCGAAGTAAACCTCGGGGAATCAAAGATGGTTGGTATCTCAAGCATGATCGGCGGATGTGTACCTGAATTATTCTGGACGCTCGCACCCAATGATGCAGTGGAGAATGCATTACCCATCAACGGCTTTCTTTCACTTATGAAATTCTTCACAGACCTAAGATCAGAGGGGATTGATTTGCCTGCACCAACGGTTCATTTTTCCGGTTGGCACGCTGAAAAATTGCTCTTAGAACCATCCAATACATGGCTGAACTGAACGCTTGTGACTCGAATCCCTGCCATACTTATGCCAGCCCAAATTTAACCGGTTGAACAATTTATAAGGGGTAGGAGCCTTGTAGAGACATGACCATCAGAGAACCCCGCACACAGGAACCCAATGTTGAGCAATCGTCACATTCAATTGAACTCAATATTCCACACAATGTATGGATTCAAATCCCGGAACAATTCCGAAATTCGAAAGAGGATTTGATTGACTACCTCAATAATGCCACTCAAATCGGTATTCTCGCAATGGCCAATGCCTCTCTCTCGTTAGACACAAGTGAACTTGAGCGCATGGTGGAACACACGGCTGAGCAAACCCTCTCACAACAACAAGAAATCAACAAAAATCTAGAGGCTTTTGTCGAGTCTAATTTGACGGGCAACGATTCAATCCTCGCACGTCGCATGCAAGAGACTCTTGGCTCAGACGGCCTTCTTGAGCGTTTGTTGAAATCAGTTACAAACAACCTAACTGACCCCGAACAGGCTAATTCCATTCCTGCAAAGACAGGCCAAGTCCTCTTGGATCAGGCCACACAGGTGATGACCATACTCAGCCAAGCCACGGACATCACGGACGAAAAGACCAACCTCGGCAAGTTTGTTCGGGAACAACGGGAACGTGTCGGTGAAATTCGGACCATGGTGGCTCAAACCATGACCGAAATGGGTGAACAACTTGACGCTCGAATGAAGCGCATAGAAGATGCACTCAACGTCGATGAAACCCTCCAAGCTAAGGAACAGGAGATTGAAGAACTCCATGAGAAGAGCACTGGCAAGGGTATTCACTTTGAAAATGACAGTGTTGATGCGCTACAGGACATCGCTGGTTTGTTTGGTGACCGCGTGGAACACACGGGTGGTGAAGGGGAAGGTGCTTCACGTTCCAAGGTTGGTGACATTGTCCTGGTCATAAATCACACCGGCCTTCCTCCGCTGCGGGTGGCCATTGAAGCCAAAGCGGGTAAGATTCCTCGAAAAGAATTGCTTCGGCAGATTCGTGAAGGTGTCAAGAATCGCTCTGCTCTCTGCGGCATCGGCCTCATGGAGCGTAAGCACATGGGTGTTCGTTCTTTCGTTGTTGAAAAGGAAGATGAAAATTACCTTGTCGGCGTGGACTGGAAGAACGACGACTTCCTTGCTCTGGAGGTGATCTACCGAACCTTGCGCATCCAACTTGTCAACGAGCAACTCCATGCTCAGGGTGAGATTGAGGTGGATGTGGATGCCTTGAGGAAATCTCTTGCTCAAATTAAAACCGACCTTGGTGACTTCCAAGCCATGAAGGGCAACGCCAGCAATGCCATGAGCGTGATCCAGAACCTCAAAGACCAAATTGAGATCTTGGAGCGAAAGTTGAAACGCGAACTCAAGGATGCTGAGGCACTTCTTGAATGATTGATGACAATCACAGTGAGTCAAAACCTCAC